>AGTN01336943.1_pt1 | contig 10620 bp, 8 predicted proteins | sample 314218 | NCBI WGS metagenome assembly AGTN01 (sample SAMN02954264, study PRJNA73603) | bioreactor metagenome | biome: terrestrial; feature: non-aerated bioreactor; material: poplar woody material; isolation source: poplar biomass | place: USA | collected 2006-12 | reverse complement strand
CTGAAGCAGGCATTGTTGATGAGGCAGTCCGCATGGCCGAATATCCGCAGCACGCTTTTCGCAAAGCCTTCCAATGCATCTTTATCCGCCACGTCGCCCCGCTCAAACAGCAGTGCATCGCCGTATTGCGCCTTCAGCCTGCCGCCCGAAACATCATCCGTATCGATCACCGCTGCCTTCGCGCCATAGCGCAAAAAAGCCTCCGTAATGCACCGGCCGATGCCGTTTGCGCCGCCCGTGACCACGCAGACCTTGCCCGTAAAATCCATAACGTTCCCCTTTTCAATTCATAACCCATTGTACCATACCCGCTCATCTGTTTTTCAGGAATAATTTCAATGGATTTTCTAAATCAGGGGTGAACTCTACACCGGCTTAATGGTATAATTGGACAAATGCCGACAAAATCTTTTATATAAAAAAGGCTGACCACGTGGAAAAGACTGCATCCTCAAGCAACCCGGAAGAAAACGGCCATACGGGCGGGGCCAAAACGCCCGCCATTGAACCCGATGAGTACCCGGCGCTGAAAAAACCGCGCAATCCGTCCGGCAGAAGGGCCGGACGCCTGGTTACGGCCGCTGTGCTGGCCGCGATGCTGACCGCGACGTGTTTGCTGTACGCAGGCGACGCGCAGGGCGCTTCGGGGGACATCCTCATCACCGAGGTCGTATCGAGCAACAACGCCTCGCTCCGTGCCGCGGACGGCAGCTCGCCCGACTGGATCGAGCTTTATAACCGCTCCGGCAGCGACATCAGCCTCTCGGGCTACGCGATTATCCGCGGCACGGATACCGCGTCCCGGCAGCCCTTCGGCGACGTGACGATACCGCCATACGGCTATCTCGTCGTATACGCAGCGGACGAAGCGGCGGACGGCGCGCCCTGCACCGGCTTTACGCTCCCGCGCGAGGGCGAAACGCTTTGCCTGACCGACGCGTCCCAAAGCGTGCTGCAGGCCCTCACGGTTCCCTCACTCTTCACCGACATATCCTACGCGCGCACCGAAGAAGGCGGCTACGGCTGCTGTATCGATCCCACGCCGGGCGCGCAAAACAGCCCACAGATCGAAACGATGGAATATTACGGAGCGCTCGCGCAGTCGGCAAACCTCATCGTATCCGAGGTGATGCCCGAGCCGTCGCTGGGCGCCGCGTGGATCGAGCTCTATAACGCGGGCGAAACCCGGGCCGACCTCAGCGTCTTCTACCTTTCGGACAGCGCTTCGGACTTGTGCCCCTTCCGGCTGTCCGGCACGCTGGGCGCGGGGGAATACGCCCTCATCAATACGTCCGGGGGCGGCGGGCTGTCCGTTCCCTTCAGCTTCGGCGCGAAAGATCACGGCGCATACCTTTTCGACGTGACCGGCGCGCTGCGCAGCTCCCTTGCCTGGGAAATATCCCCCGGCACGGATACCTCGGTGGTCGCGGAGAGCACCTATACGAAACAGCCTACGCCCGGCGCGGCGAACGGCGGCGATGTATTCAGCCTGGGCAGCCGCACGGAAATGGACGAAACCGACCCCGTGCGTTTATGCGAAGCGCTGACGAATAACGCGCACAGCGCAGCCGATGCACAGGGAGAGCACAGCGCGTGGGCGGAGCTCTGCAACACCTCGGATAAGGCCGTTTCGCTTTCGGGTTATTATCTCTCGGACGACGCGAACGACCCGCTCAAATGGGCGTTCCCCGGCATCACCGTTGAGCCGGGCGGTTTTGCGGTCGTATTTCTTTCGGGAAAAACCGGCATCGCGCCCGGGATGCACGCCTCGTTTTGCATCGCCCCGGACGAGGGCGCGCTGTATCTGACCGACATCGCCTCGATGCGCACCGATACCCTCGCGCTGCCCGCAAGCGCAGACGACATATCCGTCGGGCGCGCGCAGGACGGCAGCGTACGCTACTACGCCTGCCCCTCGCCCGGCGCACGCAACGCCGCGGGCTTCGCTTCGCTTGCCGAAGCGCTTCAAAGCCGCGCGCAGGGCGTGTATATCAGCGAGGTCTGCGCGGCGGGCGAGGAAGCCGACTGGATCGAGCTTTACAACGGTTCGGATGAAGCGGCCGACCTCGCAGGCTGGTATCTTTCCGACGACGGGGACGATCCTCTGCGGTGGCGGCTTCCCCCGCTTGTCATCGCGCCGGGCGGCTACGCGGTCGTCCAGGCGGACGGCGTATCGGATGCCGCCGCGCCTTTTGGCATCGCGATCGCGGGCGAGACGGTTACGCTGACAAACGCGGAGGGCGCGCTGATCGACGCGATGGAGACCGGGTTTCTGCGCGCGGGGCTGACCAGCGGCCGCGCCGCGGGCGATACCGCGCTCTCGCGCGTGTTCTTCACGGAGCCTACGCCGGGAACGCAGAACTCCGGCGAGACTTCCGCCGGCTACGCCGCAGCGCCCCTGTTTTCCGAAAACGGGCTGTATCATACCGGGGCGTTTTCTTTGTCCATTACAGCGGCGGAGGGCTCCGTCATCTACTATACGCTTGACGGCTCCGTACCCGATACCGCCGATACGCGATACTCGGGGCCGGTCGCGATTGAAGGCAATACCGTGGTTCGCGCCGTGGCGGTTGCCCCCGGCCTGATGCCCTCCGACGTTACCACAGCGACCTACCTTTTCGAGGAACCGCATACCGTACCGGTGGTTTGCCTTTCGGGCGAGCCCTCACAGATATATACCATATTTCACGAAGCGAACCGCCGCTACAAGCCCGAATACGGCGGAAACGTGGAATACTTTGAGACGGACGGCACGCTGGGCATATCCTTCACCGCGGGCATCAAGCCCAAAGGCCGCAGCTCGCTCGATCTGGGCCAGAATTCCGTAACGGTACGGCTGCGGGAGAAATACGGCTTAAGCGAGGTAACCTATCCTTTCTTTGAGGCCGGCGATGTCCATACGTTTACGGAAATTACGCTGCGCAACAGCGGCGAGGACCGTTCCCGCTCACGGCTGCGCGACTCATTCTTCCATCAGCTCGCGCAGGGGATGAACGTCGAAACCATACGCACGCGGCCCGTGGCCGTCTACGTCAACGGCGCGTACTGGGGGCTCTACGACCTGAACGAAGAACAGGAGGAAGGCTATTTCGAAGCGTATTTCGGCCTCAGCATCGAAGACATCGACATGATCGACCGCAACAACACCCTGATGGAAGGAAGCCTCGATGACTTCCTCGCGGTGCGCGGCTATGCAAAAAGCTGGGATCTGTCCGACGACGCGGTATTTGCGGAGTTTGCCAAGCTCGTGGACACCGACGCATGCATGGATTACCTGATCATCAATACGTATTTCGGCAACGGCGATATGATCAACCAGCGGTTCTGGCACGCGCAGGACGGCTCTGTCAAATGGCAGCCGCTGCTGTTCGACCTCGACTGGTGCATGCGCTTCAACGACGCCACGCGCGAAACGTTTTCGCGTTATTTCAGCCCGACCGGCGGCGTCGCGGTCAACGAAACCATCACGTATATGGAAATATTCTGCGGCCTCAAGCGGAACGCCGCGTGGCGCGAAGCCTTCATCAACCGCTTCATCGAGATGGCTTATTCAAACTTCGATACCGGCCGGATGCTGGCGCTGCTTGACGAGACGGTTGAGCAGATGGCGCCCGAAATGGCGCGGCAGATTGCGCGGTGGCACACGCACCGCGGCGTCGACGCATGGCGGGCACAGACCGAAGGGCTGCGCGAGGCGCTTGTAAAGAGGCGCGATATCGCGCTCGGGCAGATGGCGGATGCTTTCGGCCTTTCGGATGGGGAGCTGCGCGAGCGCATCGAAGCGTATACCTCTCAGCACTGACGGGATATGAATCCCCGGGGCCTGTGCGCCCGCCGATCAAAATCCCATATGCGCAAGCCGTTTTCACTGCTTTTTTTTGGCTCTGATTTTATCCTTTGTACGCAAATAATTCGGCCTTTTCGTGCTTATCGTAGTATCGGAAACAAATGTCCCCAGGAAATCGCGGAAATTGAACGGCGCCCAGGGCGCCATGTAGGGGATACCAAAGCTGTTTAAGGAAACGAGCTCGATCAAAATGAAGGTTAAGACCAGCGCAAATCCGAAAAACCCCATTGCACCGGTAAATATAAGAAGTATCAGCTTCAGAAACCTAAAAGGGTTCACTAATGTGTAATCAGGAATGGCAAAGGACGCAAGCAGCGATACCGCCACAATAATGAGCAGCAGCGGGCTGAATATCCCCGCCGCTATCGCAGCCTGCCCGATAACGATTGCGCCCACGATGCCGATTGCGGAGCCAATCTGTTTGGGAACCCTGAGCAGCGCCTCCCGAATCAGCTCAATAATAAATTCAAGCAACAGCGCGCCGATCAATGCGTTGAAAGGCACGTTCCCACGCATCTCCGCAAGGGATATGGCGTATTTCGTCGGCAAAACCTCCGTATGGAACGATGTGACCGCCACAAATAAGCTTGAACCGGTAAGGGCAATGCTCAATGCAACATACCGGAGAATTCTCATCATCAGCCCGAAAAGCTTATTGTCGTACCGGTCGTCGCAGGAATGGAAGAATTCGCTGAAGGTCTTAGGGGCGAGCAAAGCGAGCCCGCTGCCCTCGATCAGCACTAAAACCTTCCCCTCAAGCAGCGAATGGCTCGCCATGTCGGACCGTTCCACCAAACCCATATGCGGAAACAGCTGCATTTTTCTATTCAACAGGCAATTTTGAAGCTCTCCCGATTCGCTGATGCCATCCACGTCTATGCTTTCTATCCTTTTTTGCAGCTCGCGAACCACGGTGTCATTTGCGATATCCTCGATATAGATCACGGCTACACGCGACTTTGTCCGGACGCCGACGATAAAATTCTTGATTCGCATGTTTTTATCCTTTATCCGGTTTCTGATCAGCGAGAGATTCGCATCGAGATTTTCGGTAAAACAGTCCTGCGCGCCCCGCAGGGTATACGTAAGCTCCGGCTGGGCGATGGGCCTGCGCTCCGCCTTTTTTAAGTTGACCACGATATATTCGTTATCGTTCGAAAACAGTATAACCGCCATCCCCGCCAGAACAAGGTCTTCTATCCGGCCTGCGTCCGATTCCAATGTGCAATCATCCGCATAGATGATACCGTTTGCCGCAAGCTGTGCGTTGACCGGCATTTTCGCGGCGGCGCAATGCAAAACGAGCGGCCTCACGACATTTTCCATAAGCGCGGCCTTATCGGTAAGCTGCGAAATGTAGAACAGCTTGATCATTCCGCAATTGAAGGGAATGGACCTTTCCGAAAAGTTCAGTTCGTTTTGCTGCAGCGAAGCGACTATTTTTTTAAAATTTCTTTCCAGCGCAAGCGCCTCCTTTTATTTAACATCCACGTCGCCGTAATCCATCATATAGGTTGTGCTCAGATCGACAGTGACGGCGATGCGTACTGCAGCCCCGGTAAATTCCTTTTGCCAATCCATGCTTTCAAACGCTACAGGATAGTGAACACGAAACTCATCATCAAACTGAAAATAGTCGCACTTGAATTCTTTTTGCCCCAGCGTAAGCGCGTCGGAGATATCCTTTAACAGCATTCCCTGCAGAAGCCGCGTGACTTCCCTTATGGCCGCATCTTCAAAATTATAGGGCGTTTTTTGATCCCCATACATTAACTTCGCATTAAAATTAAATTCCACATCAAAACTGACCTCGCCGTTCTCGTAAGACGGTGTAATCTTTCGTTTCGTTAAGTCCACCTCCATCGTGAATCCGATATCATTATAAGATACGGTATAATTAAATTTTGGCTTATCCGCCTTTAAAAACACCACGCCTTTAGATTCTTCTACCGGGATGAAGCCCGTCACTTTATCGCCATCGACCACCGAATATCCGGTGAGCGCAATCTCTTTATTTTGCAGGCCGATCGTGAACATCAATATACCCGAATAATTGCTTGACAGGTTTTCGATCAAACGCATGGTCGTTCTTGAAACCGATAATCCGGCATGATCAAGCGTATCGATCATATCTTCCACGAAAAAACCGACAGAGGCGTTATTCTCATGAGTGGTAATAAATATTTCCTCAGGATCCTCCTTCGTGATGACCGTTTCAATCTTCTTTCTGTAATTCTCATCCGCTCTGAATCTATATAAATATTCCACCATGTATTTGTTGGCGAAGCTTTCGGTAAATATCACTGTCCGCACCCCGCTGAGATACATCGGCTTATCGATTTGCCTGTCCAGATTCTCTCTCATTTCATTCAGGTCCGCTCCATAGCCTTTTACATAGGTGGCTTTTGCGTTTATGCTTGCGCCCTCCTGGCTTTTTTGCGCTTCGATGTTCGCATACTCAACATAGTACCAAATTTCACCATCCTTATAATCCAAAGCGATGGCCGTTGCGATCAGCTTATCATCAATATCCATCGCATCCCAGCAGCCTGATAGCAGGGCAGAGAAAAGGACCAACGCTATCGTGACCAAAAGAACTTTGCCGTAGCTTTTCAGGCTTTTTTTCCTCATCTCTCAACGACCTTCCTTCTGCGCTGCGCCCGTTTTTTGATCTTTGCCACGATGAACAACAGCATGGGAATCAGCGTGCCCGAAATTAAAGCGAGATAGATCGCAAAGCTCTGGAATACATCATTTATATTTTTTATATTCAATGCAAACAAACAGAGTATAAAGAAAACGCCGCTGGCCGCCATAACGATCGCAAGGCGCTTAACTTTCGGGAACAATCTGCAGGCGAAATCTACGACGACAGCATATACCATGATCATTCCGGCAAATAAACTCGTCAAACCAAAGGTTAAGTAGAATATATCCGTTCTCTCGATAACGGGAATCTCAACGACTCTTATCGCTTCAATAAACGCGTCGTTTAAGGTCATCGTATTATTGATACCCAATATGCTGGTCGCGCCGTCCACGATCAGCACATAAAACAAACCGATAAACAACAGCGTAAAAAAAGCGACCTTTGGGGCTTTTTTATTTTTCTTGGTAAAGGGTATGATTAAAAGAATTTCCGCACCGAAAAACGGCATGATCAAATTCTCCGCCGCTTCCATAAAACCTTTCGTATCGGAAGGGTTAAACAGCGGCAAAAAGTTGTAATTCATGCCCTCCGTCAGCATAACGACGCATATACCCACGGTTATCAAAAGAAATAAAACCCCGGTAATTTCGAACACCCTTGCGATATTGGTCACGCCCTTGTACGCCACATAACCAAACAGCGAAATACCCAATATCAGCATCGCATACGGCGGCGTTTTGGGCAGAAAATTTGACGTCAGCAAAGTGACCAGTTTCAATTTTAAAAAAACGCCTATCATCAAAAAAAACAGCACATAATAGACGGCGATCAGGCGCGTGGGAAACTTTCCTACGATCTCCTGGCTGTAGTCAAACAGCACTTTCCCCTGGTACATGTTATTTAATTTCGTAATTATCACGGCAGCAACGCCAAATAAAACGGACATGATGATAATGGGTATCCAACTGCTTCTGCCCGCCGTTTGCGCCATTATCTTGGGGAGGTCAATGGTTGTATACGTAGTGATCGTAAGAAACAATATAAAGGCCATCTGCCTGTTTGTAATGCTGTTTGTCACATATACGCCCCTTTATTTGATGGTCTTATTTTCCCCTTTCCCGATATAAATATCCGGCGAAAATAATGAGACGCCTGTCTCATGATCGCCTTTGCCGTGCCCATAAAACGATGCCCGCCGCGATGGCCCCGCCCCTGGCCGGAACAACGGACGGCGTTTGTACGCGTGATAGAAACATGGTATAATCCGTATCATACCTTCGGGCGGCATGTCCCAGGAAAAGAGGCGTCATGAAAGAGGATTACGAAAAAAAACTGAACGAATTCAGGGAGTACGTCAAAAACATCGAATACCTCGGCAGCGCGCTGGGCGCGCTTTACTGGGATACGCGCGTCAATATCCCCCAAAAAGGCCTTCCGCAGCGCGGCGAGCTGCTGGGATACCTCTCTGCGGAACAGTACAAGCTGCAGACCTCCGAAGCGATCAAGGGCTTTCTCGGCTATTTTTCGGGCAAATCCGCGCCGGACGACGTAACGGCGGGAATGGTGCGCGTCATCCAAAGGGATTACGACCGGACGATGAAGATCCCCGAGCGGGAATACCGCGCGTACGTCGTGGCCACCTCCGAAGCGGAGGCCGCCTGGGAGGAAGCCCGCGCAAAATCCGACTTTGAACTGTTCAGGCCGCACCTGAAAAAGCTGATCGAATATACCCGCAGGTTCATCGGATACTGGGGCTATACCGGCGCCCCGTACGATACGCTGCTCGATTTCTATGAACCGGGCGCCACTGTGGAAGGCATCGACGGGGCGTTCGCCCCGCTGAAGGACGCCATACTATCGCTGCTTGAAAAAATCGGCAGGAGCCGCATAAAGACGGACGACTCCTTCTTCAAAAAGAGGTTCCCCGCCGCGGCGCAGGAAAGCTTCAGCCGGTATGTGCTTGAGAAGATGGGCTACGACTTTGAAGCGGGCCGGCTGGACGTCAGCACGCACCCGTTTACGATCAACTTCAACAACCATGACGTGCGCATCACCACGCGCTACCTTGAAGACGAGTTTCGCAGCGCGCTTTTCAGCTGCATCCATGAGGGCGGACACGCGATATACGAGCAGGGCATTCCGGATTCGCTCTTCGGCACGGAGCTGGACCGGGGCGTTTCGATGGGCGTACACGAATCCCAGTCGCGTTTCTGGGAGAACATCGTCGGACGCAGCCGCGCCTTTTGGTCGTACTTCCTGCCGGAGGCCAAAAACGCTTCCCGCAGTTCGAAGGCGTCTCTCTCGAAGCGTTCTACACCGGCATCAATACCGTGTCGCCCTCGCTGATCCGCGTGGAGGCGGACGAGCTGACCTACAGCCTGCACGTGATCATCCGCTATGAGATCGAGCAGCAGATATTCAACGGCGGCCTGCCGGTGGACGAGCTGCCCGCGCTCTGGAACCGCAAATACAGCGAATACCTGGGCGTCGCGCCGGGCAACGACGCGGAAGGCATTTTGCAGGATATGCACTGGTCGGCCGGCAACTTCGGTTATTTTCCAAGCTACGCGCTGGGCAACCTCTACAGCGCCCAGTTCCTGCACGCCATGAAGAAGGCGCTGCCGGACTTCGATACGCGCATCGAAACGGGCGATTTTACGGCCGTACACGGCTGGCTTAAGGACAATATCCATGTGCACGGTTCCATATACGACCCGGGCGACCTCGTGAGGCGCGTCACGGGCGAACCGCTGAGCGCCCGCTACTTCATCGATTACCTGAACCGGAAGTACGGCGAGCTTTACGACTTGTAATCCCCATTAAGCAGGTAACGCGGGGACATCCTCCCCACACCGGGTTGATGCCAAACCTTTTACGAGGGCGTTGCCCTAAGTGCCCAGAATGGGTACGCGCTCCCGCCAAAGGGACCCAGTCCCTTTGGAACCTTATCCGCGAAATGATATAATACGAAAAAATATCGAGGAGACAGTCATGCCGGAACCGATCGTCATCAGCGCCGCCTCCGGCCCGGAGGACGTACAAATCATCGAGGCGCTTGCCCGGGAAATCTGGACGCCGCACTACACGCCCATCATCGGCGCGGCGCAGATCGGCTATATGCTGGAGAACTTTCAATCGCGCGCGGCAATCGCGGCGGACATGCAAAAGGGCTATATCTATTCCCTTGCGTACTTAAACGGTGCGCCGTGCGGCTACAGCGCCCTCCGCTTCGATCCGGACGCGCTGTTCCTAAGCAAGCTGTACGTACGGGAAGCTTTCCGCGGCAAAGGCATTGCCCGGGCAATGGTGCTCGCGGCCGAAGCCGCCGCGCGGGAACACGGCAAGGCCTGCCTGCGCCTCACCTGCAACAAGCGCAATACGGGTTCTCTCGCGGCTTATGACCGCCTCGGGTTCGCGCGCACAGCCGATGTCGTTACGGACATCGGCGGCGGCTTTGTGATGGACGATTACGTGATGGAGAAACGGCTGGCGGACGCCGCGCAAAAGTAAACCGGCGCCGCCGCTTTCAGGTCAGCTGCCCGCCGCTTGGCTGCGATATGTTTTTAAGCGCTTCCTCCGCGTTGCTCTGCAAAGCGGGCTCCACCGAGATGTCGCCCAGCGCCACAATACCCACCAAGGATCCATTCTGTACGATGGGCAGGCGCCGTATCTGGCCGCGGCTCATCAGTCCCGCCGCTTCGTGCACATCCATGTCGGGCGTGCCCACCACCGGATTGGTTGACATAATATCGCGCACGCGCTGGCGGCGAATGTTGTGCCCGTGCGCCACGCTGCGCAGCGCAATATCCCTGTCCGTGATGATACCGATCACATGGTCGTAGTCGCATACGGGTATCGACCCGACGTTGAACATCTCCATCAGTCTGGCGGCCTGCTCAACGGTTTCGTCCGCCCCCACGGTGGCCACCTCCGTGGACATAATATCCTTAACCTGCATAAAAAAATCACCTCCGAAATTATATTGCCCTGCAATCGCTCCCTTTATCACGGCAAATTCATGACGGCGCATCAAAACGACGCCGACCGCGGAGGTGGATTTCACACGCCGGTGAGGTCGAATGGCGGGATATACGCTTCGTCCGCGCTGCCGCGGAGCTGCATG
>AGTN01145306.1_pt1 | contig 10621 bp, 4 predicted proteins | sample 314218 | NCBI WGS metagenome assembly AGTN01 (sample SAMN02954264, study PRJNA73603) | bioreactor metagenome | biome: terrestrial; feature: non-aerated bioreactor; material: poplar woody material; isolation source: poplar biomass | place: USA | collected 2006-12 | reverse complement strand
CCGTCTATAGTGGCACGCTCATGCAACCCTTTACTATAATTGGAGTAATCTGATGTCCTATTCTGGCTTTGGGGCACAAGATAAATTGTGGGTTCTTTGCGGCATACGAGGGTCCATGATCAAAAAGAACCGTGCGCTAGTTCCTCTCCAATCTTTGCTGCTGATCGTGATATTCGTAGCACTCGGAATGTTTTGGAAAGATTCCCTGTTTCCGTGCCTTCTCAATCTATTTGCGTGGGGCTTCATAGATTTTTCGTGGGCGTGCAGAACCGAAAACCGCTCGTCATCGGTATTCCTCTACTCGAAGCATTTATATGTAATTTGTACGTATTTAGTGCCTATGCAGCGTTTGGACCGCTCGCAAGCGAATCCTCGTATTATGCACATTTACTCGCTCCGAGCTTCATGAAGGTTGCTGTCTTGTTTTTCGTGTTTTCTGCAGCCGTTCTAACGATCCTTTCAGTTTTTATGGTGAAACATCGAAAAGAGTTTGTTCATCTGGCGGTTTTGATTTCGCTAGTTTTGCCAGGTTATTTCGCTAGTATTTTGGTGTGCAATCACATTCGAGAATGCGCCGTCTATTCGCTAGTTGATCAACTCAACCCGCTAGTACATGCAATCGAAGCCTACAAGCGCGATAATGGTTACCCGCCTGGCGAATTGGTGCAGCTGGTTCCAAGATATATGTCAAGTATTCCACGACCAAAGTTGGTTACTCTTCCGAGTATGGAATATTTCGCCAATGATCCGCCCGATTGGTCAATTATGCTCAGGAGCTCATACGATAGTGACGAGTTATTGCTATACAATCCCAGTCACGAGTATGGAGACTTAAAAGGAACAAAAATCAAGGATTGGCTCTACACGAAGCTTTCCTCAACGGAATTGATCAGATGACGTTACTTAGCAATCAACTTTAGCGTTGCCTGTGCATCGCGCCTGTAAGCCGGTCGGGAACCACTTTGACTAACTTGCTCTAGAGTACGCCGAGCACCGGTCATGTCGACGTTGTTATTACCTGCGATGCTAACCAGGGCTCGCGCTGCGGCTAATCTGACTCGTTCATTGCTGTCATTGAGTGCCACCTTCAGGAGGGGCAATCTGGGATCATCCAAACCGATTAAGCGACTGTCCTTCGTTGCTGCGAAAATCGTTTCGATAGTGGCTTCAGTTTTAGTTCCATCGGTGAGCGCTTTCTCGATAGACTGAGCTTGCATGGCTGCGGTCGAGACTCTGTCGGGAACCGTTTCGTCCCACATCAGATTTACAGAATCGCGCAGGTCTGCCATGACCACTTCAGCTTTGATACCGAGGGCGGTTCCTTTGCGCTCATTTGCAATTGCTTCGAGAACAGGAAATACTTTGTGGTGTTTGAACTGTGCCAGTGCGTCAATGTACTTCATCTGCAGATTGGGATCGGCTTGATATGGTGATCGCAAGTTGTTTTCGAGGTCAAGTGCTTGCGCGATAGTCGTAGCTGCGGCTTCCCTGGAGATGGCGATGCGTCCTCGGCTGTCAGGCGTTGCAAGAGACTTTATACCTTCAAGAAGATGCTCACGAGCTTGCTTGTTCATAGCAGGTCCCGACGTAAGTGCAAGCTGAATTGCCCATGCGACATATTCTCTGTTCTCTACGCCGGGCGCTGTAAGATTTCTGAGCGCTTCTGCCGACTTTTGTTGTGCCCAATCAGATTCAGCACTGGCGAATGGCTGACCGCCGTTGATCAGGATGTCCACGAGTGCCATTTTCGCCTTGATACCATCCGCGGTGTTCCTATCGGCAAACTGCACCAACTCCTGAAACTGTCCATTTCTCTTTGTTTCAATTTCGGCACGTTTTTCATTTCTCGCAGTATTCTCGTTACTGGTGACTGTGCCGCTGCTGCTGAATACCCAGTCAAGGAACCCGCCGACACCCGAGTAAACTGACTTCGCTGCTCGTTCACCCTCTGCGTCGCGGAAGCGGTTGTATTCAACGCCATCGAGCATCCAGAAGCTGCTGCTCCGCCAGTTTCGAACGAACATCTGTGCAGCTTGACTTTTCTGATCTTTTGGCAGATACGCCTTGAACTGCTCTATCTCCGTTTTGAGCGTCGACCAACCTTCGAACGGATCTTTCATCAGGGCGGCAGCCGTTCTTTCATATGCTTTCTTATATTCTTCCGAATTCAGCTCCGGTCTCTGTTGGCTAAACTGGACCGCTGTCAGACGATCCGCCACTTTCGGATCACGTTCTCTGTCCATCGTAGTCAACACGAGGGAACGCAGCTCAGGATCTTTCATCCTATCGAGAGCCTCTAAAGATCTCTCCCGTACGCCGGCGTCCTTATCAGCTTCGATGCCTTTTTCCTTGGAGCCCATGACCCGTTCTCGCAAAACGGGAATTGAAGAGCGGGAACCGAGATCGCTTAATGCCTGGACTGATGCTCGTCTGAGTGCAGGAGAGATGTCGGCGAAATTGCCGCTGGCAGGATCGATCATGTCTCTCAGGAGGCTATCGACCTGGCTCTTGGGAAGTGCTTGCCCGCCTTTCATCAGTGGTTCCAGTGACTTGAAGAACTCAACGCGTTGAGCTTCTCCGTCCGCTGTCAACGTGGCGTTTCGCAGCTGTACTTGCGTATTGCGGAGAATTTCGATAGCGGTAAGTCTGACTTTGTTGGCGACGTCAGGGTTCTTCTCATCAAGATCTATTATTCTGCCGGGAACCAGAATTTGCATTGCTCGGTTGGTAAGTTGCATGTCTTGAGGACTAACAGAGTTCGCTACTGTTTCCAGAGCCTTCTGTTTTGAGGCGCTATCAGGTGAGAGATGCATCAAGATACTTGCGGCTTCGAACTTCTGTTTCTGGGAACCACTGTTCATAGCATTATTCAATCGTTCGCTTGCATATGCCGTGAGCTTTTCAGGATGCCCATTGAACTCGGATAATTTGAGTGCATACTCGCGTAGCAGTGCGGTTCTTGCTTCGCCTGACTCTGTATTTGCGTGAAGCATTAGTGCAGCTGCTGAACGTACTTCGGGAGCAACTCGTGTGGATGCATCGGTTGCGGACTTGAGAAACTGTTCGATTGCCGACGATGATAATCCAACTCTCTTGCTATCATCCTTGAACTTCTGCTCTGGTGGCACGGGCAGTGCTTCCTGGACCTTCAGCGCATCGACGATCGCACCCAGGCGCATAACTGCTTGAGACTTTTCATATGTGGAAGAACTATTGTTCGTCACCACATCCTGAAGAACGCCTGCTACTTCGATTCCAGTTGCGGCTCCCACCTGCAATGCTAGATCGCTTGCAACAACAGGTTGCGAGTCGGACCTCGGAGTTTCCAGTTCCCTTCTAAGAAATGACACTATATCCGATGTCTTTAACTCTTGGCTCTCTGTTCTAGATGGAACTCTGGTGGTCACCGTATGCGGTGTGCCTGTGTGTGCGTTTACAACGGATTGAGTCTTTTCGTATTCCGGTACAGTGATGTCGCGTCTTTGAAGAGTGTCGGGAAGCTTAGCATCGGTCTTTTCTGCTAGTTGCAATAGCGCAAGCGCAGCTGCGGTCTGAACTGTCCGATTCTGACTTTCGGAGTGTTTGATATATCCCTGGGAACGATCGGAAGCGAACGTTCCATCCTTCTCCATTGTCACTATTCGATTGGCATCAGGCTTGAAGTTGTCCATCAGCTGTTGTGTGAACTTCGCGCGTTCTTCTTTCGAAGCATCTGGTCGTGACAGTTGTTGCGCTTTCTCGAGTATATTTTGGGCTACCTTTGCGGCTTCATCTCCACCTTGTCGATTGTCGCTGTTAAAGAGACTCCGATAGCGGTTCAGGTCGAGGGAGCCACCAGTCGCGGTGTTGGCACTACCTTCCGGCTTCTGGTCACCACGTCCGCCTGCGGCTTGTCTAATCGCCGACGTGACTGGATTGGCGCGACCAATATTGCCCAACTCGCCTATCTGGTGATTGATATCTCTGTAAATCATGTACGCAAATGGCAGTTCGGTAAGTTTGGCGGCGCGCTCGCCGTAGGTATATGTTTTCGCCCAGTTGGATGCTTTGATCTGAGCTTCCACAACGGCACCAGCGCTTTGGGCAGAACTCTGCGCACCGCGCATGTTCTTTACGAGGCCCCAGCCACCTTGTCCCAGGCTGAGAGCCGCATCTCCGACGAAGTACAGTCCGCGAGCAACTTGAATGGACTTTCCATAACCGGTCTCATTGAAGTAGGCACTGTTTACGATACCAGCCCCACCTACGGCAGCGCGTATTCCGCCTTTGAGCGCTTGCTTCATCGCCTGGCTGGCGATGAGTTCACCGGCTCGTGCCGCTTTTAATGCGGCACCGACTTCGATGGTTCCGGTTACGAGCATGGCGGCGTCAAGAGTGGCAACAAGCGCTTTCTCGCCGTAGTGGAACACCTGCTGGTTCGTCTTCCACGATTCTAGATCTTTTGCTTTTACGATTTCGACTTTGCCACCATTGCGAATCGGAACCCAATCCTCAGGATCGTATTCCCTTTCTGCAACATCTATCCGCTTGCCGACATCTTCCGCGCCCACGTTCAGGTAGTTGTACCAGTTCGCCTTCTCATACTGAAGATTGTTCGACACCACGATTTTGGGTTTACCATCTGTTCCAGTTCTTTGCGTTACATCGAAACGCATTTGAGCAAGATTGAATTCCTTTTCGCTGCCGTCAGCTTTCTTCGGATCGACAAACTCGGTGATATTTCCCTGGGCATCGACTTTCGCCCGCCCGTGTGGCATGTCAATCTCGCCCCAGAACAGTAAGCGATCCGGATTTTGTTCCAGCTTGATTAACTCCTTAACGGCCTGATCGATCTGATCTCCGTTAGTGTGCAGCCAACTCCGAAGGTTTTCCATCTTCTTCGCGTTCTCTGGATGTCCGAGGCGAAGATCTTTTGGAAGGTCCAGCGAAACGTGTGTTATTCGCCCATCTTTATTGCGCTCCACCTGACAGCCTGGAGGCAATTCGATCGGAAATCTATGACCGGCTCGATTCAAACTATCCATCGCTTCAACATAGTTTTTGATGCGCGTGGTTAGATCAATGGTGTCGATAGCCGCAGCACGCCATTCTTCGTTGCTGCCACCACGTTTGTCGAGCCATGCTTTCTGCTGTTCCGGATTTGGTATCAGCTTTTTGATTTGTTCTTCTAGTAACTGGTTTTGTCTCTGTTCCCGCGCTTCTCGAACGGTGCTATCAACCGTCCTCAACCATGTCATGGTATCTTGCACAGTATCGAGTGTGGTATCTGAAGGAGCAGTTTTGGTATCAATTCTCAAATCGGCCTTTATGCGATTAGCGCTCACAAGACTCTTGTAATAGTCCAGACTCACTGGGCGACCTTGCGCGTCGACCGGCAATTCAAGCGGGCTTCCAGCCGGTATAGGAAGCGCAAGTCTAGATAATTCGTTTATGGCGCCGGGAACAGCCAGCTTCTCGATCCAGTTTACGGTCTCACTGAATGCCTTTTGAGTAGCAGGTCCGAAGCGTCCCTCGTTCTTTTCCCTGGTCAATGCATCCAGGTCTCGCTTCACATTGGCATTATGTTGCTCGTCGCTGACTTTCTCAGCTCTGGTGGCTGCCAGCGGATACGTGTTGAGCAACTGTTCCTGTAGAAATGAGACTCTTTGCTTTTCGTCTTCTGTAAGTGGCTTGTCCGGAGTGATTTGCACGTCCGGCAAATTGAGCTTGTCTGCCTGGGCAAGTTGCTTAGGTTTGGTGTCGCGCGCGGTACCGGATGCGCTACCAGGTGAAAGACCTGCGTCTTTTCCATTGGCTTCGAGACTCAATCGAGTCGAAGCGTCGTTCGACGGCAGACCTTGAATTTGGATCTCTGGAATTATCGGCGTAAGCTCGCCCATGGACCACTCCGGATCAATAACGGGGAGGCACGCTCTCAGGGCCGTGAGATTCACTGCACTTCTTGGACACCCAGCCTGCGAACGTGACAGGGATGCCTGTATCTATCAATCTATGGTTCTTTTTGGACAATTTGGTTGTGATATTGATCATGAATCAGGCAACATAGGAGTACGGTCCTGAAATTCGAAGATCAATCTCCCGGGATCCGGGATCCGGGATCCGGGATCCGGAATACGGAATACGGAATACGCAGCCGTTTTTGAGGCTTTCAGGGCCTATTTTTTTGAGGAACCTACCGACGCCGACGTCTCGAACTCCTCTCCCTTACGAAGCATTTCTTCCCGCATCGTGTAATAGGAGAGGAAGGCGCTTACCACGATTCCAGCGCTGACACCGCGACCGATTGCTGCACGTGCTCCACCGCCTGCTTCTGCGTGCCTGGATTCTCCGTCCAGAATTCGGGAGGCAATATATTTGTGAGCGGCTTCCTGCACGCGGGGGCTATCGGTTCTTTCAATAATAGAGAGAACTCTCTCCAGATTCTTGGCCTTCGTTTCATCCGCAGCGATCTTCGTCTCTTTCAATCTCTGGATCTCTTCTTTGACCAGTTGAACTTGATCTGCTGAGATCTTCTCGCCTTTCGACTCAGGTGTTCCGTCAATTCCAGCACCTTGAGCTACTTCACGAGAGAACGTGCCATTTCCTTCGTTCTGTGCGATGACAGCGGTGTCGAGTTGGACAGCGCCGCCTCGGATCCTTCGTCTTGGTGCGGTTGGCTGTTCTGTTGTTTGAGGAACTTCGACCCTCGCTGGTTCTGCATCTGCTATCTTGGTATCGGCTGATTTGATTTCAACAGCTTTCACGTTGGCTGGATCTACGTCGGCCGCTTTTACATCAGCTGGATTAGCCGCTGCGATGCGAAAACGTTCGGCCGTCAGTTCACCGCGAGCGGTATCACGTTCCTTTTCTGCGCTCTCGGCTCTCGTTCGTTCTGAAGCTCTCTGCTGTTCCGCAGCTTGGCGTCCTTGTTCCGCAGTTTCCCGCCCTTGTTCTGCCGCAAGCCTTGCTTGTTCTGCTTGCTCAGCGCGTTTTGTGAGTTCAGACAACTGACGTTCGTGTTCTGCTTTCAACCTTGCTAGCGCATCGTCTTTCTGCTGATTATCAGTTGTCGCCTGAGCCAGTTTTCGCTCATTGTCGGCGAGTGTCCCTTCCCTTTCCGTCAACTTGCCGGTTGCTTCGGCAAGCCTTCTTTGCAGTTCTGCAATCTGACGTTGCTGTGTTTCACTTGTTTCGCCAGCACTGTTTTCGAGTGCTGTCTTGTCTTCAGTTGCTTTCTGAAGTTGCTCGGTGAGGGAACGAATGTTGGCTTCAAGCTGAGCGCGATCTCCTTTGGCGAGGACAGTAACACGATCGCGCTCAGCTCTGGCCGTCTCAAGCTCTCCCTCGAGAGTCTGGACTTTTGTATCTGAAGCAGTCTTACCTGCCTCCGAAGTCTGTAGTAATTGTTGCAAGCGAGCTTGTTCCGCGGTCGCCTTCTCATTCTCTCCGGCGCGAGTTTGCTCCGACTGTTGTAAGGCAGTTGTGAGGTCGGTTACTTTGTTGTCTGAAGCTGTCCGTTTTGCTTCGGTTTCAGTCAGGTTTGTCTGAAGAGTGACATTTCGTCCCTCGGCTGTCTCGCGCGCCTTGTTAGCATCTGTGAGTGCTGCTTCAACGCGCTCGGTCGCCGACTTGTGCCGTTCGATTTCAGCATCCTTTTCACCAGTTATACGCGCGACTTCGGCCTTATTGGAACCTGTCAGCCGCTCGATCTCAGCTAAACCTTCTCTCTGAATTCTTTCGATGTCAGCTTGTTGCGTTATGCTCTTTCTATTTGTTTCCTCCAACTGCGACTGAAGAGAAGTATTCGTGGTCCGTGCTGTGTCTAATTCTGTTTGCAGACCGCTGTTTTGTTTCTTCAGTCCAGCGTTCTCACCTTGAGCGGAACGAAGTTGCTCAGCCGACTGTTCCAAGTTCGCTTTGCTTTGCTCGCCCTCTGTCGTTCTAGCTTGTTCCGATTCTCGCAACGACGTTTCTAGTTGCTGGCGTTGAGTGTCGGCCGCTGTTCGTTCTGCGTCGCGCGCTTTATTCGCATCCGCAAGGGCTGCCTCAATTCGTTCTATCGCGGACTTTTGCTGCTGGATTACAGCGTCTTTTTCACCAGTTATCCGCGAGATGTCTTCATTGTGGGTGCCGGTCAAACGCTCGATCGCGGCCAGGCCTTCGGCATGCGTGTTTTCAATATCGGACTGTCGTGCTGTGTTGAGCTTCTCGATTTCAGCCGCATGTTTCGCGACCTCAGCTTGCCTGTCGGTCTCGGCCTTCGCTATGTCACCTCTAAGTTTTTCGATTGTCTCATTGTTAGCGCGTCTTTCTTCAGCACTCTTTGTTTTTTCCTGTTCACGTGCTTGTTTGTTTGCGTCGAGTTCCTGCTGTAATCGTGTGATCTGAGCCTTGTCTACTCTTGAATCGGCTTCCAGCTTCGCTCGTGCTTCTTCGTTCGTCTTCGCATCTTCGGCAGGCTTTGCATTCTCAGCCGGCTTCTGTTTTTCGAAGAAGTACTCATTACCCTTCTTGATCAGCTTGTAGGCACCGCCCGCTAAAAGCAGAGCAACAATTCCCTTGGCTGTGAGGTCTTCGATATCTTTCTGCGAGTAGCCCTTGCTCTTGTCGAACGGGTTGCCTGCGGGCAGTTCCTTGTAGGGAACGGTCGAGTCTGCACCAGCAATTTGCGATGCGACCGGTTTATTGACGTCAATGACTTTCGCAGGTGGAGAGTCACTTCCCGTTCCTGCACCAGGGACGGTACCACCCTTCTCTGGTTGTTTGGCAGGAGGTTCCGCCTGCTTTTGCGGCACCAGGAACGGTGGCAATTTTAAACCTTCGGCTTTAGCCGGGAAAGGCATAGAATACGTCTTGCCGTCCGAGTTCCGTTGAGGCTTACTGGGTGGTGAAGGAACTTTTGACCCATCGGTGTTTTGCGCGTTCCGAAAATGTTGCTGGAACGCTGCCTGTTTATCGCGATTGAACTTCTCTGAGAACTCGAGTTCCGGTCTCAACTTCAAGGCGTCGCCGAGAAGTTTCTTTCCTCTGTCGAACATTTGAGGATCGCCGCTTGCGATCATGTCAAACGCTGCTTCCGAACGAACTTTGCCCGGACTCATGTATCGGTTGTAAACCATCTCCTCTCTGTCCGCCGCCATTCTTCGCTGATTGCGCATGTATCCTGAGGGGATACCTCGTTCCTCCGACTCGATTATCGTGCGATCGAGCATTAATCGTTGAACGAACGTGGCAAGGCGAACATTCTTTATGGTCGAGAAGTCTTTATTGTCCGACTCAGTGATGGCTTTGTCGTACTGCTCGGTGGCTCCCTTGACACCACGTTCTTGACCTTGTTTGCGAGCGTCGGCTAAAAGAGGCTGAGCCGGATCTGTTCCTAGAATTGGTTGACGGCCTGAGTTGATTGGCTCCAGCTGCGGGGCTCCTTTGTACATCGGAAGTCCTATATCAATGCGTGTTCTGGCCATGTCTTTGTAGCTTTGAACAACGCGTTTTTGAAAGTCTTCGTTAAACTGCAATTCGGGGCGCAGGCGCACCGCCTCGACCAGCATCTTCTCCCCTTCCTCTATATGCCGGTCGATTCCGGAGCTTATCAACGCGAAGCCCATCGAAGCGCGCTTGCCGGCTGGCGCTAGATAGTCCTTGTAGTTGTTCCAATTCTCCCAATCTTGTTTGTTCTGGGCATCTTTCAAGCCTGAGGGCGGTGATTCAATGCGAGCCAGAGAGGATGCAATCTGTAGGTCGACCTGCATCTTGCGATCGAACCCTGCTTGAACATTGTTGAGAATCAGTTTGGGATCGAGCTTGTCTGCTTGTTCTATAGCTTGTTGTTGCCGTGTGACGAAGTCGGCTAGAACGGGAGGCAGATCACCACGATTCGTCCAAATTTCTGCAGAGACTTGCTGCCAGCGCCCCCCAGTTCCTTCTCCACCTGGAAAGCATTCCTGCTGCCAATCTCGACCATTGCCGCTGAAAAATTGCTGGCGCTCGCCGCTGTTTGCGGATGGTGGAAGATAGTCTGGTGGGCAGAATTCAGGCATGTGAAGAGACGCGTCCGTGGCGCGTAGGGAAGTCGGGAGAGAACCGCCTTCTCACCTGACTGTATGCTTACGGATGCAATTTTGGACAGGAAAAAACGCGAAATATGCAGAAAAGCTGGGATATTGGGAAGATTTCTGGACCTGAGTGATCTCACAACTCATTTGGAAGTGAGCTATGCAGGTTTCCAGATTTAATGTCATGACCAATCTTAGCCCCAAACGAGTCACAAAAATGACACATCTTTTTGGAACAGTAGAAGTAGGTGTAACTTCATGAGTTCAAGGGTTGGGCTCAAGGGTTGAAAGGTATCATGGATTTTTCTGCGCTCGAATCGGATCAGGATACTACTCCAGCCAGCTATGGCTTCAGACCTGAGCGCATTAATATAGACTATCGACTCTGGCTCAGACAGAAGACTGAGCTGGCAATGCTCCGTTTTCTAGTTATCGTTCAGCTACTGGGAATTCTGGTTCTCGCCATAGCTGTCGGATACTTGATGTTCAGCTGGTACTAGTGGCTCTCCCGCAACTAAAACTCTGTCTGCTTGTCGAAAATCTTCAAGCCCGGTCGAGCGCGCTGCAAAGCGTTGATGCCACCGGCG
>AGTN01747182.1_pt1 | contig 10630 bp, 12 predicted proteins | sample 314218 | NCBI WGS metagenome assembly AGTN01 (sample SAMN02954264, study PRJNA73603) | bioreactor metagenome | biome: terrestrial; feature: non-aerated bioreactor; material: poplar woody material; isolation source: poplar biomass | place: USA | collected 2006-12 | reverse complement strand
GTCCACCTGGTGGAAGGGCTGGAACAGGCCGGGCAGCATCTCGGCGGCGATGCCGATGCCGGTGTCGCGCACCTCGATCGCCAGATGCCCGCCCGCCCGCGCGAGGGCGATGGTCACCGAACCGGCCTCGGTGAATTTCACCGCGTTGCCCACCAGGTTCATCACCACCTGGCGCAGGCGCTGGGAATCGGCCATGACCCACTCGGGCACCCCCGCCTCCCAGGCCAGATCCAGGCTCAGCCCCTTGGCGCGGGCCGAGGCCCCCAGGGCGCCGGCCACCTCCTGCGCGATGAGCACGGGATTGGTCGGGGCCGGCGCCATGCGCACCTTGCCGGCTTCGATCTTCGACAGGTCCAGGATGTCGTTGATGATGCCCAGCAGCGCCTCGGTGGAATGCAGGATGATGTCGGCATAGCGCCGCTGGTCGGCGCCCAGCGGCGTCTCGCGCAGCAATTCCACCGTGCCCAGCACGCCGTGCATGGGAGTGCGGATCTCGTGGCTCATGGTGGCGAGGAAGCGCGATTTGGCCTGGGCGGCCGCCACCGCCTGGGCGCGGGCCTCCTCGATCTCGGCGGTATGGGCCTCGACGCGGTCCAGCAGGCCGTTATAGGCGGCGATGACGCGGCCCAGTTCGTCCTCGGGATGGGAATTGTCCGCCACCTGGCCGGCATTGCGGATGGCGTCGAGCAGACGGTCGAGGCGGTCCATGACCGTGGCGCGGAAGGCGAACACCGCCGTCACCGCCATGGCGCCGGTCAGCAGCAGGAAGACCAGGACGGTGCGCCCCATGTCGGCACGGGCCGCCGCGATGACGATGCCGCCGTCCGGCCACAGCACCAGATCGCCGAGCTTGTATCCCTCGTGGATCACCGGATGAACCGCCGGAACGCCGTCGCGGGCGCCGCAGCCGCCGCCGCGGGTGCTCGCCAGGACGGTGCCGCCGGGTTCGATCACGTCGGCGCAGGCGATCTCGGGATGAGCGGCGAGCGACCCGACGATGGAGCGGGTGGCGCGGTCGTTGATGGTCCACATGGGCTCGGTCAGCGCCATGGCGTTCAGCCGGGCGATGTCCGCCACATAGGAATCCAGGCGCTGGCGCTGGGCGCCGAATCGCTCCCACGCCACCACGGCCGCCACCAGCACCGCCATGGCGGCCGAGACCGGCACCACGATGGCGAGAAAGCGGCTGGTGATCCGTTCCACCCGCCACAGCACGGCGCCCCTCGCCCCCTGCTTGCCTGCTCCCGACCTGAAGCCTAGGCCAAACCCGCCGTCAAGGCCAGAAGCCATTGCGCCGCCCCCGACGGCCTTGCACAATGGGCGCATGCGCACCGCCACCACGCAACGCCCCCGGCTTTTCCCCCTCCGCGAGGCGGCACTGTGCCTGGGCCTGTGGCTGGCCGCGACCGCCCCTGCCGGGGCGGAAGGAACGGTGAAGGTGGGCTGCGTCGATTTTCCGCCCATCACCTTCACCAATGCCGCCGGCGCCGCCGACGGCAGCGCCATCGCCCTGCTGGGCGCCATCCTGGATCAGGCCGGACTGGCCTGGGAAGCCGACAGATGCGTGCCCGGCGCGCGGCTGATGGCGAACCTGCGTGACGGCAGCACCCATGTCGCCATGCTGATCCACCACCCGGACATCGCCCAGTCGGTGATCTACGGCCAGCTGCCCATGGCCCATCTCGACCTGGACGGCTATCGCCTCGCCCGGACGCCGCCCCTGGGCGGGATCGAGGCGTTGCGGGGCAAGCGGGCGATCCTGCTCCGCGGCTACGGCTACGGCGGCTGGATCGACTTCTTCAAGGACCCGGCCAACGCCATCGCCATCAGCTATGCCGACAGCCATCAGGCCGCCCTGCGCATGCTGGTCAGCGGCCATGGCGATTATCTGGTGGATTACCGCGAACCCGCGCGGCAGGCCCTGGCCGGAACCGCCCTGCCGCAGGTGCGGCGGGAGGCCCTGGCCCGGCTGGAGACCTATTTCCTGGTCTCGCGCAAGGCGCCCGGGGCCGAGGCCCTGCTGCGGACCATCGAGGACGGCTTCCGCAGGCTGGGCGCCAAGCCGATCAACTAAAGCGCCGTGCGTCCCACCGGACACAGGGCGCGATCAGCGGCCAAGCAGGCGGAGCCTGCGCCCGGCGAGGGCATCTGCAAACCCGGAGATCCTCGTGCGTCCGATGCGACGCTCGAGGATCCCAGGCGCGCTACTTGCGATGGCCGTCGTCGTAGAGCTGAAGGGCGATCCACAGGACCAGCACGGTCAGTACGGCCACGGTCCCGATCACGGTGGTTGTCATGCTCAGTCCTTAAGCCCGTTCCCATCCTCTCTTTAGAATAATAATAATATGTGCCCGAAGCCGGTTATCAAGTCATAGCTTGTGTCATTCTGCCACCCGTTGTGTCATCCAGCCGCCGAAGCACAAGGCACGGAAGAACGGCCGCGGCGGACCGAAACCGGCCTCGCGCAGCAAATCCTCCAGGCGGGTCTCGGTCAGCGGATGGATGTCGCGGTCCACATGGGCGAAGCCCCTGTCGATGTCCCCGTCCGCGATGCCGGCGGCCTTTTGCAGATGGCGCCAGAAGGTGCGCAGACTGGCCTGCCACGCCTCGTCCCAGGGCGGGCCGAACAGGTCGGCCAGGACCAGCGGCGCGCCGGGCTTGAGACGCCGGGCCAGATCGGCCAGCAGCGCCAGCTTGGCGCCGTCGTCGGCAAGGAAATGCAGCACCAGCAGCAGGGTCGCGGCATCGAACGGCTCGAAGGCGGGCAGGTCGGCCACGGCGCAGGGATAAAGCCGCACCCGCCCGGCCAGGCCGTGCTCGGCCACCTTGCGCTCGGCCAGTTTCAGCATGTCGCCGGCCGGATCGACGCCCACCACGTGGATGGAAGGGCAGGCTTGGCCCAGGGCCACGCACTCCGCTCCGGTGCCGGCGCCGGCCACCAGCACGCGGCCATGGCCGCCGGTGGTCTCGGCCACCACCATGCAGGCCAGTTGGTGCAGCGCCTCGTAGCCGGGAATGGCGTCGCGGATGCGGCGGTCGTAGGCCTGTGCCTTCTCGGCGGCGTAGATGCGGCTGACGGCGGTGTCGGTCACGGCGGATCCTCCGGCGGATAGGCGTTCAGTTGTCGCAAAGCCTCGGCCATGGCGATGGCGCCGGCCATCGCCACGTTGAGCGAGCGCGCCCCGGGCGCCAGCGGAATGCGCACCCGCGCACCGGCGGCCTCGGCCACCCGATCGGGTACCCCGGCGCTCTCGCGCCCGACCATTATGACGTCCGAGGCGCAAAAAGCGAAACGATCCAGACGTTCCGACGCCTTTGTGGATAACAAAACCACCCGGCGCCCCTTCTCTTTCGTCCAATTCCAAAAAACCGGCCAAGAGGAATGCCGCGTCACCCGCACCTTGTCCAAATAATCCATTCCGGCCCGGCGCATCCGTTTCTCATCCCACAAGAAACCGCACGGTTCTATCACCTCGACGCCGAAGGACAGACAGGCCGCCAGACGCAAAAGACTACCCGCGTTTTGCGGAATATCGGGCTGATAAAGCACCAGTCTGGGCAGAGTCATGCCGGATGCTCTCGGGTAGGGTTGGAGGACCGGTAATATTAAGGAAAATGCCAAGCGGTAGAATTAGTTAATTGTGAACAAGCCCTGACTCGCCTGTTGATCCAGACCGGCCAATGTGGTTAATAGGGCCGCTTCCGCGCGCCAACAAGAGGTTATGTCATGGCTGATTCGGCAACTCCTGCCCAGCCCTCGTCGACGGACGGGCAAACCCGGCGGGATTTCCTGCTGTATGCCACTATCGCCGTCGGCGCGGCCGGGACCGCCGCCGCTCTGTGGCCCTTCGTGCACAGCATGAACCCGGCCGCCGATACCCTGGCCTTGTCCACCACCGACGTGGACCTCGCCGCAATCCAAACCGGACAGGCCATAACGGTCGTCTGGCAGGGCAAGCCGGTCTTCGTGCGCCGCCGCACGGAAGACGAGATCGCACAGGCCGCCCAGGACGATTCCGCCGACCTGCGCGACCCGGCCAAGGACGCCGACCGCGCGGCCAATCCGGAATGGCTGATCCTGATCGGCGTGTGCACCCATCTGGGCTGCGTGCCGCTGGGCCAGAAGCCCGCCGACCCCAAGGGGGATTTCGGCGGCTGGTTCTGCCCCTGCCACGGATCGCACTACGATACTTCGGGCCGCATCCGCAAGGGTCCCGCCCCGCTGAACCTGCCGGTTCCGAAGTACACGTTTACCACCGACACCACCATCCGCATCGGTTAAGGATCGGCCATGAGCGGTTTCAAGACCAACAACAAGGTGGTGAGCTGGCTGGACCAGCGGCTTCCCATCTTCTCGATGATGCAGCATTCCGCCATCGAGTATCCCACCCCCAAGAACCTGAACTACTGGTGGAACTTCGGTTCGCTGGCCCTGCTGGTTCTGGTCATCATGATTCTCAGCGGCGTGTTCCTGGTGATGAACTACGCCTCGCACGCGTCGCTGGCCTTCGCCTCGGTCGAGCGCATCATGCGCGACGTGAATTACGGGTGGCTGATCCGCTACCTGCACATGAACGGCGCCTCGATGTTCTTCATCCTGGTGTACATCCACATCTTCCGGAACCTCTACTACGGCTCGTACAAGGCGCCGCGCGAGGTCCTGTGGTGGATCGGCATCCTGATCTTCCTGGCGATGATGGCCACCGCCTTCATGGGCTACGTGCTGCCGTGGGGCCAGATGTCCTTCTGGGGCGCCACCGTCATCACCAACCTGTTCTCGGCCTTCCCCATCGTCGGCGAGCCGATCGTGACCTGGCTGTGGGGCGGCTTCGCCGTGGACAATCCCACGCTGAACCGCTTCTTCGCGCTGCACTACCTGCTGCCGTTCATCATCGTGGGCCTGGTGGTCCTGCACGTGTGGGCGCTGCACACCGTGAAGTCGAACAACCCGCTGGGCGTCGAGATCAAGACCCCGGCCGACAGCATTCCCTTCCACCCCTATTACACGATCAAGGACCTGTTCGGCATCGGCGTGTTCCTGATGTTCTTCCTGGCCTTCGTGTTCTGGGCGCCCAACTTCTTCGGCGAGCCGGACAACTACATCCCGGCCAATCCGATGGTGACCCCGCCGCACATCGTGCCCGAATGGTACTTCCTGCCGTTCTACGCCATCCTGCGCGCGATCCCCGACAAGCTGGGCGGCGTGCTGATGATGTTCGGCGCGATCATCGTGCTGTTCTTCCTGCCCTGGCTCGACACCTCGAAGGTGCGCTCGGCCAAGTTCCGTCCGCTGTACAAGCAGGCGTTCTGGCTGTTCTTCGCCGACTGCATCTTCCTGGGCTATCTGGGCGGCAAGCCGGCCGAGGGCTGGTACGTGCCGGCCAGCCAGGTCGCCACCGCGTATTACTTCCTCCACTTCCTGGTGCTGATGCCCCTGCTGGGCAAGATCGAGAAGCCCAGGGCCCTGCCCGCCAGCATCTCGGCGCCCGTGCTGAAGGAGAAGGCATAATGCGTAAGCTCATCCTTTCGGCGCTGGTCGCGTCCGGCCTGTTCGGCGCCTCCGGCGCCGCCCTGGCCGCCGGCGACGCCGCTCCGCTGATGAAGCACGATTTCAGCTTCAACGGAGTCTTCGGCAGGTACGACCAGCCCCAGTTGAAGCGCGGCTTCGAGCTGTTCCACCAGGTCTGCGCGAACTGCCATGGCCTGGGCCTGGTGGCCTATCGCAATCTCTCCGCGGTCGGCCTGACCGAGGACGAGATCAAGGAAATCGCCGCCGAGCGCGAGATCCCCGACCATCCCAACGACGAGGGTGTGGTCAACATGCGTCCGGGCCGCGCCTCGGACAAGTATATCCCGCCCTTCCCCAACGATCAGGCGGCCGCCTCGGCCAACGGCGGCGCGTTCCCGCCGGACCTGTCGCTGATGGCCAAGGCCCGCCTGGGCGGCCCCGACTACATCTACAGCCTGATGCTGGGCTTCGAGGACACACCGCCGGAAGGCCACGAGGTCCCCGACGGCAAGTTCTACAACAAGTACTTCCCGGGCGGCAGCATCAGCATGCCGCCGCAGTTGATGGAGGACCTCATCAGCTACAGCGACGGCACCCCGGCGACCCCGGAGCAGATGTCCCAGGACATCTCGGCCTTCCTGAACTGGGCCGCCGAGCCCGAGCTCAACGAGCGCAAGGCCCTGGGCCTGAAGGTCATGATCTTCCTCGCCGTGCTGACCGCCCTGCTGTACGCGCTCAAGCGCCAGATCTGGAAGAACATCCACTGATCCGCGCCTCCTCCGGGCCACCGCCCGGAGGACGTGAGGCAGAACCGGCCGCCGTCCTTGCGACGGCGGCCTTTTTGTTCTACCACCGCTCCAGGCGATCCTTTTCCTGGGGCGAAGCATGACCACACCCGTTCTCGGCATCATCGGCGGTTCCGGCGTCTACGACATCGACGGCATGACCGACACGGAATGGCGCCGTGTCGCCTCGCCCTTCGGCGAACCGTCCGACGAACTGCTGTTCGGCACGCTGAACGGCCAGAAGCTGGTCTTCCTGCCCCGCCACGGCCGCGGCCACCGCATCGCGCCGTCGGAGTTGAACTTCCGCGCCAACATCGACGCCCTGAAACGGGCCGGCGCCACCGAGATCGTCTCGGTCTCGGCCGTCGGCTCGCTGAAGGAGGAACTGCCGCCCGGCACCTTCGTCATCGTCGACCAGTTCATCGACCGCACCTTCGCCCGCGTCAAAAGCTTCTTCGAGACCGGACTGGTGGCCCATGTCTCCATGGCCCACCCGGTCTGCGGCCGCCTGGGCGACATCATCGAGACGGCGGCCGGCGAGGCCGGCATCCGCGCGGTGCGCGGCGGCACCTATCTGGTGATGGAGGGCCCGCAATTCTCGACCCGGGCCGAAAGCAATCTCTATCGCCAGTGGGGCTGCGACGTCATCGGCATGACCAACATGCCGGAAGCCAAGCTGGCCCGCGAGGCCGAGCTCTGCTACGCCAGCGTCGCCATGGTCACCGATTACGATTGCTGGCACCCCGACCACGATGCCGTGACGGTGGAGCAGGTCATCAAGGTGCTGTTCGCCAACGCCGACAACGCCCGCGGGCTGGTCAGGGCCATCGTGCCCCACGTCGGCCGCCGCGAGGGGCCGTGCTGCAAGGGCTGCCACACCGCCCTGGAGCACGCGCTCATCACCCATCCCGACAAGCGCGATCCCGCGCTGCTGTCCCGGCTGGACGCCGTGGCCGGGCGGGTGCTGAAATGAGGATCGACGGCCGCCCCACCCGCACCATCCGGCTGGCCGAGGACGGCTGGGCGGTGGAGATCATCGACCAGACCCGCCTGCCCCACGAACTGGCCACCGCGCGGCTGGAAAGCCTGGCCGACGCCGCCCACGCCATCAAGGCCATGCTGGTGCGCGGCGCGCCGCTGATCGGCGCCACCGCCGCCTACGGCATGGCCCTGGCGGCGCGCGCCAATCCCTCGGACCTGGCGCTGACGGTGGCCTACAACGTCCTGCACGCCACCCGGCCCACCGCCATCAACCTGAAATGGGCGCTGGACGAGATGATCCGGGCGCTGGGCGGCGTTCCCGAAGACAAGCGGGCCGCCGCGGCCTATGCCCGCGCCGCCGGCATCGCCGACGAGGACGTGGCGATCAATTCCGCCATCGGCGATCACGGGCACCGGCTGCTGGCCGGCATCTGGGCCGAGCGCAGGGCCAAGGGCGCCGAGCGGCTGAACGTGCTGACCCATTGCAATGCCGGCTGGCTGGCGACGGTGGATTGGGGCACCGCCATCGCCCCCGTCTACAAGGCCTACGACGCCGGCATCCCGGTGCATGTGTGGGTGGACGAGACCCGGCCGCGCAACCAGGGCGCCAGCCTGACGGCGCGCGAGCTGAGCTGGCACGGCGTGCCGCACACGGTGATCGCCGACAATACCGGCGGCCATCTGATGCAGCACGGCCTGGTGGACGCCTGCATCGTCGGCACCGACCGGGTCACCGCCAACGGCGACGTCTGCAACAAGATCGGCACCTACCTCAAGGCCCTGGCGGCCCGGGACAACGGCGTGCCGTTCTTCGTCGCCCTGCCCAGCCCGACCATCGACTGGACCGTGTTCGACGGCGTGGCGGACATCCCCATCGAGGAGCGCGACGCCGCCGAGCAGACCCACATCACCGGCAAGGCCGCCGACGGCAGCATCGTCACCGTGCAGGTCACCCCCGACGGCAGCCCGGCGGGCAATTGGGGTTTCGACGTCACCCCGGCCCGCCTGGTCACCGCGCTCATCACCGAGCGCGGCGTGTGCCCCGCCAGCCCCGAGGGGCTGAAGGGCCTGTTCCCGTGAGCGAGGCGGTCGTCGCCGCCGTGCGCCTGCTGGCGGAGCGCGGCCTGAACCAGGGGGCGTCGGGCAACGTCTCGGTGCGGACCGAAGGCGGCTTCCTCGTCACGCCGTCCGGCGTGCCGGCCGACGTGCTGGCGCCGGGGCAACTGGTCGCCATGGACATGGACGGCGGCTGGAACGGTGCCTGGAAGCCGTCCAGCGAATGGCGCTTCCACCGCGACATCTATGCCGCACGGCCCGACGCCGGCGCGGTGGTGCATTGCCATTCCCCGGCCGCCACCGCGCTGGCGGTGCTGGGCCGGAGGCTTCCGGCCCTCCACTACATGGTGGCGGTGGCCGGCGGCTCCGATGTGCGCTGCGCCCCCTACGCCACCTTCGGCACCCAGGCGCTTTCGGACGCCGCCCTGGCGGCGCTGGAGGACAGGCGGGCCTGCCTGCTGGCCCATCACGGCATGGTCGCCCTCGGCCGCGACCTGGCCCAGGCGGTGGACATCGCGGTGGAGGTCGAGTTCCTGTGCGACCTGTACCTGCGCCTGCTGCCGCTCGGCGAACCGCCGGTCCTGCCCGAGGCGGAAATGGCGGTGGTGGTGGAGAAGTTCAAAAGCTACGGCGCCAACGCCCAGTCATCCTGACCGCAAGGCCGCGCGGTCATCGTTGATGGCGTCGAAAAACCTGGCCATGACCACCCTTTCCTCCTTGTGCCGGGCGCACGCAGCGGACGAAGCCGCCATGCCGCAGATCATTGTGGAATTTTCCCAGGCCGTGGCCGGGCATTTCGACCGCCGCGCCTTCGCCCTGGCCCTGCATCCCATGGCCGCCGCGCTGATCGGCAGCGATCCGGCCAGCTTCAAGACCCGCTTCTACGCCATCGACGAGGCGGTGATCGGCGACGGCGATCCCGCCCACGCCATGGTGCACGTGGATTTCCGCCTGCTGTCCGGCCGCCCGCCGGACCTGAAAAGACGGCTGGGCGAGGCGGTGCTGGACCTGGCGTGCCGCCACGTCCGCGCGTCGGCGGGAACGGACGTCCAGATCACGGTGGAAATCCGCGACCTGGACCGGCCCCATTACCACAAGGCGGTGGTGGCGGTTTAGACGTTGAAGCGGAAATGGAAGATGTCGCCGTCCTGGACGACGTAGTCCTTGCCCTCCAGGCGCATCCTGCCGGCTTCCTTGGCCCCCGCCTCGCCGCCCAGGGCGACGAAATCGCCGTAGGCGATGGTCTCGGCGCGGATGAAGCCCTTCTCGAAATCGGTGTGGATGACGCCGGCCGCCTGGGGCGCCCTGGCGCCCGTCTGCACGGTCCAGGCGCGGGCCTCCTTGGGGCCGACGGTGAAGAAGGTGATGAGGTGCAGCAGGTCGTAGCCGGCACGGATGACGCGGGCCAGCCCGGTTTCCTCCAGCCCCAGGGTTTCCAGGAACTCGCGCTTTTCCTCGTCGCTGCCCAGTTGAGCGATCTCCGATTCGATGGCGGCCGAGATCACCACCGCCGTGTTGCCTTCCCGGGCGGCCATCTCGAACACCTTGGCCGACAGCGCGTTGCCTTCGGCGGCCGAGGCCTCCTCGACGTTGCAGGCATAGACCACCGGCTTCGAGGTCAGCAGGCCCAACTGCTTGAAGAGGCGGTTCTGCTCGTCATCGTCGAAGGCCACGGTGCGGGCCGGCTTGCCGTCGCGCAACGCCGCCAGCACGGGCGCCATCACCTCGACCTGGGCCTTGGCCTCCTTGTCGCCGTTCCTGGCCTTCTTCTCCAGCGGCACGATGCGGCGTTCCAGGCTGTCCAGGTCCGACAGCATCAACTCGGTCTCGATGATCTCGGCGTCACGCACCGGATCGACCGAATCCTCGACGTGCTTGATATCGTCGTCGACGAAGCAGCGCAGCACGTGGACGATGGCGTCGACCTCGCGGATGTTGGCGAGGAACTGGTTGCCCAGGCCCTCGCCCTTGCTGGCGCCGCGCACCAGGCCGGCGATGTCGACGAATTCCAGTTGGGTGGGGATTTCCTTCTGGCTCTTGGCGATGCGCACCAGTTCGTCCAGGCGCGGATCGGGCACCGCCACGCGGCCCACGTTGGGCTCGATGGTGCAGAAGGGATAGTTGGCCGCCTGGGCGGCGGCGGTCTGGGTGAGCGCGTTGAACAGCGTGCTCTTGCCGACGTTGGGCAGGCCGACGATGCCGCAATTGAACCCCATGGGTCAGTCCTTCTTCCGTGCGAGGGCCGCCCGCAGCGCATCCGCGAGGGCGCCGTCCGGGCTGGGCGTGGAGGGAGCGGGGG
>AGTN01589934.1_pt1 | contig 10664 bp, 6 predicted proteins | sample 314218 | NCBI WGS metagenome assembly AGTN01 (sample SAMN02954264, study PRJNA73603) | bioreactor metagenome | biome: terrestrial; feature: non-aerated bioreactor; material: poplar woody material; isolation source: poplar biomass | place: USA | collected 2006-12 | reverse complement strand
GCAGGCAAGACCGCTGCGAAGAAAATCGAGACTGGTAAGCGCAGCAAACGATAACTGGAAAGCGCCGGATCCAAGAGAAGGGTTATGTCATGAGTTCTCAAGCCGCGGAGCAGATTCCAGAGAAGAAGGTTATGTCAGAGCTGCTGATTCTCAGCCTGCTGTCCTTGTTTCTGGAACTACTGATCATCCGCTGGATGTCTGCCGATTTTAGAGCATTCAGCGTTTTCAAAACCTTCCCTCTGGTCACATGCTTCGTAGGTCTCGGCGTCGGTTTTGCTGCCAAGACTGACTCAATATTCAAGTATTGTCCGATCGCTCTCTTGATACTCGTGATTTGTATCAAAGTCTTCGACAATTTTGGAGTCGGTGTTTGGATGTTGCCGACGGAAGGATTTTACTCTCTCCCGTCCAAGGCGAGTTTCACTGACGACACGTGGTATACCTACGTGTTTGCCTTCATGCTTGTACTGGCCCTTCTTCTGTTCGGTCCATTCTGTGCGATGGCGAGTATTGGTTCTCGCCTGGGCAAATTGTTCAATCAACTCCCGCCGCTGCGCGCTTACCTGGTTAACATAGGCGGCGCAATTGCGGGCAGCCTTCTGTTTTCCATCACGTCATTTATGGGTTTGTCTCCGGAGATTCTTCTTATTCCGGTTTGCGGAATTTTGTACTTCTACCTGAGAGACTACGGTAAGTTTGGTTGGAAAGCCCTGGTTCCACTGTTGTGTGTAATCACCTTAGGCTTATGGAATCCGAAAGGGTTTTATGAAGCGTCTACCATACACTGGTCGCCTTATCAACGGATAGAATTACAAGCTCGCACCGTCAAGATGAAGGGAAGCGAGACTGAGAGTGTAATCGGCTACTGGCTGCGCTCTAACAGAGCGTTCTATCAGTTTTTCTACGATCTTTCCGAAAGCGCCGTCAACAATCCTGGCTATCCTGATGATCTCCGCAACACGCTGAGAGTCTACCGCTCACATTACACGCTGCCGTACAGTCTGGTGAAGCCGAAGAGTGTCTTAATCGTCGGCGCTGGAACCGGAAATGACGTGGCGGAGGCAATAAGACAGGGTGCCACCACAGTTGATGCTGTTGATATCGATCCGGTAATTCTGCGGCTTGGCAAGGAATTCAACCCGGCCCATCCGTATGACTCGCCGGTCGTAACGAGACATTGCGACGACGCGCGGCATTACATGAATAGCTGCCACAAAAAATACGATCTCATCGTATTCGCTCAGCTCGATTCTCAAACCGGGATCGGGCAAGGCTCTTCGATGCGGCTTGATAATTATGTATTCACTAAAGAAAGCATTCGCAAAGCCGCCGATCTGTTGCAACCTGAAGGCATCGTTTGCTTATCCTTTGGTGCGATGAACGATCAATGGTTCCAGGAGCGCCTCTTCGAGACTATCAAAGCGGCAGTCGGTTACCCGCCGATGGTCGTTCCGGAGAATACACAAACAGCGGAGTACCTGTACGTATCAACGTACTACATTCTGGGACAACCAGTTGAGAAAGGCACCCTAAAGCTTCCGGAAGGTTTGAAGGACATCGGTGAACCGTGGAGAACAAACCCGCCTAACGCTCGCGTTCTAACCGACGATTGGCCGTACCTTTACCTGGTTCCGATCGCCATTGATGTTCCGTATCTGATGGTTATTGCAGAAGTGCTTCTGCTCGCAGTAATCGCTGGACGGCGAGTTCTTTTTTCCCGTCCGGATTGGATACACTGGCAGCTTTTCTTCATGGGCGCCGCCTTCATTCTTTTGGAACTCCAATTTATTTCCAGGCTCGCACTGCTCTTTGGATCAACGGCTCTGACATCGGCGGCTGTGATCACAGGTGTGCTGATCATGATATTGTTCGCAACGATAATGGTCATGAAAAACGTCTTGAACGTGGCCAAAAAGCAATCCGTCCTCTATTTGCTTTTGTTGGCTACGTTGGTGCTTAGTTACGCGTTACCGGTCGACCAGATTTTGGCGTCGACGGCAGAGATCCCATTGGTCGGACCACTCAGTGTGACGTTCGTCACATTGCTTCCGGTCTTTATTGCCGGCATGATTTTTGCATCGGCATTTGCCACGATAAGTTTGCCAGGACCTGCGCTGGCCTTTAATTTGCTCGGCTCGGTTCTCGGAGCGATGCTCGAATACCTTTCTAATTACACCGGCGTTAATGGGCTCATCTGGATCGCTGTAGGTCTTTATCTTGCCTCTTATCTCTGTCACGCTAAGCGCCAGGCAGGAGCGGTCGCTAAGGCTAACAGCGACCAGCCTTCGGCGGATTCGGATTAGCGGTTTTGATACTGAAATGCCTCGCTCATGGCAAGCGTCGCTCATGTTAAGCGGTCATCCGAGGCTATCGGCTCTTTCGGGTAGCACCTCGGGTTTTGACATTAATAGGATTTGAATTACTGGGCTTTGAATTTACTCGGCTTTGTAATTGTCCACGAATTGTTTGGCCTTAGCCAGGTCGACTTTTGCTTCCGCGCGCACAAACTTAATGGCCTCGATTTTCTTGTTGGCGATAACCAGTCGGTTTACTTCGCTTTCCTGTTCGTTCGATAAAACTACTTCCGTCGACTGAGTTCTATCAACCAGTGTTCTCAACGACGAGACAGGATCTTCCTTAATCTCGATTGCGGCTACCTTTCCAAAAACCGCCTTTTGAATTTCTTCAACAAATGACTCGGCCAATTTCTTGTCGGTGATGTCGTTCATCAGGAAGCTGTGTTGAGCTGTGACGATACGAATCTTGTACGACGTGCCTTCAGAATCGGTTGCTGAGGAGAGTCGAACTTCTGTAATTTGATCGAATGCGACTGTTTCTGTTTCCTTTTTGACGAGCAGATACTCTTTGAGATACACGAATTGTCTTCGAGTGGTATCAAACTCGAACGTAGTGGTCTGTTTGGCGAGGAACACGCCTAGAGCCAACAGTAGAAGGAGTGGCACGCCGTAGGCGACAGACTGCTCCGATGACGCTTTGAGGTAAACGATTACTGCCATGATCACCAAAAGAATCGCTCCGATTGTCATGAAAGGCAATCTGTACTGAATCACAATTTTGCCGGGCAATTGAGTTAATCTGTGGGACATATTTTGCCGGGCAATTGAGTTAATCTGTGGGACATATGCAGCCTCGAAAAATCTCCTCTTTTATGAATTTATGCCCGTTTTTAGACCGCTTTTCCGCATTGGTCGCAATAATGTTGAGTTTGTATAAGGGGAACAATGTGCCCCTATCGGACGTACCAATTTAACGCGGATGGTGAAGTCGAATTCGTCATCTTCTGACGGAACCGGAACCGGTAACTTCCGTCAGCTCAACAGAACGATGTAGCTCAATGAGATTGTAGTGATGATTATAAATGAGAAACTATTGATGTTGGCTGGTGCTGGCCTTAGCGCACTAAATGCGGTGGCAACAGCTGCTCGATACTCTCGAAGAACTTCATTAACATCAGCTTCGACCACCCAACTGTCGTTTCCGGATAAGGACCATCTGGTCGATTGAACTTCGTTCTATCTCGGTTTATCCCCCATTCGTGCTCTTTCGATTCGATTACCGTAGCAATGCTTCTTGTGTTCTGGAAGGCGTAACCTGGTCGCCCGAGAACCGAACAGACCAACTGCTATTTCGCGCCATCTTTCTCCAGGAAATCGATAAGGATGGGAGTCCTACGTAGTTGTTCACGCCTGTGTCACATTTCGACCGTAATCTCATTGAATCGCCAGCAAACAACCGAACAGCTGGGATTTCAACAGACCATCCATCAGACAATCCACTATCAACACCGTAGCTCATCACTATGGCTGAGCTTTGTTGATGCACTCGCTAAGCCGTTCTACAAGTACTCGCTAAGCCGTTCCATACACATAATCTCGGAGTCGCACCGCCTGCGGGTGGCGTGCGTACCTCGGTTCTCGTTTATCCCTGGAGGAGTTTTTTATGGCATTTGAATCTAACGATCGCGCAATCGCAAACGCAGAGCAGCAGCAGCCGTCGATCTCGATAAATGACGTTGTTATGTTCGGTGGTCCATGTGACAGACCGACCAACAATTACAAACCAAACGCCGCATGGGATCAACTCAATCAAAATCAACGACAGAAATCACTCAATACTGATGATCAGGGAGTCTATACAGTCGAGCGCGGTGATACTTTGTACACGATCGCCGAGCGTTCGCTGAAGTTGCAAGGCGTGGACAAGCCTGGATTCAAGGCAACCCAGGCGGAGATGGCGCGAATTGTAGAATCCAACAACGGTCCCGGCATTCATTGCAATCTCGATAATTTAGCGGTCGGTGCGAAACTCTCGATTCCGGCTCTACAAGCCAGTATGCGCACACGACCTTCTGAAGTTGCCGAGGAAAAGCCGCTAGAGAAAGCTGATGACGTTGCTGCTGCGCCAAGAGAGCGAGCACCGGAAGTGGTGCAAGATGTTGCTGGTGAGTCACCCGCTAGCCCAGCGCACGATGCTGTGAGTGCACCTGCAGAGCAGCTCAAGGAAGTCGCAAATAATGAAGTGAAGGAACCTAAGTTCTACGGATTGAACATCGGTTTGCTCAAACTTGGTGTCACATCTGATGGCTCACTAAATGTTGGTGCCAATGTGGGAATCGCCCGCGGTGACGTCAAAGTAGGGTTGAACAATCGTGTCGAGGCCGGTGTCGGCGTCGATCAATTCGGAGCTCGTGGTGGTGCCGGTTTTGGTATCAACAGACACGGAGTGCATGCCGATGCCGGAGCCTCTGCTAACGTCGCAAAAGTAATCGACACCGGCGCCAATGCCGGTGTTCATGTCGGTCCGAAAACAGGACTGTTCGGCAATCTACGCGGCAAAGTCGGTCCCGCATTCACGGACGCAGGAACCAGTTTCAACATGGGCTCTGACGGAGTCAACTTCAACGCTGGTGGCGCTGCCGGTATCAAGAAGGTGATTCAAGGTCACGCCGACACTCGCCTTGGCCTCAATGATGATTCGAATGTTGGTGCTGATGCTGGAATCGGAATTGGTCCTGTCGATCTAAGTGTTGGAACTGATGTGACATCGAACGGAAACTCAGTGATCAGACCTGGCGTTCACCTTGATGCAAGCGACAAGAACGAACAAAGCCGTCTTGAAGTTGCTGCTCAGGTTGGACCGAAACTTGATGCGAACTTAGGCGTAGGTGCCAATCATGTTTACACCGATACCGGCGAGAATTCAGGAGGCGACGCGTCGTTGGGAATTGGTCTTAGCGGAGTCGGCGCCAAATCGAACGAATGGAAAGGCGACGAAGTCAAAGCTAAAAGCATTGGAATCGGCAAGGATTTCTGACCCCCGCTCAAGCCCCTGGGCAGTACGTTTCAGCGGTAAGTCCGGGCACGCATCCCAGTCATAACTTTGGAAAGCTCTAGTCCACCCATTTGAGGAACCGCCTTAGCCGAGGTGGTTCCTCGTCCCTTGCGGAATTGGCACTCGAACAAAGGAGAAATGGCCGCGGAATTGTCAATATACAAACTTTGGCAATTGTCAAGTGAAGCAAATCCCTCAAGAATACTAAAGACAGAAGGGCTTTTTACTATTCATTGATATGATTCAGGCAGCCTTCGAAGAGCCCCTTCGACGGCTCTCCAATACTTTGGATATATGCGGTCGGGTTTCGACCTGGCCCATTGAGGTGTTCCAACCGGAGGTTCAACCGATATCGTCGGTTGAGGGTTCCAATATTGGTTGTAAGGAGTTCGTTTTATGGTATCGGCACAAATTAAAGATAAGAACAAGGAATACATCGATCTCGACAAGCAGTTCGTCAATCCGGTGCTTTCACGGTTGGCACCGATAGTCGCTGAACGTGGCGAAGGTTCCTATCTGTATGATGTCAACGGTGATAAGTATCTGGATTTCGGAACTGGAATCGCCGTAAATGCACTTGGGCACTGCCATCCTAAGGTCGTCAAAGCTGTGCAAGAGCAAGTCGCAACGCTCATCCACACGTCAGTAACCACATATCACAAGAAATACATCGAGCTGGCACAAAAGCTGGCTGAGATAGCCCCTGGCTCGCTCAATTCCGTTTTCCTCGCCAATAGCGGCGCCGAGTGCGTCGAGGGCGCAGTGAAATTGGCAAGAACGTATACCGGACGTCCGGCGTTCATCAACTTCCTGGGCAGTTTCCATGGTCGCACGCACATGTGCATGGCGCTGACCACATCCAAGCTCTCCTACCGCGACATGTACGAGCCGCTGCCGGGACCCATCTACACGGCGCCGTTCCCTTACGAATATCGATCCAGGCACAAAGGCGACCCCGAGAAAGTTCTCGACGAGACCTTCGATCACATCGATATGCTCTTCCATCAGATCATCAACCCGAAGCAGGTTGCTGCATTTATCGTGGAACCTATCCTGGGCGAAGGGGGCTATGTCGTTCCACCCAAAGGTTTCTTCAAACGTCTGCGCAAACTGGCTGACGAGCATGGCATCCTGATTATCGCCGATGAGGTGCAAACCGGTTTCGGCCGCACCGGCAAGATGTTCGCCATGGAACATGAAGGTGTGGAACCGGATATCATGACTATGGCCAAAGGTATCGCAGGCGGCATGCCGCTAGCTGCTTTCGTTGCCAAGAAAGAGATCACCAAAGATTGGGCACTGGGAAGACATGGAACCACATTCGGTGGCAACCCGGTTTCATGCGCAGCAGCGCTTGCAACCATCTCGGTCATCGAAGAAGAGAAGCTCGCAGACCATGCGAAGAAGATGGGCGAGTACATCTCAAGCCGCCTGAAGAAAGGAACTGAAGGCAAGAAGCACGTCGGCGACATCCGCGGCATGGGCTTGATGATCGGTATCGAATTCAATGATGAAAAAGGCAACCCGGGCAAAGATTGGGCAGAGAAAGTCGCGAAGCAATGCTTCGAGAACAAACTGCTCGTTCTTACATGCGGACAGGGAGGTCAAGTTATTCGCTTGATCCCGCCGCTCAACGTTTCGGAAGCGGAAGCTGACGAAGCGATTGAAATCCTACTCAAGGCAATGCAATAAGTGGCGAGGAACAAGCAATGACAAAGACTCTAGAGAAAACGCAAGTGTTTCAAAACTATATTAATGGCAAATGGGAAAAATCGGAGACGGGCAAAACGTTCGTGTCGGTCAACCCTGCCAATCAGGAAGACGTAATCGGTCACTTCCCGCTCTCCAGCAAAAACGACCTGAAGCGCGCAGTCGATGCGGCGCATGCAGCGTTTTATAACTGGAAGCACACGCCAGCTCCCGAGCGCGCCGAAATCATCCTCAAAGCCGGCTACATCCTCGAGTCGCGCAAAGAAGAAATCGCTCGCGACATGGTACGCGAGATGGGCAAAGTGATCAAAGAAGCTCGTGGCGATGTGCAAGAAGCGATCGACATGGCGAAATACGCAGCCGGCGAAGGTCGCCGATTGATGGGAATGACGGTACCGTCCGAGCTGCGCAACAAGTTCGCGATGGCAATCAGACAGCCAATAGGCGTTTGCGGCATCATCACTCCGTGGAACTTTCCTGTTGCAATTCCTAGCTGGAAGATTTTCCCGGCGCTGGTTGCAGGCAACACAGTCGTGTTCAAACCAGCATCCGACACGCCGCTTGTCGCTCTCAAGTTCGTTGAAATCTTGAACGAAGCCGGACTTCCTCCGGGCGTTCTCAACTACATCACTGGCTCCGGCTCCGAAGTCGGCATGCCGCTAGTAGAAGATCCTCGCGTCGGCGCTATCTCGATTACCGCCTCAACTGAGACGGGACGCAAAGTTGCCAGCAAGTGCGGAGAGCTGATGAAGCGCATCTCCTGCGAACTCGGCGGTAAAAACGCTATCTGCGTAATGGAAGATGCAGACATCGACCTGGCAGTAGACGGAGCTCTCTGGGGCGCTTTCGGAACCGCTGGACAACGTTGCACAGCCACCAGCCGCGTCATTCTCCACGAGAAGATCTACAAACAGTTCACCGAAAAATTCGTCGCTCGCGTCAAATCTCTCAAGATTGGCGATGGCATGGATCCTTCGGTAGACGTCGGTCCTGTTGTGAGCAAAGGACAATTGGCGACAGTTCACGAGTACGTTGAAATCGGTAAGAAAGAAGGCGCTAAGCTGCTTTCCGGTGGCAACATCTTGACCGACGGCGACTTTGCAAAAGGTTGCTTCCACGAGCCCACCGTATTCGGTGACGTGAAACCAGAGATGCGCATCGCACAAGAAGAGATCTTCGGACCTGTGACCGCGCTCATTCCAGTCAAAGATTTCGAACAAGCGATGGAAGTAGCTAACGGCACGCAATATGGCTTGTCGCTCTCGATGTACACGAAAGACGTCAATCGCGCCTTCAAGGCGATTGAAGATCTCGAGTCCGGACTTGTTTATGTAAACGCACCGACGATCGGCGCTGAAATTCAGCTTCCTTTCGGCGGTGTCAAACAAACCGGTAACGGTCACAGAGAAGCCGGTATCTCGGCTATCGACCAGTTTACCGAGTGGAAGTCAGTCTACATTGACTATTCGGGCGTTCTGCAACGCGCTCAAATAGACAACTACGAAGGCGAAAAAGAATAGCTAACGGATAAACGGCCGCCTCCGGCATTTGCTGGAGGCGGCATCCTAAGCGGGTTTTAGCCAGTTTGAGTGTAAACTGAAAATTAGGGTAATCACAATTCGAGGTATGGTGAAGAAAAATGGATTTCGATTTTACGCCTGAGCAAATAGCAATTCGCAAGCACATGAGAGATTTCGCCGATCGAGAAATCGCTCCAAAGGCTCAGATGAACGACCGCGAATGCAAATTCGACTGGGATATCGCCAAGAAAATTTTCGCCGAAGGATTCCTCGGCTGCCCGGTTCCTGAGAAGTACGGCGGTCTCGGACAAGATTACGTCGCCTACGGTTTGATGACTGAAGAAGTTAACCGCGTGTGCTCGTCGACAAGAACACTCTTCTCCGTGCAGACCTCCCTGGTTGCCTTGACCATCCTCAAATGGGGAACCGAAGCGCAAAAGATGGAACTGCTTCCCAACCTCTGCAACGGCACATACATCGGATGCTACGGTTTGACGGAACCGGAAGCCGGTAGCGATGCTGGAAACCAACAAACCCGCGCCGTCAAAGACGGAAGCGATTATCTCCTTACAGGTCAGAAAGTGTGGATCAGCTGCGGCTCTATCGCAACCCACGCCTTGATCTTCGCAACCGTTGATCCCAAACTCGGTCACAAAGGCATCACTTGCTTTATCGTCGACACCAAGTCGAAAGGCTTCACCGCAGCGCCTATCAAAGGCAAACTCGGTCTGCGCGCTTCCGACACATCGACCTTGTTCCTTGATGATGTCCGCGTTCCAGCAGAAAACATGCTCGGCGGCCTCGGCGAAGGATTCAAAGTCGCCATGTCTGCTCTCGATAACGGCAGATTCTCGGTAGCAGCAGGGGCTGTAGGTCTCGTTCAAGGTTGCATCGACCAGAGCACCGAATACGCCATGCAAAGAAAGACTTTCGGCAAACCAATCGGTGAGCACCAACAAGTGCAAGCCATGATTGCTGATATGGTGGCAGACTGCGAAGCAGGACGTCTACTGTATCTGCGAGCCGCTCACTTGAAGAACAAGGATGTTCGCAACACACTCGAAACTTCGATCGCCAAACTGTTCTGCGGCGAAGCAGCCAACAAAGCAGCTCACAATGCAGTTCAGATCTTCGGCGGATACGGATTCTCGGATGAGTATCCTGTCGAGCGTTATTTCCGCGATGCCAAAGTTCTCAACATCTACGAAGGCACCCGCGAAATCCAGCGCATGATCATTGCTCAAGATGCGCTCGGCATCCGCTACGCCAACGGTCAAAAGACCGGCAGACCTACGGCACTTGCAGCTATCGGTTAAGCGCAAGCAAATTCAAAGGCGGCGTGCATGTTTTCGTGCCGCCGCCACTTACTATATGTGCGAGCCGCCGATTTTTATATCTAAAAGCGCCGCTCAAATCACAAAATGAATCGTTTTTTGATCTTATGAGGCTTGAATGATGTCCGAAGACAGGTCGACCGATGTGCAACAGGAAAACGCGGAGGAACTGGAGAAACCCGTTCCGCCAGTGCGTTTTGAGCTGGTAACCAACGAGCTTTTCGCGGTCATTAATTTGCATGACATGCGTCAAGGCGAAAACGCCTTCGCTTGCTGGTCGTATATCAGCGAAGGCCTTTCTAATCATGGTCAGAAGGAACTTGCCATCTTCATCAAACAGCGACCGGGCGAAAAAGACGACGACTACCCTATGGACCCGCTCGGCTTTTTCCTCACCGTGCGCCAGTTTGCCGAGCAAGGGCAGTTTGTCATGGACGGAGATATCACCGAATTTGGTGACTCCGGATTTGTCGATCCCATCTTCAAGGCGATGGCATATGTGCGACCGTTCGGAATAACCGGTCTGGATAATCAAGACACGCTGTTGAGTTGCATTCTTTTGACGGAGGGAGAACTCGCCGTCGCCCGCCGCTTCGGACTGGCTCGAGTACTGGCTTTGATGGGCTTTAACTTCAGCCACTTCCCGTGCCCGCCCTGGGTTGACCGCAACAGAAATTCTGTCATCACGGATCAAATAATGCACACGATGGAGGAGAGCATTCTGGCAAAAGTCCCTCAGTTCGCTATT
>AGTN01636360.1_pt1 | contig 10682 bp, 12 predicted proteins | sample 314218 | NCBI WGS metagenome assembly AGTN01 (sample SAMN02954264, study PRJNA73603) | bioreactor metagenome | biome: terrestrial; feature: non-aerated bioreactor; material: poplar woody material; isolation source: poplar biomass | place: USA | collected 2006-12 | reverse complement strand
TTAAAGGCAAGCTCATCGCCTGCGGGTTGTCGGGTGGGCTGGTGCTGATGCTGGGCATTCTGCTGGCCTACGGCCTGTCGGCGCTCATCTTTACCCCGATGGAGCTGGCGCTAACCGGGGAAGAAACCGCGCAGCCCTGCCTTGCACAACTTTTGACCCAGGCCATAATGTTTTTTCTTTCGGGCGTATTTTGGTCGCTGGTGGGTTTTACTTTTGCGGCATTTACACAGAATCGTTACATGGCCTACGCCTCGCCTTTCATTCTGTACTACGTGCTCATCATCCTCAACGAGCGGTACTTCCCAAGCCTGTATGCGCTCTACCCCAGGGAATGGCTGTTTCCTTCAGATGCCTGGGTACTGGGCAGCTTTGGTGCAACCTTGCTGCTCATGGGGCTAATCTCCATCACGTGCGTTGGATTCTCCGTTGTGGCGCAAAGGAGGCTATATCATGTATAGACTTCGTCAGATCGGCAGCGTTACTGCATATAACTTCCGCGGATGGCGAAAAAACCCTCGCATCTTCATAACCTTCGCGCTGGCGTTCATCCTGTGCTTTCTACTGTCGGACAAGGCTGTGAAGTTCGCGCAGGAATACCGGACCACCATGCAGTTCTTGGAGGCTTTTATTTGGACATTTGGTGATGCCAACTCCATCCTGCTTTCATCGCTGCTCCTGGTACTGATGTTTGCCGACATGCCCTTCATCACCGGTGGTACGCCGCTGTATCTGGTGCGCATCAACCGCAAGACATGGCTGTTTGGGCAAGCTCTCTATGTTGTTCTTGTGACGAGCATATACATGGTGTTCATACTTGCGTCCACTGTGGTGGTCTGCATGCGCCAAAGCTTTATAGGCAACATATGGAGCGAAACGGCGGCGATCCTCGGCTACTCCGGCGCGGGTAAGGCTGTGGCGCTGCCCGCCCTCGTCAAGACGCTGGAAATGAGCCACCCGTATGAGTGCATGGCAACGATTTTCCTGCTCATGCTGCTCTATACGCTGCTCATGACCTTCGTCATGCTGACAGTCAACCTCCGCAAAGGGCAGCTTGCGGGTGTGGTCAGCGTGTTCGCGTTCAGCCTGTTCGGGTTTTTCTTGAATCCGCAGCTCATCAAAACGCTGTTTAAGCTGCCCGGCGAGCTGATGTATAAAGCCAACGTCGCGGTGGGCTGGATTTCTCCGCTCAACCACGCCACCTACCACATGCACAACTTTGGCTACGACCTGCTGCCCCGGCTGTGGCAGACCTACACCATCTTCGGAATACTGATTGCGCTGTGCTTCTGGCTGGCATTGCGGGCCATACGCCGGTATAACTTCAATTTCACAGGAACGGAGGCTTGAGTATGGATATCGCCATCAGCGTTCAGCAGGTGTCTAAGACCTTTGGACAGGAGGAAGTGCTTCACGAAGTATCGCACGACTTTGAGGAAGGAAAAATCCACGGCATCGTAGGCAACAACGGCAGCGGCAAAACCGTGCTGATGAAATGTATCTGCGGCTTTCTGCTGCCCACGAAGGGTAAAGTGTTGGTGCGCTATAAGCAGGTGGGAAAGGACATGGACTTCCCCGACGACATCGGCATCATCATCGAGACGCCGGGGTTTTTGCCAAACCTCTCAGGCATGAAGAACCTTGAAATATTGGCATCACTGAAAAGAAAGATTGATAAGGCCGTTATTCGGGAAACCATCCGTCGTGTCGGGCTTGACCCCGGCATGAAAAAGCCGGTGGGCAAATACTCGCTCGGGATGCGGCAGCGGCTGGGCATTGCGCAGGCCATCATGGAGAACCCGTCCATCCTGATATTGGACGAACCGCTGAACGGCCTCGATAAAACCGGTGTCACCCAGATGCGAGAACTCATCAAGGGCTTGCGGGAATCGGGCAAAACCATCATTCTGGCCAGCCACAACCAGATGGATATCGACGAGCTGTGCGATACGGTATGCGAGATGGACGCCGGATTTCTGACGGTGATGAGATGATGGAAGAAATCGTTTGACTGTAAAACGTGGTCAAACTGGATACTGACGACCGCCGTATTTCGGAATACTTTTACTCCAAGTAGGTGACCGAATGCATACCCAATACGAACGCAGATGATTATTGGGCTAAACATATTTTATTTCAATGTATAGGGATTTAACCTCAGGTCTGCTTCTGAGGAAAACTAAAACCCTTCAACGTTAAGTCAGGAGATAAAGCTGAAAATCGAGAGCTTTTATTAAAGTCGTGCTTTTCAACCAGTAGCTATCTTTGAGGGTATTCTATGTTTGATTTGCCCCGTACAATCAAACTGCCTCAACAACGTCAGGCAGGCTTGTTAAAAAAAGCGATGTCTGTATTATAGGGACAGTTTCGCATTGGTATGAACTAAAAACTCAATATTATTACGCAGTATACTGCAACATCATCATTTTAGAGAGCGCCCAAGGTCAACATGCCAAGGGCGCTTTTCTTATCTGTTCCATCTTTCCATGCTGCCGCTCGCCCCCTGTCCTTTCTGAATCTCTTCAAATCTTTCAGAAAGGACAGGAAACCATGAAGGTACATATCATAATCCAAGGGCAGACCATATCAGCAGAAGTCACCATTGAAGTCTATGAATATCTCGAACGGGCAGACCGAGAAACAGAACATCTGGCACACGAGCAGCGGCGGCATTGGGACGACCGGGAGTTTGATGAGAATATCATTGCCCGCGAGAGCGCCGTCCGCTACTCGGAAACGCCAGAAGAGTGGTACATCCGCAAAGAAACCTTGCAGGAGATTATGGAGGCGCTGGAGAGCTGTACAGGGATGCAGCGCCAGCGCTTCTTTCTCTTTGCGCTGGATGGACTCAGCTATGCGGAAATCGCACGGCTGTATGGCTGCTCCAAGTACGCTGTGCGGGATTCCATTGAGACGGTACGAAAAAAGTGTGGAGCTTTTTTCAAAAACCAACCCCACGAAACGCCATTTTCGGGCTATTAAGTGAGGGGCTTTTTTCGCCCTATCACATCAGCAGGAGGGACAGGCGTCTATCGTCTGTCCTTTTTGCTGCCCGGAGGTTCAGCATGATCATGATCAATCTGCGCAGGTATTACCCGTTTCTCAGGGAGGACTGCTTCATTGAGGTTCCTGACGAGGTGGCCGAAGCCTTTCTTCTAGCTGCCCGGCAGGAGAACAATTACCGTAAGAAGTTGTCGCGGTACAAGGCGTACTACTCATTGGATCGCGGCGATGGGATAGAGAACGCCGTTTTTTACTCCGAACCGTCACCGGAAGAAATGCTGCTCCGCAAGATATCGCTAGAGCAACTTCAGGAGGCGCTTGACCACTTAACGCCCATACAGGCGCGGCGCGTCTACGCACATTACATACTCGGCCTGAAAAAACGAGAGATCGCGCGCACCGAGGGTGTTGATGACAGCAGCGTGCGGCACAGCATCAAAGCGGGCTTGAAGAACTTCAAACGCTATTTTGATAAGAGCGGCTGGATGGAATGACCGACCAGAGTCGATACAGTTCCTGCAAAGCCGCCGGCAGGCCACACCACTAAGCTACGCTTAGTGTAGTGTGTTACACCGCGGGGGAAAGCAGCCGTTTCATGCGTGGATGGCCGTACCCCAACGCCAACGGTCATCTGTCCAGCCTTTCTGCATAGCGGTGTATTCGCCCGTCCTCCCTGCCGCTGCTGTAACCCCACTCTACCAACCAACACCACAATTAATACCAAAGGAGAAACATGATGCCGTATTGTATTTTCCGCTTCAAGAAGCACCACATCGGTTCTGTATCGCCCATGTACCGCCATAACGAGCGAACCAAGCAATCCTACGAGAGCAACCCGGATATCGATCCTGCCCGCAAACAGGACAACTATCATCTCATCAAGCCCCGGCAGAGCTATTACAGGGAGATTGCGCGGCTCGTGAAGCTCCATGGATGCCGTCAGCGCGCCAACAGCGTCATGATGGTGGAGACGATCGTCAGCGTCACACCGGAGTATATTAGCAGTTTACCAGCCGGGGAACAGAAGGAGCTGTTCCAGTCCGTGACTGACTTCATGAAGCAGCGGGTGGGCGAGCAGAATATCCTTTCTGCCATTGTGCATATGGATGAAACCTAGCCGCACATGCACCTTTGCTTCTGCCCCATCACCAGGGACGGGCGACTGTGTGCGAAGGACATTCTCGGTAATGCGAAGGATTTGGCAAGGTGGCAGGATGACATATTCGAGTATCTGCATGAAAGATGGCCGGAGCTGGAGCGCGGCGAATCGGCCTATGAGACAGGCCGGAAGCATATCCCCACATGGCTGTTCAAGAAAGCGCAAAAGCTGGACAAGGAAACGGAACGCATTGTAGCGGCACTCTCGGATATCAACGCTTTTAATGCAGGAAAGAAGAAAGAAGCGGCGCTAGCGATCATCGCGGAGTGGCTTCCTGAAGCTCAGCGGTTCACCGCACAGCTTGACAGTGTGGATGGTTACATCCACGAGCTAAAACGCGGGAACAAGGCTGCTGAGGACTATATGGACGCTCAGAACCACATTCTGCAGGAGCAGGTTGATAAACTGGATAAATCGTACGTGCGGTCACAGCATGAGGTGTTTGAGCTGAGGGAAGCGCTCAGGAAGCAGAAGAAACTGTTGGACAGGGTGCCGAAAGGAGTTCTGGAGGCGATTCAGGTAAAAGAGGTCAGAAAAGAGCGATAGATTGAATATATTGTAATATTATGATATACTATATTAAAACATCAAAAGCAACTAGAGCAACAACCATTACGCATTAGCAACAAGATATATAAAGTAAATCGAACTAAAGGGTCTAAGTCGTAAAGCATAGCTGGCTTTTATCAAGTTATACGTGGCTGTAGATACAGAAATAGATGCGCTTTTATTTGAAGGAGTTGGTATTGTGAACAATACTAATAAATTATCAAATAAAAGGTTAAACTAATCAATACCCATGTACCTGATAAGGTTTATGCGTATTCTCTTCAAGTTAGCCATGCTTTATATGAATTACTAAATTGTGGGCATGATGATTATGTTAGTGTAGAAGTATTGGATGATGTAGCAATACACAGATCTGATGGCAGGGTGGAGCCAAGTCAGGTCAAAAGTGTGCTTTCAGATAGAAACCCAATATCTAATCGAGCTCCCGATCTATGGAAAACATTTTATAATTGGTTATTAGCCGTAAAAGAGAATGAATTGATAATTGATAAAACCATATTCAAGATTTTTGTAGCTGCCGAACGAGATGGCTCTATTGTTGCTTCATTTAATTCAGCAGTATCTTCAGAAGAAGCATTAAGTGCATGGAGACGAGCTAGATCAGAGTTCTATGATGGAAAAAACAAAGAAAAGACTTTTAGCGACGATATTGCTTTGTATATTAGAACATTGTTTAGTTCTGAAAACATGACCTGTGTATGTGGTATTATTCAGAGATTTATATTAACTACGATTGAAGATAAATATACAGAAGTTTTATATAATTTATTTTGTCAAAAAACAATTATACCGGAAGACCTATACGAAACTACATTTACATATATGTTGGGTTGGGTAGATAAGCAAGTTGCCGAAAAGATTGAAGCCAAGAAAGCTATGGTAATTAATTTTAATGATTATCGAGCACAGACAGTAGCTATAACACGAGAGTTGAATCAAAGACAGAGCCTTATTGAGATAGCTCCACTTCCGTCTGAGGAAGAAGTTAAAAATGAATATAGTTCACTTAGAGTTTATCTTAAACAATTAAATATCATTAATTGTAATTATACTGAGAAAATTGAAGCAATAAACGATTATATTCGGGCTTCTACAAACAGGGTCATATGGGCAAAACGTGGCGATATTAGTGAAAAGAGCTTCATAAGTTATCAGGAGAGTTTAATAAAACAATGGGGGACAAAAAAAGAGATTATAAATATACGTGATAGAAATCTTTCTCCAGATGAAAGAGGAAAATTGCTTTTTTTAGAATGCAAAGGCTCCACCTTAAGTATTAATCATCTGACTGTACCAAGCTTTTTTACTCCTGGTTGTTACCATGCTTTATCTGATGAATTAACTATTGGTTGGCATCCTACCTATAAGCAGGTTTTATGTGGAGACGGAAACGATGAGTGATCTAAATAAAGAAATTAATAATATCCAAAACCCTGCTCTGGGAGCATATATTATCTGGAATTTTGTTAGAGGTTACTATAATGGAAAGGCTCTATTTGTGCCATTTCCTTTGCTATTTATTGTATTACCAATCATGTTTCGCGAAGACATGGTAGAAGTTTTATATGGTACAAATAAGCCAACTGGCCTGAGAAATTACGCTGATAAATTTACATCTAAACAAATTTTAAAAAATGATGTTATCTCTCAATTACCTCCCAGTAGTGAAATGATGATGGGATTGACACTTCAATCAATAAAGGTAGCTATTCGTGCTTCCCTAATATCAATTGATGTTAATAATGCATTTATATTTCCAATTAGCATGTCTGAACATAAAAGTGAACCAAAATCAATTGTTCAAATGGGCAGGGCTTCCGAGAAATTAGGTTATTGGTGCTCTCAAGTTACTTTACATGAAATTTCCCAAATTTTGAAAGTGAGGTTTTAAATGAACTTTCAGATTAAGAAAATTATTTTGTGGCCCAAAAAAGTGGACTTACGTATAAAGCCTATGAATTCGAATTGGGAAAAATAAATATTATAACAGGAGCATCAAGAACCGGAAAGTCTGCAATAATTCCTATAATTGACTATTGTTTAGCTTCAGGCACATGCTATATACCTGTCAAAACAATTAGAAATGCTTGTAGCTGGTTTGGTATAATAATTCAAACTGATACCTTACAAATACTTCTTGCAAGGCGTGAACCCGGTTTGCAAAAAAGTACAGATGATATGTATCTTGCTGAAGGAATAGCTATAGAAATACCAGATGAACCAGTGAAAAATATTAGTGCCGTTGCAGTAAAAAATATCTTGATCAATTGGCTTCTTTATCTTTTTTAGATGTTGAAGCTGATACATCTAATCAATATTATGGGCGGCCATCATTTAGAGATTTAATGGCATTCTGTTTTCAACCCCAAAACATAGTTGCTAATGCAAATACCCTTTTTTATAAAGCTGATTCCACGGATCACAGGACAAAACTCATAAACATTTTCCCATATATATTAGGTGCGGTAACACCAGATATTCTTGCTAAGCGTCAGGAGATAAATGGAATTGAAAAGGACTTAAAACGAAAAGAGCGGGAGTTAGTGGGCTTAAAAAATGTAGCTGACAAATGGAAAAATGAAATTAACGGTTGGCTTTCAGCGGCAAAAGAACTCGGTTTATTAGAGGCTGCCAAGGATATCGAAAATATTACTTTCGAAGAGCAAGTTGACTTGCTGGATTCTTTAATAAAAAAGAATGCTTCTGATGCTAATATATTAAAAAGGAATATTGAAGCATCTTCTCAAGAAATTGTTCAGTTACGAAAAGAGGAAAATAATATTTCATTAAAATTATCTTCATATAAAAATCGATATACAGAAATGACCCAATTGATGGATAGTATTGAAGATTATAAAGAATCCCTTAATATTCAAGTTGAGAGGTTAAATGTTTCAAAATGGCTTACAAGTCTTTCTGAAACTAAGAATATTTGTCCGATATGCGGCAAAAACAACGATCAACCACTTAAACAACTAGAACAACTTAATGAAAACATAAGGATATTGGAAAATGAAGCAGGATACACAGGGAAAATACCCGCGGCTTTTGAACGCGAATATGAAAGTGTTAAGACTGGAATCGGGAAACTAACTGAACAACTCAATACTGTCCAAAAAAGAATAAAAACTCAAAGTTACATAAGAAACGATTCTGAATCAGAAAAATATACTATTGAAAGTATATCCAGATTTTTGGGGCAAGTACAATATGCTCGTGAGACCTTTTCTGCTATTGGATCCGATAGCCAATTAATGTCAGATATCCAAGCGCTTCAAAATCGTCTATCAGAATTAAGAAAACAAGTAAATGAGTTTGTTATTGCTAAAAAAATTGAAAGTGCTATAAACACTATATCAGGATATGCTATGAGGTTAATGCCTTTACTCGATTCTGAACGGCCTAATGATCCTTTGAAAATAGACTATGAAAATCTAACAGTAGTTGTAACCGGACAAGATGGACGTAGTGATTATCTTTGGGAAATAGGTAGTGGTTCAAACTGGCTTTCATATCATATTTCGATTATATTAGCGTTCCAGCTATTTTTTAATAGTAGACAACATTCTCCGGTTCCAAACTTTATTGTTTATGATCAACCTAGTCAAGTATATTTCCCTCAAAAGTTATCCGCCAAAGAAAGTGACGAGAGAGATTTGGATCCCAAGTTAGAAAAAGATGAGGATCAAATAGCTGTGAAGAAAATCTTTAGTACAATATCTGAAGCTATTAAAACATCAAATAAGCCTTTTCAGATAATTGTATTGGAACATGCAGATAAGTCAATCTATGGTGATATTGATAGAGTACATGAAGTATGTGAATGGAGAGGTGAAAACAAGAAATTAGTTCCGAAAGAATGGATTGAAGATAAATGATATAAACTTCCTATTATCCAAATGGCTGATAATCCAAAACGGCAACGATGGAAGATTTGAGAATTTGTCAACAGTAAGACATGATATAAAGTGAACACTTAAACATTTTGAATAACAGGAGAATTGAAATGTCGGCATATTTTGATGCGGGTAAGCTACCGGATGCTGTTTCTGAATATATTTGCTTTGTTGATATTATGGGTATCCAGTCAAAAATGGCTCATAGTATAAAACAATCTGGAAATTATGTTTTTAAACTTCATGCAACTATTCTAGAGTCTTGGCGAGTAGCTGGATACAAAAGCATTTCTGTCTATCCAATTATGGACGGGGCATATATAACTTCAAGATATAAGAGTGATTTGTTGAATTTTCTTACCTATATTTATAAAAGCCTCAGTGAGGCTCTTTTAATGGAAAAAGAGTTTAAGCATTGGTATCTAATTCGAGCGGCCATCGCCTTTGGTTCAGTAATACATGGACGTAACATTCCTTACGATGCGTCGTTAGAATTCTCATCTAGGGTTGGGTATAAAGAACAACTGCTTATGGGCGCTCCAATGATTAAAGCATATAGAGGAGAAAGCCGTTCAGCCCCAATGGGTATCTTTGTAGATGAGAGCGCATCGGTCAAAAAGTGGTCGATTCCATGTGACTGGAAATGGTTTAACAATGATAAAATTAAAGTCGAGCAATCAACACTGGACAGTTTTCGAAATAGGTTAATTGAATATTATGGCTGGTTGAGTGAAAATGAAGATAATGAACGCTATAAAATTGAGCGACGACTAGAACATTTGCAACAATTAAAAAAGTATTTTGAAGTTTAGGTATGCTTCCCATTACGTTTATCAAATAATCAGGACCTATGTATAGTAAAGAAATAGCCCACCTGCGGTTACGAAAGTAGCCGCTATTTTTATACCCATTTTCGGCAGGCATTCCCTGCCGTTTTTAATACAACGAAGGAGGAAACCCCAGTGAAAAAAGTTATAGCGCTTGTACAGGAGGTGCTAGCCGATGGCAGGTAGGACAAATATCAAGCTCCCCACGGTGGACGATCTTTTCAAGACGGACGCGGAACGCAATAGTGACAACGGCGAACGGGTGCAGACTATCCCGATAGACAGCATCCACGATTTCCCCAATCATCCGTTTCAAATACGCAAGGATGAGGCTATGCAGCGGATGGTCGAAAGCATTGCGGACAACGGTGTGCGCATCCCCGCGCTGGTTCGCACTTTGCTGGACGGTCAGTATCAAATGGTAGCGGGGCACCGACGCAAGGAGGCGTGCAGACAGCTTGGCATAGAGAAAATTCCCGCCATTGTGCGTGAGATGACGGACGATGAAGCCATCATCTGTATGGTCGAAAGTAACTATCAGCGAGAGGATGTGCTGCCCAGCGAGCGAGCTTTCTCGTACAGGATGCAGTTGGAGGCCATGAAGCGGATAGCGGGCAGACCGTCGAAAAATTCTGTCCAAGTTGGACAGAATTTACGCGGTACAACATCAAGGACTGAGTTAGCGGCAGAATCCGGCAAAAGCTCGACGCAGATACAGCGGTTTGTCCGGCTCACGGAGTTGATACCGCCCCTGCTGCAAATGGTGGATGAGAAGAAGATCGCGTTCAACCCCGCCGTTGCGCTATCGTACCTGGCCGGGAAAGAACAGGAGGATTTGCTGGAGACCATGCAGAGCGAGCAGCGAACGCCGTCGCTGTCACAGGCCATGCGCTTAAAGGCGCTAAGTCAGGAGGGCAAGCTCGACATGGACGCCATCTTCGCCGTTATGACGGAGGAAAAACCAAATCAGAAGGAACAGATCAAGCTCCCGAAGGAACAAATCGGGGGCTTTTTTCCTAAGAGCTATTCGCTCAAACAGATGGAAGATACGATCATCAAGCTGCTCTCGGACTGGCAGCGCAAGCGGGAGCGTGAGCGGGACAGAAGTCTGGAGCGGTAGTGGCTTTCCCGGCCGGTCAGGGCGTTGGCGTTTAGCTGATGCCCTTTTTCATATTCACAACATAGAAGGGGGTATCAAATTGATCGACGATCACGATATGGTTCTCACTG
>AGTN01253094.1_pt1 | contig 10698 bp, 6 predicted proteins | sample 314218 | NCBI WGS metagenome assembly AGTN01 (sample SAMN02954264, study PRJNA73603) | bioreactor metagenome | biome: terrestrial; feature: non-aerated bioreactor; material: poplar woody material; isolation source: poplar biomass | place: USA | collected 2006-12 | reverse complement strand
GCTGGTCGCCGGCGCCGGCGAACCCGAGCGCATGGCCCTGCCCCGCCCGCAGGGCAACCTGTCGCTGGAGCGCGTGTTCGTGGTGCCCCCGGCCGGCCGCACCGCCGTGGTCAAGGGCGTGTCGTTCGAACTGGCCGCCGGCGAGGTGCTGGGCATCGTCGGCCCCTCGGCCGCCGGCAAGTCCACCCTGGCCCGCGCCATGGTCGGGGTGTGGCCGGTGGAATCCGGCGTGGTCCGCCTCGACGGCGCCGACCTGGCCACCCTGCCCCGCGATCAGGTCGGCCCGGCGCTCGGCTATCTGCCCCAGGACGTCGAACTGCTGGACGGGACCGTCGCCGAGAACATCGCCCGCTTCGCCAGGCTGGACGCCGCCAAGGTGGTGGACGCCGCCGCCAAGGCCGGCGTGCACGAGATGATCCTGGCCCTGCCCGACGGCTACGACACCCGCATCGGCGACGGCGGCCGCGCCCTGTCGGGCGGCCAGCGCCAGCGCGTCGCCCTGGCCCGCGCCCTGTACGACGATCCCAGCCTCGTGGTGCTGGACGAGCCCAATTCGAACCTGGACACCGCCGGCGAGCAGGCCCTGGTGGAGGCGGTGATGGGATGCAAGGCGCGGGGCGCCACCACCGTGGTGGTCACCCATCGCCTGTCGGTGCTCGGCACCGTCGACAAGATCCTGCTGCTCAACGACGGCGAGATCGAGATGTTCGGCAGCCGCGACGAGATCCTGGCCCGCCTGACCCGGCCCCACGTGGTCGGCACCCCCGCCGAGCAGCCCAAGGCCGTTCCGGCCGCCGCCAACGCCTGAGGGAAGGACGCAAGATGACCGTCATCAACCACCGCCCCGTCGTGACCATGCCCGCCGTCCCGGCCCATGACCTGCCGGTGCCGCCCACCGATTTCCGCAAGCCGATGATCGTCGGCCTGACGGTGCTGGGAATCGCCTTCGGCGGCTTCGCCGCCTGGGCCGCCTTCGCCCCCCTGGACAGTGCCGTGGTCACTACCGGCGTGGTCTCGGTCGAGACCAAGCGCAAGCTGGTGCAGCACCGCGAGGGCGGCATCGTCGCGCGCATGCTGGTCAAGGAAGGCGACAAGGTCGCCGCCGGCACCGTGCTGGTGAAATTGCAGGACGCCGTGGCGCAGTCGCAGATGGCCGCCCTGGCCGCCCAGTGGGACGCCAAGGCCGCCGAACAGGCCCGGCTGGTGGCCGAACGCGACGGCCTGGACGCCATCGCCTTCCCCGCCGATCTGCTCGCACGGCGGGGCGACGCCCAGGTGGCCGACCTGCTGGCGCGCGAACAGAACCGCTTCGCCGAACGGCGCAAGACCCTGGACGGCCAGCGCGGCATCCTGAACGCCCGCATCGCCCAGTTGGAATCCCAGCGCGACGGCAAGTCCACCCTGGAGGAATCCAAGCGCGAGCAGATGCGCCTGCTGCAAAGCGAGTTGCGGGGCCTGCGTGGACTGGCCGCCAAGGGCTTCTATCCCATGAACAAACTGCGCGCCCAGGAACGCCAACTGGTCGAGATGCAGGGACTGATGCTGTCGGACGGCGCCGGCGCCAGCCAGACCGACGAGGAGATCGGCGAGAACCGCCTGCAGATCCTACAGACCGAACAGAAGTTCCGCGAGGACGCCACCACCGAACTGGCCCGCGTCGAGGCCGAGCTGAGCGACACCGCCCAGAGGCTGTCGGCCGCCCGCGACGCGGTGGCGCGGCTGGACGTGGTCGCCCCGGTGGACGGCGTCGTGCAGAACCTGAAGGTGGCGGGCGGCGGCGCGGTGGTGCCGGCCGGCGGCGAGTTGATGGAACTGGTGCCCGACAGCGACCGCCTGATCGTCGAGGCCCACGTCAACGCCCGCGACATCGACCGGGTCCATGCCGGCCAGGAAGCGGAACTGCGCTTCACCGCCTTCGGCTCGCGCACCACGCCGGTCATCGGCGGCCAGGTCGAGGTGGTCTCGGCCGACGCCACCCAGGACCAGCAGACCCGGCAGTCCTATTACACCGCCCGCGTCCAGGTTCCCGAGGACCAGCTTTCCCGCCTGCCCCGCGCCATGAAGGCCGGCATGCCCGTCGAGGTGATGCTCGAAGGGGGTGAACGCACACCCCTTCAGTATTTCCTCAAGCCCCTGATGGACAGCTTCGCACGCGCATTCAAAGAGAGTTAATATCCGCCAAGGCGGTAGAACAAAATTGCGCCATATTTATAAGCCCGCCATCATTGGCGGGCTTTTTATTGTCACAGGATGAAAGTACCACTAAAGATGATCGAATTTATTTATGCCATTCACATGGCCTTAACTGGCGGAAGTCATACTCCTCCCCAGACACAGGGTGAAATGTTTGCTCGTGCTGTCTATCAAACAGCAACAGACATCAGAGGTATATTCATGGCTAACCCCCTTTCCTCCGCCTCGACCAATACGGACATGAAGTGGGCCTTTCCGGAATTGAGCGATCCGGTCATCATCGACCTGTCCAAGACCGGCGGCCAGAACTACTGGAGCTTTTCCTCCACCCAGGACGTCATCGTCATCGGCTCCGACACGCCCCGCACCAGCAAGCTGCATATCGACGGCGGCCGCAGCGTGGTGGTTCTGGGGGGTGAGTTCGCGCCCGTGGGCAACAGCTCGGGCGCCACCATCCAGATCCAGAACGTCTCCAAGGCCATTCACATCGAAGGCGTGCACATCGACAGCAAGAACGCCTCGCAGGACGGCATCGCCGTGTCCGGCGCCGGCAGCTCGCAGCCGAGCGTGACCGTGCAGAACAGCGTGATCGAGAACATCAACGGCACCAAGGGCGGCATCCACGCGGACGTCTTCCAGACCTGGGGCCCGGTCGGCGACATGCGCTTCTACAACATCACCGGCGACACCAGCTACCAGGGCTTCTTCATCTCGCCGCAGTACAGCCCCGGCCACAAGTCCGCCGACTTCGAGAACGTCAATATCAGCTACAACGGCGGCTCGGGCTATACCTACCAGTACTGGTTCCTCGACGGCAGCAACCAGACCCCCTATCCGGTGACCCTGAAGAACGTCTATGCCACCGAGCGTTCCGGCCAGAACGCCGTCGACGCCAGCGTGTGGCCCAAGGCGGGCATGGGCGCGGAGCGCAGCGGCAACCAGATCACCTTCAAGGGCCTGCCCTACACGGGCGCCATCACCGTGGGCGAACCGGCCAAGGACTTCGCCGTCACCACCAATACCGGCGCCAATTTCGCGCTGAAGTCCAGCGGCCTGACCATCGACGGCAGCGGCACCGTCACCCCGCCGCCGGGCACCGATCCCGGAACCGACCCTGGAACCGATCCCGGAACCAGCCCCGGCACCGGCACCGGCGCCCCGGACCTTCCCGTCTCGGCCAGCCCCAACAACTGGATCAGCGCCAAGTCGGCCACCGCGGTGGTGAACGGCACCGCCCGCAACGACCAGATCGCCGGCGTCGAGGGCAAGGCCGATACCGGCGGCCTTTATGGCGGCAGGGGCGACGACACCTACATCGTCGACAACCCGAACGACAAGGTGGTGGAAAAGGCCGGCGAAGGCGTCGACACCGTACTGTCCTACAGTTCGTCCTACACGCTGCCGGCCAACGTCGAGAACCTGACCATCGCCGGCACCAAGGCCGCCACCGGCATCGGCAACGACGCCAACAACATCCTGACCGCCAACGATGCCGGCAACCACCTGGAAGGCGGCAAGGGCAACGACATCCTGATCGGCGGCAAGGGCGCCGACGTGCTGGACGGCGGTGCCGGCAACGACACCATGAAGGGCGGCGCGGGCAACGACACCTACGTGGTGGACAGCGCCAATGACAAGGTGGTCGAGCTGTCCGGCCAGGGCGTGGACACGGTCAAGGCCTCGGTCTCCTACACCCTGGGCCAGTTCGTCGAGAACCTGACGCTGACCGGCACCGCCAACATCAACGGCACCGGCAACACCTGGCACAACACGCTGATCGGCAACAACGGCAACAACGTGCTCAACGGCGGCGACGGCAACGACCGCCTGTTCGGGGCCAAGGGCAACGACATCCTGATCGGCGGCAACGGCAGCGACACCTTCGTGCTGAAGATGGCGGGAGCCGGGACCGACACCATCAAGGACTTCAAGCTGGGCACCGACAGCCTGGACCTGCACAACCTGATCGGGTCGACCGACGGTGAGACCGCCGTGAAGAAGAATATTCTGGACTTCGTCCAGAACGGCAAGAATACCGAGGTCATCGCCCATGTCTCCGGCCACGACTACAAGGTCGCGGTGCTCGAGAACGTGGACGCCGCCGCCCTGGTCAAGACCATGGACCACTGGTCTTAAGCTGCAAGGCTTTCGCCAGGGGGGGAAGGGGCTCCGAAGGGAGCCCCTTTTCTTTTGCGCTATCCCCTAATCCTTCCGGCCACTTCCGTCCGTTCCCGTGGCGGACCGTTCCCGGTGCGCCCACCTAAGCCCTGCCTCTCGATGAAGGAAGGGCTCTGAAACATGGCGGCCTGCCGCGAAGCGATCCTGCTGATGACGCATTTCGTCGATCCCATGATCGTCGGCCACGCCCGCAGGCTGGCCGAGGAATCGGGCGGGCGCGACGTGTTCGTGCTGCTCAACCGCAGCGACGACGTCAATCCCACCTTCCGCCCGCCCGCCGACGTGAAGGTGTTCGGCTTCACCGTCGAGGATCTGCGGGCGCTGGACTACCCCGTCAAGGGCCGGCGCATCCGCGACAAGGACATCGAACTGTTCTCCTTCACCTTCTGGAAGGCGCACCCCGAATACGGCCGGCTGTGGGTGGTGGAATACGACGTGGCCTTTACCGGGCGCTGGTCGGACCTGTTCGACCATTTCGCCGGCAGCGACGCCGCGCTGCTGGCCACCAGCATCCACCGCTGGTCGGTCAATCCGCACTGGCCCAACTGGCCGAGCGTGGCGCCGCCCGACGGCCGGACACCCGACCTTTCCCGCTTCGTCCGCGCCTTCATGCCGCTGTACCGCATGAGCACGGCCGGCTACGCCGTCCTGGACAAGGCCTACCGCGCCGGCTGGGACGGATTCTACGAAGGCATCGTGCCGCGCATCCTGCTGGACGCCGGCCTGGCCGTCGAGGACATCGGCGGCGACGGCGAATTCGTGCGGCCCGGGAACCGCAACCGCTTCTACAGCTCGACGCCATCGGACAACACCCTGTCGCCGGGCAGCTTCGTCTTCCGCCCCATCACGGCCCAACCCGGCCCCCAGCCCGGCCGGCTTTGGCACCCGGTCAAGCCGCCCCAATCCAGCCACCGCACCGGCTGGCCGATCAAGCGGCGCGAACAGATCGTCCACCGCGCCCGCACCCTGGTGCTGCACTCCCTGGCACGGCTGAACCAATTGTTCGCTCGGCAATAAAGGATAGCCCTTTAGGACGGAATACTCTCCGTTTGCGAAATTGCCGAAGGATAAATCCGATGCTGATATGAAAAACGCAAAATCGGATGGACGTATTCATTACACCTCGTTCGAGAAAACGGCCATCCAATAGCACCGGATTCTAGCCGCGCCTTTCGGCGCACAGGAGGAGCAGGACGATGGTGGCCGACGACACCGATTCCCGTGGGGCCGTGCCGGCCCTCTCCGTCATATGGCAGCGGAAGGCCTTGATCGGCGGCATCGTGGGCGGCGCAACCACCCTGGCGGTGATCGCGCTGCAACTCATCGACCCGCGCTACACGGCCGAAGCGCTGGTCGCCCTGAACACCCGGGCCAGCGCCAGCGAGCAGTTGCTGACCACCAAGCCCAACGTGACGGCCCCGCCGCTGGCCACGGTGATGGTCTCGACCGAGATCAGCCTGCTGGAATCGCGCGCGCTGGCCGGCCAGGTGGCCGATGCCCTGGCCCTGGAGCGCGACGAGGAATTCAACACCCGCCTCCGGCCCTCGCTGCTGCCGCCCGCCGTGGCGGTGGCGTGGCGCAACCTGAAGGCCGGCCTGAAGGGCGAGGACGACGAATCCAAGGATGATCACACCCTGACGGTGGACGAGATCATCAAGCGCCTGAAGGTGAAAAGCGACGCCGATTCCTTCGTCATCCGCATCGCCTTCGATTCCGAGGATCCCAGGAAGGCCGCCCTGATCGCCAACGCCTTCGCCGACCTTTACGTGCGTTCCCAGCGCGAGGCCAAGCTGGCCGAGATGCAGTTGGCCACCGACTGGATCACCAAGCAGATCGGCCAGTTGCAGGCCGACCTCATCAAGGACACCAGCGCCGCCGTGCAACTGCGCCAGAAGTACAAGATCTCACCGGTGGACACGCGCGAGAAGGGCGTGCTGGCCTCGCAGCAACTGGTCGCCCTGGTCGGCGAGTTGGCCCTGGTCGAGCGCGAGCGGGCCGAGGCGGAAGCGGCACTCAGCCAGGCCCGCCGCGTCATCAGCACCGGCGGCGCCACCACCGCGCTGACCTTCGTCGAGGAATCGCCCTTCCTTCAGGAGATGCGGCGCGAGGAGGCCAAGATCCTGGGCCGCCTGGCCGAACTGTCGGTGGGCTACCGCGACGACAGCCCTGCCATGGGGGCGCTGAGAGGCCAACTGGCCTCGTTGCGCGCCGAGATCGACCGCGAGGTCGGCAAGCAGGTCGAGCGCATGGAGAACCGGGCGGCCCAGGCCCGCGCGCGCGAGAACGTGCTGAAGGACCGCATCAACCGCATCGAGGGCCGCGCCTCGCAATCCGACGGGGCGATGACCGAGATCGACCAGCGCGAGCGGCTGATCCTGGCCAAGAACCAGATGCTGGAAAGCTTCCTCGGCCGCTATGCCGAACTGACCAACCGGGCCGAGATCCAGGGACCCGACGCCCGCATCGCGTCGCGCGCCACCCCGCCGGCCCGGCCCAGCTTCCCCAAGCCGCTGCTGTTCCTGGGCGTGGCCTTCATGGGCTCGGCCGGATTGTCGGTGTCGCTGGCCTTCCTGCTGGAGCGCTTCCGCACCGGTTTCCTGTCCACCCGCCAGATCCGCGAGGCGCTGGGCCTGCCGACCCTGGGCATCCTGCCCGACACCGAACGGCTGACGCCCCGCGTCAAACCCGGCGACTATCTGGTGGAACGCCCGGAATCCGTCTATGCCGAGGCGGTGCGTTCGGCCCAGATCGCCTTCCTCAACGCCCGCGAGGGCCGCACCAAGGCCACTCTCGTCACCTCGTCGGTGCCGGGCGAGGGCAAGACCGCCTTCGCCGTCAGCCTGGGCCGTTCGCTGGCCCTGGCCGAGAAGAAGGTGCTGCTGGTCGATTGCGACCTGCGCCGCCCGGCGGTGGCGCGCCAGTTGGGCGCCTACGAAGTGCCGGGCATGTCCGACTACCTGCGCCAGCAGGCGTCGCTGCAGGAGATTCTGCGCCACGACAGCCGTACCGGCCTGGACTTCATCGCCTCGGGCGCCCGCACGTCCGAACCGCAGCGCCTGCTGGAAGACCCGGCCACCGCCGCCCTGTTCGCCAGACTGCACGACCTCTACGACGTGGTGCTGGTGGACACGCCGCCCACCATGGTGGCCTTCGACGCCGCCCTGCTGGCGGGGTTCTGCGACTTCTCGCTGTACGTGGTGGAGTGGGACAAGACGCCGCGCCGTGCCGTGCAGGCGGGCGTCGAGCACTTGGCCTCCTTCGACATTCCGGTGGGCGGCGTGGTGCTGACCAAGGTCGATCTCGACCGCCAGCGCCAGTCTTCCGACTACGTCGATTTCTGCTTCCGCAGTTCGGAATACTACGGCAACTGACGCCGTCCCGCCGAACACCGTTCCGACAGTCAATCAGCGAGAGACGCGATGGGTGATATCCAGGACAGGAAGGTGTTGATGATGGTGGAGAACCTGCCGGTTCCCCGCGACCGCCGCGTCTGGCAGGAGGCCAAGGCGCTGAAGGCGGCCGGCTGGCAGGTCTCGGTGATCTGCCCGGCCATGCCCCCCTACGGGCGGGGGCACGAGGTGATCGACGGCATCCACGTCTGGCGCCACCCCCTGCCCGCCGAGGGCGAGGGGCTGTGGGGCTACGCCCGGGAATATTCGGCGGCCTTGTTCTGGGAGTTCGTCCTGGCGTGGCGGGTACTGTTCGCCAGGGGGTTCGACGTCATCCACGCCTGCAATCCGCCGGAGACCATGTTCCTGGTCGGCGCCTTCTTCAAGCTGCTGCTGGGCAAGCGCTTCATCTTCGACCACCACGACCTGTCGCCGGAACTCTACGAGGCCAAGTTCGGCCGCCGCGGCCCGCCCCATCGCCTGCTGCTGTGGCTGGAAAGGCTGACCTTCATGACCGCCGATGTCTCCATCGCCACCAACGAGAGCTTCCGCCAGGTGGCGATCATGCGCGGCGGCATGGACCCGGAACGGGTCTACGTGGTGCGCAGCGGACCCGACACCAGCCGCCTGACGCTGCGCGAGCCCGATCCCACACTGCGCCACGGCGCCGAGCACATGATCGCCTATGTCGGGGTGATGAACAGCCAGGACGGGGTGGAATACGTGCTGGATGCCCTGAAGGTGCTGGTGGTGGATCAGGGCCGCTCGGTACGCGCGGTGCTGATGGGCGACGGCCCCCGGCTGGACTTCCTCCGGCTCAGGGCGCGCGAACTGGGTATCGCCGAATGGGTGACCTTCACCGGCTGGGCCGACGACGACGTGCTGATCCCCTACCTCAACGCCGCCGACGTCTGCGTCTCGCCCGACCCGGCCAACGAGTTCAACCATTCCTGCACCATGAACAAGATCCTGGAATACATGGCGCTGGGCAAGCCGGTGGTGCTGTTCGACCTGGTCGAGGGCCGCCGCTCGGCCGGCGACGCCGCCCTTTACGCCGAGGACAACGACGCCGCCGACATGGCCGCCAAGATCGCCGTCCTGCTGGACGATCCCGCCCTTCGCCTCAAATTGGGCGCCATCGGCCGCGCCCGCATGGAACGGGAATTGTCGTGGGAATACCAGGTCCCGCGTCTGCTGTCCGCTTACGGCGCCCTGTGGCCCGGCGACGAAACCGGCCGCGAAAGCAGCGGGGCCGTTGGAAAGCTGTAACGCCGGAGGCCGACATGCAGCATCCTTTCGTCGACGTGGTGATCCCGCATCTGAACGACCATGACCGGCTGGCCCGCTGCCTCGACTTGCTGCGGCGCCAGAGCTATCCGGCCGAAAGGTTCCGGGTGACGGTGGTCGACAACGGCTCGGACCGGCCGATCGAGCCGCTGATCGGTCGTTATCCGGGCATGCGCGCCCTGAGCGAAAGCGTGCGGGGCTGCGGCTCCGCCCGCAATCGCGGGGTGGCGGAAACCGATGGCGACATCCTGGCCTTCACCGATTCCGACTGCCGGCCGCAGCGCGACTGGCTGCTGAACGGCGTGCTGATGCTGACCTCGGGCAAGGGAATCGACATCGTCGGCGGCGAGATCGAGGTGTTCGCCGCCGACCCCGACGCCCCCACCGACGCCGAATTGTTCGAACTGGTGTTCGGCTTCGAGTGCAAGCGCTATGTACTGCGCAAGCATTTCGCCGCCGGAGCCAACATCATGGTGCCGCGCCAAGTGTTCCGGGCGGTGGGGCCGTTCCGCGACGGCCGCCTGCCCGAGGATCTGGAATGGGGCCGCCGCGCCACCCGGCTGGGCTACCGCATCGGCTACGGCGCCGACGTGGTCATCCGCCACCCGGCCCGCCATTCCTTCAGCGAGTTGGAGAAGAAGGCCGAACGCACGGTCTGGCATTCGCGCAACCACATGGCCGAGGGCGACTGGTTCCGTCTGAAATGGACGGTCTATACCCTGGCCATGGCCTCGCCACCCCTGGTCAAGGCGGTGCAGATCATGCGCCACCCCGCCCTGAAGGGCGCCGGCCAGCGCTGGCGGGCGCTGGCGGCGACGGTGCGGCTGCGCTATTTCCGCGCCGCCGTGATGGCCCGCTACCTGTTCGCCCAGACGCCGCCGACCGGGACCGCGGGATGAACCATCGGAGCGGTCCCCCCGCATTCCCGGGCGCCGGCGCCTGGGTCGCCCGCATTGCCTCCGACCGCGTGCGCCTGCTGTCCCTGTTGGAACAGGGCCTGATCTCGGCCACCAACTTCCTGGCCCTGCTGATCCTGGCCCGCGGGTTCTCGCCGGACCTGTTCGGCACCTTCTCCTTCGCGTGGCTGACGCTGTTCTTCATCATCAACATCCACCGCTCGGCGGTGGTGGTTCCCTTCGTCATCCACACCGCCGAGCCGGGTGTGCTGGCCGCCCAGTCCTCGGTGTGGCGCCGGCTGAACCACTGGACCACCGGACTGTCGACCGCGCTCCTGGCCGGAATCGCCGCCGCCCTGCCCCTGTCCGGCGCCCCCGGCTGGATGGGCACCGCCTTCCTGATCGCCGCCATCCTGGTGGTCCCGGCCTTCACCTACGAATTCCGACGCCGCTGGCTGATCCAGCAGGACCGCTACGGCGCCACGGTGGCCGCCGCCCTGCTTTACGCCGTCCTCAGCCTGGGCGGGGTATGGCTGGCGGCCGCCGTCCACCGCCTGGACGTGGCGGCCGGGGCCCTGGTGCTGTCCCATGCCGGCGCCGCCATCGTCTGCCTGGCATTGTCGCCGCCCCTGCCCAGGCCGGCCAAGCCGCCGGCCTTCAAGCCGTTCCTCAGGCGGCTGGGCCATTTCATCGGCTGGTCGGTGGCGAGCAACCTGGCCTATAACGGCTACGGCCACCTGCCGCCGCTGATTCTG
>AGTN01681267.1_pt1 | contig 10711 bp, 10 predicted proteins | sample 314218 | NCBI WGS metagenome assembly AGTN01 (sample SAMN02954264, study PRJNA73603) | bioreactor metagenome | biome: terrestrial; feature: non-aerated bioreactor; material: poplar woody material; isolation source: poplar biomass | place: USA | collected 2006-12 | reverse complement strand
GCTCAACTATCTGCAAACGGTGCGTCAAGCCTATAGGCGGTACGTCACTTGCCTTGCGGCGGTTTTATCGTCCTCGTCACTATAATATCGGCGCCCGTTCCGAGGACGTCTTTGATTACCGCGTCCCCTCTCTTTACCGGAGCGGCGAGGTTGATAGATTTTAAAGCTTCGAGGACGTCGAAAATTTTATTTTTGGGAACGGGGACGCTCGTGCGGACGGGGGCCATAGCTATTTCCCCGCCCGAGATGCGGACGGTCGAAGCGACGGGGCGTTTTGGGGCGATTATTTCGCTCTTTCCGTATTCGAGGCCCCTGTTACACATATTTCCCGTGATTTTTATATCCGAAATATCGGTATACTCGGCGGTAAGGCGGCAGCCGACGGGGCAAGAAATACAAATTATCTCTCTTTTCATTTGACCGCCTCCGCCGAAAGCGTGATCTCATCGGGTAAAGAATTAATTTTTGAAACGTCGAGAGTCAATTTTTCCATTTCGCCGACGGTCATAATTCTCTTCTTTTTTGAAAGGATTTTCCAGTCTTTGCCGAATAAATTGACGGCGGCGTTTTGCATGGGCGCGGACACTCTGAATTTGATCGTCACCGGAGACCGGGAGGAGCGGTCTATAAACTGGGGAACGGTATATCTTACGCCCGGGCCGCATTTTATCTTGACCATATCTTTTTCGGAAGGGCACTCGGCGCATTTTATATATTCCGCCGCGCTCTCTCCGGCCTCGGCCGCCTCCTCGCTGACGAAGTCGACTACGTCGTGCACGTGCAAGGCGTTTCCCGCGGAGAAGACGCCCGGGACCGTGGTCATCAGCCTGTTGTCGACGATAGCGCCGCCGGTCGCCGGAGAAAGGCTTATTCCCGCCTTTTTGCCGAGTTCGTTCTCGGGTATCAAGCCGACCGAAAGGAGCAGCGTGTCGCACTCGATATATTTTTCGGTTCCCGCTATCGGATTCAAATTTTTGTCGACTTCGGCGATCGTCACGCCCTCGACTCTCTCATGCGCCTTGATATCCACGACGGTATGGCTCAAAAGAAGCGGTATATTATAGTCTTCGAGGCACTGGACGACGTTCCTGTTGAGGCCGTTGGTGTAAGGCATAAGCTCTACTACGGCTTTGACCTCGGCGCCCTCGAATTTCATTCTTCTGGCCATTATCAGGCCGATGTCGCCCGAGCCCAGAATTACGACGGATTTTCCTATCGTGTAGCCCATAATATTGACGTATTTCTGAGCCGTGCCCGCGGAATAGACGCCCGCCGCCCTTCCGCCCGCAATATTTATCGCGCCCCTCGGCCTCTCCCTGCAGCCGGTAGCGATCACGACGGCCTTCGCGTCGTATTCGGCGAGGCCTCTCTTTACCGATACGGCGGTGACTTTTTTCCCGGGAGAGATATCGACGACGGTCGTGTCCGTCTCGCAGGGGATTTTTAATTTTTCTGCTTCGTCGATAAAGAGCTCGGCGTACTCGGGGCCGGAGAGCTCCTTTTTGAAGGCGTGCAGACCGAAGCCTGTATGGACGCATTGATTGAGGATCCCGCCGAGAAAAGGCTCCCTTTCGAGAATTATAAGGTCGTCGATACCCTTCTTTTTGGCCGCGATCGCGACCGCGAGCCCCGCGGGGCCTCCGCCGATTATAACGAGGTCTATATTTCTATTCATTTCCTTTCTTCCCGATCAAAATATAAGATTTTCCGCCGCTCTTTGTTACCGCCGTATAGGGAATATTTAATTCCCGGGCGAGGATTTCGAGGACCCGGGGCGAACAGAAGCCCGACTGGCACCGGCCCATTCCGGCGCGGGTACGTCTCTTTACGCCGTCCAGATCGGTCGCTCCCCTTCGGATCGCCTCGACGATTTCGGCCTCGGTCACCTCCTCGCACCTGCAGATCACTCTGCCGTAGAGGGGATTTTTTTCAATCAATTTTCTTCTCTGGCCGCTCGTCTTTCCGGCAAATCTTTGAATGGCCTTTCTTTCGGCTAAAAATTCCGATTTTTTCGGGGCTTTGAGAAATTCGGAGACCTTCTCGGCGATAGCCTTCCCGATTGCCGGCGCCGCCGTCAGGCCCGGGGATTCTATCCCGACGGCGTTAAAAAATCCCTCTACGTCGCTCTCGCCGACAATGAAGTCGTCGCCCTCGGCAAGGCGGGCGCGGATCCCGGCAAATTGAGTGATGATATCTTTTTTTGTAAGGCCGGGGACGCTCAGACGCGCCCTTAAAAAAATATCGGCGAGGCCCCGGCCGGTCGTCTCCACTCCGGATTTATCCTCTATATCCTGAGCGTTCGGGCCTATCAGAATATTGCCGTGGGCCGTCGGGGAGACCAGAACGCCCTTGCCCAGCTTGTCGGGAGCCTGAAAGATCGTCCTCTTGACGTCTATCGCGGCGTTCTTGTCGTAGAGGCAATATTCGCCTCTTCTTCCCGCGATTTTCAATTTTCGCGCGGAAATTAAATTATTTATTTCGTCGGAGTAGACTCCCGCGGCGTTTACGACGGCGCGGGACGCGAAAGTCCGGCCGTCCTCCGCCGTAATTTCAAAAACGCCTTCTTTTTTTATTATATTTGTAACTTTGGAATTGAAAACGAATTTTGCGCCGTTAGCCTCGGCGTTTTCCGCCAAAGCGGTGGCAACGTCGAAAGGAATAGTTATGCCGCTGTCGGGGGCGAAGAGGGCGGAGACGACCTCGGGATTGACGGACGGTTCGAGCGATAATATTTCCTCTCTTCCGATTATCGAAAGGTTTTTGACGCCGTTTTTTAATTCCTCTTTCGTACAGCGAATTGATTTCCTTTACGTCCTCTTCGGAAAAAGCGAGCACCAGAGCGCCGTTTTTTATAAACGGAAAATCGAGTTCTTTTGAAAGCGAGGGAAACGCCGCGGCGCCCGAAACGTTGTATTTTGCCTTGAGGCTGCCGGTCTTTGCGTCGAAGCCGGCGTGCACTATGCCGGAGTTTGCTTTCGTCGTCCCCGCGGCCGCGTCGGAGGATTTTTCTAAAACTAAAATGCTTACGTTATACTGTGAAAGGTATCTTGCGGCGGCGGAGCCTGTTACGCCCGCGCCTATTATTATTACGTCGGTCAAATTATCGCCTCTTCGGTATTTTATTTACCCGAAATAGTTTAGTATATTCGGAAGAAAAAATCAACCCTGCAAATGTCTCTTTTCATTCAGCGCCGCTAAAATCTTTTCCAGCTCCTTGTCGTCGAGGGCGTATTTTATCGTCGGAATTATCGCGAGGAGACTTCCGATCGCCGGCGGAACGGAGATGAGGAAGAAGAGGATGAACATAAAAATCTGATATTTAGGCTCCGTCCTCGGCGTGCCGCCCGAAGCGATAAAGTCGTTGACCTCTTGAATTTTGACGTCGGAGAAATTGACTATTCCGTAGCAGACCGCGCAAATCGCCGACGCAATGCCGGCGGAGAGCTTGCCGAGGAAGGTCAGGCCTGATATGAAAACTCCGTCGGGGCGGTTGCCGTTAGTATATTCCTCGTAGTTAACCGCGTCCAAAACCATAAGAGTCTGAAGGACGGAGAGAACGCCGAGTCCGAGGCCGCAACCGCTAAATAATATAAATAGGATCGCCACGGCGAGAGGATGAGTCAAATTAGCCGGGACGCCGTACTTAGCGCGTAAACCTACGTCGCATATCAAATAGGCGGCGAAAAGGAGAATAAAAACGACGGCGAGGAACAAATTCGTCAGGTTATAGAGCTTCTTTTTCGGTATTTTCTTGACCATTCCGGGAGTAAGCACCATGGCGACAAACTGCCCGATAAAGAGCCCGCCGCCGAGGAGCCCTAAGTACATGAGCGCCTTTAACGCGTTCTTGTCGGCGAAGTAATAGGAGACGATAGGCATGGCGACTATCTGAATTATCGAGCGCGGGCTGCACAGGATTCCCGAGACCATCATCTGGCGGAAGGGCTTATTTTTGAACATCGTCCTGAAACTGTTCCTGACGGAAAGCCTTTCGGTATTTATCGTGACGCGCTCTTTAACGGTGTAGCCCACGATCTGGAACATCGCGCCTCCGATTACGCAGAACACGAGGGCTATCAGGAAAAACCCGACCATCTCCGCCTTGTCGTTTCCCAGTCTTGCGGAAAATCTGTCCCTTATCGCGAAGGCGAGCGACTGCATAGTGAACATCACGACGCCGCCGCCTACTCCCCCGGCGACTCTCGCCCAGCCTATCAGTTTGTTCCTGTCCTTTTCGTCTTCCGACATCAGCGAGGTAATTCCCCAGAGCGGGATATCGCCGACCGTATAGAACATATCCCACATAATGTAAGTGAGGGCCGCCCATAGGGCGATAAAAATCTGTTTAGTGTGCGAGGCCTCGGTGTAGAGCCCGAAATTAGTGAAGCAGAGGAGCGTGAAGAGCGCTATCGGTAGAGGGACGACTCTGAGCCACGGGATGCACTTCCCGTATTTGGAACGCGTCCTGTCTACGACGACGCCCATTATCGGATCGTTTATGCCGTCCCAGATTTGGGCTACCGTAAGGATTATCCCGACGGTGACGGCGGGAATGAGCACGGTGAACTGCATATAATAGGCGAGGCAAGCCGATACGCAGGTAATCAGCATATTCTGCCCCGCCATAGAGGTTAAAAACGTTCCCGCCTCTTTTTTCGTGTAGGTTCTCAGCGTCCTAACTTCGGTAGCTTCGGTCATCGAATTCGCCTCCAATTTCAATACTTACCTATTATAAAGCAAAAACTTATTAAAAAATAGTATAATATCTATTGGAGAATCCTCTGATGATAAAAAATTTGAAGATACGGTTTTCGATATTCGGCACGATAATCGCGGCGGCGGAGCTTCTTCCCAACATAATCTGGGCGATATTCCCGCCGGTTTTGAACAGGCTTTCGGGGAACTCGTCCGACAATATGTTCCTCGAAATAGGCGAACACGTCCTCGGCGTTTCGATAGTGATACTGCTTGTCTTTCTGAAAAACGTATCGGTCAAAAAGAAAATCCCCGTAAATATCTATTCGCTCGTCTCCTTTTCAGCCCTTCTCGGCTACTGGATTTGCTGGCTCTTGTATTTCTGCGGGATTCAGAATAATGCCGTCATCTACCTTATGGTCGTCCTTCCCCCGATTTCGTTCTTCTTCGCCGGAATAGCCGAAAAGGTATACCCTATATCGATAGTCGCCGCCGCGTTCATCGTCTTTCATATATTAGTGACAATGGAGAATTTCCCGATTTGAATTAAATATGGACGATCTCCCTGATAATATCTATAAGCCGCTGATTCGGCGTAAAACTTTTAGACGTTTCGAGGCTTCCCCATTTATTCCTTATCGTTTCGATATCGTCATATTTTGTCACGACGTTCTCCGCAGTCCTGTCCGGCCCCGTGTAGAGACCCCAGGAGCTCCCGCGGCCGTAGACCTTGTACGTCCACATAGTCCAGCTCCAGCCTTGCTCCTCGAATAAATTCAGGCCGTACTCCCACGATTCGGGGCTGTTGAAAAATGTGAATTCGCCCACGTAAACGGGGACGTTATAATCGCGAGCCTTATCTATCTCGATTTTTTCCGACAGGAAGGTCTTCTCCGCCTCGAAGTCGTTCCCGTCTTCCCAAAGGTAAAAATGCGGCCCGTAGGCGACGTTCGTCCAGCCGAAGAGCTCGGGATCGGGAAGATTATCAAGCTCCCAGACGGGCTCCATAATTATCAGATGATTTTGGTCGACGGCGCGGACGGCCTCGTAGAGCCTGTCGTAAAAGCCCCATTGAGGAGTCGCCCAATTCATAGAGCCGCCGGGATATCCTTCGGGCTCGTTCAACAGGTCGTAGCCGGCCACCGTCCCGTTATTTTTATATCTTTCCGCGACTCTTACCCAAAGGGCCTCGGTGGCGGCCATATTCTCTTCGTTCCCGTAGAGGTCTCCGCCGCCCCTCGTGTCGCCGGAATGGTGCCTGCCGTTTTGAGAGCCGTAAGCGCCGTGCAGGTCGAGGATCACGTAGAGGCCGCGCTCGGCGCATTCCCCGATAAACCGATCGATCCTCGAAAAATCGCCGTCCCTCCACGTGAACGGAAGGCGGATAGCATTTAAGCCCATATTCGCTATATTGTCAAAGTCCTCTTCCGTCCACCACTTGTCGCGATACAAATCGAAAGCTTCCCTCGTCTTCTCCCCGCCTATCGAGAGGGTCAAAGCGTCGTAGAGCTCGAACATCCCGTTCCCCCCGGACAAATTTCCTTCGAGAGAGGTCGGGCACATCCAGTCCTCGGTGACGAACAAGCCTCCGGCGTTTACTCCCCTCAAAATCAATTTCTCCCCGCCTTCGGCCGAGGTATATAAAGCTTTCCCTACCGCCGTCACGTATTTTACGGGCTCGGGCGGCTCGGTCTTTTTATCGCAGGACGAAAAAACGGAAAAAATAAGAATTATTAAGATCGCGCCCGAGAGTTTTTTCATGATAAAATTATAACATTTTCCGTGGTATAATCGGATATATGTTGTATTCTATCGGAGAAGCTCTCATAGATTTTCTCCCCGAGGGCGGAGGATACCTGCCGAAGACCGGCGGAGCGCCCGCAAACGCCGCCGCGGCTTATTCGAGGCTCGGCGGAAAATCAGCTTTTTTAGGCGCGGTCGGCGCGGATTTTTTTGGAGATAAGATTATCAAAGACCTGCTTTCCGCGGGCGTAGACGTTAGTTATATAAAGAGAAAGAGCGAGGCGAATACGGCGCTCGCGTTCGTCTCTCTTTCGGAAGGCGGGGAGAGGGAATTCACCTTTTACCGGAATCCCTCGGCCGATATGTTCTTTTCCGAAGAAGCTTTATCTGGGATCGAATTCAAAGAAGGAGATATCCTGCATTTCTGTTCGGTAGACCTCGTCGATATGCCGATAAAAAAGGCGACCGAGGCCGCTATTAAAAAAATGAAAGAAGCGGGCGGCAAAGTCTCCTTCGACCCGAACGTAAGGCTCGCGCTTTGGAAGGACTGGGAAGAATATAGGAAGACGATCTTAAAATTTATCCCCGAGGCCGATATTCTCAAGTTTTCCTCGGACGAATTCCCCTTTATTTTCGGAAAAGAGGCGGACGAAAAAATAATTTCAAAACTTTTGGAGACCGCCGAAAAGGTGGTAATCACCCGGGGCGGCGAGGACGGAGAGCTTTATACGAGAACAGGGAAAATCCCCTATCGCCCCTTCGATATCAAGCCCGTAGACACGACGGGCGCCGGCGACTCCTTCGTCGGGGCGTACCTTCGGTATTTTAAAGAGGAGGGAGACGGAGAAGCCTTGAAAAGGGCGGCCGCCACATCCGCAATCGTCTGCCTCGAAAAGGGAGTGCTGGAAGCGCTTCCCGACGAAAAAGAGCTTTTTCGATTTATCAAAAAATATGAATGATTTCCGGCCGAAGTTTCATTTTTCGGCGCCGAAAGGCTGGCTCAACGACCCGAACGGCCTCTGCTTTTTTAAAGGCGGATTTCATCTATTTTATCAGCACAATCCCTACGCCCCGCGCTGGGGCCCGATGCACTGGGGGCACGCGAGGACTTTGGATTTCGTAAACTGGGAACGTCTGCCCGTCGCCCTGTCTCCGGATACAAAAAACGACAATTTTTTAGGCTGCTTTTCCGGCTCGGCGCTCGAAAGGAGCGGCGAGCTCTACCTCATGTATACGGGAACGCCCTTTTTGAAACAGCACCAGCTGATAGCGAGGAGCGCGGACGGGATAAGCTTTACAAAAATCAAAGAGCCGGCTGTTCCTATAAACAAAAGGCCTCCCCGTTCCGGAAGGCTCAATTTCCGCGATCCCAAAATGTTCATATACGGCGACAAAATCTGCGCCGTTATCGGAGCGTCGTATAAGAAAGGAAGGCAGATAGCTCTATATAAATCGGACGACCTGAAATCTTTTGAATACGCGGGCTCCATTTTGAGGGAAGAAAGCCCTGCTTGCGGGATTTTTGAATGCCCCGACCTGATTTTGGGAGGCGAGGCCGATATTTTAATATATTCCGTAATGAACACGGCTCCCGCCACTCAAAACCTTCATTCGAGCGTCTTTATTCCCGGAAAGTTCGACGGCGCCTCGTTCAAACCTTTTTCCACGCCTAAAGAGCTCGATTTCGGGGCCGACTTCTACGCCCCCCAGACCGTCAAAACGCCCGAAAGGACGCTGCTCGTCGCGTGGATGGGGATGTGGGGGCGGACTATACCCGCGGCCTATTTGGGGAAAGGCTACGCCGGGATTATGACCATGCCGAGAGAGATAGAATACCGAGGCGGCGTTCTCCGTCAAAAGCCCGCCGCCGAAATTTATAAATATTTCAAAGAGAGAGCTAAATTTAAGGGAATTATAAATAAAGAGACGGAGATAGACGGAGTCGAGGGGAATTCCGGCCTATTGAAAATTAAGGCGAAATACGACTCCTCGTTTAAGGTCAAAATTTTTAAGGGCGAAAAATGCGAAACCGTGATTTCATACGACCGCGGAACAATAACCTTCGACCGCTCGCGGGGCGGATATAAAATACAGGGGAACAAACGGGAAAAAGATTGTTCCGTTCGCTCCGGCGCCGTTCCGAAAGGCGAATTTGCCGAGCTCGAAATCTTCCCCGACGTCTCCGCCGTCGAAATTTTCGCAAACGGCTCCTTCGCAATGGCGAACGCCGTCTACCCCTTTGAAAACTCGACGGGAATAACCTTTTCCTCTGAAAAAGGGACGGAAATTAATATTTCATATCTGGAAGCTACCTTTACGGCTTCGGCTGCTTATTGAGCTTCTGAATCTCGATATCGACTTCTTCCGCGCCCTCGTTGTAGTATTTTTCCTCTTCCGGGGCGAGCTCCTTCAGAAGGCGCAGAAACTCGCCCGCGTGTACTCTCTCCTCGTTGGCTATCCCCTTCAAGACCTTCTGGGCTATCCTGTTGTCCGTCGACTCCGACAGCTGCATATAGAGCTGGACGGCCTCGTACTCGGCGGCTATCATAAACCTTATCTCGCGGATCAGCTCCGCGTCGTTTATTTTTCTCTCGTAAGCGACTCCCGAGAACGCGCTTGCAAATTCCGGCATAAAATTTCCTCCAAAAAAAGATTAAAATTAGTATGACAAAAAAGCATAAAAAACCGGAGATCTTTGGTCTCCGGTTTTTTATAAAAATCAGGTTTTACTCTTCGGGCGGCGCGGCCACTTTGATGAATTTGGTCGTGTAGTCGAGGCTGACGCTGTTCCTGAGGTCGTCGGAACCGCCGATGAAGTTGATCGGGTTTGAAGCGTCCTCTATGACGATATACCACCTTTCGCCCGTGCCGGAGCCGATCTCATAGTAGTTATCGGTCGCCGGTGCGATCGTCCTCGGATTGGCAGAGTCGTAGTAGTAGGTGACTCCCAGGAATTCCACCGACGTGTCGCCGCTCGGGGTCAGGGATAAATCGTAGAGCTTGATCCCGCCGGTTACCGTGAGGCCGTAAGGCGTGCTTATCGTCGTTCCGCCGGAAGTCGTCACAGTATTGACGTTGACCTTGAGAGGCCGGAAGCCGTCGGTGTAGTCTAACTCGGCGAGGCCGTTTTCGTCGAAGGTCTTGTACGTGTCGCCGACGTAGCGCCTGAGCTGCAGGTTGGCCTGGAAGTGAAGGACGGTTATTTCGCCCGCGTATTCGAGGTCGAGCGAGGCTCCGGTCAGCAAGAAGGATTTCAGCATATAGTTTTGGCCCACTCCGTCGTCGGTCGTCAGCGTGAACGTAGCCGTCATCTTCGTAGCCGTCGTATACGCCGTGTCGAAGACTTTAGAGGTAACGGTGACGACGGGATTTTCTCCGGCGACGGGGCTGCCTATCGTCTTAGTATAGTCCGCGCCTTCCGTATAGGAGCCGCTATAAATATTCGTATTGTCGAAGTCTTTGGAGAACGCGACGAGCGCCGGCGCAAGCTCTATATACTTGTAGGTTATTCTGCCGAGCGCGTTGTCGTCCAAAGTGTAGTTCGCGGCCGTCGTTCCTTCGAGAGTGAAGAGCATTTCGAGGTCTATCCCGACGTTCTTGTTCTGGAAGACTGCGCTGACGGTCAGCGTCTCGCCCGCTACTACGTTTTCGAGGACGGGCGCCGCGCCGAAGCCGAACGTCGCGTTCCCGTCGTATTCCTTCTCGAAGAGTATCGATTCGATATCCCCGATCGTGACGTGGCGGGAGGTTATGCTGCCGTAGTAGGTCAGGCCGTCGAGCACGTAGTTGCCGAGGTCGTTATTTGTCAGCGAGAAGACGAGCTCTCCCTGGTCGAAGACGTTCGCGCCCCTGAAGTAATAGCTGTCTGCGGAGAGCGCCACCGTCTCGTCCCCGACTATTCCTACGAGGACGATATTATTGATATCGATCAGGTCGTCGCCGTCGTAGACCTTGTCGAAGTCGCTCGCCGGGCCGAACGTGAGCGTGATCGGCGAAATAGTCGCCGAGAGCCCTACGGTCAAGGTTTCCATAAACGCTACGTCTTCGGTGAGCTCGTAGTTGGTCCAGTCAAACAACAGCTCGTAAGTATTCACCGTCACCGTTCTCACTCCGGCGTTCTTGCCGGAGAAGGAGGCGGCAACAGCCTGTACCCTTATATCCGCGTCCGTCGGGACGGGCGAGCCCTGATAGTAATATCCGAGGTTTTCGGCGTACTCGAAACCGGCGACGGTCGTGCCGTCATACGGTTTGTCGAGCGGTATGAAGCCGGTGA
>AGTN01181244.1_pt1 | contig 10759 bp, 9 predicted proteins | sample 314218 | NCBI WGS metagenome assembly AGTN01 (sample SAMN02954264, study PRJNA73603) | bioreactor metagenome | biome: terrestrial; feature: non-aerated bioreactor; material: poplar woody material; isolation source: poplar biomass | place: USA | collected 2006-12 | reverse complement strand
GGCGTTGAAGGCATCGTGCCGCGAGCGGTACTCGTCGACCTTGCGCAGAGCGGCCATGGCCTGGGTTTCCGAGATCGGCACGCTGCTCACCCGCACTCCCGGCTTGGCGAAGGCGGCGGCGTCGCCATGGACCTTGCCCTGCACTCCGGCGCGGAGCCGGCCGAAATCGGCACCCGGATCGTAACGGCCCTGCGGCGAGAATCCGAAGGCTTCGCGTCTGCCGTCCGGCCGCTCGATGCCGACGAAGGCATGGCCGGCCAGGGCCGGCGGCAGGCCGCCCGCTTTCGGCCCCTGGTGCAGATAGGCGCCGACCACCAGCTTGTAGCCGTCCTTGGCCTGCGCGGTGGGGGGCTGGCCGAAACGCGTCGGCGGCGGTGCGTGGCGAGGGCTCATGGCGCATTCCCGACAAGGTCCGATACTTTGCCGTGCAGTATAATTCTATCGCCATGCCCATAAAGAGAATTTGTTTGCCGCCGCGCTTGTCAGCGGGGTGGTGGACGGCGGCAAGAATACCACCGATCATCCCGCCGACCCGCTGCGTTTCCGGCGCGCGCCGGGGCGCCATGTCCTTTTGGATGCATGGGGCGAGGAACGAGAAGCATCCACACACGACGCGGTGCAGCACCCCCTGAGATGAATCTCACTCAATCAGGACGTGGTCTGAGCGATCAACTCGGAGGTCGGCGCCACGGTTGCGAGGTTGCGCAGTGCGGCGAGGAAGGTGCGGTGGACCTGGTCCGCCGCGATCGGCTGACCGTCCCATTCCAGCGCGCCGGCTGCGCAGGCGTCGGCGGCGATGCTGACCAGGAAGCCAAAGTCGAGTGCGCTGCGCACCGTCGAATCGACGCAATTCTGCGTCATCGCTCCGGCCACCACCAGTTCGCTCACCTGCGCCTGCTGGAGTGCGGCGAGCAGCCAGGTCTGGCGGAAGCCGTTCGGGAAATATTTGGCGATCACCGCCTCGCCCGGTTCGGGCCGCACGCGTTCGTGCAGTTCCCAGCCGGAGCTGTCCGCCGCGAACGGCGCTTCGGGGTCGGACGAAACATGCTGGAGATGCAGCACCGGCGCGCCGGTCGCCCGGAAATGATCAAGCAGTCGCCCGATCTGGTGCAACGCCGGCTCAATGTCCGGCAGCGTGAGCTTGCCGTTCGAGAAGTATTCATTCTGGACGTCGACCAGAAGCAGGCCTTTTCCCATCCGATCCTCCCTCAACCCACGAGTCGCACCGCCGCCTGCCCACGGGCGGCGGACGGTGCCGACGATTCAAGCGGAATGTCCCAAACATCGAGAGCGGGCGTGGAGACGCCCAACACCATCGTGCCGATCTGATAGTCGATGCGATACCGGTAGCGCTTCGGCTCGATGTCCGGGCGCAGCAGGCCGGCCCAGTAGTTGTAGCTGGGCGTCACACCCGGCAGGTAGTCCGGTGAATGCGCGACATCGACCGCCCCATAAGCCTGGAGCTTGAGGCATACCGGCTCGTCGAACTGGATGTTGCGGATCGAGACCGGCGCAGGCACGCCGTATGGCCCGACCGTGTTGACGATCCAGTTGATCACCATGCCTTGGTTGCACTGGGTCGCGAGCGACAGCGTACCGCGCCCGGGGCTGGGGTGCCCGGCGCGATCGACGCTGTTGTCAACGAACATCAGCGCGCCATCGAGGGTTCCGGTCGTCACCGCGCGGGCGACGTCGATCACGCTGATCACATTGACCTGGATCGAGTTGCGCGTCGTCTCACGAGGGCGTGTTTCGCTCGAAATGAAGCGGCTTGCGTTCATTTGACGTCTCCTTCCGGCGCGGTGGAGTCGGGCTCGTCCGGTGCCGGCGCGACAGGCTCGGCCGGCGTTGCGGATGGTTGGGCGGGCACGAGATACGATGCCTCGGGCGCGCCCAGCGGCCTGGAATGGCTGCCCAGCCGGAAGAAGAGGCGATAGGGCACCCGACCGGGCAGCGGCTTCAGGATTTCCGCGCGCCAATAGACGACGGCGGTTTCGGGGTAGGTGTTGCATTCGAGAGAGATGTATGGCGCGTGGGAGGCGTCGATCTCGATATGGTCGATGCGCGCGAACGCTTCGCATTCGAGGGGCATGCACACCCAAACGACCGCGTCCCCCGCGCCGATATGGGTCGTCAGGCTCGTGGTCCCGTGACCGTGCGAGCCGCCGGCCTGGTTGTTATCGAAGAGGTAAAGGCTGTTCGCGAGGGAGCCCTCGCCGAGCGCATCGACCACGTCGACCACCCCGATCACGGTCACCACCTGGGGCACGTTCCCCGGCCGCGCGGCCTGCTCGGGCGCCACCTTTTTCTCCCCCTCGCTCGGTGCATGTGCGGCGGTATGCCGGGCGACTGCCGCGCTGCTGCTTGCTTTTGCCATGGCAATGCTCTCCCTGCCGTCGGCTCAGGCCGAGATCATGTTGAAATCGATTTCCGAGAAGCCGCTACGGAGCGCGCCTCTCGAAATCTTGATCCAGGCGTCGTGCGGCAGCGTGACCGAATGGTCCGTGACGCGTCCCTCCCCATCGCGGCGCGAATAGCACAGCGTGATCCACAGGGTGTAGCGGAACACACCCAGCACATTCGGATCGACCGAGGCGCTCCAATAGAGGCCATCGGAGAAGAGCTCGGGCGAGCCATACTGCGCCGGGAAGATCACGCCTTGCTCCACCGCCTCGCCACCGATCCTCTGGATCGCGGGGTCGGGATAATGGATGACATCCTGGTCCCCCGGCCGGGCCACACGGCTCTGCCCCGTGCGGCGGAAGCGCGCCGGGCCGGGGTCGAGGAAGCCTTGCCCTGAGAACGGCATCGCCGGATCGGCTGGCACCTCGCCCCGAGGCAGGTGCGCGGGCTGCTTGATGTTGACCTCGTCGCCCAGAATGTTGCGGATGCGCACCGGGAAGCGTTGCGGGTGCTTGGCCGGCAGCGGCGGCTGCGACAGCGCCCGGCGGTCGTCCTCATAGAGGAAGAAGGTCTGGGGCACGGTAACCGGCACCGTGCCGATTCCCAGCGGCAGCCAGTTGAGGACGGGGATGTCGGCGTCGGTGACGTCGAGCGCCGTGACGAGATTGCCGGTCCCTTCGCCGGTCGAACCGTCCCATCTGCCATTGTCGACGAACCAGAGATGGCCGTGCAGGTCGTTGGCCTCGACCGCCCCGGCAATGTCGATCAGCACGATGATTCCGAGTTGCTGGCCCATGTTCACCCTCCCTGTCAGGCCACCACGTCGAGCGCGGGGCTATTGACGAACATCACCGAGCGCCGGCCCGCCCCCATCTGAATCGCAAGGCGGTAATGGTAGAGTCCGAGGCCGATGCCGCAAGGCACGCTGCCGCTCCAGGTGCGCCAGCGCGGCTGTATATAGCGGTCGGTGTGCGGATCGATGCCGCTCTCCAACGGAGTGCCGCCGTCGCGCAGGAAGCTGATTCCCGCGATCAGTGCCGGACTTTGCACGTCCACCGCCAGCGCCTTCCAGTGCACCGTTTGACCGCGGTAGCACACCGTCTTGAGCTGCATCGTCCCCTTGTCCTGGCTATACCAGGCATCGTCGGTGAGATAGATGTTTCCCACCAGCGTGCCCTGGGAGAGCGCTGAGATCGTATCGACCACGATCACGATGTTGATCGGTTGCATTGCCCTTCCCCTTCCCCTCAAGCGTGCTGGTCGCGCAGGAGCGGCGTCTTGCCAACGCCGGTACGTTCGATTTCGGGCGCTCCGCGCCGCACGAAGCGCAGCTCGAAGCGATAGCCGATCTTGGCGAGATACTGGAAGTTCGCTTCGCCCTGGTTGAACAGGGACAGCGACCGGATCAGCGCGTCGCCGAACAGCCGGTGCAGGCCCTCGGGCCCGAGATAGGCGATCTGTGCCTGCAGCGCGTCGGGTTGGTCGACCGAGGCAAGCAGCGTGAGCGTGCGTGCATGGCGGTTGTTGACGAACTGAACCTCGTGCGCGCCCCGGTCGAGGTCGATGCCCATCGCGCGCAGCCCCTGGCCCAGCCCCGCGAAGACGCGCGATGCCGAGAATTGGGTGTCGCCCAGATGGATCACGTCACCGCTGCGCCCGACGAACTCAAATTGCAGCGTGGTGAGTCCGGGGTCGGTCAGCGCCGGTCGCCGGATCACACGGTCGCCGATGCGAAGCCGCGGCAGCGGCGCCTCGTGCGCGTGGAGGCGCGTCACGACCAGTTCGCCTTCCTCGCCCTCCGCGACCCAGTGCCCGTTCGCGTCGACGATCTCGACCAGATGGAGCCCGGGTACCGTTGCGAGCCAGGGCGCGTCGGGATCGAGTTGCAGCCCGATCGTCTCGGCCTGGGTGGCGGCGAAATAGCTGAGGATGACAATTTCGGGATAAGCGGCCTTCAGTTCCTCGCGATTGCGCATGGTGAGGACGCCACTGCCGTAAAGCGCCACGCGCAACGAGCGGCGCGCCACCTCGGTGAGGCCGGCACCCAGTTCGGGCAGAATTGCGACGCTTGCCGTGATGCCCATGAAGGCCTTGGGGCCGTCATAGTTCATCAGGTGCTGGTAGACGTCTTTCGAGACCGGACCGGCGCCGATATAGTTGGTGCCGGGGATTTTCTGCAGCACGCCGCCGACCATCGTGCCGCTGCTCCACATCTGATAGTCGGCGAGCGTCGTGATCACCCACTGCGGCGCGTTGCCGCGAAGATAAGGCGCGAGTTGGTAGCGCCCCATGAACTCGCCGGCGAGTTCATAGGTATCCTGCAGTTCGCGCAGCGAATAGACGGTTTCGGCCGGCTGGCCGCTGCTCGTCCCGCCACTGGCGACGATCTCGAAGCCGCCGTGCGACAGCGGTACGACCATGCCGTCGCGCGTGCCCATGTAGAGATCGCACATCACGTCCTTGTCGGCGATAGGGATCGACTGCCAATGGTCGAAGTCGCGAAGCGGCCCGGCGAACCCCGCCGCGCCGAGCCGCTTGGCCCAGGCGGGATTGCGCTGTAGCGTCGCAACCATCTGCTGCAGCCGGCGCAGCACCAGGGCATCCTGCAGCGTAGCGTCCATTTCGGCGAAGGGCCGGCCCGTGAGCCGCTCGGCCGCGCGGATTTTCGAAAGAAACGAGGGCAGACGCGCGACGGCCGCCGGATCGGCAGGCTGAAGCTCGTCCTCGCGGATCAGCCTTGCGATGGCGTCCGCATCGGCGACCGGGTGAAGGGAGACGGTGGGAATCACAGGGTCAGCTCCTCATGGTGGGGCTGTTCTTCGCGTATCGCCTGTGCAACGGCGCGAATCTCGTCGAGCATCAGGCAGATGTGTTCGGGCGTGATGCGATGGTTCATAAACACGACGCGCAATGCAGCATGGCCATCGAGATCGACCTTGGAGATGAAGAAGCGGCCGCGCGCGCGGACACGGGCGCGGATCTCGCATTGCAGCCGGCCCAGCGCGCCGTCGTCGAGCGGTTCGGGCGGCAGATAACGGAAGCACAGGATGTTGGTGTCCGGCCGGTGCAGCGGCACGAAGTCCGGCGCAACAGCCAGGATCGCGTATGCTTCCTCAGTCAGGTCGCAGAGCAGTTCAAGCTTCTCGGCGAAGGGCGCGGGACCGTAGAGCGCCCAGGGCACCCATAGCGACATGATCATCGGCCGCTTGGTGCATTCGAAATTCTTCTCGGCCGCGTCGAACGCGGTGTAGATGTCGGCAGTCTTCTCGAAGACGTAGCTCGCCTCTTGATGGAATGCCATGAAGGAGTCCGCGTGCTCGCGGTAGAAGAGCATGGTGCAAGCCGCAGGCACGAACATCGTCTTATGCGCGTCCCAGGCGAGCGAATCCACACGGTCGAGCCCGACCAGACGCGGCCGCAGCCGATCGGACACCAGCAGGCTTGCACCGTGAGCTCCATCGACATGCAGCCACAGCCCACGTTCGGCGGCGATGTCGGCGAGTGCGTCGAACGGGTCGATTGCGCCGACCGAGGTCGAGCCCGCGTTGGCGACGAGGCAGAAGACGTCGAGCCCGCGTGCCGCCGCCGCATCAAGCGCGCCCCTCACTTCGCCCGCCGCGATCCGCCGCGCGCCGTCCACCGGCAGGCGGACGATGTGATCCTCGCCGATACCGAGGATGCCGGCGGCGCGCGTGACGCTGTAATGCACGTCCTCGCTCACCGCGATCGCAGGCCTGAGGGCCGAACCGGCGAACCCCCGGGCCCAAGCTTCGGGATAGCGCCGGTTGCGTGCGGCGAGCAGCACGGTGAGATTGGCAAGCGACCCGCCCGAAGTCGTCACCATGGTGAACCGGTCGGAGGGAAAGCCGAGAAAGCGGTTGAGTTCCCCGCCCATGATGCGCTCGACGACATTGGGCAACTGCCCGGCCTCATAGAAGGAGGCCGGCTGGGTGAGTACGGCACTTACCAGATCGACCACCGCGGTCACCGGGAAGGGCCCGGAGAACTGCCGCCCCATGTAGCCGGGCGAATAGACTTGGATGCCGGTCCGTGCGTAGAGGTCGATGATCTCGGCGAGCTTTTGCGCGTGCAGTTCCGAATTATCCGGCGTCCCATCCCGGGTGAGCTTGGTGGCGGCTGCGAGGATCAGTGCCGGATCGGTCAGCGCCAGCCCGCGGATCGACTGGTCAGCAAGATGGTCAGCAAGACGATCGACGGCGAGCGCGGCATATTGGGCGAAACGATCGGCGTCGAACAGGTCCTCAAGATCGCTTCCGTTGCCATGTTCGGAAGAGAAGACCGTCGCCCGATCAGTTGGTAGATCGCGCACCGAAATCAGTTCGCTTCGCATCTACGCCCCCATTGCACAACTCTCATGGAGTTAGCGATTAAATATATGATCTAAATGTAATAAGCCTGTGCGTAATTACAATCTCTTATTGATTTATTGTGATAATATGCAATCAAAGATATGTGTCAAGCGGTTTTCTTCAGGGCAATCGTCTGAAACGACGCTTGAGCGGCACTGTGGTCGTGGGCGGTCCCCCGGATGCGGCCACTGTCTTGGCTCCGCTCTTCAATGCCGCCGGGTACGTCAAAGGTGCGGCGGTTGATCGAGGCCGGCATCGAGGAAAGGGCGGAACTGGTGGCGGCTGGCTCCGGCCGGCCAGACGGGCCAGCGCGGGGCGCTATGTCCGCCCCACCGTTCCGAGGCGGAGTCCGTCGCCATCGGGGAGGCGGATTTTGAAGCGCGGCAGGTTATCGGCGGAGTCGAGGCCCAGCCGGGAAAGCCCCTGCGCGGAACATCTCGCAAATACGCTTATCCGCACGATGGCGGGACGGGACTACCCCGCGCGGTTGAGCCACAGGCTCATCAGCCCGGCGCGGCCCTTGACGCCGAACTTGCGGTAGAGGCCCACCACGTACTGGTGAGTGGTGGGAAAGGTCAGGCCCAGCCGCTGGGCGATATCCTTTTCCGTCGCCTCGGTGAGCAGTTCGGCCAGCACCCGGCGCTCGGCCGGGGTGAGGGGGGCGGAAGCGACCAGCAGACCGTGGCCGAGCATCAGGCGGCGGTGGAACCATTTCAGCCCCCGCAGGGCCCGGGCGGCCAGGGCTGTTTCCTCGGGCGTGAACGGCCCGCGCTCGGGGCCGGCATGCAGGACGAAGGCCGATTCGGCGTCCCGGTTGAGGGGAAAGACGACGGTGATGACGTCGTGGACGCGGCGCCCCTCGTACAGCAGCGTGTAATAGGGGGCCTGGAACCAGTCCGGCGCCATGGCCCGGCGCAGGGTGAAGGCGCGGAAGGTCTCGCCCGCCCCGCGCAGGCTATGAAGGCTCAGGGGGTCGACCTCGCGCCGGGCCCAGCGGGCCTTCATCTCGGCGACGGCGGCGGCGTTGAGCGGTTCGTGGTGCAGATATTCGACCGCGCCGATGCGCCAGCCCCTCAGCGGATCGGCGGGATCGTCCGCCGTTCGCACCGAGGCGACCCAGCCGGCGTTCCACGCCCCGGTCATCCCGCACAGCGCCGCCATCAGGTGGCGGCAGGCGCCGGCGGACTGGGCCGCCTCGTGGTCGGCCAGTTCGTCCCACAGGCGGGCGACGGCCTCGTCCCGGTCCATTTCGTTCCCCCTGGCATCAGCCGTTCCACGTCCCCGAGGAGATACACCTATCGCACCGGGCCGGAAAATCAAGGTGAAAACCTGCGCCATTCCAACGCCTTGCGGACTTCCAGGGCCGCCTCGCCCCAGGTGCCCGGACGGGGCCGGCGGAAGATGCGCACCGAGGGACTGGAACCCGTGCGGGAGCAAGGGGGCCCGGACGATGACAAACCTGCGATATTGGCGATAAAATGGAACAAGGAGTCTGGGGAAGCCGATGGAACGCATTGCATCACTGCCGCGATCCTTGATCCTTAAAGGGGCTGTTGCCGTCCTTGCCGGCGCGGGGCTGTTCGCCCTCTGGCATTTCCTTCAGCCCGCCGGGCTCCCCGCTGGCTTTGCCGCCAGCAACGGCCGCATCGAAGCCGTCGAGATCGACATCGCCACCAAGACCGCCGGCCGCCTTCAGGACATCGCGGTCCGCGAAGGCGATTTCGTCAGCGCCGGCCAGATTCTGGCGCGCATGGACACGGCGGTGCTGGACGCCCAGCTCAAGGAGGCGGCGGCCGGTCTGCGGCAAGCCGAAATCGGCGTCGAAACCGCCCTCAGCCTGGTCACCCAGCGGGAGGCCGAGCGGGATGCCGCCCAGGCCGCCATCGCCCAGCGCCAGGCGGAACTGGATGCCGCCGCCAAGCGCCTGGCCCGTACCGAGAACCTGACGTCCTCGGGGACCACGTCGCTGCAAAGACGCGATGACGACCGCGCGCAATTCCAAGGTGCCAAGGCGGCCGTCAGTTCGGCGCGGGCCGGTCTGGCGGCGGCCAACGCGGCCATCGGCCATGCCCAATCCCAGGTGGTCGCCGCCCGGGCGCAGGTGGACGCCACCCGGGCCACCATCCAGCGGATCCAGGCCGACATCGACGACAGCACCTTGCGCGCGCCCCGCGACGGCCGCGTGCAGTATCGCGTCGCCCAACCGGGCGAGGTGCTGGCCGCCGGCGGCATCGTCCTCAATCTGGTCGATCTCAGCGACGTCTACATGACCTTTTTCCTGGGGACGGCGCAGGCCGGCCGGGTGGCCATCGGCGCCGAGGCCCGGATCGTCCTGGACGCGGCGCCGCAATATGTCGTTCCGGCGGCCATCACCTTCGTCGCCGACGTCGCCCAGTTCACCCCCAAGAGCGTGGAGACCGCCGAGGAGCGGCAGAAGCTGACCTTCCGGATCAAGGCGGCCATTCCGCCCGAGCTGCTGCGCAGACACATCCGCGACGTCAAGACGGGTCTGCCCGGCATGGTTTACGTCCGTCTCGATCCCGGCGCGGAATGGCCCGCCGATCTGCGGGAACGGCTGCCCCATGGCTGACCTTCCCCAGGATGGAGGGGGGGCGGTCGTTCGGCTTGCCGGCGTCGGCTTGCGCTACGGCAAGGTGCCGGCGCTGGCCGACATCGCCCTGGCCGTTCCCGCCGGCCGGATGATCGGGCTGATCGGCCCCGACGGGGTGGGCAAGTCGAGCCTGCTGTCGCTGATCGCCGGCGCCCGCGCCATTCAGCAGGGCCTTGTCGAGGTGTTGGGCGGCGACATGGGCGACGCCGCCCACCGACGCGCCGTCTGCCCGCGCATCGCCTATATGCCGCAAGGTCTGGGCAAGAATCTCTATCCCACCCTGTCGGTGTTCGAGAACATCGACTTCTTCGGCCGGCTGTTCGGCCACGACCGCGCCGAGCGGCATCGGCGGATCGGCGAATTGACCCGGAGCACCGGGCTGGAGCCTTTCGTCGATCGGCTGGCCAGCAAGCTGTCGGGCGGCATGAAGCAGAAGCTCGGGCTGTGCTGCGCCCTGATCCACGACCCCGACCTGCTGATATTGGACGAGCCCACCACCGGCGTCGATCCCCTGTCGCGGCGCCAGTTCTGGGAGCTGATCGCCCGCATCCGCGCCGATCGCCCCGGCATGAGCGTGCTGGTGGCCACCGCCTACATGGAGGAGGCCTCGCGCTTCGACTGGCTGGTGGCCATGGATGCCGGCAAGGTGCTGGCCACCGGCGCGCCCGAGGAGATTCTGGCGCGTACCGGCACCACCTCGCTGGAGAGCGCCTTCGTCGCCCTGCTGCCCGACGAGAAGCGCCGCAATCATCAGGCGGTGGATATTTCCCCCGCAGGCGACGGCGCCGAGGCCACCATCGCCATCGCGGCGGAGAGCCTGACCATGCGCTTCGGCGATTTCGTCGCCGTCGACCATGCCAGCTTCACCATCCGCCAGGGCGAGATCTTCGGCTTTCTCGGCTCCAACGGCTGCGGCAAGACCACCACCATGAAGATGCTGACCGGCCTGCTGCCGCCCACCGAGGGCCAGGCCTGGCTGTTCGGGCGGTGGATCGATCCGCACGACATGACCACGCGGCGGCGCGTCGGCTACATGTCGCAATCGTTCTCGCTCTATGGCGAATTGAGCGTCCGCCAGAATCTGGTCCTGCATGCCCGGCTGTTCGGGGTTCCCGCCGCGGACATCCCCGCCCGGGTGGACGAGATGGTCGCGCGCTTCGATCTGGGCGGCATGGCCGACGCCATGCCCGATGCCCTGCCGCTGGGCCACCGGCAGCGGCTGTCGCTGGCGGTGGCGATGATCCACCGGCCGGAAATGCTGATTCTCGACGAGCCCACCTCGGGGGTCGATCCGGTGGCGCGCGACGCCTTCTGGCGCATCCTGGTCCGGTTGTCGCGCCAGGAGCGGGTGACCATCTTCATCTCCACCCATTTC
>AGTN01595921.1_pt1 | contig 10763 bp, 9 predicted proteins | sample 314218 | NCBI WGS metagenome assembly AGTN01 (sample SAMN02954264, study PRJNA73603) | bioreactor metagenome | biome: terrestrial; feature: non-aerated bioreactor; material: poplar woody material; isolation source: poplar biomass | place: USA | collected 2006-12 | reverse complement strand
CCAACGCCATCTTCATCACCGACCGCGCCGGCCGCATCGAATGGTGCAACGCCGCCTTCACCCGTCTGTCGGGCTGGGAGGCGGAAGAGGCGCGCAAGCGGCCGGCGCGCCGCCTGCTGATGGGCCGCGAGCGCGACCGCCGCCTGCTCGACGCCATGGAACAGGGGCGCGTGTGGCAGGGCGAGTTGAACCTGCGCCGCAAGGACGGCACCATCTACATCGTCGATCAGACGGTGACCCCCATCGCCGACGAGAAGGGACGCGTCGCCCATTACGTGGTGGTCCAGGAGGACGTGACCGAGCGCCGCCAGGCGGAAGAACGCATCCGCTTCATGTCCAACCACGATTCCCTGACGGCGCTGCCCAACCGCCTGCTGTTCCGCGAACATCTGCAACGCGCCATCGTCCAGGCGCGCAACGACTACACCGGGCTGGCGGTGCTGTTCCTCGATCTCGAGGATCTCAGCCATTACAACGATGTGCTCGGCCATGACGGCGGCGACCGGCTGCTGCTGCTGATGGTCGAGCGCCTGATGGCCGCCGGGCGGGGCCTGGAAAGCATCGCCCGAGTCGGCGGCGACGAATTCGCCTTCATCGCCGTCGAGCGCGGCAACAGCGGCGGCGGCGAGGCGGCGGAACTGGCGCAAACCCTGCTGGCGGCGGTGAACAAGCCGTTCGACATGGACGGCAACGAGATTCAGGTCGGCGCCAGTGTCGGCATCGCGCTCTATCCCGGCGACGGCGACGACGCCGAGACGCTGATGAAGAATGCCGACGTCGCCATGTACCGCGCCATCCACGAGGCGCCCAACGGTTATCGTTTCTTCGAGCCGGCCATGGATTCCGAACTGGCGGCGCGCCGCCGGCTGGAAGGCGACCTGCGCCGCGCCGCCCTGCGCGGCGAACTGGAACTTTACTATCAGCCCATCGTCGCGGTGGCCGACCGCCGCATCGTCGGGCTGGAGGCGCTGGTGCGCTGGAACCACCCCGAGGACGGCCTGATCCTGCCCGGGCGCTTCATTCCCCTGGCCGAGGAGAACGGGCTGATCGCCCCCATCGGCGAATGGGTTCTGGGCGAGGCCTGCCGTCAGGCGCGGGTCTGGAGCGACGAGGGGCTGCCGCCGGTTCCCATCGCCGTCAACCTGTCGGCGGTGCAGATGAAGCGCCAGGACCTGCCGCTGATGGTGCGCCGGCTGCTGACCGAATGCCGCCTGCCGCCCGCCCGGCTGGAACTGGAGCTGACCGAGACCGCCATGATGGACAATCCCGCCGCCGCCGCCCGCGTGCTGGCCGACGTCAAGGCGCTGGGCATGGGGCTGGCGGTGGACGATTTCGGCACCGGCTATTCCTCGCTCGGCCGACTCAAGCGCTTTCCCGTGTGCAAGCTGAAGATCGACCGTTCGTTCGTGGCCGACGTGGCCGAGGACGACAGCGACCGTGCCATCGCGCGCGCCATCATCTCGCTGGCCCACGCCTTGGACCTCAAGGTGGTGGCCGAAGGCGTGGAAACCGAGGCGCAGTTCGACATCCTGGCCGCCGAGGGTTGCGATTCGGTGCAGGGCTTCCTGTTCAGCCCCGCCGTGCCGGCGGCCCAGACGGCGGAACTGCTGCGCCGGGGCGGGTTCTAGTTTTCCGTTTGCGTGTCGGACGGTATGGGCATATTTGAACAGGTAAGACCACTTGCCGGTGTCCATCCATGTCCGAGACCGAAATCGATCCCGTCCTGCTGAAACATCGGGAACTGGAGCAGATCGCCATGGTGGCGTTGCGGGCGGCGCGCATCCTGATGGAAAGCGGCGCCCGCGCCCAGGTGGTGCATCAATGCGCCGTCATGGTGGCCAAGGGGCTGGGGGCGGAGCAGGTCGCCTTCCGCTCCGGCTACGCCTCGCTCGCCGTCACCGTCGGCAGCGGCCTCAACACCATCACCCGCATGGTGGACGTGGGGCCGCACGGGGTGAACCACAAGCTGGACCAGGCCATCCGCAAGCTGGCGGTGCGCGTGTCCGAGGGCGGCATGGCACCGGCCGGAACCCTGGCCGAGATCGAATCGCTGGTGGGCGCCATCAAGCGCCATCCGCCGTGGCTGGTGGCCGTGGCGGTCGGGCTGGCCTGCGCCGCCTTCGGCCGCCTGCTCGGTGTGGACTGGCCCGGTTTCGCCGCCGTCGCCGCAGGCGCCACCATCGGCCAGTATGTCCGCCATCTGCTGCTGCACCGCAAGGCCAACGTCTTCGTGGTGGCGGCGGTGATCGCCTTCCTGTCGGCCAGCCTGGGCGCGGCCGGCGCGCGGCTGCTGGGCAGCGGCACGGTCAGCCTGGCGCTGATGGCCTCGGTGCTGCTGCTGGTGCCGGGCGTGCCGGCGCTCAATGCCCAGATCGACATCATGGAAGGCTCGCCGACGCTCGGCAGCGCCCGGGCGGTGACGGTGATCTTCATCATGGTGTTCGTCACCGTGGGCGTGTGGTTCGCCCAGGCTCTCGTGAGGGCGGGGCCATGAACGTCGATCTGCTGCATCTGGGGCATCAGGCCCTGTTCGGGGCGGTGGCCGCCGCCGGCTTCGGCGTGCTGTTCAATTTCGGCTTCCGCGCCCTGCCGTGGTGCGCGGCGTGCGGCGCGCTGGCGCTGCTGGTGCGCACGCTCGGCCTCGATGCCGGCTGGAGCCTGGAGGCGGCCTCCTTCGTGGCCGCCGCCCTGGTCGGCCTGTCGGTCGGCGTGCTGCGGCCCAAACTGCGCCAGGCCAGCAGCGCCATGGCGCTTGCCGGCTGCATCCCCATGGTGCCGGGCAGCTTCTTCGCCCAGGCCATCCTCGGCCTGCTGGCCCTGACCACGCCGCAGGTGGCCGAGGTCGAGACCGTGCTGGTGACCACCATGGAACACGGCCTGCGCGTGCTGTTCACCGTCGGCGCCATCGGGGCCGGGTTGGCGATTCCGACGCACCTGCTGGGAAACCGGGAATTCTAGGCGGGCTCGGGCTTCGTCACCGGCTTCTTCTTCAGATCGTACTCCACTTCCACGATGTCGCCGTCGATGGTCTTGGTCTGGACGAAGCCCAGGTGCTCGACGAATTTCAGCATGCGGATGTTGTCCTTCAGCACCTGCCCGACGATGGCGTCGGTGCCGCGCGCGCGGCAGTATTCGATCATCTTGGCGAGCAGGCGCTTGCCCAGGCCGGTGCCCTTGAGGTCCGAGCGCACCAGCACGGCGAACTCGGCCTTCTCGTTGTCCGGGTCGGTGACGGTGCGGACCACGCCCAGGGTCTCCCTGGTGCCGTCGGGATGGGTGTATTCGCCGATGAAGGCCATCTCGCGGTCGTAATCGATCTGGGTCAGCCGCGCCATTTCCGAATGGGGCAGTTCGTGCACCAGCCCGAAGAAGCGGAAGCGGATGTCCTCGGGCGTCATCTTGGACACCAGGACGTGGTGGTTGGGCTCGTCCTCGGGGCGGATGGGGCGCAGCAGCACCTTGCGCTCCGTGCCGTCCCTCATGGTGAAGATTTCCTCCAGCTCCGCCGGGTAGGGGCGGATGGCGAGGCGCTCGCGGTTGGCGTGGTCGGCGGCGGCGACCTTGATGACCGCGTCCAGCGCCAGCACGCCCTCGGCGTCGCAACGCAGCGGGTTGATGTCCAGTTCCACGATCTCGGGGAAGTCGATGATCAGTTGCGAGACCTGGATCAGCACGGCGTGGAGCGCGTCGAGATTGGCCGGCGGGCGGCCGCGATAGCCGCGCAGCAGGGCGGCGACGCGGGTGCGCTGGACCAGTTCCGCGGCGAGGTTGAGGTTGAGGGGCGGCAGCGCCACGGCGCGGTCGGCGATGATCTCGACCGCCACGCCGCCCTGGCCGAACAGGATGACCGGGCCGAAGATCGGATCGGTGGCGATTCCGACGATCAGTTCCTGGGTGCCGGGGCGCCGCGTCGCCATCTTCTGCACGGTGAAGCCCTCGATGCGGGCGTCGGGATAGGTTTCCGCCACGCGCTTGAGCATGGCGTGGCCGGCCTTTTCCACCTCGAACGGCGTCTCGATGTTCAGCACCACGCCGCCCACGTCGGATTTGTGCACGATGTCGGGCGACAGGATCTTCAGCGCCACCGGGGCGTTGAAGCTCTTGGCGATGCGCGCCGCCTCGGCCGGGTGGCGCGCGGTGCGGGTCTCGATGGTGGGAATGCCGTAGGCGTCCAGCACCGCCTTGGCCTCGGCCTCGGTCATCAGGCTCTCGCCGCGCGCCAGCACGTCGGCGATGATGTCGCGCACGAAGCCGGCATCGGGGATGAAGTCCGAGGCGGCCGAGGCCGGCACTTCCATCAGCATTTCCTGGTTGCGCTTGTATTCCAGCAGATGCAGGAAGCCCTGGACCGCCGCATAGGGCGTCTCGAAGGTGGGCACGGCGGCGTCGGCGAACAGGCGCCGGGCATGGGCCACGCGCTCGCTGCCGACCCAGCAGGTCATGATGTTGGCCCGCGTGCGCTCCTTGAACACCTTGATGACCGCCTCGGCCACCTCGTCGGGGTCCGAGATGGCGGTGGGTGCGTAAAGCACCAGCACGCCGTCGATGGCCTTGGTGTCGAGCAGGACCGACAGCGCCTTGGCATAGCGCTCGCCGGTGGAATCGCCGAGGATGTCGATGGGATTGCCGCGCGACCAGTTGGGCGGCAGCGCCGCGTTCAGCTTTTCCAGCACGTCCTCGGGCAGGACCGCCAGTTGGCCGCCGCCATCGGCCAGATCGTCGGCGGCCAGAACGCCGATGCCGCCGCCATTGGTCAGGATGACGAGGCGCTTGCCCTTGACGGGGCGCGAGCGCGCCAGGGTCTCCACCGCGCCGAACAGTTCGTCGATGTCCTGCACGCGCAGCATGCCGGCGCGGCGGATGGCGGCGTCGAACACCAGGTCGGACCCGGCCATGGAGCCGGTGTGGGAACTGGCGGCCAGCGCACCCTCGGCCGAGCGGCCGGACTTGATGACCAGCACCGGCTTGTTGCGGGCGGCGGCACGGGCGGCGGACATGAAGTTGCGCCGTTCCTCCAGGGTTTCCAGATACAGCAGGATGGCCCGCGTATAGGGGTCCGAGCCCAGGTAATCCAGGATGTCGCCGATATTGACGTCGGCGCTGTCGCCGGTGTGGATGAAATGCGAGAAGCCGATGCCCTTGGTGTTGGCCCAGTCCAGCACGGCGGTGCACAGCGCGCCCGATTGCGACACGAAGGCGATCTTGCCGGTCAGCGCGTTCGCGGGCGCGAAGCTGGCGTTGAGGCCGATGCCGGGGACCAGGATGCCCATGGAATTGGGCCCCAGCAGGCGCAGGCCGAAAGCCTTGGCCTCGGCGCGCACCGCCTCCAGCAGGGTGCGGCCCGATTCGTCGTGCAGTTGTCCCAGGGCCGGCGTCATGATGCAGGCGGCCCGCGTGCCCTTTTCGCCCAGCGCGCGGATGATGCCGAGCACGGTGGGGGCGGGGGTGCAGACCAACGCCAGGTCGGGCGCCAGCGGCAGGCTGGAGACGTCGGGATAGGCCAGCACGCCGGCCACGGACGGGTGCTCGGCGGTGACCGGGATGACGGGGCCGGCGAAATTGCCCTGGAGCAGGTTCCTCATCACCACCGATCCCGGGGCCTTGGGTTTGGTGGTGGCGCCGATCACGGCGACGGATTGCGGACGGAACAGGGCCTTGAGATTACGGATGCTCATTCGGGACCCCAGTCTCCATACGATGGTCTAGCCAATGCGAGATTAGCCTTGTCCCCTGTGCGCAGCAACGTATCCGAAACGCCTGGTCGGCCTGGGACTCCCATTGCGCGCGTTTTTTTCCGTTTCCGGCAGGCCACGAGGTGAAGGCCGGTCTGACCAATTTCATTTATTAAAGAAATTACGCAGCTTTCTGAAAAAATTATAGAGCAGGCCGCCCCGCGCACAGGGCAGGGGGCTTCTGTCATAGAACGTGACTTGCCACCAATGGAGTATACAATGACCCTTCCGTGAAGGATTTCCGACAAGCGTTGTACATCCATTGGCGTCGGACGTATATTTCGCGCTGCAACATAGACATGGCCGGACAAGGAGACGAGGATGGTCGAGATGATGGAAAACCGGACCTGGGACGAGATCAAGGTCGGGGACAGCGCCACCCTCGTTCGCACCTGCCGCATGGAGGACGTCGAATTGTTCGGCGTCGCCACCGGCGACGTCAATCCGACCCATTTCAAGGCCGAGGACGCCGAGCGGCTGGCGCAGCACCGCAAGGTGCTGGCCCATTCCATGTGGGGCGGCTCGCTGGTCTCGGCGCTGCTGGGCAACGAACTGCCGGGGCCGGGCACGGTCTATAAAAGCCAGGCCTTCGAATTCCTCACCGTGGTCGAGGTCGGCGACACCCTGACGCTCAAGGTGGTGGTCACCGAGAAGACCCCGCCCACCGGCCTGACCCTGCTGTGCAACGCCGTCAACCAGCGCGGCGAGGTGGTGTTCCAGGGCACCGCCCAGGTGGCCGCCCCCACCGTCAAGGTGGTGCAGCCAAAGGCCGTTCTGCACGAGGTGTCGTTGCGCCGCCGTCACCATGTGTTCGAGGACATCGTCAAGCGCTGCGCCGAACTGCCGCCCATCACCGTGGCGGTGTGCCACCCCTGCGACCAGGTGTCGCTGGAAGGCCCGATCGAGGCGTTCAAGCGCGGTCTCATCAATCCCATTCTGATCGGTCCCGAGGCCAAGATCCGCTCGGTCGCGGCCGAGTTCGGCTTCGACATCCTGGGCATGCGCATCGTCGATACCCAGCACAGCCACGAATCCGCCGAGAAGGCGGTGGCCATGTGCCGCTCGGGCGAGGCGGAGGCGCTGATGAAGGGCAGCCTGCACACCGACGAGATGATGCACGAGGTGGCGCGCCGCGACGTCGGCCTGCGCACCGGCCGGCGCATCAGCCACATCTTCGTCATGGACGTGCCGACCTATCCCAAGACGCTGCTGATCACCGACGCGGCCATCAACATCTATCCCACCCTGGAAGACAAGGTGGACATCACCCAGAACGCCATCGACCTGGCCCATTGCCTGGGCGTGCCCAGGCCCAAGGTGGCCATCCTGTCGGCGGTGGAGACGGTGTATCCCAAGATCAACTCGACCATCGAGGCCGCCGCCCTGTGCAAGATGGCCGATCGCGGCCAGATCACCGGCGGCGAGCTGGACGGCCCGCTGGCCTTCGACAACGCCATCTCGGCCGAGGCGGCCAAGATCAAGAAGATCACCTCGGCGGTGGCCGGCAACGCCGACATCCTGGTGGTGCCCGACCTGGAGGCCGGCAACATGCTGGCCAAGCAGCTCAGCTATCTGGCCGAGGCCGAGGCCGCCGGCATCGTGCTGGGGTCGCGCGTGCCGATCGTGCTGACCAGCCGCGCCGATTCCGCCAAGGCCCGCCTGGCCTCGTGCGCCGTCGCCGTGCTGTTCGCCCATGCGCGCCGCGCTGCCGCCGCCGCCGCGGTCGCCGAGTAACAAGGGAGCTTTTTCATGCGCGACGGCATTCTCGTCATCAACGCCGGTTCCTCTTCCATCAAGTTCTCGCTGTATCTGTCCGACGGCGACGACAAGCCCGCCTTGTCGTCCAAGGGGCAGGTGGAGGGCATCAACGTCGCCCCCCATTTCATCGCCCAGGGCGCCGACGGCAAGGTGCTGGCGGAACAGCGCTGGCCGGTCGACAGCGATCTCGGCCACCACGAATTGCTCAAGCACCTGATCGACTGGGTCGAGGACAACCTGCAAGGGGCGGAACTGCACGCCGCCGGCCACCGCGTGGTCCACGGCGGGCCGCAATATTCCACCCCGGCGCTGATTACCGACACCCTGCTGGACGAATTGGAAAGCCTGGTGCCGCTGGCGCCGCTGCACCAGCCGCACAACCTGGCGCCGATCAGGGCGCTGGCCGACATCCATCCCGGCCTGACCCAGGTGGCCTGCTTCGACACCGCCTTCCACCGCAGCAATCCCAGGGAGGCCCAGACCTTCGCCCTGCCGCGCGAACTGACCGAGGAAGGCGTGCGCCGCTACGGCTTCCACGGCCTGTCCTACGAATACATCTCGCGGCGCCTGCGCGAGATCGCGCCGGACAAGGCGGCGGGCAAGGTGGTGGTGTGCCATCTCGGCTCCGGCACGTCCATGTGCGCCATCGCGGACGGCCGCTCGGTGGCCTCGACCATGGGCTTCACAGCGCTCGACGGCCTGCCCATGGGCACCCGCACCGGCACGCTCGATGCCGGCGTGGTGCTGTACCTGCTGCAGCAGAAGGGCATGTCGCCCAAGGAGATCGAGACCCTGCTGTACAAGCGTTCCGGCCTGCTGGGCGTGTCGGGCATTTCCAACGACATGCGCGTGCTGCTGGAAAATCCCGATCCGCACGCGGCCGAGGCGGTGGACCTGTTCATCTACCGCATCTGCCGCGAGCTGGGGTCGCTGGCCGCGGCCATGGGGGGGCTGGACGCGGTGGTGTTCACCGCCGGCATCGGCGAACATTCGGCCCCGGTGCGCGAAAGGGTGTGCCGCCAGGCGGCGTGGCTGGGCATCGACCTGGACGCGGCGGCCAATGCCGGGCACGCCCAGGTGGTGACCAGCGCCGCCAGCCGGGTGCCGGTCTTCGTCATCCCCACCGACGAGGAGATGATGATCGCCAAGCACACCCGCGCCGTGATGCGCAACCTGCGCGACGCGGCGGAATAGGACGAATGGCCCGTCCCGAAAGATGAACGAAGCCCCGGCCGGAAGGTTCGGGGCTTCTTTTCCTTGGGCGGGGGGACGCCCACATCAGCAGTAGTCCCGGGAAAGACGAGGGGAAGGACATGCGAAAGCTGCGACTGACCATAGGCAAGACGGTTCTCGAGGCGGAATTGCTCGAAACGACCACCGCCGCCGCCCTGTTCGCCGCCGCGCCGTTCGAATCGCGGGCCAGCACCTGGGGCGGGGAGGTCTATTTCACCGCGCCCATCCATGTCGAGCGCGAGGAAGGGGCGCGCGACGTGGTCGAAGCGGGCGAGTTGGCCTTCCGGGTGGAAGGCGAGGCGGTCATCGTCGGTTTCGGCCCCACCCCCAATTCCACCGGCGAGGAAATTCGTCTCGCCATGCCGGCCAATGTCTGGGGCCGCACCGGCGGCGACGTGCGGCAGTTGCGCAAGGTCGAGGCGGGCGACCTGATCCGGGTGGAAGCCGTCCCAGGCGAGAGCGCATAGGCGGAAAGCGGATGTTGCGGTGCGGTGCGCGTCGGGTGTAGCGTTCGCCGTCCCTTGAGCACCGCTTGCTGGAACTGGCCGTCATGAAGCCCGCGATTCTCGCCCTTGCCGCCGTCGCCCCGCTGCTGCTGTCGGCCTGCGGCATCCCCGATCTGGTGGCCCACGGCGTCAAGAGCTACGAGCACGGCGTGGGTTCGCCGGATTACGGCATGACCCGGCAACAGCCGGTGCAAGTTCAGCCCCAGCCGGCCAGCTATAATACCCCGGCCCGCTTGCCGGACCCCGAACCGCCCATGACCGTCGAGATGGCGCCGCCGCGCCAGACCGTGGTGTCGGAGCCGTTGCCGTAGGCTGGAGCCGGATGAACTGCGGATCAAGCCCACGGGTGTCCGGTTTACCGATCCAGGCTGTTTCCACCGCTCCACCGTCATGCCCGCGCTCGACGCGGGCATCCACGTGGAACCGCCTAAACCTTTGTTTCGGATCATCTTCATGCGGCGACTCGTGGATCGCCGGGTCGTGACGTTTACCGCCGGGCCGGCCTCCGGCCAGACCCGGTGGCCCGGCGATGACGAAAAAAGAAACGCTTTCGCGTCCCCCGGCCCCCATATCCCTGCCGTCTCCTTGAGTCCTCTGGCCTCCCGCCAGGGGAGCGGAAATTAAACCGGACAGCCGTGCGTCAAGCGCGGGCATGACGGGAAACAGGACGTGACCTGACCTCAACTCATCCCGCTCTAAACCGGACACTCGTGGAACACGTCCGCGTATGACGGAAACAAGACGCGTCGATTTGAACGCATCCCGTTCTATATCTTCCGCCGGCCCTCGGTGCCGACGACGTCGGAGAAGTCCACGCCGTGCAGTTCCTCCTCGGCGACAAGGTCGTGGCGCTTGTCGGGGATGAGGTCGACGATGGTGGACAGATCGTGCACCGCCGCGTCCAGGCGGTCGAGGATGTCGAGCACGTCGTCGGCCATGGCGGTGTCGTGCAGGCGGCCGGCGAAGCGGCGCAGGTTCCAGGAAAACACCGACATCTGCTTGACGTGGTCGCGGAAGCTGCGCGGCCGGCGCAGGAACAGTTTGTGGGACGAACGGATGTTCTTGATGAACAGTTCGACCAGCGCCTTGAGGAAGGGGTCGGCGCCGTCCAGCCTGCGCCGGAACACCGTCTGCGGCACCCGCGCCAGCAGGCAGTCCACCGCGGCCACCGCGCTGGCCGAGCGCCGTCCGCCGTCCAGCACCGCCATCTCGCCGAAAATCTCGCCCGGCGCGACGGTGCCGATCTCGATCCGCTGGCCGTCATGGTGCTGGAACAGGGTGACGTGCCCCTCGACCACGACATAGGCGGCCTCGCCCACATCGCCTTGCGAGAAAATCCGTTCGGTGGCCGCGAAGCGGATGTGCTCCAGCGGCACTGCGTCGTTCAACGCCTCGTCGATGCTCATGGCGTGTCTTCCCCCTCGCCCGGACATATCGTAGGCAAAGGCGGGGAATGTGACAAATGTTCCTTGTATTCCTTCGTCAGCCGGCCAAGCGCACCAGCAGTTCCAGCGCCTTCAGCGCCGCCTGGTGG
>AGTN01471677.1_pt1 | contig 10765 bp, 9 predicted proteins | sample 314218 | NCBI WGS metagenome assembly AGTN01 (sample SAMN02954264, study PRJNA73603) | bioreactor metagenome | biome: terrestrial; feature: non-aerated bioreactor; material: poplar woody material; isolation source: poplar biomass | place: USA | collected 2006-12 | reverse complement strand
TAGAAATAGAAGACGTGATGATCGGCTCTATAGCCAGATTATATCTTACCGATAGTGATTATGAATATATCAATGATACCCTCTGTTTTGCAAGGATCATAGAACCCACAGGGAATGTAGATCATAATGAAGTTGCGGCAAAATGGAACATGCAAACCGGAGAAGTGAATAAGATGAAGTACTCCCACCCCAAAGTAGAAAAGAAACGTATTGCTTTAGCGGTATCCATGTATCATAATACTTTTGTGGAATATACTTTTGTGGAATGTTACCATAATCATGATCTTATGATAATTATGGATCTGGACGGAAACCTGAAATACAATGTATAGCGCTTAGTGACGAACTGCTTGATTGACCTGTAACCAGATGTGAATATCAGAATACCCGTGATCTGCAAAATGATAAAAATAATCTTCAAAATACTTGTAAGTACAAAAACAAGTACTTATATTTGCATATATAAAACAAATAATATATGAAAACGGCAAATTATTCAGAACTAAGGAACAACCTCAAGAGTTATCTCGACGGTGTAATTAATGACAGCGAACCTTTGTTAGTACACCGTTCAGGCAACGAAAGCGTTGTAGTCATTTCATTGGATGAGTACAATTCAATAAAGGAGACTGAATATATAATGAAATCTCCTGCCATGATGGAAGCCATCAGAAAAGGCGAAGATGAAATCAAAAGAGGCGGCGGGAAAAAAGCGGATATTAACGAACTATGGAAATAATATTGCTTGAGCAAGCTCAGAAAGATATCGAATACTGGAGGAAAACAGGCAATAAGGCTATAATGAAGAAAATAACGACTTTGTTACGCGATATATCAGAGCATCCCTATACTGGGATAGGAAAGCCCGAACCGCTAAAATACGAGCTTTCGGGAAAATGGTCAAGGCGTATCAATTCCGAGCATCGTATTATTTACTCCGTTCATGAAAATACCGCATCCGTTTATGTTTATGTCTTCTCCATGAGATACCACTATCCCTAAGAATGAACACATTTCAACCCTAAAGCAACAATCTTTTCCATAAGAACAGAATTCAAACAGAATCTTAAAAGAATCTTCTTTGGTAAATCCTTCCTTTTTCTGTTTATTTGCATGGAAAGACTGAAAGGAGAAGCACATGAAGAGGTGAGCACTTTTATTCAGGGAATGAAGAAAAAAATTATGTAAACTATGTATAGTTCAAAAAAAAAATGTTATTTTGCTCGGAATAAATTCATTAAACTGATATTCATAAATAATGAAACACAACTGCATTTTTATTCTGATACTGAGTCTTGCTTTGTTTACCGCATGTAAAGCCGACAAGGACAAGAATACCGAAGAGAGTGTCAGTGAACTGCTTCCCGACAAACCGGCCGAAGTAACCGTAACGACGTTGACATCCGTGGATTTTGAGCATGAGTTGGTCAGCAACGGCAAAATATCGGCACAAAATGTGGCGGAACTGAAATTCCAGACCACAGAAGTGATCTCGTCCATCTTCGTCAAAAACGGCTCGCGGGTTGAAAAAGGACAACGCATCGCCACACTCGACACCTATTCCCTTACCAATAAAGTCAATCAGGCGAAAGATGCGTTGGATAGGAGCAAGCTCGAGTATCAGGATGTGCTGATTGGGCAGGGATTCAAGCTCGATAACCCGGAAGCTGTACCTGATGACGTGGAAGAACTGGCCAGGGTAAAAAGTGGCTACAACACGGCGCAAACCCAATACGACATGGCCGTGTATGATCTGGAGAGGGCCACGTTGACCGCCCCTATCGGGGGAGTGGTTGCAGACCTCTTTGCCAAACCCAATACGCTCTCTTCACCCGGAGAGGTTTTCTGCAATGTTATCGACACACGCAGTTTAGAGGTAATTTTCACCGTATTAGAGAACGAATTGGGCATGATCAGGGCCGGCGATAAAATAAAGATTACGCCTTTCTCCATGCCCGACGCAAAAGTAGAAGGGCGGGTTTCGGAAATCAACCCACGGGTGGATAAAAACGGAATGGTGCAGGTGAAAGCCTCCGTGGAATACCATCCCCGTATGATAGAAGGCATGAATGTGCGGGTAAGCATATTCCGGTCGCTCGGTAAACAGTGGGTTATACCCAAAAGTGCCGTGGTACTGCGTACCGGAAAGCAGGTAGTCTTTACGCTGGTAGACAGCAAAGCCATCTGGAATTATGTCCAGACCGGCCTGGAGAACGCCTCATCCTATACCATTACCGGGGAAACACTGAAGGAGGGCGACCGGATCATTACCAGCGGCAATATCAATCTGGCGCATGAATCACCCGTGACAGTGATCGAGGGCAATGAGAATAATGAGATAATGAGTCAATGAGTCAATGTGATAGTTGCTAATTCATCTTGGTTCTTGGTTCTTGATTCTAACAATCTATAGCAATGATCAAAGCAATTCTGCAACGCCCCGTATCGGTTTTAATGCTGTTCTTAGCATGCGTCATATTGGGAGTTATCACATACAATACACTGCCCGTATCGTTATTGCCCGATATTGCCATCCCGGAAATCACCATCCAGGTGTCGGGCGACAATACCTCGGCACGGGAACTGGAAAACACGGTGGTGAAACCCATCCGAAGGCAACTGATGCAGGTAGGCAAACTGAGGGATATACAAAGCGAGACACGTGACGGCTCAGCCATTATACGCCTGAAATTCGACTACGGAACGGATACCGACCTGGCATTTATTGAAGTGAACGAGAAGATAGATGCCGCCATGAACAACCTGCCGCGCGATTTTCGACGGCCCAGGGTAATCAAGGCCAGCGCTACCGACCTGCCGGTATTCTATCTGAACCTTACCCTGAAAAGTGATGCCTCTTACGACTCAACCGACGAACAACGGTTTCTGGACCTGTCGGAGTTTGCCGATAACGTGGTGAAACGGCGTATAGAACAGCTGCCGGAAGTAGCCATGGCCGATATGACGGGGCTGATGTATAAACACCTTCAGATTATTCCTTATCCCGATATACTGGAATCGGCTTCCATCACTACGGGCGATATCGAATCCGTGCTTGCCGCCAATAATATTGAACCGGGAAGCATGGTGGTGCGCGACGGCTATTATGAATACAATATCAAATTCTCCTCACTGCTGCGCACACCCGAAGATGTCCGCAACATCTTTATAGAGAAAGACGGACGCCTGTTTCAACTGAAAGACCTGGCAGCGATAGATATCGTAAGACAACCCGAATCGGGCATGTCGTTCATCAATGGCAAAAGAGCCGTAACCTTAGGGATCATCAAGCAGGCCGACGAGACCATGAAGAACCTGCGAAAATCATTGGACACCACGCTGGATAACCTGGAACGAAACTACTCTGATGTGGAATTTACCGTAAACCGGAATCAGACGGAATTGCTCGACTATACCATCTCCAACCTGCAGGAAAACCTCGTTATCGGCTTTATCCTGGTGTTCATTGTCGCCCTGCTGTTCCTTGGCGATGCCAAATCGCCGTTTATCATCGGCATCAGTATGACAACAGCACTGATCACGACCTTTATCTTCTTTTTCCTGTTCGGACAGTCCATGAATATCATTACCCTCTCGGGACTGATTCTCGCACTGGGAAACATGATAGACAGTTCCATCGTGGTGACGGATGTCATCACCCAATACCGGAAACAGGGCTATGCCTTAGATGATGCCTGCGAGAGAGGCACCAAAGAGGTGGTTATGCCGATCTTCAGCTCCACACTGACCACCATTTCCGTTTTCATACCGCTTGTATTCATGAGCGGGATCGCGGGAGCCATCTTTTATGCCGAAGCTTTTGCCGTTACCGTGGGGATGTTTGTCTCTTACCTGACGGGGATCGTTCTGCTTCCGGTGCTTTATAAAATTGCCTACGGAAAAAAATTCAGCAATAAAAACATCGAAGGTTTCTTTGCCACCATACAGCAAAAGATTGACCGGGTGATTTTTCCTGCCTACGATAACGGCATCCGGTATGTGTTCAATCACAAGGCCCTGTTCTTTATGCTGCTGATTATTTCCGTTCCCCTGTGCGCCGTTCTTTTTAAAGTGATGCCGAAAACAACCATGCCCGAAATAAGCTATGTGGAAAGCATTGTCACGGTGGAATGGAACGAGAACATTCATGTGGATGAGAATGCGCGCCGTATATCGGAACTGCTTCACGGGATGGAGGAATACGCGGTGGAGAACGCCGCTTACGTGGGACAGCGGCAGTACCTGCTGGACAAAGACAATGACCTGACCACCACGGAAGCACAGCTCTATTTCAAGACGGGAAAACCGTCGGGGGTAGAACCGCTGGAGGCCCGGCTCTCCGAACGAATACACGACCGGTATCCACAAGCCGTGGTTACCTTCTCTCCTCCGGAGAATGTGTTCGAGAAAATATTCGATACTTCCGAAGCGGAAGTGGTGGTGCAGCTGTATCCGAAAAACAGGGAAGAAGTACCCGACCCGGCATCCATCAGGAAAATTGAGGCCGGAGTAGCGGAAGCCACGGGTGAGAGGGCGGAAAGGGTACCCTTTGAACAGCAATTCGTGATCATACCGGATAACGAGAAGTTGCTTCTCTACGGCGTGTCGAGACAGGAAGTGTTCCAAATATTAAGAACGGCGTTCAGGGACAACCAGGTGGCGGTATTACGTTCTTTTCAGCAGTACCTGCCTATCTCTATAGCCGGAAAGCGGCAAACCATTCAGGATGTACTGCAGCAAACATTGGTACACGGCAATTCGGCTGACGGGCACGAGGTTCGTGTGCCGCTGGCTTCATTAGTCACGATTACCCCCGGGGAAGATATTAAAACAATCATCGCAGGAAAAAACGGGGAATACATCCCGCTTTATTATTACGGAACAAACCGGCAGGAACAGTTTATGGAGCAGGCGGAAGAAACCATCCGTAAGGAAGGCTTTTGGGATGTGGCTTTCTCCGGCAGCTTCTTTACCAACAAGCAAATGATGAGGGAGTTGATAGTTATACTGATGGTCTCTATTCTGCTGATGTATTTTATCCTGGCTTCACAGTTCGAGAACTTTTTGCAACCGCTCATCGTGCTGGCAGAAATACCTATCGATATAGCCTTTGCACTCGTCGTACTCTGGATGACGGGGCACACCCTCAACCTGATGAGCGCCATCGGAATTGTGGTTACCATCGGCGTGATCCTTACCGACTCTATCCTGAAAATAGATCTGATCAATGAGCTGCGGAAAGACGGCATGCCTTTGATGGAAGCCATCCACACGGGAGGGGTACGAAGACTGCGGGCCATCATCATGACCGCCCTGACATCCCTCTTTTCGATGATTCCGATCCTGTTTACCTTCGACATCGGGTCGGAGTTGCAGAAACCGCTCGCCGTGGCCATGATCAGCGCGATGACTATCGGAACGGTGGTAAGCGTGTTCCTCATCCCCCTACTCTATTGGGCGATATACAGGAAGAAAGAACGTAAAATGAATTTAAAGAAGATCATATGAAACGAGCATGTAAATCAATCACACACAAAAAGATGATTATAGCGAGTTGAATAATATTCTACTTTTCCTCGCTATGGCATAGTCCAAGTAAGCTTGTCCTCTGCTCATTTAGCTTAACGGAAAAGTTCCATACACAAACAAGAAAAAAATAAAATAATCGTATGAAACTATTGGATTATTTGTCGCTGATCGGTATGATCTGTTTAATGAGTTTTTTTTCATACCACAGCCATGCCCAGCAGAAATATATAGAGCTGGATCTGGAGACTACCGTGAAGCTGGCGGGCGACAGCTCACTGTCGGCCTTCCGGGCAAAGAACAGCTATATGGCAAGTTACTGGGAATACCGGTCGTTCAAGGCAGACCGGCTTCCGTCCCTGTCGCTGTATCTCACCCCCCTAAGCTACAACCGGGATTATACCCGCAGGTACGACTCCGAACAGGATATCGATGTGTATCGCCGGCAGCAGTCGCTGTACAGTTACGGAAACCTGGCGGCACAACAAAACCTGGATATTACCGGAGGTACCTTTTTTATCGATTCGGAACTGGGATATTTCCGTAACCTCGGCGACCAGAATTACAGCCAGTTCTCAAGCGTTCCCATACGCATAGGGTACCGGCAGGACCTCATTGGGTATAATCCGTTTAAATGGGAGAAAAGAATTGCTCCCGTGAAATACGACAAAGCACACAAAGAACTGATATATCAATTGGAACAAACTTCCGAAACGGCGAGCATCTATTTTTTTGATCTGGCAATGGCGCAGGCCGAACACGAACTGGCCCTGGAAAACCTGGCGAGCTCCGATACACTGTACCGCATTGGAGAGGAGAAGCATAAGATCGCTTCCATCGGACAAGCCGACCTGCTGACATTGAAACTGGACAGGGTGAATGCTCAGAACAGCCTTCAGAACGCGGAGATCAACCTGAAAAGAAGCATGTTCGCACTAGCGGCATACCTGAATCTGGACAAAAATACGCAAATACGACTGAAGCTGCCCGACTATCCCAAAGATATGTACATCATGGAAGAGGAGGCGCTGATGCTGGCCAAAGAGAACAATCCTCAATATATGGATTCGAAGGGACAGATACTGCTATCGGAACAGGCTCTGGAACGGACGAAGATCGAATCATACTTTAATGCCGGATTATCGGCCAGTATCGGGTTCAATCAGGTGGCGGAATCCTTCAGGAATGTTTATCGCAATCCGCTGCAACAGGATATCGTTTCCCTTACGCTTTCGATTCCGCTGGTCGACTGGGGCGTTCGGAAAGGGAAGTACAACATGGCCAGAAGCAACCTGAACATCACCATGCTTACCGCTCAGGAAAATGAGATACGGTTAGAGGAGGATGTGATTATGACGGTGGGGGATTTTACCATACAGCAGCAACTGATCCGCAGCGCCGAAGAGGCGATGGAACTGGCCAAGCTGGCGTACGACCAAACACGGGAGCGGTTTATCATCGGCAAGGCCGATATCAACAGTCTTACGCTATCCACCAACCGGCGGCAGGAAGCGCAGCGGAATTATATTTCCGCGCTGAAGAACTACTGGCAGAGTTATTTTAAAATACGGAAACTCACACTCTACGATTTTGAGAACAGGGAACCCATCGCCGACGGGTTCGACTGGAGCTTCACAGGAAAATAAAGGATATCATCCTTTTGTTCCGCAGAATCCGGGATAGTTTCAACCGGAGTGTGACAGGAAAAAACATACGTATCGGGAAGTTGTCTGAAACGAGCATGAATTACGAAGTAATCGACGTAGTCAACAATCATTACACACATGAACATGATTATCGCGAGTTCACTAAAGGTAGATATTTGCTCGCTATGGCATAATGCAAATAAATTTGCCTTTTGCTCATTTAGCTTAACGCAAATATTCCATATACCACAAAGAAAAAATAAAATAATCGTATGAAACAAGTGAATGGATCATAAACGGATAGTTGATTGAAAGAAGAAAAAAAACATATATCGTCGTTTACCGTTATTATCGCCTTTGTGTGCCTGGCAATTATCGGGATCACGCTTATACCGCTGTTGCCAGTGAAGCTGTCGCCGTCGCGCACACTTCCGGGTATTACGGTCCATTTCAACATGCCCGATAACTCCGCGAGGGTGGTGGAGATGGAAGCCACATCCAAACTCGAGTCGATGCTCGCGCGCGTGAAAGGGATCAGGAATATGTACTCCACTTCGGGTAACGGCTGGGGAAGTATTACGATTGAACTGGATAAACATACGCCTGTAGATGTTGCCCGGTTCGAGGTTTCCACCATTATCCGCCAGACATGGCCGGAGCTACCCCGCGAAGTAACCTATCCCTATATCTCGATGAATCGTCCCGACGCGGAAGCATCCCGCCCTTTCATGACATTTACCGTTAACTCCGCTGCAACGCCCATTGTTATTCAGCGGTACACCGAGAATGTGATCAAAACGGCATTGAGCGATATCAAGGGATTGTATCAGATTGATGTGAGCGGAGCCACGCCCGCGGAATGGCAGCTGGAATATGATTATCTGACCCTGGAGTCTGTAGGCATCACTGCAACGGATATCATGCAGGCGGTATCGCAGTACTATACGTCCGACTTCCTGGGGATGGCCGAAACGGATATGGAGGGAGGCGTATCGACATGGAAACGTATCACCTTGATCCCGGGAGCCGAAGAGAATACCTTTGACCCTACGGCAATTTTTGTGGCAAACAGGGACGGCGCACTGATCCGCCTGGATCAGCTGGTGAAGGTAAAACATGCCGAAAGGGAACCGACGGGGTATTACCGGATCAACGGACTGAACTCCATCTACCTCTCCCTCACAGCGGATGAATCGGTAAACCAGCTGCGACTGAACGGACAGGTGGAAGAGACGATGCGGGAGGTGATTGCCTCGCTGCCTCCGGGATATGAGATACATAAGAGCTATGATGCCACCCATTATATTCGTGACGAACTCAGGAAAATCTATATCCGCTGCATTCTTACTGTATTGATTCTGACTCTGTTCGTATTACTGGTGACCCGAAACGGCAAGTATCTTTTCCTGATCGTCGCCAGCCTCTTTATAGATCTTGCCGTAGCCGTTATTTTTTATTATCTGCTTAAATTAGAAATTCAATTGTATTCATTGGCGGGGATTACTATCTCGTTGAGCTTGATCATAGATAATGCCATCATCATGACCGACCATATGATGCACAAAGGGAACAATAAGGCCGCCATGCCTATTCTGACCGCGACGGTCACAACCATCGGGGCATTGTCGATGATCTTTCTTCTGGATGACAACTTGCGGCTGAACCTGCAGGATTTCGCGGCGGTGGTGATGATCAACCTGATGGTATCCCTGTTTGTCGCCTTGTTGTTCGTGCCGGCGCTGATAGAGCAAATAGGGCTTACAAAGCGGCGTAGAACCGGAAGAAGAAATAGAAGCATGAGCGGGAGTAGGAAGAGGTACGGATACGTGAACAGCCGCATACCTCAGTTACGCCGTTTTAATCAGAAACGATTTACGGTCAGATTCACTCGAATCTATGGGAAAATGATCCTGCTGTTATCCCGCAGAAAATGGATTTCTTTTGCCTGCATCCTTTTACTGTTCGGCATTCCTGTCTTCCTGCTGCCCGACAAGATAGAAAAAGAAACCTCTTTTGCGGTAAGGTACAACAAAATCGCGGAGAACAATACCTTTAAGGAAAAAATAAAACCGGCCGTCAATAAAGCCCTGGGAGGTACCCTGAGGTTGTTTGTGGAAAAAGTATATGAGGGGAGTTATTTCACCCGGAATGAAGAGACGGTGCTGACCATCACCGCTTCGATGCCCAACGGCACCACCCTTTCGCAGATGAACGACCTGATCATAAAAATGGAGCGTTACCTGAGCGGTTTTCCTGAGATAAGACAGTTCCAGACAACCATCCCTAATCCCAGACGGGCATCCATCAACGTCTTTTTCCGGAAAGAAGCCGAACGTAGCGGCTTTCCGTACCAGCTCAGAAGCAGCGTCATCGGCAAAGCCCTGGAATTGGGGGGCGGCAGCTGGGGTGTGTACGGATTGCAGGACCAGGGATTCAGCAACGATGTACGGGATATGGCCGGGCAATACAGGGTGAAACTCTACGGATACAATTACAATGAACTCTCCGCATGGGCCGATACCTTAAAGCAACAGCTGCTCTCCTATCGTCGCATTAACGAGGTGACTATCAATTCAAATTTCTCGTGGTACAAGGACGATTACCAGGAATTCTCATTCGACCTGAATAAAGAGCGGCTGGCAGCAAGCGGCATACTTCCCGGGGAGCTGTTCGCTTCCCTGCAGCCTGTTTTTGCAAGGAGAATGTGGAGCGGTTCCGTTGTCATAGACGGCGAAAGCGAGGATATTATCCTTAATAGCAGGCAGGCGGACGAATATGACATCTGGTCATTGCGTCATCTGGGAAGAAACGTGGACGACCGTTTCTACAAATTAGAGGAAGTGGCCGATATAACCAAAGGCCAGGCTCCTCAGGAGGTGGGGAAAGAAAACCAGCAATACCGGCTGGCATTGCAGTACGATTATATAGGTTCCAACACCCAGGGCGAAAAAATACTCGAGAGGGAGATCGAAGAACTCAACCAGCGGCTGCCTATGGGATATACGGCAGAAAGGGAAGGCGCGTACTGGGGTTGGGGGAAGAAGGATAATAAACAATACAGGCTGATAGCATTGCTGATCGTGATCATCTTTTTTACCACCTCCATCCTGTTCAATTCACTGAAACAGCCGCTGGCCGTTATTTTTATCATCCCGATATCTTTTATCGGTATTTTCCTCACGTTCTACTGGTTTAAACTGAATTTCGACCAGGGCGGGTTCGCTTCCTTTATCCTCCTGTCGGGCCTTACAATCAACGCGAGCATTTACATTCTCCATGAATACAATCAAATCCGGAAACGAAAACCGTTGCTTACGCCGCTCAGAGCCTATCTGAAAGCGTGGAATACCAAAATCATCCCTGTGTTTCTGACCATTATCTCCACTATCCTCGGGTTTATTCCCTTTATGGTAGGCACACAGAAAGAGGCCTTCTGGTTCCCGCTGGCAGCAGGAACAATAGGCGGACTGGTCATGTCTTTTATCGGGATATTTATCTTCCTGCCCTTGATGACAGTGAAGAAAAGAAGGAACAAAAATGTTATATATGTTTAATTAACGGAGACATAGAATTGATCTTCGTGAACCAATATT
>AGTN01419281.1_pt1 | contig 10790 bp, 7 predicted proteins | sample 314218 | NCBI WGS metagenome assembly AGTN01 (sample SAMN02954264, study PRJNA73603) | bioreactor metagenome | biome: terrestrial; feature: non-aerated bioreactor; material: poplar woody material; isolation source: poplar biomass | place: USA | collected 2006-12 | reverse complement strand
ACCTGTCGTCTGATAACCATCCGTCCAATGTCCGCCTGCTTTGCGATTAGTTGAAGGAAAATAACCGTTGCGAGCACGTACAGCATCGGCCATCCCTTCGATAAAGGCAAAAAATATTTTGTTGGTTCCATACGAACCTATCCCTTGCGGCTCTAATTGAAATCCGTGAGTGAGTTCATGATAAAGCACTCCTTCCGTTTCATATAACACTTTATCGTCGCCACCTGTTTTGGCCGACTGCTCCACCCACCGGCTGCTATAAAAAATACTGATCTCGGGTATGCCGCCACTCTTTGCTGAAATACCATTTCTGTCTTCAAACGAATAATTAACTTTCTTAATGGAAGGAATGGAGTCTGCCGGACTCCAATAAAGCGTTTTTACCACTTCCAGAATACTTTCTCTGATGATTTTTTGCGGTTCGGGAACAATGCGATTATAAACCTCCCACCCCTCTGTTCCGGCAGCTTTATTGACAAAATTGATCTCAGGGTAACGAAACGAATCCCATACAGACATCTCTTCATTCGTGCTCAATCCCTTTTTGGAACAACACGATACCATCATTACAGATGCAAAAAGCAACATCAAATAATTTCTCATTGTGCAGTAGTTATATTTTTTTCAACTATTTCGTTAAGCTAAATGAGCAAAAGGAAATTGTATTTTCTTTTGCCGTAGCGAGAATTGAAAATCGAGGAGCGAAGGCAACTCAAATAGTCTAAATTTATTGAACATTATTTTTCAACGATCCCTTCCGATGGAGGTACGTCCTCAGGCGCGCTTCCCCACTCTTTGTTGGCTTTGTTACCCATAACAAATTTCAGTGTTCCGCCGTTTTTAATATCGTCGTGCCTGAACCAGGGCTTCCTCCATTCTTTGCCGTTGAGTGTTGCCGAGTAGATGGCCGATGTTACCCATATAAGAGTCACTGAATCCGCATTATGTTAAATATCGTTGTTAAAAGAACAAAACTTCAGAACTCGGATTGTTTTACTATACAAATTTAATAATTTTATCCCGCATAAAGGGTAACTTATCCCGCTTTTATAATAAACGGAAGTAAACTTTCCGCGTCATTTGATTGTTTTTATGGATATGAAACGAGCAGGTAAATCACTCATACACCGCAAAAGAAAAAACAATATAATCGGAAGGAAAATTAAAAAAACAGAATAATGATTCAAATCTCTTTTTTAGGCTTAATAGAGCAAAGCATTCGCAATCACTGGGATTCGCCGGCCATGACCGACTTCCAGGGCAACACATTTTATTACAGGGACGTTGCACGTGAAATTGATCAGCTTCACGATTATTTCAAATCAGCAGGCATTCAGCGGGGGGACAAAATCTCCGTGTGTGGAAAAAATTCCGCAAACTGGGCAATCGCTTTTTTCGCTACCCTCTCCTATGGAGCGGTAGCGGTAAGCATTCTGCACGAATTTGACAAGGAAAGCGTACAATTTATCGTGGATCATTCCGATTCAAAAATGTTATTTGTAGACGAAAGCATGTGGAATGAGATCGCTAAAGGCAAAATCCCTAAAGTAGAAACGGTTTTCTCCCTCGACAATTTCTCGCTTCTGAAAGCGGTATCAGTAGAATTGAGACAATTTGTATCGGACGCGCCTGCCTATTTTGAAGAGAAATACAAGAAGGGATTCTTCGTAAACGATATTGTGTTCAGGACCGATAAGCCGGAAGAGCTGGCCGTCATCAACTACACATCGGGAACTACCGGCAATCCGAAAGGGGTGATGCTTCCCTACAGAAGCTTGTGGTCGAACACCAGGTTTGCCAACGACAATCTGGAGTTTATCAATGCAGGCGACGCCATTGTATGCATGTTGCCCATGGCGCATACATACGGACTCGCATTCGAAATTCTCAACTCCCTTTCCATGGGTTGTCATATACATTTTTTAGGTAAAACACCCTCACCGAAAATACTGCTCGAAGCTTTTGCGGAAATAAAACCTAAATTGGTATTGGCCGTACCCCTGATTATTGAAAAAATTGTTACGAGGAGCGTTTTCCCGAAACTGAAGCAGGGAGCGGCCAAAACAATCATCAGAATACCCTTATTAAATTCCATTGTCCATAAAAAGGTACGGAAGTCATTGATTGACTTTTTCGGCGGAAATCTGGTGGAAGTGGTGATTGGCGGTGCTGCACTGAACCCCAACGTAGAGAAGTTTCTCCGGAGAATTAAATTTCCATACACGGTAGGTTACGGAATGACTGAATGCGGGCCACTTATCTCCTACTCCTACTGGACCGAATTTAAAGAACACTCATGCGGAAAAGTGGTGGACAGGATGCAGGTAAAGATAGATTCCGAAGATCCTCAGAACATTGTGGGCGAAATCCTTACCAAAGGTACAAACCTGATGCTGGGTTATTACAAAAATGAGGAGGCCACAAAGGAGACCTTTACCGAAGACGGCTGGTTGAAAACGGGCGACCTGGGACTGTTAGACCAAGATGATTTTGTCTTTATCAAAGGAAGAAACAAAAACCTGATGCTGGGTCCTTCGGGACAGAATATCTATCCCGAAGAGATTGAAGAAAAATTAAATGGTTTTCCGTTTGTGTACGAGTCCCTGGCGATAGAAGAAAACGATAAGATAGTCGCTCTTATCGTACCCGACAAAGAGGTATTGGATGAGAATGGTATTACGGAAGATGCATTGACGGTGTTCTTTCAGAATATTATTGATGAGGTGAATGCGAAATTGCCTACATACAGCAAAATCGCATCCTTCCGCATACAAGAAGAAGCATTTGAGAAAACGCCCAAGCGAAGCATCAAACGATTTAAATATCAATAATAGATATCAGAGTACAGACACAGAATATCTGATATCTGTGTTCTGACCATCCGACCGTCTGATTAAAGCCGTGCATCCCCTGTCCGATCATGCGCAACCCTTTCTGGATAATCTCCTCAAAAGATTGACCGATGGACATAATCTCACCGACCGATTTCATAGAGGAACCAATCTCGTGGCTCACTCCGTAGAATTTATTCCGTTCCCACCGCGGAATTTTCACAATCATATAATCTACTGTTGGCGCCACATAAGCAGAGTTGCGCGTACCCATCCCGCCGATTTGGTCGAGGGAGTATCTCCCTTATTATCACTATTCTAATAACGTGCGACGCGCGCATATCTCGAACACAGTGAACAAATCACGCGCGTAGCGCGAAGCCACATTCACCGCATGGCCGCATTCGCTCGTTATCGAATCTAGGAATTAATTATACTCTCCCCAATGTTTAATGGCTATATCATCCTGTGATATTCTGCAGAACGCTTTGATAAAAGCGCTTGCCAAACGTGCATTGGTAATAAGCGGAATATTATAATCGATGGCGCCGCGACGGATTTTGTATCCGTTTGTCAGCTCCCGTTCGGTAAGGTTTTTGGGAATGTTGATGATCAAATCGAATTTTCTCTCGGCAATCAGATCATTTACCTTCAACTCACTCTCTTCGTCCGGCCAGGCCACGTAAGTACTATCTACGCCGTTTTCTTCCAAAAACTTCTGGGTACCTCCGGTGGCGAATAGGTTATACCCATGCTGCTGCAACAGACGGCACGCATCCAGTAGGTCCACTTTTGATTTTGTTCCTCCGGAAGAGACCATGATATTCTTTTCGGGAATGCGATATCCTACTGCCAGCATCGATGTGAGCAAAGCATCATCAAAATTGGCACCAATAGCCCCTACTTCACCCGTGGAGGCCATATCCACTCCCAGTACGGGATCGGCTTTTTGCAGCCGGGTAAAGGAGAACTGCGGCGCTTTGATGCCGACATAATCCAAGTCGAATGCCGATTTCTCCGGCTTCTCTACCTTCATCTCAAGCATTACTTTTGTTGCAAGCTCTATGAAATTAATTTTCAACACCTTTGACACAAAGGGAAACGATCTCGATGCGCGCAGGTTACATTCAATCACTTTAATATCGTTGTCTTTCGCCAAAAACTGAATATTGAACGGCCCCGAAATATTCAACGCACGGGCTATCTCACGGGTAATCTGTTTTATTCTCCGCACGGTCTGCACGTAGATCTTCTGCGGAGGGAACTGAATGGTGGCATCGCCCGAATGCACTCCCGCAAACTCCACATGTTCCGAAATAGCGTAGACCACCAGTTCGCCGTTCTGGGCGACCGCGTCCATCTCAATCTCTTTGGCATCCTGGATAAATTCCGACACAACCACCGGATATTTGTTCGACACTTCGGTCGCCAGCGTGAGAAAACGTTCCAGCTCATCGTTGTTGGAGCAAACATTCATTGCCGCGCCCGACAATACGTACGACGGACGTACAAGCAACGGGAACCCCACCTCATCCACGAACCGGTGAATATCATCCAGTGTGGTAAGCTCTTTCCATCGCGGTTGATCGATATCGAGCCGGTCAAGCATCGAAGAGAACTGGTGCCGGTCTTCGGCATTGTCGATGCTTTTGGCGGAAGTTCCCAATATAGGTACTCCCGATCTGTCCAGCTTCACCGCCAGATTGTTCGGTATCTGTCCTCCAACGGAGACAATCACTCCGTGCGGGTCTTCAAGTTCAATGATATCCATCACGCGTTCGTACGACAGTTCATCGAAATATAACCGGTCGCACATATCGTAGTCGGTCGACACCGTTTCGGGATTATAGTTTATCATTACGGAACGATACCCCTCTTTGCGGACGGTGGTCAACGCGTTCACCGAGCACCAGTCGAACTCCACCGATGAGCCGATACGATATGCCCCCGACCCCAATACAATCACCGAGCGGTGATCGCCCAGATACCGGACATCGTTCTCCGATCCGTTATATGTGAGATAGAGATAGTTGGTCTGTGCGGGATACTCCGCCGCCAGCGTATCGATCTGCTTCACAACGGGAAGGATACCTGTTTTTTTCGGTATTCACGAACAAGATGCAGCGCATCATCATCGCTCCTTTCTTTCCATAGAGCGCGTGCCACTTGAAAATCGGAAAAGCCCTGCTGTTTGGCCGTTTTAAGCATTTCATCGAATTCTGGATTATTTTCTTTCTGAAAATCAACCGATTCGGGAGTATATGTTTCCAGGATTTCCGCCGTCTCCACAATATTATAGAGTTTTTGCAGAAACCATTTGTCTATTTTTGTCAGATCATGAATCTGATCAATGGTGTATCCTTTTCTGAAAGCCTTGCTGATCACAAAGATGCGCTGGTCGGTCGGCTCCCGAAGCGCCTTGTCGATATCATCAATCTTCAGTTCTTTGTTCTCCACAAAACCGTGCATTCCCAGACCTATCATGCGAAGGCCTTTCTGGATGGCCTCCTCAAAGGTGCGGCCTATCGCCATAATTTCTCCGACCGATTTCATGCTGGAACCGATCTCTTTGGATACACCGCTGAATTTTCCCAAGTCCCACCGCGGGATTTTCACCACGATATAGTCTAATGACGGTTCAAAGAAGGCGCTGGTGGATTTCGTGACGGAGTTTTTCAAGTCGAAAAGGCCATACCCCAGCCCCAGCTTAGCAGCGACGAATGCCAGCGGATAACCGGTTGCTTTCGAAGCCAATGCCGAGGATCGGCTCAACCGGGCATTCACCTCTATCACGCGGTAATCATCCGATTCCGGGTCGAAGGCATACTGCACATTGCATTCCCCCACAATACCTATATGGCGGACAATTTTTATAGCCAGTTCCCGTAATTTATGGTATTCGTCGTTGGTAAGCGTTTGCGACGGCGCCACTACGATGCTTTCTCCGGTATGAATACCCAGCGGGTCGAGGTTTTCCATGTTGCAGACCGTAATACAATTGTCGTATTGGTCACGAACCACTTCGTATTCAATCTCTTTCCATCCTTTTAATGATTTTTCCACCAGTAACTGTTCCGAGTAATTAAAGGCTTTTACGGCAAGCGCTTTCAGTTCCTCTTTATTGTTACAAAAACCCGATCCCAGTCCGCCAAGCGCATACGCAGCCCGTACAATAACCGGATATCCCAGCGTGTCGGCTGCCTGCAGCGCATCAGCCAAAGAGGAAACAGCAAAGCTTTTGATGGTCTTCACATCGATCTGATCCAATTTCTTCACAAACAGATCGCGATCCTCTGTGTCCATAATCGCTTGAACGGGTGTTCCCAGCACTCGTATGTTGTATTTTTCAAACACGCCCGACATATGCAGTTGTACACCACAGTTCAGCGCCGTCTGTCCTCCGAAGGCCAACAGAATACCATCGGGACGTTCCCGGGCAATCACTCTTTCAACGAAATAGGGTGTTACCGGCAAAAAGTATATTCTGTCGGCCGACCCTTCCGATGTTTGTACAGTAGCGATATTGGGATTGATGAGAATCGTTTCCACTCCTTCTTCACGCAACGCTTTGAGCGCTTGTGATCCGGAATAGTCGAACTCGCCCGCCTCCCCTATCTTAAGTGCGCCGGAACCAAGGATCAATGCTTTTTTTACTATCCCTGCATCCCCTGTATGGGATGCGTTCATATCGTGTGGAAGTGAATTATATCTGTCCATTCAATTTAATAAATTACATGTAGTCGTTTAGCTGTCGTTGTTTTATTTATATATCCCCGAGTTCATTTTCAATCACGGAATATAATATAGGTTTCGATTCGCCGGATGTCGTTGTTTAATATCTATCCGTGAGGCGGTTGAGGCATCACAACATCTTTACAAATTCCTCAAAGAAAAACCGCGTATCGGTAGGGCCGCCGGTAGCCTCCGGGTGAAACTGCACCGAGAAGAACGGTTTTGTTTTGTGGCGGATACCTTCGTTGGTGCCGTCGTTCATATTCACAAAGTAAGGTTCCCAATCGGTCCCCAGAAGCGACTCATCCACCGCATATCCATGATTTTGCGAAGTGATGTAGCAGCTGTTGCTCCCCACCTTCCGCACCGGTTGGTTATGGCTGCGGTGCCCGTATTTCAGCTTGTAGATAGTTGCGCCGGCTGCTTTCGACAAAAGCTGGTTCCCCATGCAGATCCCGAAAATGGGTTTCTCTCTTTTCATCGCTTCGCGGATATTATCGACGGTAATCCCGCAATAATCGGGATTACCGGGCCCATTGGTGATAAACAAACCGTCGTAATCGATCCGGTTGAAATCATAATCCCACGGAACGCGTATCAAATGAATGTTTTGTTTGATCAGCTCCCTCACGATATTCAGCTTCACGCCGCAATCGACCAACACCACTTTCTTTTTCCCGTAGTTATATTCTATCACCTCTTTGCAACTGACTTTTGCCACCAAATTTTCCTCTTCCGGATCATAAAAACCGGCTTCATCCTCGTCGTCGCTCACAATCTTTCCGAGCATGGATCCTTTTTCACGAAGTATTTTGGTAAGCATGCGCGTATCGATACCGTAGATACCGGGGATATTTTCTTCTTTCAACCAGTCACCCAGGCTTCTCACGCCGTTCCAGTGCGAATATTCGTCGCAATAATCCTGCACTATCAGTCCGCTCACATGGACGCGTTCAGACTCAAAAAAATCGGAAATTCCGTTTGTTTCGCTGTTGGCGGGAACTCCGTAATTTCCGATGATGGGATATGTGAGTGTTAAGATTTGTCCTTCGTAGGAGGGGTCTGTGATACTTTCGGGATAACCGACCATTGACGTATTGAAAACCACTTCTCCTGATGTTGCCTTTTCGGCTCCAAACGACCATCCATGAAAAGCCAACCCGTTTTCAAGGATCAATCGCACCGGTTTGTTTCTGTGCATAGTGCCTATTTTGTATTGTTGAATTGATACCGTATGATATTAGGATACAAAGGTAAAAAAAAAATCCATATAATTTATTCTACGGTGACTGATTTTGCTAAATTCCGGGGTTGATCCACATCACACCCTTTCACCGCTGCAATATGATAAGCCAGCAATTGCAAAGGGATAACCGACAGTAAGGGAGTTAAACACGGTTCTGTTTTAGGTACTTCAATGACATGGGATGAGAGACTCTTTACCACACTGTCTCCTTCAGTTACTACCGAAATTATTCTGCCTTTGCGGGCTTTTATTTCCTGGATATTGCTGATCACTTTTTCGTACGTATCGGACTGGGTAGCGATAGCTATAACAGGCATTTCGTTGCTGATGAGCGCTATCGGGCCATGTTTCATCTCCGCGGCAGGATAGCCCTCGGCGTGTATATAGGATATTTCTTTCAATTTCAAAGCTCCTTCCAGAGCAATCGGGAAATTGTATCCGCGACCTAAATAAATACAGTTATTCGCATAGGTGAAAGTCTTTGCCAATTCGGCAATTTCATCGTTTTTCTTTAGTACTTCCCCTATTTTATCCGGTATTAAGCTCAATTCTTTAATCAATCTCAAATATTCCTCATGGGAGAGCGTTCCCTTTTCTTTTCCGATGAGAATAGCCAGCATCGTCAAAACGGTTACCTGGGCCGTAAAAGCTTTTGTAGATGCCACACCGATTTCCGGGCCTACATGGGTGTAACATCCTGAATGCGTATTTCTTGGTATGGAAGAACCCACAACGTTGCAAATGCCGAAAATAAACGCCCCGTGATGTGTGGCAAGCTCTACTGCCGCTAATGTATCGGCAGTTTCACCCGACTGAGATATGGCAATGACAATGTCGTCCTTATCAATTACCGGCTTTCTGTATCTGAATTCGGAAGAATATTCCACTTCCACCGGGATGCGGGCAAATTCCTCGATAGCGTACATTCCGATTTGTGCGGCATGCCATGAAGTTCCGCAGGCGGTGATGATGATGCGTTTGGCATTCAAGAACTTCTCTTTGTTATCAATAAATCCGGCCAAGGTAATATTATCCGCATCAACATTCACCCTACCGCGCATACAATCGCTCAGCGTAACCGGTTGTTCGAATATTTCCTTGAGCATGAAATGCGGATATCCACCCTTTTCAAGTTGACTGAGCGTTAACTCAAGTTTTTGGATCCGGGGTGTTTTTTCAATATTCCCTATTGTTCTAATTTTAAGGGGTTCATTCCGCCTTATAGTAACAATTTCTTCCTCACCAATATACGTCACTTGATTGGTGTACTCAATGATGGGTGTCGCATCGGAAGCGATAAAGTATTCATCCTCTCCAATACCGATAACCAAAGGACTTCCCTTTCGGGCGGCAACAATCAAATCGGGGTTGTTTCTGTCTAAAACGGCAATAGCATAAGCACCAACGACCTCATTTAAAGCAAGCTGGATAGCCGTGGGCAGATCAATGTGGTTGGTCTTCTTTACATATTCTATCAACTGTACCAGAACTTCCGTATCGGTCTGACTTTGAAAAGTATATCCCTCTTTCATCAACCCCTCTTTCAAAACGGCATAGTTTTCAATGATCCCGTTATGGATGATGGCGATTTCTTCCGATTGTGAATAATGAGGATGTGCATTATTTTGAGTGGGTTCGCCGTGCGTCGCCCAACGGGTATGAGCTATCCCTATCGTTCCGGCCGTATCCTTCTGCTCGGCAAATTGCTCCAATTCCGTTACTTTCCCTTTCGCTTTGTATACTTTAAGCTTATCCTTATCAATCAAAGCAATCCCGGCACTGTCATATCCGCGATATTCCAGCCGGTGAAGCCCTTTAATCAAAATAGGATACGCTTGCCTGTTTCCGATATATCCAACGATCCCACACATATGCTCTTAATTTAGATGTGACTAATTCTATACTGATGATTGTATCTGAGTCTGTTGAAGCAGATAAAACAGTAATGATATTGAAAGAATATAAAACGTGTAATAAACATATTTGTCCATTAAGTTGTTTAAATAAAACATAAAAATTATCGAAGAAGAAGAAACAAGCGTGTCGGCATGAAGGATTGATCCCCATATTCGTGGAACATGATCAGATCGGGATATATACAAAGAAATAAATTATAAATAATATGAGAAACTGGATAATAGAAGCAATTATTTTGGCTATCGGGCTCTGTGTGATAGGCATGATGATGAATGCGGGCATCGGTAATTTCAAAGACAGGGATCGTGTGGTAAGTGTAAAAGGACTTGCCGAGATGGAGGTGACGGCGGATAAGGTGATTTGGCCCTTAATGTACAAAGATATAGGAAATGACTTGTTAACCCTCTACAACAATATCAACTCGAAAAACGAAACCATTATCGCTTTTTTGAAAGCGAACGGCATCACGGAAGAGGAGATAAATGTGAATGCACCGGAGATCATCGACATGGAAGCGGAGCGGTATTCCAGTCAACCCCCTTCGTACCGTTACAACGCGGCTTCGGTAATTACCGTTACATCGAGAGATGTGGAGAAAATACGGCGTTTAATCACGGAACAGACCGAATTGCTGAAGCGGGGGGTTGCCATAACCAGCGGCGACTACCGTTATAATACTGTTTACGAATTCACGGGACTGAACGATATCAAACCTCAAATGATTGAGGAGGCTACAAAGAACGCGAGGCAAGCAGCTGAAAAATTTGCCATCGACTCCGGCAGTAAGTTAGGCAAAATACGCGACGCTTCCCAAGGACAATTCACTATCTCCGACCGGGACGCCAACACGCCCTATATTAAAAACGTACGCGTGGTGACGACGGTGAATTATTATTTGAGAAACTGATATAACAGCAGGGGTATGCCAGCAGCGTCTGAAAGCGGCGTAGGTTTATATCACTTGGCCATCGCCTATCCTGCCCGAAAAGATCTCGCAGCAATTTTCGATCGCTTGCTGAAAGCACACTATCCGTTGACGGGCGCAAGCAACCATGGCGTTTCCG
>AGTN01208183.1_pt1 | contig 10800 bp, 9 predicted proteins | sample 314218 | NCBI WGS metagenome assembly AGTN01 (sample SAMN02954264, study PRJNA73603) | bioreactor metagenome | biome: terrestrial; feature: non-aerated bioreactor; material: poplar woody material; isolation source: poplar biomass | place: USA | collected 2006-12 | reverse complement strand
CAATCTCCAGGTCCAGCTTCCAGCTTCGATCTTGCTTAGATCCAGGATGTCGTTGATGAGGTTCAGAAGGGTGCGGCTTGCTTCCTTTATGTGTTGTCCGTGCTTGCGCTGAGTCTCGCTAAGCGGTGTCTTCATCAAGAGATTGCACATCCCGATGATAGCGTTCATAGGTGTGCGGATCTCGTGGCTCATGGTTGCTACAAACTCAGACTTGAATTCTGAAGCCGCTTGGGCCTGATCGCGAGCTATCCGGAGTCCTTCTTCTACTCGCTTCCGCTGAGCGATGTCAACGACAGAGGCTAGCACAAAGGCGCTCTTGTCGATAATGAGTGGATTTAGCGCAATCTCAACGGGAATGTGCGTGCCATTTTTATGTTCACCGTAAAGATCTCGACCTATCCCCATCCATCCGGCTTTCGTTTCAGCCATAAGTTTCTGACAATGATCAGACTCAATGGCTTCGGGCACGATCATGTCCATTGGCTGTCCAAGTAATTCGTGTCTGCTGTACCCGAAAAGTCGCTCAATCTGGGAATTTATAAGAACAATCGTGCCCTTCTCATCCACCATGATAATGCCACTTGGTGAAGCCTCAATGATTACGCTTAGGCGCTCCTCCGCTCGCTTGCGCTCAGTAATGTCACGGGCTATTTTTGATGCTCCCACAATGTTGCCCACCGTATCAATGATTGGAGATACGGAGAGAGAAACCTCAATCAAGCGGCCATTCTTCGCTCGACGTACTGTCTCATAGTGACTGACAGTCTCGCCCCGTCTTAGCCTTTCTAATACCATCGGCTCTTCGTCAAGCAGATTTTCTGGTATCAACACAAAGATTGATTTACCGATCATCTCCTCAGCTGTGTAGCCGAAAATGCTCTCAGCGCCCTTGTTCCATGTCTGAATAGTACCATCCAAGCTCTTGGTAATGATTGCATCTTGTGAGTACTCTACTACCGCAGCCAATTGCGAGCGTATTTCATCCAATTCACGACGACGGCTGATATCTCGAAGAACCAAAACACCGCCGACATGATTGCCATCGGTCAGCCTGAGGGGACGTGCATTGACACTAACAAACACCCCGTCAGGTTTGGCATTATTGCGCACTAACAGATGCACATCATTCACACTTTGTCCTCGCATGGCTCGCACCAACGGCAATTCTTGGGCAGCGCAAAGTGTTACACGATCAGGCAGGTAACAACCCCAAATTTCAGGCCATTTTTCAGAAGGTTGATCGGTAGGCATCAGGCCTAGAATCTCCGCCGCGGAGTTATGTTTTAAGAATCGCCCGTTCATGTCAACGACTAATACGCCTTCAGACAAACTTTCCAGTATAGACTCGAGAAGCTGTTTTTCCTTGTTCAGTTGCACTTCCGCAGCCATCCGTGCGCACTCGGATTTGTTAAGTGACTTAGAATACCACCAGATTGAGCCGCTTAACACAATGCTGAGACTGACTGCCATAATTGCCGCACCAAATGCAGTGTCGTAAAGTCCAGCGGATTGTCCGATTATTCTGAACCAGCCAATCAATATAGGGGCAAATATGGCAACCGGCATTAGCCGGCGCACAATTCTGTCTCCCTGTGTTTCACCACTGAGAACTGTAACAATTCCAATATTTCGTTGCATCAAGAGGAGAGACAGTGATGCAAGACAGAACATGATTGCTGTTGGAAAAGCCATTAGCACGCCTAGAGCGGTCATTGGAGGCGATGATCGATCATATACGTATCCAGTGAGCGTCGCGAGCGCAAGGCACAAAACAACCAGAATCGAAAACTGCGAAAATATACGGAACATGCGGCTGTTCATCGTATTGCAAAGTAGCGCGAGTCCAAAGAGGATAAAGTTGATATCGGTAGTAATCGCCATTCGACCAGAATCGAGCATCCCTAAATGTTGGCTGTGGAACAGTTGGTCAAGATCAAATTGACAACCGCAATAGTGACAGAGAATCAACATACTCAGTGCAATGATCACACACGCGAATGCTCTACACACCTGGAGCATCCATGACTTCTCAGACTGGTGCAGAGAGAGCAACGCAACGCTGCAGATGACAAAGAACAATGCGGTACTGGGTGCCACAGAAACCTGATCTGGAAACGGATTCTTGAGACTGGGGATATCAAACCACCATCCAATGAGAACCAAGCTACTCCAACAAGTGACCAGGGTTGCACAGTAGAAAGCTATCCGAATCATCAAGTGTCCTCAGTGTCAGAATCAGCGTCTTGGACCGCAGATCACAACCTCATACATTTCATATGATAAATTGAGGTTAGCTCAATCCATCAGCCTTGTCTGTCAAGTCTAAGGGCTTGTGCATTAATAGCGCCAAGCTAAGGAGCGAAGCAGTGCAAATTCCCTTTCTCTTAAGAGTAGCTGTTGGACGTGAACATTCGGTGAACCCGATGGAATCCGTAAGCAACAGATAAGAGTATCTGCGGTTTTCATTTCCTGTTCGAAAAGATGCCTCTAGTCTAAGTGCCCGCCGATCAAGAAAACTCCGGAGGCCAAATAATGGGAACGTTTTCCGAGTTCAACGACAACGACGTTGCCGTCCAAAGATGGTCCTAGTCGAAATCACGCGTTTGGAAACTCGGTGATTGGATTCTTGGAATTCTATACAGCGATGGAACAAGATGCATTGGAAATCGAAAAGTTTCCTCTCCTCATTGCTGCGGCAATTCAGTTGCTGTCTGTAGGGACTGTCGAGGCTGACATTGAGCTGTCAAATCTCCCTGGGACTGAAAGGCGCTGACAGAGAGCAAGTGATCGAGTTTAGAGAACTTTCTAGGCTCGAGGCATTGAGTTCATCCCCCGTTCACATCGTTACAAATACACAGAAGAATTGAAGAGACGTGCTGGCTTCAGATTTCACTCTATTACGCAACGAAAAACTTCCGCGCTTTGTAACGAGAAAGTTCCGCAGGTAGTGACAAGCTCCCGATAATAACGATAATTGGTGGCATGCGTAATTCAACAACAGCTCCTGCAGCCGCAACGATGGCTATGATGATGCCCCTCCCGAGGGGCGTGGCATTATACGTCGATGGTTTTATGCATAAATAAATAGTATTGCTTGATACCAATTCGTATTGCCGCCCTTCTCGCTTAGAAGGGCGGCAAACTTTTTTGTCCTTAAGGAGGTCAATATGACTAATGAAAAACGACGCTACGGATTCTCCACAGCCGCAATCCATGCGGGTCAGGGTGCGGATCCCACTACCGGAGCATTAATTACTCCCATTTATCAAACAGCTACCTTCGTGCTCGAAGAACTGGGAGTAAATAAGGGATATCAATACGCTCGCACACACAACCCGACAAGATCGGCCCTCGAAGAGGCTCTTGCCGAGCTGGAAGGAGCAAAGTACGGTCTTGCGACAGCATCGGGATTGGCAGCGGCTTCCACCGTTATAAATATATTGTCGGCAGGCGATCACGTCGTCTGCGGAGAGGATGTATACGGAGGAATATACAGGTTGTTCGAAAAGGTCTACAGGCGATTTGGAATCGAATTCACTTATGTAGACGCACGAGATCTAAATGCCGTCGAGTCTTCGATTCAAAAAATACGAAGTTGATCTGGATAGAGACACCGACCAATCCATTACTCCGTTTAGCGGATATCGAAGCGATCGCTCGCCTGGCTAAGAACAAGGGCGTGAAGCTTGCTGTCGACAACACGTTCGCCAGCGCTTACTTTCAACGGCCGCTAGAGCTCGGCGCAGACATCGTCATACATAGCACGACAAAATACATTAGCGGTCACAGCGATATCATAGGTGGTGCTGTCCTCACTTCCTGCGATCGACTATACGAGGACCTTCAGTTCAACCTCAATGCAGTCGGAGCCGTTCCCGGACCAGTCGACTGCTTTCTCGTTCTTCGAGGTTTGAAAACTCTCTCACTACGCTTGAAGCAGCACGAGCGCAATGCCACCGCTGTAGCTCAGTTCCTTACAGAGCATCCGGCAGTTGAAAAGGTCTACTATCCGGGACTGCCGGCACATCCTCAACACGAACTGGCACGCAAGCAAATGAGTGGCTTCGGCGGCGTTGTTTCCTTTGTCGTCAAAGGTGGTCATGAAGCCGCAAAGTCTGTTGTGAACAACACCGCACTCTTTCAACTGGCTGAGAGCCTTGGCGGAGTGAAATCTCTAATTTGCCAGCCTGCATCGATGACTCATAAGCCGATCCCAAAAGAGGTGCGCGAACCGCTCGGTATCGTAGATGGCCTCATCAGGTTATCCGTCGGGTTGGAAGATTGTGAGGATCTGATCGCTGATCTGGAGTTTGTATTGGCGAAAAGCGAGATAGAGAAAGCCTCTTCGATAAAGCGTGAAGTTGTATCAGCTGCTGCTGCCCGGAAATAGGAGAAAGCCATGAGCATACAAGTTTTCAAATTTGGTGGCACTTCTGTGAAAAATCTGGGGAGAATAGAGCACGTAGCTCGAATTGTCTCCTCAAGTCCGATAGATAAGAAGATCGTTGTGGTATCAGCGATGGGAGAAACCACAGACACTCTTCTGAGGCTAGGCAAACAGTGTGCACGCGACCCTGACAAACGGGAGTTGGATTTGCTCCTCGCCACAGGAGAACTGGTCTCCGCTGCTCTTCTTGCATTGACATTGCAGTCCATGGGAGTGAGAGCGCGGGCATTCAGTGGTCCCGAAATCGGCATAGAGACCGACGATAATCATGGTGACGCGAGGATTCTCGGCATCAAACGAGTGGTGCTCGAGAGAGCTCTAGAAAGCAGCGACGTTATAGTCGTGGCCGGCTTTCAGGGGCGCTCTCCCTCAGGAGCGATAACTACTCTTGGCCGAGGTGGCTCTGATACCACAGCCGTCGCAATAGCGGCCGCGGTGCGAGCGGATAGCTGCTTTATCTACTCCGATGTCGATGGAATTTGCAGCTCTGATCCCAACAAGGTGACAGGCACACGTGTTTTTAGCCAGATAGGCTACGAAGAAGCAGCCTCACTTGCCCGAGCGGGAGCCAGCGTCATTCACGCACGTGCGGTCGATCTAGCTCAGAAATACAAAATCGAAATTCGGGCAGGCAACACTTTCAAGCCGGAGTTGAAAGGAACAATCATCAAGGAATTTTCAAAAGTGGAACAAAAATATGGCTGTTATGCCGTAGCACTTAGTGAGAAGGAGGCGAGCATTCGCCTGTCTAAAGTATCGTCAAGCCAGTCTATCGCCGATGTAATTTCCGGTCTGATTGGTGACAACCTCAAACTGAGATCTCTCTATCACAAAGAGCGAGGCGTTACAGCCGAAATAGTCCTTGATGTCTCTTATGAAGACAGGGACGCAGTATTTGGATCGGTTGAGCAGTGGAAGGAACGCTTGCCGTGCGAGCATGCATCCATTAATCTCGACGTCGCTAGAATCAGCTTAATCGGGCCCGCAATCGCTACCGACCGCTTTGCAGTGTCGAGCTTTTTGACCGCATTGAAAAACTGTGCAATCGATACCAGGCGCCTGGAGTGCTCCGGCAACGTAGTATCGTGCCTGGTGCAACGGGAAGAAGCGCAGAGAGCATGCCAGATTGTGCATGACGTCTTTCACAGAAACTTGTTGTTAGACCTTCGCGAACCGATTTCGGTGACTGCCTGAGGGCTCCGCCGTTCATGTGTAACGGAGTGCGTCTTTTAATCGCGATTAATTTGACCTGTGAGGTTAAAACGTGGTCCACTGATTGGGCACAGCGCCGATTTGAGCCAACTCAGCTTGCGGGCGCTTAAAAGATCCAGCTAAAGCGAGGTAAATAACCATGACTTGTAACTGTTAAACGGCTTCTATGTTCACCCGCGTGTGGGGGACAAGCTAGCGTTTGCTAGTGGATTATCCAGCTATTGCTAGTCGGCAACAACCGATTGGCAGCAAGCCTGGGATAAAAGAACCGCGCTCGAAGAAGCTTCTAAGCGCAAAGGAATTCAAAACTAATGATCGTTTCAGCGCACCAGGTCCGGTGCCTGACGACCGTGTACTTTCAAGAGAAGGAAATACCATGACAAATTATTTTTTCACATCGGAATCGGTTACCGAAGGGCACCCTGATAAAATTTGCGACCAGATATCGGATGCAATTCTCGACTCGCTTTTGACTAATGATCTCAATGCCCGAGTAGCTGCAGAGTGCGTGGCGACAACAGGGCTCGTATTAGTATTCGGGGAGGTTACCGCTGATGGCTACGTCGACATTGCCAAAGTAGTCCGCGGTGTCATCGCCGACGTTGGGTACATCGGCTCTAAAGGCGGCGGATTTGAAGCGAACAACGTAGCAGTTGTAACCTCAATCGACGAACAGTCCGCAGATATTTCCTCCGGTGTGACCGAGGCTATCGAGCGTCGCAAGTCACTTTCCGTCGATGAATTCGACTCTACTGGAGCCGGTGATCAGGGCATAATCTTCGGCTTTGCCTGCAATGAAACTCCAACTCTGCTGCCATTTCCAATCTGGGCTGCACATAGCCTGGCTCAGCGTTTGACGGCTGTTCGCAAATTGGGAATCTTGCCTTACCTGAGACCCGATGGAAAGACGCAGGTGACGGTTGAGTACAAAGACGGCAAGCCAGTGCGAGTTGCCTCTATCGTAGTTTCAACTCAGCATGACCCTTCAATCGACGGAATTGAAGATAATCAAGCTATTCAGCAACGAATCGAAACTGACGTAAAGCAGCATGTCATAGACCATGTCTTTGCCAACCTCGACATCACTATAGACGAACACACAACGTTCTTCATCAATCCGTCCGGCCGCTTCGTGATCGGTGGTCCGGTGGGTGACGGAGGCCTGACCGGTAGAAAAATTATCGTAGATACATATGGTGGTGCCGCTCGACACGGCGGTGGCGCTTTTTCCGGTAAAGACCCAACCAAGGTCGATAGAAGTGCCGCTTATGCAGCACGCCACGTAGCGAAAAACATAGTGGCTGCCGGACTTGCAGAGCGCTGCGAAGTACAGATAGGCTATGCCATCGGTGTCGCAAGGCCGGTTTCGATTTATGCCACCACTTTCGGTACCGGCAAACTTGACGACACAGAGTTGACCGAGATCATCAATCAGCACTTCGACCTGCGACCCGCTGCAATTCTCGATCGATTTAAATTAAAAGAGCTTCCTCGTTTGAATGGCGGCAGATTCTATAGAAATCTCGCGGCATACGGACATTTTGGACGCACCGATTTAGATCTGCCGTGGGAACGCCTGGATGCAGTCGAGAGCTTGCAAGCGGAACTCAAGAAGCGGTTGGCGGCACAGAATACGACATCGGTTGCTGCACCGGAACCAAAAGGTAATCTAGCTCAAGTGGCGAGAGGCTAAGTTCAATAACTCGATGAAAGAGGGGCATCACTGCCCCTCTTCAGTGAGCGACTGCTCAATGAATTAAATCAATTTTTTCTCAGCGGAGCGCCGTTATGGTCGAGTTGATTGTAATAGTTGTAGTCGACGCCATATGGGTTTGTGAGACTGCGACGACCATTCCCACCGAATCCGCCTGAGTTGAACACGGGCATGGTGGCTTGTGGTGTGTGCAAGATCCGGTTGTTGTTGGCGGCATCTGGGCTACCGAGGCGTGTGGCTTTTTTGAATGCGATAGTCGCTTGAGCAGTACGATTCAATTTTGCGTATGTGCTGCCGAGGCTGTTCCAGTAGCCTGCATTTGTTGGGGCTTGTTGGGTGGCGTGTTCAAACGCAGTAGCCGCACCAGCGTAGTTTTCTAGTTCGATCTCTGTGAAGCCGAGCGCGTTCCATGCTTTGGGGAAATTCGGTTTGAGTGCCACAGCTTTTTTGAATGCAATTCGCGCGTCTTCGGGACGTTCCATGCCGATACCGTGACTTTTGCTGCCGTATGAGGTGCCGAGGTAGTACCAGGGCATTGCATCGTTCGGCGCGGCTTTGGCCCAGCTATTCAAATAAGGAATGAGCTGATTCCAATCGTGCGCTTGGAAATACCCCATAGCTTTGTCCGCAGAATAGGCTTGGCTCAACGCAGGACCGGCGTGGACGGCGCAGATAGCCAAGGACAGAGCGAGAGAATGCAGCATATTTAGCTTCATGGCTTAGACACCTGAGTGGAGAACACTGATACTACCAGACATTTTTGCAGATGTACGCATGACCGACAACTGTTAAACAACTTGTTGCAAGTGACAACTCTGAAAGTGCCGAGGACCCGTGTCGGTCAATGACGTCGCCAACTCTAACCTGCCCGAGGTCCACTCAGGGATCAAGCTACACTTTACTCTGGTGTTCTCGGCATATGACATAATTCAGATTTTCGCACCATATATGATGCGATGGTTCTACGACATCAAACTGCTCCGATACGACCCCGCAACAAGTCAAACCAAAATAAATATGGATGTTCGGGTTGCGGTTGGCTGAGTTAGGGAACAGAGAGATCGGGTCCCGACAGCTCGGAGGCGTAAAAATGGCACGAAGTCGTATATTGTTGAGTTTACTAGGTCCTCAGACAGCTCTGCTCTCTATCTCGTTAGCAGTGCTCTTAGGATCGACAGTCCAGACGGCTTTCGCGGCCACGTTGAACGTAAAAACATTCGGCGCAAAAGGCAACGGCATAACCGATGACCAGATTGCAATTCAAAATGCGTTCAACGCAGCATCGACTAACCATGCAACAGTCTTCTTCCCGAGAGGCAACTATTTGCATTCCGGCGCCTTGACCGCAAACAGCATCAATATTGATAGCGATCGCGCCACGCTGACTACCGTTATCGACGGGTCGTCAGATCAATCCCTGGTGGTACGCGGAAGTGGTTGCAAAGTCAGCAGGGTGCGCATTGTTTCGATTAACCCATTCGCGCCGGGCTCCCCGGGCTTTCAGACGGTGGCTCGAGTTACTTCGGCGAGTAATACAAAATTCGACGGCGTAACCTTTTCGACTGGGTCACAGCAAGGCGTACAATGTAATAGCGGCTCAACTGACACGACGTTTTCCGCGTGTACCTTCACGACTACTTTTGAATCCTCCAACCTCCTTGTATTGACAGGCGGTTGCAATAGAACTCTGATTACTGGATGCAAGTTCTTCTCAGCTCCCCAAAACCCCAATATTGGATTAACCCTCGGGCAAACAACCAACGTCAGGGTGACAATCAGTGAATTCGCAAACTTGAGCCGTGCAATAATAAATAATGGTCTTTTTGGCAGCCCACCGTCGATAGTTAAAATTGACAACAATCGCATGAGATCAGTAGGTGAAGGCTTCTTCAATAATGACGACGGAAGCAACTTCACTATTGTCGACAACATTTTCGAAGCCGGTCCCGACAGCTTCTATGGTCTCCGAAACACTGTAACATTGCGCGACTCGTTGATCGACAGAAATCGCTTTGTCAACTTCAGGCTTGGGGGGATTGCTCTTGCCGATATTCAACGTCCTAACGCCCTAGCTTCCGGGGTCCAAGTTTCACGAAACGAAATAATAAATTCTGGTGGCAACGCGATCGAAATTAACAACAGCGAACGAAACGTGATTAGCGACAACATCATCACAAATGCCAATGCATCCGGAGTTCTGGTTGGTCAAACTGGAGAATTCCTGACCATTGCGAGAAACAAAATCAGAAACGTTGGATTGACGCAAGGACCTGCAGTAATAGAAATCGATTCTGGCGGCGGGACGAACTTAATCAGCGGCAATACCTATCGCGGAAACGTGCAGAACCTGCAGTTTTTCATCCGATCATTCCCGCCAGCGACGCTGACAGGTAACACGACCACATCGACCTTGCCGTCAGTAGTCGGCCCATAAGTCCTGCAGTAAATGCCACATTGACCACCGACGATGGTATCACGGCACTGCGTACCGCCTTACCTGACACGACGATCATTGGCAGCAATTCGGCAAGCAGGCTAAATCAGATTCTCGGTCATGATTTACCGCACGGTTTGGCAGGCAAGGCGGACCAGCAGCACGACTGAATGCCACCGCTTGCTCAGCGGTTGGATTCAGTCTAAAGCAGTAGGCTTTACGTATAATCATACAGCCATGATATACTTGGTCAATGAGCGAGTCAAATGAATTAAGAGCTGGCAGGCACTGCGTTTTCAATCTTCACGCGCATTTGGTCTTCGTGACAAAATACCGCCGTTGTGTTTTCACAAAGGCAGTTCTAAACCGCATGCATGATGTGTTCGATACTGTATGCAACGACTTTGAAGCAGAGATGATTGAGTTTGACGGTGAAAAGGATCATGTCCATCTAATGATCAATTATCCACCAAAAGTTCAAATTTCCAAGCTCGTTAATAGCCTGAAAGGGGTTTGGTCGAGACTTTTAAGGAAGGAATTTCCATTTTTGGCCAAATCATATTATAAAGGCGTTCTCTGGTCGCCTAGCTACTCGCTGCGTCGTGCGGCGGAGGACCAATTTCAATTATCAGAGAATACATTCAATCGCAAGAAACACCTGACTAACCGCTTTGCGGTAGCATCTTACATCCCCGACCTGAAGGACGAGGCTTTACGATGCATCGGGTAAACGAAAAAGTCATCGACGATCCACCATATAGTTCACCTCTCGTTCACCTCCGCGGTTGACAATGGAGGAGTAGGCGCACGAGCATGGCTAATGAATCGTCAAAAATTGATCCTGATTGCAGGTCTGGCTTCACTGGGGGCACTGATTGTAGCTGGCAAAGAGCACTGGCATCTTATGAAGAGCCAGATATAGAGTTTTTGATGCGGCGAGGAACTGCTGAGTTGCGCGAGTATCCGGCGCTTCTCGCAGCAGAAGTTACTGTA
>AGTN01705235.1_pt1 | contig 10803 bp, 6 predicted proteins | sample 314218 | NCBI WGS metagenome assembly AGTN01 (sample SAMN02954264, study PRJNA73603) | bioreactor metagenome | biome: terrestrial; feature: non-aerated bioreactor; material: poplar woody material; isolation source: poplar biomass | place: USA | collected 2006-12 | reverse complement strand
CTCGGGGCGGGCGACAAGGCCCGAAAAATTCACGAGATCTGCGGCGCTAAGACCGGAAGAAATATGGACAAGGCCGCGGCCGCGGGCCTGACTCCCGTCTTTGAAAAAGGGACGGTCTATTTCAAAGAGTCGGAGCTCGTTCTGATATGCAAAAAAATCTATAAATCCGAGCTCTTCGGAAAGAATATCCTCGACCCGAAAGCCGACAAATTCTATCCGGTCAAAGATTATCACAAGTTTTTCATAGGGGAAATCGTAAAAGCTCTGAAATCGCCGGAGAGAAAATAAAGGTATGGACGAAACTCTTCAGGCGACGCGGGACGTAAAAAATCTCCTCAGGTTGTACCGCATCAAGCGGAAAATTTACGAGAAAGTCGCGCCCTTGAGAGCCGAAATATCCGAGTCTTCCGAGCCCGTCGGATTTGAAAGCCGCAAGGCTTTAAAATACAGGCGGATAAGGCGCGGCCGGCGTTGGGGGAAGATGTTCGGTACGGCGTGGTTTCACCTGACCGGAGAAATTCCCGAGGGGCTCGAAAACGAAGAACTTCTGATCGAATTTATCCCCCTGTCCGAGGGCTCGGCTGTCGACGGGACGGGCTCGCCGGTCAAGGGCTTCACCTCCGTCGGCGGATATTTAGACCTCTACGGCGTTAAATTTATGAAGGCCGAGTTCGATATCCCCGCGGAGCAAAGAGCGAGCGGCAAAATCGACGTATGGGCCGAGGCCGGAAACAACGGGATAGCCGGAAAGCCCTATCCGTCGTTTTTTATCGAGGCAAAAGTCGTCAAGGTAAACCGCGCGCTCAAGAAATTCTACTACGACTTTATGCTCGTAAGCTTTTTAAAAATCGGCGCGGATAAGGAAAGGAATAAAAAACTCGACGCGGCGCTCGGCAAGGCGTATTCGCTTTATCGAAAAAATTTAGAGGCCGCCGAGGCTCCTCTGCTTGAAATCCTTTCCGAAAAGAGCGGGAGCGACGTGACCGTCGCCGCGCTGGGGCACTCTCATCTCGACCTCGCGTGGCTCTGGCCGATAAGGGAGACGAAGAGAAAGGCGGGCAGGACCTTCGCGACGGCTTTAAACAATATCGAAAAATATCCCGAATACATTTTCGGCGCTTCTCAGGCGCAGCAATTCGAGTGGGTAAAAGAGGAATATCCGGCCCTCTACGGTAGAATAAAAGAGGCCGTCGCAAAGGGGAATATCGAGCCGCTCGGGGCGATGTGGGTGGAGCCGGACATAAATATGAGCGGCGGGGAGAGCATAATCCGCCAGATAAAATACGGGCTCGAATTTTATCAAAGAGAATTCGGAATTTCTCCCGATATTTGCTGGCTCCCCGACGTCTTCGGCTTTTCCGGAGCGCTCCCGCAAATTCTTAAGGGATGCGGGATCGAGTATTTTCTGACGATAAAACTCTCCTGGAACAGATTCAACGAGTTTCCGCTGACGACCTTCCGCTGGCGGGGGATAGACGGCTCCGAGGTTCTCGCCCATATGCCGCCCGAGGGAAACTATTGCAGCGATATGACTCCCTACTCCGTCAAAAAAGCGGTCAGTCGGGATAAGGACGATCTTAACGTCGTAAAAAATATCATAATTCCGTTCGGCCCGGGCGACGGCGGAGGGGGAGCCGGAGAGCCGCATATGGAATGCCTGATAAGGGAAAGAAGCCTCGCGGGATATCCGAAAATCGAGCCTATGACCTCCGAAAAATTTTTCGGAGAGCTGGAAAAGGTAAAAGAAAAGCTTCCCGTATACGACGGGGAATTGTATCTCGGAGCTCATCAAGGGACATATACTTCGCAGGCCCGGCAGAAGACCTATAACCGCCTTTCGGAGAGGCTGTTACATAAAATCGAATTTTTGGAAACCGCCGCCGGAGTTAAGGATACCCAAACGGAGACTTTTTGGAAAGAGACTCTTCTCCAGCAGTTTCACGACATACTGCCCGGCACTTCTTTAAAGCGCGTCTACGACGAGAGCGAGGAGACGTACAAAAAAACTATTTCCGGGATGAACGAGTATATCGCGGCGCTTCTCGGAAAGCTTACGGCAAAGGGCGAAAGATTTTCGGCGATAAACTATTCCCCTTTCCCCGTCAAAGAATGGGTAAAAAGCGGCGGCTTTTGGTTTTACGCCGACCTTAAAGCCTATACCGCCGCGGCGGTCAAAGCCGGAATCCCCGACTCGTCTCTCCTCTCCGCGAAGAAAAACTCGATCTCCAACGGAATTCTGACCGCCGTATTCGGCCGGAGCGGGGAGATAATTTCTCTCAAAGACGGGAGCGGAAAGGAATTTAGCGGGCGCGGCCTGAACGTCCTCAAATTTTATAAGGACAAGCGGATGTTCTGGAACGCTTCCGATATGGATCCGTTCTATATGAAAAAACCTCGCGGGAAAGCCGAGCTTATTTCGCGCAAGGCTTATATAGACGGAGCCGACGCGGTTATGGAGTCGGAATACCGGTACGGCAAAACGACGGTCAAGCAAAGGGCCGTATTATCGATAGGAAAGGATCATATCCTCTTCGACACGGAGCTTGATTTTTACTCGCGCCTCAAGATGCTGAGGGCGGAATTCTATCCCTCGGTCTTCGGAGAAAACTCGGTCTCCGACATTCAATTCGGGAATATCGCGAGAAGTACCGACAAGAAAAAATTCGAGCAGTTCGAGATATCGGCCCATAAGTTCGTAGACGTTTCGGGAAGGGAAGGGGGAGGGGCCGTCCTCTCCGATTCGAGGTACGGCTTCAGGGCTAAAGACGGGCTTCTCAGCCTCTGCCTCGCCAGGGGCACCGTCTATCCGGGAAAAAAGGGCGGCTTCGGAAATCACAAATTCCGCTACGCCTTTTATCCGCACTCCGGAAATACCTTCGAGGGCGGCGTTCCCGAAAGGAGCTATATCTTCAATTATCCGCCGGAAATTTTAGAAGGCAAAATTGAAATCTCGCCTCCCGCGACCGCGGACGCTAAGAATATCGTTTTGGAGACGATAAAAACCGGAAAGAACGGCGCGGTTTTGAGATTTTATGAAAATTCGGGTAAAGAGACCGACGCGGCGATAACCGCCGACGGAAAAATTATCGAATGCGACCTTCTCGAAAATCAGATAGGAGAAATCGGAAATAAAATTCGATTCGGGCCATACGAGATAAAGACAATTTTGATTAAAAAGGTATGATCGCGAGATGAGAAAATAAAATCTTCAGCCCTATCAAGATAAGAATCAGCCCGCCGACCAGCTCCGCCTTGTTTTCAAGCTTATGCCCGAAGACGCTTCCGGCCTTGAAACCGACGGCGGAGAGAATAAGAGTTATTCCGCCGATAATAGCCGCCGATACGTATACCTCGGCGCCGATAAGCGAAAAAGAGACGCCGACGATCAGAGCGTCGATGCTCGTAGCGAGAGCGAGGGGAAGCATTATTTTGAACGCGAGAGAGGCGGCTCTCTTCTTTTCCTCTTGCGTGCATTCGCCTTTTTTCTGGCTTTTGACGGCTTCGTAAATCATCTTCCCGCCAATTATCGCGAGAAGGGAAAACGCGATCCAGTGATCGAACTTATCTATGTATCCGGCAAAAACCGAGCCGAAGAGGTATCCGAGGATAGGCATCCCCGCTTGAAAAATTCCGAACCAGAGCCCGACGATAAGCGCTTTTTTCAGCGTCGCTTTATCGACCGAAAGGCCCTTGCAGACGGAGACGGCGAAGGCGTCCGCGGCGAGGCCGACGGCCGTTAAAATTACTTCCCAAATATTCATTAGTTAATTATATTAATAAGGCATACGGCATATGGCATAGGGCGTAAGGAAATCGGATATATTTTAACTTGCTAAATCCACCGTATCTCGTTGGGATTATCGATATACAGCTCGCCCCACTTGCCTTCCTTTTTCACTCTGCAATTGCCTTCGATAACGGGGGTGCCGGCGTCGAATTTGAAGTCGATCACGGTCTCGTTCTTTTTATTGATGTAGCCGCAAAGGCCGCCCTTGCAAACGCAGGCGTAGCCCTCGCTGAAGCTCGACGCGACGTCGTAAATCATCGGGATAACTTCCTCGCCTTTTCTATCGATATATCCGAATTTTTCGTTTTGCTCGACGCAACAGAGGTCTTCCTTGAAACTGAAAACCTCGTCGTACGCCGGGCTTATGACCTGATTGCCGCTCCTATCCGCAAAGCCCCATTTGCCGTTCTTGTTTACCTTCAGATAAGAGTCGGTGGGGTATTGCGTTTGGGGGCGGGGCGGGCGGCGCTTTTCTCTCTCCTCTTTCGTCCGTTTTTCGGATATTCCGTCCGAGTCGAAAATGCGCTTTTGCGGCTGTTGGTTCGGTTGGGGACGGCTGTTGCGCGGGTCGGGACGGGCCTGTCCGCCGTTCCCCCTATTGTCCGGGAAGGGGCGGCGCTCTTCCGGTCGGAAGGCTATCCTCGCGGCCCTGAGCGCGTATTTCAAATCTTCGAGGTTTCTCCTGTTGAAACCGTTTATCCTGAAAAAGTCGCGCTCGCGCCTTTTCGCTACGTCGAGATAGGTGTAGATTTTGGCCGCCCGCAGTTTTTCGAGAAGCTCTTTGTTTATCTTTAATTTGTCCACCGATTCGGCGAGTAGCGCGGCGTCGTAGGGCGGAATGTAAAATTCCTCGCGCCTTGCGTCCCTTCTCTCCTCGCGTACCGGTTCTTTTCTCTCCTCGCGTACCGGCTCTTTTCTCTCCCCGCGGTCATCCCGGGGTCTCTCGGCGCGCGCGTCTCTTTTTTCCTCGCGGTTCGGCCTTTCTTCGCGGCTATCCTTAGGCTTGTTATCTCTGCGGTCTCTGAAGCTGTGAAATTTATTTTGCATTGCAAATCCCTTGAAATTTATTATTATAATTATACCATTAAGGGAAGAATTTCTACTCGAAAATTTGAGATCGGAGGTTAGAAAAACGGGCAAGCGTCGGCTTGCCCGTTTTTCGGTGCGGTATCGGGAAAAAATCAATAACCTAAATCTTGCAGGATAGTCAGGGCTTCCCCTTGAGCTTTATATAAGACTCTCGAACCTTGCTTTTGCGTAAGCGCGCCGTCGGCGGCCTTTGCGTCCGTAAGATTTCGGGGGTAGGGCTCGGGGGCCGTTATGCCGTAGGCCGCGCTGGGGCCGAAGTTCTTTGCGCCGTTAAAGTTTAAGTCTCCGTTCAGATCGAGATAGTAATAGGAAGTTAGCTCTAAGTAATCGGTATCCGATTTGTAAGCCGTCAGATAGCCTTCGAGGCCGACGAACTCGACGCTCACTCTATATCCTTCTTCGAGGAATTTCTCGGTTACGCCCACCTTCGCGAAAAGGTTGGAAATATGGATCTTGCGGAAATTGAAGGCTACCGAATCGGTATGGTAGACGTTCGAGGCAAGGCTCGAGCTTTGGTTCCAAGTCAGCTCCGACTCGAAAATATCGACGAGCTTTGTGTCGAGGTCGCGGTTGTAGAGGGCTACGCTGGGCACGACGATGCGCGTGTAATCTTTGCCGTTGATCTCGCGGATAGGAGTTGAGCCGTTATCCGAAACGCTCAGCGACCGCTTATAGTTGGTGCCCGCCGTGTTCCAGCGGCTGTAATAGCCCGGGAAGAAATTGTCGAGGAGATAGGAGTAAAGCCTCGCGTGCGAGCCGGCCTGAGCCGAGTCCGCCACCACGTCGATATCTCGTATGTATCTCCCGTTTCCGGCCGGTTTGGGGTCGAAGAGATAGATTTGCCCTTCGTAGCCGCTCTTGACCGCTTCCGCCTGAATTCCGGCGTAGAGCGCGGCGCTGTTCGGGCACCAGAGGCCGCCCCAGTAAATCACCTGGTCGCCCTCCGACTGCAAAATCTTTACGAATTCCTCGAAGGTGACCGTGACCAAAAGTTTTTTGCCGGCCGCGTTGACGTTTTCATAGATGCGTGTGGTGCCGCCGCCCGAGGGCTGGACTTGATTTTTTACGGTGAAAGGGTCGTAGACCTTTAAATTCGCCTTTATCACGTTCGTATCGATGAACGCTCCGAATTGAGAGATAAAGCGGTCGCCGTCGAGAGATTTGACGAAGTATTTGCGCGCGCCCGGCGTAACGGAATCGAGAGTAAACACGCCCTTCAGCGTCGCGTAGCGGTGTGAAAATACCGTTTTCGCGAGAGAGGCGTCGTCGTAGATCTTGAGTCCGTCGACTATCTCGTAGAGCGAATCGGGGACGTCCGTTTTGACGTAATCCACTCCGCTCGCGAGGTCGTCGTCCGCCGTGATCTGATCGTAGAGCCATCTCACTTTGATGCTTTCGCCCTCGCTCACTCCCGTGTCGTTTTGAAGGATGTTGGCGTTGATCGCTCTTCCAGCGTCGATTTCCGACTGAGTAGCCTGCTCCTTTTGGACGACGATTATCTGAGGAGTCTTTACCGTGCCGTCGGCGTTGAGAGCGATTTGATTAGCGCCTTGAATATAACGTTGTAAAAGTTCGAGGGCGGTAAAGGACGTGCTGTAACGGAATTTGCTGATCTCGAGGTCGTCGTACAGATAATCGGTCTTCGTTTTATAGCTGTTGTTGACGCTGTCCGGATTGACGTATGTATAGCCGATTTTGCCGATATTTGCGGGGTCGGCGGCGTCCGCGCCGATCTTTCCGACTATTTTTTCCGCGAGACCGGCGTCGAGTTTGGGGTCGAAACGGTAAATATCGTTTATACCCTTCGCCCTGACCACCTTGTCGACAAGGGAAATTACCTGCTGGGAATTCTCGTCCCACGTGCCGCCTATAAATACGACGTATTCGCCCGGAATTACTCTCGGGTTATAGACGAGATGATAGAGATCGTGGAAGGTGACCGTCGTAAAGACGTTTTCTTTGGGAAGATACCTGTAATCGACGGTAATGTTATTGACGTTTGAAAGCGAGGACGAGGCGTCCCTGCCGTCTTGGCCGTTCAGGCCGTTCGCCCCGGGAAGGCCGTCCAGCCCGTCGAGTCCCGCCGCGCCCTGTTCTCCCTGCGCTCCCTGCGGGCCCTGAAGCCCCGGCTCTCCCTGAAGCCCTTGAGGCCCGGGCAAGCCTTGCGGCCCTGCGATAGCGTCCGCCGTGCAGGCGGCCGCCGAAAGAAGCGTCGCGAGCGATAATACTATAACCGCTAAAACGGTTATTATTTTACTTTTATTTTTCATATTTAAATCTCCGTTTTTATAATTTTTGTTTTATTGATTCTTGTTATTTATTTTTTGATCCACAGATTAGGCCCCGCGGGCGGCGTACATCGTCCCGCCGTGATTTTATAATAATAAATCAGCATATTTCCGCGCCTCCTCCGTTCTCGGCGGGCGGCTCCTGGCCGCCGCCTTCTTCGGGCGCCGCCTCTTCGCCGGAGGCAAAGCCTGTTTTATCGTAATTAGGTTTATCGAGGACGATCCCCGCGGTATAGATCGAGCCGTTTTCGTAGCCCGCGATAATTTCCTTCGCCTCTTGCGAAGCTAAATAATAATAGGATATTTGAGTGACGCTTGTCGCGCCTATGCCGAGAAGGCCGGTATCGCTTTGTTGTGCGAGCCCTTCTTCACTATTCGGATATGAAAATAAGATCAACCTGCTCTTCTCCCTCTCGGCGTAAGCTACGGTCCGTTTAATGTCTTTCAGGTTTACGCTTACCGTATAGCCGAGCTTTTCAAACGCCTCGTAAAGGCCGGCCTTATAGAATAAGTCTTTCGCGGCGCCCGAAAGTAATTTATAGGCCGGACGCGACTCGTTCAGATTTGTCACGATTGTTTCTCCGTTCCGGTTCGCGCCCTCGACCAAAAGCTCCTGCGTTCCCGAATTCGAGGCGGCGCCGTCGTAAATATATTTCAGCTCTGCTTCGAAGCTTTCAAGGATTCCTTTCGAGTACAGGAACAGGGCGGGCTCGGCGATTTTCGTTATCTCTCTTCCCTTGAAGCGGATCGTGCGCCTGTCGGTCTTTATCCCGACCGCTTTCGCAATACCGCTCTCTTGCCCGTACCACCTGCTTTGATATCCGTGAAGATAATTATCGTAAATATAGGCGTAGAGCGCGGCGAAAGTCGAAGTCCTTCCGTCCGGCGATTTGTTTTCTCCGCTTATTACGCTTTCCGATTTTGCGGTAAAACGCGGATCGAATACAAAGATCTTTCCCCCGTATCCTTCCGATTTCGCCGCCTTTTGAATACCCTCGAAGACGGCGGAGGTATATTCGTTTTCGGCTCCTCCGATCAAAATTACCTTTTGCCCCCCGCCGCCCAAAAGATAAATCAGTTCTCCGTAGCCGACGGAGACGAAGACGTCGTTTTCGGCGAGATGAGTGTTATTCGTCTCCCGGGGATAGGCGCTCAGGTCCGCTACGGCCAGGAAGGGATCATAAGAGCCCGAGCCCGCGCCGTTAACAAGGGTTTTGGCGCTTTGAAAATAGCTCTCCTTTTCCTCGCCGGAGAGAACGTAGCCCTCGGCCTTGCCGGTAAAGGGGGAATTCAATTTTGAGCGGAGCCTCGCGCTTCGAGAGGGAGTCTGAGTCCTCTTGACGCTGAAAAGTAAGGGCGTTTCAAAATTATCGAGCACGGCTCCCGAGGTAAACGCGGAGTTTATGTGTTCGGCGAGAGTCTTTCCTCCGTATGAGAAGGTTTCGATATCGAGATTGTCGTATAGATAGTCGGCGCCTTCGTAGGCGTAGCCCGTTTTGCCGGCGTTTTCCGGGTCGGCGGCGGTACCCTCCGGGATACTTCCGACGATTTGCCCTGCCAGCCCGCCGTCGAGCCGCGGATCGAAAACGTAGATCGTCTTTCCGGCTTTTTTCGCGGCGTCGTCTATATAGGGAGCCAGAGCTTTAGTTCGCCCGTCCTCGCCTCCGAACAGGATGATGAAATCTCCCTCGGGCTTTAGCGGGCCGTTCGCCGGCCTCGTTATCTCGTCCGGGTCGTCGGACAATAAATTTATAAGGTCCTGATAATTCAGCGACTTGAAGTTGGAAATCGAATCCAAACCGTAGATACTTTGAAAGTAATCGAATTCGCCGCTCTTTGCGACGACCTTGTTCTCTCCGGTTATTTGACCGTTATTCGTCTCTCCCTCGCCGACGGGGGAGAGGTTCGCGACCGAAAACAGAAGAACGACCGACAGTATGGATACGATAGCGAACGTGACGATTATTTTCGCTTTGATTCCTTTGATTTTCGCCATACTATTTCCCTTCCTCCGCCTTGTCCTTAGGCTTGACGGCGCAAATGCAGGTGTGCTCTATGCCGTCGAGAAACGAGGACGCGCCCCCTATCGGGCAGGACTCCCCTTCCGGCGCGGCGGTTTCCTCGGAAATGGCGGCTACCGCCGCGGCGGGCTCTATTTGAGCGTCTTTATCCGCCTCGAGATAGCTTGTCTTATCCTGCAAGATTTGTTTGTCGATTTGATTTTCCCACTTGCCGAGGACGTATCCCGCCAGGATCCCGTCGTTGACGTTGAGGGCCGTCCTTCCCATATCGACGATAAAGTCGACGGCGATCAGGATAGTGACGAGCTCTATAGGAAGCCCGAGGAAGGAGAGGACGACGAGGGAGACGTTAATCGCGCCGCCGCCCACTCCGGCCGTCCCTATCGAGGCCACGACGGCGTATATGATTAGAGGGATCAGGAACGAGAGCGACCAGACGTTCAAGCCCTGCACCATACCGACGAGCATCGCGAGTATCACCGGATAGACTCCGGCGCAGCCGTTCTGGCCTATGCAGGTGCCGAGCGTCGCCGACAGATCGGCGTTGACGGCGCTTATCCCGAGCTTTCTCTCCGCCTCGATCGTCAAAGGAAGCGTCGCCGCCGAGGAGCGGGAGGAGAAGGCGAAGAGGAGGGCCGGAGAGGTCTTTTTTAAATACAGAACGGGATTTAATCCTAAAATCCAAAGAATCGCGAGGTGCAAAACGAAAACTATCGTCATAGCCGCGAAACAGGCGAGGATAATAAATCCGAGCTGCTTCAGGGCCTCGACGCTTCCCGTGGCGGCCCTGCTCGTAATTATCGCGAGCACGCCGTAGGGCGTCAATTTTACGATAAAGTTGATGATTTTTACGACGAATTTGTAAATTACGTCGAGGCCGCTCTTGAATTTGGACGCGATTTCGGGGTGCTCCTTGTTTATCGCAAGATATGCGAATCCTACGACCGCGGAAATTATGAGAACGGGGAGCACCGAGTTGGACGAGAAAGCTGCGAAGAGATTATCCGGTATCAGCTCGAGAATAGTCGTCGGAATATCCGAGGGCGCCTTGTTTATCGGCGCGCCGGCTATCAGGCTGTCGGCTTTTAAATTAAATACCTTTACGATAACTATTGAAATAACGGCCGAGATCGCCGTCGTAACGAGCAAAATGAGTATTATTTTGCCGCTCTTTTTTATTCCCTCGTCGGCGCCCGCAGAGCGCGCTATCGCCGATACCACCGAAACCGCGACGAGAGGGACGATGATAAATTGAAGAGCTTTTGTGAAACCCTTGCCGATTATATCTATCCATTTTGTAAGCTCGGCCGCCTTTTGGGAAGGCACTATTTTATAATGAGTCAATAACTGTACGCCCACGCCGAGAATCAGCCCGAGCCCGAGGGCTATCAGAATATTGACGGAAAAATTTATTTTGAGCTTTTTATCAAAGAAAGCCAAAAGAATAATAAAGCCTATGAAAATCGCCGCGAGAGCGATAATTATAGCGATTACTCCGCCGCCGGTCATTTTTGCCTCCAAAACATATTATTCATATATGTTTTCTATGTTATATATTATATGCCGGAGGAAACGAATGTGTCAAGGATTTTAGAGGCAGAGGATGATAAAAAAAACG
>AGTN01585455.1_pt1 | contig 10820 bp, 10 predicted proteins | sample 314218 | NCBI WGS metagenome assembly AGTN01 (sample SAMN02954264, study PRJNA73603) | bioreactor metagenome | biome: terrestrial; feature: non-aerated bioreactor; material: poplar woody material; isolation source: poplar biomass | place: USA | collected 2006-12 | reverse complement strand
TGCAAAAACAAATTTAGATGCCGATAATGTTATCGCATTCCCTGCACAGCGCGCTCTGCGCGCTGCGTAACCTAGTTTAACCTAGAGTTCGCAGGACTCTCTGGAGACTTGTCTACCCGTTTCCAGTTGGGTCAACCATGGTGGATGCCCTTGAGCAAAGTTAGCGAGTAATAGCTCAGGATAAGACATAATCGCGATCCCGGATGGCTGTTCAGGCCTTTCTCAGCGGACTTCGGTAACTGCGGAAATTCTGAACTAAGCTTGTAGTAGCGTGCTTCTCCACTTCTTTGGACGCGAGTGCGATTCTCGCCGCCTCCACCATTTTCATTAAGAACAGGCTTTAAAGTGCTTCAGGCTCAGGCTTTCGGGCATTCGCGTTTGCACGCAGGTGTGGCCCCTTTTGTGGCCCGTCGATTTATTTTTGGGAACTGAAATCACCGGGTTTGGCAAGGATTTTTGGGGTGGCTTCGATCAGAAGCGCGTTTTATACTGGAGCGTATCGTTGTGCGCTCCGACCGCTGCGTGATGCCAGAATTAAATTCTATTCCAATCAAGTCTTCGTCATTGTCGTATCAGCCCTACGTGGGCTCGGGCGAACCTGGCTTGAGCATTTGTTTGTGGCGAGTTGAAATTGACGGAAAGTTGTTCTCGAAGTCGATGTCTCCGTTTCGAGCGTCAGACGCCCGGGTTGAACGATTTGGTTGTGATTCCTGTGGTGTTGCAGGCGATGGCACAGCTTTCTATGCTGTTCGTCGACTGGGAGACCGAGTGCTTTGGATTTATGAGGATCTTCTGGACTCTGGAACAATTCGGGACTTCGAGAACTTGCCGGAACTCTATGTGTTTGATGGCGGTGAGTACGAGGGCGTGCTTGGCGCCGGAAGCGTTGCCGAATTGCCAGAAATTTCGGAAGTGGAGATGCTTTGTTTGATAATTCGCTATCTTCCTCCCTCGTCGCTGGCGTTGTATCTGGAACCGGAAATTGCTGACGATCCGCGTGGAAGCGAATTGATGCGCCTCACCAGGATGCTTTCTGGAGAAACGTTGGTAACAAAAGCAGAAGAGTACCCAAAACGCTTCGCTGAGATAAGAGTCGTTTTGGACTTACCCGGAGAACCAGATTGCAACTGGTTTATTGGAACCAGTGCTCAAGGTTTGTGTGTGATGTTTGCAGCATTTCCTAAGTTGCCATGCTGGATTTGTAGTGAACAAATTGCTCAGTCTTTGATGTGCCAGCGTTTAGAGAGAAGCTCAGGTTAGTCAATAAGCCGGCGATTTCGGATATTGAGATATGGGAATTCTTGCGGGCGATTGAGTCTGGCAGCGTGATCCTTACGCCGGACGGAGAACGAGAGCCCGGAGAGATCTGCATTGGAAACGTTGCATACAAAGCAAGTAATGGTTGGAGAATCGTTATCTTCAACGACGCAAATGAATGGGATTACATTGACGAGATCGTGACTTATGATGGGCGACGGATTGAGTATAACGAAATCGCTGACTCGTTCCCCGATATTGATTGTTACGAGCCAACCGAAGATATAAGTTGGTCGCGATATCGCATTCCCCCCTAGCGACGTCCGTAAGAAGACATTGATTGGACGCATCAACAAGTTTTTCTCTGGTGGGCAGAATCACTCATAGCTTTAGTTGGAGGCTTAAGCAAGCTTTCCAGTCTGTCTTCGTTTTGTCGCGATGAGTCTTTGATGAATCTCGCATAGTGCTTGAACGTTGTTTGCAAAGTTGAATGTCCTAGCACAATCTAGGTTCATGTGCGCCTGGCGCATCATTGGCGGTGCTTGTCTTTCCGGAATGATGCGGCACGATCTTGTACAAATTAGCTGCGCGTGCCCAGCTGAAACTCAGCATTCTCAATAAGAGAAAAGTGCGAAGGTGTGGCCCTTTTTGTGGCCCGTCAAAATTTTTTTGGGAACCGAAAACACCCAGTTTCTGCTCGGATTTTTGGGGTTCACCAGTTGGCGAAGTGTTGGCTTGAAGCACTGTTTTAAGCTATTCGCGTTTCACTCTGCTGAGAAATGCCTGTACTGATTCAAATGCTCTTCGCTTGATTCGCATTTGCTCGTCCTTATCTTCGACTCCCAGGAAAGCGGCGACAGACGTGGGTCCCACGTGATCCACGGATTCAAATTTCTGGGCGATGTTTGTCAGCGCTTCTTGGACAAGACTATTTTTCAGATCACTTCTAATTAGCTCGGCAATGGCCTCAACGCTGCCTGGGTAATACCGCAATACGTATTCAATGTCATATGCGTCCTTTGGCTTTTTCCGTCTTGCAAGCACGATTCCCTTCATCACAATAAACGGGACCACTCCTGCTATCTTGCAAGTGACGGTGTCTTTCCCGCCCTCGTTAGGTAGTTCGCCAGAGACCGTGATGGTCTTCGTGCGGTCAAAAACCAAATCTGTTCCGCGTGCTTTCAATGCCCGTACATCTTGAATGGACTCGTGCCTGCGGCCTTTGCCGGTGTCGCCTCCATACTCGCCTGTGAGAAGATCTAGTTCTATTGTGAAAGTTTTGGCCTTCCATTGTCACATCTTTGAAGTACTTGAATTGTGCGTTCTTCTCCGTGTTCTGTCGGTAACCGTGCTGAGTGAGGATTTTGTTTATGGTGGCGTATGCTTCTTCGCTTATGTTTTCTTGATTGAGCGCTAAGTCCACATCCATTGAAGCCGCGTGTTCCTCCGCCGCACCCTCAATCAAGAGTGTTGGCACCCAGCCGCCGACGATTGCCATGTCATCCACGTAGTCACCAAGAATATGCACGACCTCAATAAGCACTGAGCGGCAAGCGCTTACCGTGCGCGGATCATATTCGCTTGCTGTCGGAAAGTTCATCCTGTGTCACCCAGCGTAGCCTTCCACCTGGGCAGCATTTTTTGCTCGAATAGAAACTCGGCCGCTTCTTGCCCGCGAGTTTTGTGGCTGGCCAAATCAAGATAGAGTTGGAGATCGCTTACAACCATTCCAGTCCAGTCTTTGCTTGTGCGAGTACCACGTAGAATGAATTCGTCCAGCGGCTTTAGGAGCAGAAAATTTGCGCCAGATGGCACTGGTTTCCATCCAAGATCTTTTGCTACCTGAGCCAAATCTGCATCTACGAATGCCGAACTCATGGAGATTCCGCGCACGAACGGAGCGATTCTGTTCGATGCAGAAAACAACGTCAGCGCATAGCTAAAGTTTTTGAGCTGGCAATAATTCTGAAGTTGACCTTCAAGTTCATGCATTCCGCCCGGCGCGTAACAACCAAGGGATTCGTTGTCCTTATATGAATACTCGCGGCTCCATTCATGCAGCACGTCTTCAGGTTCTTTGAGTTTGAGCCCTCCAGGGGAAGCCATCGCGAAATCTAGATTGAGCAACTTTTGCTTTACCTTTGAGGCGAGTCCGATGCTTATCTGAGCGGTTTCAGAGAGATCTTGTACCTGCCAGACTCTGGATGGGTCTTCGAGCATGATTCGTATTACTCGGCTTGACTTCGGAGAGAACAAGCTGCGCAGCGGGCGCTTCTCCACTTTCATGTTTTCCATTACTTCGCGTTCGATAAATATCGAGTCAAAGGCAAAGCGACAGTTACCTGACAGATCCAGGTAGCCAACATTCATCTCCTTGCAAATTTCCGCCGATCGCTTGCTTATATATGTGGCTGCTACGACTGGGTAAAGCTTGCTTCTTTCAGGGCTTTTGTTTATTAGTGCCAGCAGTCTTGCGCACGATTCTCTGATCAGCCTTGGTTCTCCGCTTGATCTGGTTAGTACGCAAACAATCCACTTCTCATTTGATGGGGTGATGAAAGCTGCTTCGAAACCATGAATTTGATCTGGCTTGTCGATATCCTCACTGTAGAGCATGCCACCATTGAAGGTGCTTTTAATTTGCACGTCGTTGATACCTGGCACCTGCTTGATCAGGTTCTCGAAGGCGGTTTCCAGTTCTTGTTTGTGTTCTTTGTATGCTGGCATGAGTTCAATACTATTTTGCCATGTTTCACCGTACGGTGAAAACCATTAAAGTAGTGAAATTTTTATTTCCATCTACTATTATACCCTGTTTCACCGTGCGGTGAAACTATCAAATTTAGTGAAATATAGGTATATTCGCCCAAATGGCTATATTTACTGCGCAGTAAATATCTGTCAAATCGTGAATATGGCTGCCAGAAGCGGGATGCAGGTTGCAATAGATAAACCGGAATCAATAAGCTACCCCAAAATTCCTTCAAAAACTGTGGCCCATTTTGTGGCCCCTCATGTGTCCATTCGTGACTATTAGCGCCACTTCGCGCAAGCGACAAAAATCCCGAAACCCGTACCATCAAATAAAATCAATTGACGAGTCTTAATGAGAATGACAGCCCAGGCGATTCTCGCCGCCTCCACCATTTTTATTAAGAACCGGCTTCAAGACGGTACAGGCTCAGGCTTTCGAGCATTCGCGTTTTTGCTTTGCACGCGGGTGTGGCCCCTTTGTGTCCCGTCAATTTATTTTTGGGAACCGAAATCACCTGGTTTCAGTAAGGATTTTTGGGGTTCACCAATTAGCTAGTAACTTCGCAACGAGAGCACGTACCGAATCATTTTTGCTGTTCTTGTACGACTCGACAATTTGCTTCGCCTGCACACCCTTGATCTTCCCGAGAGCAACGATATAGGTAATCGCATTTGAATCGCTTGGTGGTTCTTGATGTAGCGCTTCCACGATGAGGGGCACAGAGGGTTCATCGTGAAGCTGTCCCAATCCTGTTACAGCAAACCTCTTCACGAAAACATCTTTATTGCTTTGCAGGATCGATTTGAATAAATCCTTATCTTTGTCGCGAGGAAACGCTGCTAGGTACTGAAGCGAACTGCGATACCAATCCGTAGATTTCTTCGTGTCGCTTTGCAGAAGGGATTCATATACGTCTTGAAGTCCATCAATTCTGTTCTGAATTGCCAGCTCAGTCAGTGCCACTGTCCGCAAATCTGGGTTGCGGATTAGGAGTGGAAGTTGTTCTACCAACTGTCGTGAGGAATTTCCCTTTAGACTGAAAGCAGCCCAGTACCTGACCGTCGAATCTGAATCGGAGAGTAATTGGATCAAGAGGTTGACGCTTTCGTCATCTTTTCTTCCAGCAAGTGCGCGAGGTAATTCCTGCAGTATCTTGTGATTTTTTGTTCTGCGAATTGTATCTCTTACGGCATCGAGCAGCGCGTCAGAACTCAGCAACGGTTGGTCGAAAGTAAAGAAGACGTACTTCGGATCGACCTTTCCATCGCGAACCAGCATTAGCCACTTCCGTACTGAGTCCTCACGAGTCGATTTCAAATACGAGTCAAGAATGTCTTCGGAGAGTTTTGAATTGGAAGGACGACCCAGCGTTAACAAGTATTTTTGATCTGCTGGCGTTGGGCTATTGGCCAAAGCCTCTAACGATATTTCTCGGAGTGTTTTGTCCTTAAGAGACGGACCGAGAAGTTCCTTCAGATCTCCCATTCCCAGCGCCTTAACGGTGTAAATTGCATAGCCTCTGTTTGAAGCATCCCAAGTCTTCACAGCCTCTCGTACTACTTGGTCGGTTTTAGGGTTGAGTCCGGTTTCCGAAAGACTTTGAACCGCAAGAATTTTGGCTTTGGGATTTTTCGATTTGATCTTTTCATACGCGGTTTGCCGAAGCGATTCCTTGTCCAGTCTCATGTAGAAGGGGAGCATGTGAGCATCTCCGAATTCCTCGTTCTCGACTAGAAAATCAAAAAGGTCAGAAGTGTGACTGTCCGGCAAATAGAGAAGAGCGAGTCCAGCCCAGAGCTTCCCGCCCTTAAAGGACTCTGTTTTCGCAGACTTTAGCAGTAAATCGTTGAACGAGTTATCGCTGGCGGAAGCCACGGTTATATAACCTAAAACGCGCTGATATGGGTTAGAGGATTGAAGCAAAGTGCTGATGCCCTTGCCGTAAAATGGTTCGTTCTTGAGCTTTGCAAGCGGGAAGTAAGTTGTCTCACGTCCTTCAATTGCGTTTGCCAATTCTGTTGTGTCTACTCCGGTCATGATGAACCCTGAGTAGTCTCGAAAGATCCGATTCAGATCATCCTCAGTAAACTTGGTTTCTAAGGACTTTTTGAATTCTTCAACGTATCCCTGATAAGTCTGGCTCTGCGGATTGCTTGATGCAGTCCCACTAACTTGGACCTGCTCAATATCCGTTTGCCCATAAGCGGAGCAGGTAGCTAAGAGGAGGACGGTTACTGTTGCAATGAGGCTCTTCATGAATGGAAAACGGACTTAGCAAGGGTATTTCGGCCAATCGTAGCATTCGCGGAGATTGCTATCATTGACTGAACGTTTTTTGACGCCCCTTACTCTCCCCGCCTGCAATCATAGCTTCCAGTTTTCGTTCGTTTTCTCTGGACGTATCCTTTATGAACCTGGCGTAGTGTTTGAAAGTCGTTTGGAGAGTCGAATGTCCAAGCACATTTGCCAGCCATCCGGGTGTAACACCATTTGCCAGACACAGAGAAGCGAAGGTGTGACGTAATTGATAGGAAGGTCGATGTCGAAGACCGGCTTTTCTCAATGCCGTTCGCCAAACATGATCGAGATGCTTGTCTATTGGCTGTCCACTCTTGGTTGTGAATACATATCCATCCAGATTGGCAGTTCCAAGTTGTTTTGTTTGTTCCAGTGCGTCACGCACAACGGATAACATCGGCACATTCTGGAACTCGATGCGGTTTTAGGAAGATCTTCAGATCCGCGCACTCTGCCCTTGTTGATTCGAATTTCTTCGCGATTAAGGTCGATGTCTTTCCAGCGGAGGGCTAATAATTCATTTGGCCTCGCTCCGGTCCATGCAAGACACGTAAATAATGGTCGATAGTGGGGAACGATTTTCCACAGCGCGAGATCCAATTCTTCTTTGGTTAGCGGATCGAGGTCCGGTTGCTTTTCGGTGAGTGACCGAACTCCAACGGTCGGATTTTCCGTAATCAGTCTTCTGCGCAAACAGACTTTCATAATGTAGCGAAGCAAACCCATGATGTTGTTTGTTCTTACTGCTGAAACATTCTTCGATACTTCGGCTTGAAAACGGGCAACATCTTCTTCGGTGATGTCGCTCACTTCCATTTTTCCGAATCCAGGAAGCAGATAGTTCTTCAGCACTTCGCGGTAGCCGCGCAACGTGCTGTACTTTAAGCTCGCCCTTTCCGCGAGATAATCTTCGGCGACTTCTGCGAACGTTTTGCGCGACTTAGGCTTCGTAAATTCAGCCAGTCCAGACCAATCATTTGTTGCATTCGCAACTGCGCGATGCTTCAAGATTTCTGCTAGCGCAAGCTCCGCGGCCTTGCGGTCGCGGCCGAACGATTTCACTCGGCGCCGGCCATTGACCTTTACCGAGATGTACCAATTGTTACCACGTTTCCAGATACCATCTTTAACGCCTGCCATGGATAACCCTCCTGGCGCGCAATTCACTAGGCACTATATGCGGTGCTCTAATGATCGCACATTTAACGAGTATTTGCTAGTTAGAAAATCAGCATCAGGACTTGATGCTAGCTCATGTGAGGTGTGTCAATTCCGTTAGCGGTAGACAAAATTTCGTGCGATGTCATTTGGATCAAGTTTATTGACTGTGTTTGCTTGAGTGAAATCGTTCATTGCGTCTGTTGATATGAGTACACGACGATTGATTTTGATGAATGTTATTTGACGGGAATTGATGAGCCGCCACATTGTCTTCAGTGACACGCCGAGATGGTCGGCCGCTGCGGCTACTGAATGAAGCTGGGGAAGTGTTTCGGACATGATGATCTCCTTGCCCGCAATCAGAATTCGGGGCGGAAAAATATCGCTTCTCATCGCGATTTTTTGAACAAAAAAGATCGCCGGAACAGAGGTCGGCGATCAATGAAGAGAAATGACTGTCAACGTTCGCGCTTGTGTTTGCGCAGTTGTTACTACAATTGTCATCGACACTTCGATTTTCTGTCTCTAGGGGAATTACTGATTGCGTTTTTCATGCGCACAGGACCAAAGGTGCCTGTCGACCCTTCTCCTGTACTCGAAACGCTCGCTAGTCAAATGATTCCGAGTAATTGCAGTGGAATTTGCAGCCTGCGCCCATTGATCCTGTACTCAAGGCCTTGCCACTCATAACATTCTGGATGTTTAGAGATTCTCTCTTGCCTTACCGAATGGTTCCCATTGGTTCGGCGCTTCGCTGAGACAGGAAACCGGTAAAATGTTAGCGTTGCATGGATATGAGAGAAATTTGCGTGGTTGAAAGCTGGTGGCAAAAGCTCGCTAAGAAGCTGCGGTTGATGACCGCTGGTAATGTCTTGGGAGCAAGCCAACGAAAACAACCATCAGTCACGAACGTTCAAATGGTAATTGATCTAACCCGTGAGCCGAAAGCGAACTTAGGGCTGCCTCCAGATGCAATTCCGGGACTCTCCGTCATAAAGGAACTCGTTCGCGGATTGCGTTATCGAACCGTTGATCAGTTGGTTGGCCGTAAGATCAAGCTAGCATCTCTTGAAAGGGCGCCCGGTGAACTATGCTCGGTGATTCGCCAGCATGGTATTCACGTTGACCCTGTAATACAGGATTTGAGTGCTGGTGCTTTCTTGAAGTACGGTCTACTGGATTACGATTTCGTTGTGGTCAATTCCGAATTGGCGCCCGAGCCTCAGCGAGTCAGGTTTCTAAAAAGCATGGGTCTCTTGCCTGACAAGAAAGACGTCGACGACTCTGTATTTTTTGATGCAGGGATCGGGTTCCTTGAAGAGATGGTAGATGAGATCAGAAAAAACAAGTTACTGTTCAAGATTCTGCTCGACAGCCAGGGAGCGTATCGCGGAGCACAAGGAAAGCCAAAGGAAAAGTGGATGAACGCTGATCCGAATCAATACTTCCCATGCGAATTCACCGTACGCGATGCTTGTCTCACTAATTGCAGTTTGATTTGGCTAAACAAGCACTTTTACTTGTAGACCGCGCTTTCTCTTTCGCACTTGCTGGTATCGCTTTCGTCCAGAGCCCGAACATCGAAACAAATCGGCTTGACCGTTCTGCTAGCATTCAACTCGTGACGGCGGCGAGTAACTGTTTTTGACTTGCTGTATATCGAATCGCCGTCGCCCGAAAATGAACGGAGCAGAACGAGTCACTGCCCTACCGCATGTCGGTTCTTAAAAATGCTACTCTGGGCGCGATTTCGAATAAGAGGACCGGATTTTCTGGATCTTTGCGCTCAGAGCGGTTCTTAAACGCATACTGTGTGCTCGATTCCGGGATAGGAGGAATTTCTCTTTTATCTTGCCTTACCGAATGGTGTACCACCATTCGTTCGGCTCAGCAAACCCATCGTCCGCATGACATCTTTTGTTTCTGAGCTGGTAAACTTGTTGGCAATCATGACACCGCCCTGCAATCCTAGATGAAAGCCGACGAATCCCTCGATACGATCAAGAAGCTTGAACGCAATTTCGACGACGAATCAGTCGAACGTGCTCTTGCCTCCCTTGATGCAGGAGCGTTCGACGGCTGGATGATTAGCAAGCTCCTTGCTGGACGAGGAGCAACGCTTATTTGGCCAAAAATCGAGCAACGTCTGAAGCAGAATCTTTCTTTGACGAACATCGCCAGATTGGCTGAATATCTGCCTAGGAATGAAGTCACGGTGTTGCTTGACCAAGTAGGGATTGATGACTCTCACCTTATCGATCAAATAAAGGATGGACGTTTCCCGCCAATTCGACTGCTTCCGAAGGAGCGCAGGGAGCGCATTTACGACAAACTGCGAGACATCGTGACAGCCGAAAGTAGTAGTGAGCACGCTTCCACGCTGTTGTTGTTTCTGCTGGACTTTGATAGGCAGCCTGGCGCGGATCGATTTGCTAATGAGCAATCACTTAAATTGGCGACGGAGTGGTGCCTTCGCATCGGGGATGAACAAAGAGTTGAACAAGTTCTGTCTCGGCTTCTCTGGATGCGTCCATCGCAAGAATTACTTCAACTCGCCGAGGCCCACTTATACAACTTCGCGTGGACGATGGATACCACGTTTCTATTGACGGGGTTAATGGAAGCGACAAGACGTTCTCAGAAGACTGACTGGATAGATCGGTGGTACAAGTACTCGGAACCGCATGGGATTGATGGCTGGGTAATCTCGCAATGGATTCGAACGACTAATTGCAGTCGTCGAGCGCTGGTCAGCGCAAAGGATGCTATTCGCTTTGGTTGTCCTGGCCGTCAAACGTTGATTCGCGGCATGACAGAGTTTTTGCATCGCAAGTCTGTGCATCGCTGGATGGACCGATTCATGGAGAGCAACATCAATCGTCGTTTGGTAAGGGCGATTATTCCCGATGTAATTAGTCGTTCGCCGACGAAACATCATTGCGCGTTAGCTAAGCAAGCGATGCAAGCCGCCAGTGATGAGGAGTCTGGCAATATTCTGCTTGAGCTGATTAAGTTCACGCGTGATAGCGAAGTCGTTGACTTAGCGAAACAACGTGTGCACGAGTATCCGAATGCGCCAGAGTCTTTCACGCTTATGTGTGCGATCGCCAAATCGGATTCTGCGGTGGCAGTTCCATGGATCAAAGAGTGGATCGCGGGTGCGCTTCCAGATCAAGTTGGTGCTGGACTGACAGAGGTCATTGCCGCGTCACCAACTACCGAGCATTTGCAGATGGCGCGCGATTGGTTCTCGAAAGTCGAACAGCAGGAACTTCCTGTTTCAACTTGGAGGCGCGCCCGTCTCCTTGAGGCGGTGCTCAAGGGAGATTCAGCGGAAGACACAATTCGC
>AGTN01571974.1_pt1 | contig 10894 bp, 8 predicted proteins | sample 314218 | NCBI WGS metagenome assembly AGTN01 (sample SAMN02954264, study PRJNA73603) | bioreactor metagenome | biome: terrestrial; feature: non-aerated bioreactor; material: poplar woody material; isolation source: poplar biomass | place: USA | collected 2006-12 | reverse complement strand
GATCGCGTTCAGCACCATCAGCGGCACCACGATCACGAGGCCTGTGATGATGCCGGCCCAGCCGCCCGCTTTGGTCATACCCTTCCAGCGCACGCCCAGCAGGAACGGCGCGAGGAAGCAGCCCGAAAGCGCGCCCCACGAGTACGACATCAGCGTGACGATCGCGGCGGGCTGGTAAAGCGCGATAACGAGCGATATGAGCACGAAGCCCGCGCACAGCGAGCGCATCCAGATCATTATGCCTTTGTCGCTCATCCGGGGTTTGAGCGAGCCCTTGATGAGATCCATCGATATGGAGGAGGACGAGACGAGCACGAGCGAGGACAGCGTGGACATCGATGCCGCAAGCAGCAGCACGAGTATCAGCCCCAGCATCGCGGGGGACAGCGCGCTGTTTAAGACCGCCGGCATGACCGCGTCCTTGGTCTTTGCGATCGCTTCCGTGGTTTCGGCGGTAAACCCGGTTTCGAACAGCCTGCTGAAGCCGCCGACGAAATACGCGCATCCGCCGATGATGAGCGCGAACAGCGAGGAGATGACCGTTCCGCGTTTAATCGCTTTGGCGTCGCGGATCGCGTAGAACTTATGCACCATCTGCGGCATGCCCCAGGTGCCGAGGCTGGTCAGCAGTATCAGCGAAATCAGCCCAATGGCGTTCTTTGCCGACCCGAAGGGAGAGGCCAGCGTGGAGCCGATATCCGGAACCTGCGAGAGCCTTTCGAGGCCCGCGGAAAGGCCGCCTACCGCCTCGTCGCCCAGCACGAACACCACCATCAGTATCACGCCCGCGATCATGACGATGCCCTGGAAGAAGTCGGCCAGCGCCGTCGCAATGTACCCTCCGGACAGGAGGTACACCGCGGTGAGCGCCGCCATCAGGATCATGCAATACTTGTAATCGATATGGAACACGCCCTCAAAGAACAGGCCGAGCCCCTGATATACGCTCGCGCAATACGGTACGAGGAATATGAATATCAGCAGCGCGGTGACGATCTTCATGTTCGGCGACCGGTAGCGCTTCTTAAAGAAATCGGGCATTGTGGAAGCGTCGAGCCGCTGCGTGATCTCGCGCGTGGGCCGGGCCATCAGCTTCCATACCACGAAGGAGCCGATCAGCGCGTTGGCGATGCCGATCCACGTGACGCTGATGCCCATGTCCCAGCCGAACTTACCGGCATACCCCATGAATATGACGGCGGAAAAATACGTTGTGCCGTAGGCAAACGCGGTCATCCAGGCGCCCATATTGCGCCCGCCTAAAAAGAAGTCGTTGACGGTTTTGGCTTTACGCCGGGAAAAAAATGCGATAACCAGGAGAATTGCGACATAAATACAGAGAATGATGATCTGGGCAACCATAGCTACCTTCCTCCCATACTACAAAAATTGGTAAATAAAAAGACCTGCCATGCTACTTTCCTACAGCCATGATATTACATCATTTCGTTTTCAGATTCAAGAGCTTTTATCAGTTATATGCCGAAATTTGTCCATACGCTTTGGTTCCGTATCCCGGAAGTATGGGCGCTGCTCCCTTGCCGGGCTTTCAAGCGCGGCGTCTCACGCCTGCCGGGCATGCCGGCGGCGGCGTATTGCCCCTGCGCTGCCCGGAATATACCGGCGGGCAAGGAAGCGGCGCTTCTCCCGCGGCATAGGAAAAGACCTGCAATGCACGGATTACAGGTCTTTGTCTCTCCTTCACCTGCCCAAGAAGGCCCCTCCTGCTTCGGCCTTTCCATAGGAATCGACGGCTTGCCGATCCATCGTGTGCTTATCCTTCTCTCTGCAATATAACGGTTCGATTGCTAAAATTGCTCAGTGTGAGGTATATGCCGTCGCCGGATATAAACACCTTTGTGGGCGCAAACTCTGCCTCCGGCATCACTTCCGATTCCCAGGTTGCCCCGCCGTCGGTGGTTGTCAGGCACAGTGTTTTATATCCCTCGCCGGATGAGGATAAACCGGTAAACACGATCGTCCCATTGTTTTCATCGGTAAAGCTGATATCCGCCACGGCCAGATCGTTTTTAACCAGCTTCGACTGCTTCTGCACATTGACAATATCATAATTCGCTAAGCCCAAATCCTGCTGGCTCCAGGTGGCTCCGCCGTCGGCGGTGATGAAAAACAGCCCGTCGTGGGATAAAAGATATCCGTCCTGCGGCGTCCTGAGGCAGATGGCCGCGATACTGCTCGCGCCTTCGGGCAGGGGCAGCTCCGTCCATGTGTTCCCCCCGTCGTTCGTGGCCGCGAATCTGGAAAGCGAGGTGATCCAACCGGTCGTATCATCCACAAAGTCGATATTGTTATGAAGCCTGCCTATATTGATATCGCTGACTGCGCTCCATGTCTTCCCGCCGTCGTTACTCACGCGCACATTGCTTCCGTTCCCGCCGGCCCAGACAATGTTCTCATCGACAATATCAAGGCAGAAAAGGCACATGGAGCTGTTCTCACCTTCCGGCCACGTCTGCCCTCCGTCATTGGTATAGTGGACTTCCCCGTCGTACCCGACCGTGATGCCGAATTCTCCATTGAGAAATCCCCCCATATTTGTGGGGTGGGATATCTTGCTGTCAAAGACGATGGTCCAGTCTGATTCCGGCTGCGGGGACAACTCATCGGTATCCCCTGCCGTTTCCGAGGTTAACGGATCTGCTTGAGTATCTGCATTCGGGTCTGCGCTCTGGCCGGCAGGCTCCGCGGAAGAACATCCCGCCGCAAGGACAACCGCCAGCAGAAAAAACGCCAGAATCGCACGTGAATTAAATCGTTTCATAATTTGACTCCTCCTTTTCCCATATTATAATATCCGGGAGAAGGAGAACGAACTGCTAATCGGAAGAGAAAACCTGCCAATCGGAAAATCCTCAGGAGCTGCTCTCAAACCGGTTCCGGTATTCGGACGGCGGACAGCCGACGTATTTCTTAAACGACCGGAGAAAGTGCGCGTCATCCCGGTAACCGGCTCTTTCCATAATCTCTTTGACCGGAAGGTACGTTTTCCTCAAAAAGGAGCAGGCGACCTGTACCCTGATGCTGCTGATGTATTCCGTTACAGTGATGCCCATGACCGCTTTGAAGTTTTGATTCAGGGTGGTTTTGTTGGTATGAAATTGCCTTGTGACGGCTTCCATGGTGATCTTTTCAAGGTAATGGATATGCAGCCAGTCCACCACCTCCTTGATTTCATCGGTGATTTTGCCGAAGGATATCTTCTCCTGCGCACCGTTTTCATCGTAAATGGAGCTGACCAGCAAAAGCAGCTCTATGAAGAAGGAGCGGCTTCGACAGGGCCAGAATTCGTCCTTTTGCCCTGTAAGCTCCGAATCCGTCAGTTCTATCAACCGCGAAACCCGGTTTCCCATATAACGGTTTACGGGGCACGCCCCTATGAAAACGCCGGTCCGTATAAAAAAGGGCCTGAAAAACCAGGAGTCGTCATCTAAGGAATCTTTCCATGCCCCAAGGCTCTGAAACGTAACATACCGTTCAAAGCAGGTCGGTTCAAAATACATGATATCCAGCCTGAGCCCGGAGGTAGCGTGAAGCTCCACGTTATCACATTCGTTGAGGCATAAAACCGTCGGGCTTGTGACGATTTGGCTGCTGTTTCCGTTTGTGAATACCGCGGAGCCCGCTTTAATGGAAACGATCCTGTACCTCTCGTTCAGGCATTCGTTATCCAGACAATCCACATCCCGGGCGCAACTGATCTTTAACTCAAAGCCGGGAAATATTTCCTTTCCTACCGTAGAAAACCGCATGTCAATTATTTTTCCTTTCCCGGAACCCTGCAGGTATCGTAAAGCCAAATTTAAGGTTAAGGAGCTTCCGTACTGAGCGACACGATGTACGTACAATAAAACACCGAGGCTCCCAAAAGCGAGCGGGATTTTGGAGTCCCTGTAACAAAACATATCATTTTATTGTTCAAAATTCAATATTTTTGTTTGGGCGCAGGCCAAAGTTTTAGCCAAGGTATGGTGCGAAAAAATGTGAACGCGCCAGGCCTGATGCATAGGATGCCTTAGTTGGAGATGATCATGCCAAAGCTTCGTCCGGCCTGCGCAGCAGCGCGTTGATTGCTTCGATATGCGCGCGCGCTTCATCCTCGCCGATTTTGAGCATGCTCTCGATGCTCCTGATCTGGTGGCGGCGGTAGCTGTCGAGCTGGGGCCTGAGCATGATGTCCGCATATTGCGCGCAAATTTCGCTGTTGACGTTGATGCTTAAGTTATAGGCCGTTAAAAACACGTCGAGGCGCTTTACGCTCTGCGTGCCGCGGTTGCGGTCGGCGTTGAGGTTGATCCCCACGACCGCCTCCGCGCCCATCGCGCGCACCGCCTCGGTGGGAATGCTGCGCAGCGTGCCGCCGTCGATATAGGTTTTCCGGCCGATGCGCACGGGCTGGAACACGCCGGGCACGGCGCAGCTGGCTGAAAGCGCTTTGGATACGCTGCCGCGGCAAAGCGTCTCGAGCATGCCGTTCTCGAGGTTCACCGCGACGGCGCAGAAGGGCTTTTTCAGTTCGCTGAAGGCCGCGCCCTTTAAAAAAGCAGTCGGCGAACTGTTCGATGACCTCGCTGCTCATGTAGGAAAATATCGGCCTTTTGGGCAGCACGTTTTTTTCGCGGATGTTCAGCGCGAAGTCGTAAAGCTCCTGCCATGGGATGCCCGCGGCATAGAGCGCCCCCGCGATCGCGCCCGCGGAGTTGCCCGCGACATAGTCGAATTCGATATGGTTCTCCTGAAATACGCGAATCACGCCGATGTGCGCAAAGCCCCGCGTGCCGCCGCCCCCGAAAGCGACGCCGCTTTTTGCATGCTGTAATTTCATATGCCCTCCCGACTGGAAATTCATGTGCCCCCTAAAATGAATATATTACAAACGATACGCGGACTTGTAAAGAATCGTACCGAAAAACGCGAAAATTTATCCGCTCCAGATTTGGAACTTCTTTGGCTGCGCGCGCGTCTAACCTGAAAACAACCTTTCGGAGAGGAATCATGAAAAAAACGGCGTTGATAATATTGGCGGCTGCGATGCTCGCCGGGTGCGCGGTGCAGGCCGCGCCCGGGATATCCGGGGAGGTATCCGGCGCGACGGCTGAAATAAAGCCGCCGGGGCTTACGGCGCGGCTTTCCGAGCAGCCGGTGGAAGCGCTTGGCGCGGACTTCGTTAGCGGCGTCAACAGCTTTGGCTTCTCGGCGGCGTCGCGGCTGTACGGCGGCGAAGCGAACCTCGCGCTTTCGCCCGCCGGCATCGAGCTGGCGCTGTGCATGACGCGCGCGGGCGCGGCTGGACGGACGAAGCAGGACATGGCCGGGACGCTGGGGCTTTCCGGCCTGACCGATGCGCAGATCGCGGACGCGTGCCGCTTACTGATGTGGCGCGCCAACACGGGCGGTATGGAGGCCGCCGACGCGATCTGGATTGGCGAAGGACTGACGCTGAGCGACGGATTTGCCAAAACCTGCGCGGAGGACTTCATGGCCGACGCGTACGCGCTTCAGATCCCCGGCGCGATGGACGCCATCAACGCGTGGGCCGGCGGGAAGACGCACGGCCGCATCGACGACATCATACAGCGGGAGCTCAGACCTGATACGCGCATGGCGCTGGCCAACGCGCTGTATTTCCTCGGCGACTGGGCGGAGCCTTTTGAAGCCAACGATACCCGCGACGAGGCGTTTTCCGCGCCCTCCGGCAGCGTGACGACGCCCTTCATGCACAGCACGCGCGCGGTGCCGTATTACGAAAACGACGATTTCTCCATGATCACGCTGGATTTCAGGGGCGGGGACTGCGAGGGGCGGTACGCGATGGCGTTCCTGCTGCCTGCGGAGGGAAGCTCTGCGGAGGAATTGCTTGCATCGCTTTCGGGCGGGGATTTCGCGCAGGCGCTCTCCGGCGCGCAGAGCCGCGAGACGCTCATCAGCCTGCCCAAGTTCGAATTTTCGTATTTCATAAAGCTGAACGATACGCTGATCGGCATGGGCATGGGCGTCGCGTTCAGCGGCGAGGCCGATTTCTCCGCGATGACGGCGGAGCCCAACGGGCTGTACATCGACGAGGTGCTGCATAAGTGCTTCGTGAAGGTCGATGAGCTGGGCGCGGAGGCCGCCGCAGTCACCGCGGTGATTATGCGCGAAGGCGCCGCGATGCCGCCCGGGGACGCGGCGGTGTTCCATGCCGACCGGCCGTTCCTGTTTGCGATATACTCCCTCGAGGACGGTACGATCGCGTTTCTGGGCGTGATGGCCGACCCTTCGGCGAAACAGGAGGAGGTCCTGTGAAGAAGATTTTATCGCTGGCGCTGGCGATGATCCTTGCACTGCCGGGATGCGGCGCGCCGTCCGATACGGATGGCGGCGGGGTGGCGGCGGTGGCGTACGAAGGGGAGCTTGTCCCGCAGCCGGTTACGTCGCTGGGCGACGATTTTGCGCGCGGCGTCAACGATTTCGGTTTCGGTACGGCGGAGCTGCTCTGCGGCACGGACGCCAACTTTGCGATATCGCCCGTGAGTATCGAACTCGCGCTTGCGATGGCGCGCGCGGGCGCTTCGGGCGGGACGGCGGAGCAGATGAAAGCCGCGCTGGGGCTTTCCGCGCTGACCGACGCGCAGATCATCGAGGCGTGCCGCCGGATCATGTGGCGCGCCAACACGGGCGGCATGGAGGCCGCGAACTCCTCTGGCTCGGCACGCGCGATGCCTACAGCGGGGATTTTATAAACGCCTGCACGGACGATTTCATGGCCGACGCCTATCCGCTGGAGATCCCCGGCGCGATGGACGATATCAACGCCTGGGTGAGCGGCAAGACGCACGGGAAGATCGAAAAGCTGCTGGAGCAGGAGCCCGGCGAGGCGACGGAGCTGATACTGTGCAACGCGCTTTACTATCTGGGCGACTGGGTGCTGCCGTTCGAGGCGGACGACACGTACGATGAGGAATTCGCCGCGCCTTCCGGCACGGTCACGGCGTCGTTCATGCACAGCGGCTGGTCCGTTCCCTACTATGAAAACGAAGCGTTCTCGATGATATCGCTGGATTTCAAGGGCGAGGAAGGCGAGGGGCGGTATTCGATGGCGCTGCTGCTGCCCGCCAGGGGTACGGGCGTCAGCGAACTGCTCGCCTCGCTCGACGGCGGCGGCTTCGCCGCGGCGCTCTCGGGCCTTACCGAGCAGCAGGTGCTGATCAAGCTGCCCAAGTTTGAGTACACGTACTCCGCGCCGCTTCGGGACGCGCTCGTCGGCATGGGCATGGCGGACGCGTTTGACCCCGGTGCGGCGGATTTCTCCGGTATGACGGGCGGGCAAAACGACCTGTATATCTCCGAGGTGCTGCACAAATGCTACATCCGCGTGGACGAACTGGGCGCGGAGGCCGCCGCCGCGACGGGCGTATTGGTGGCGGGAACCGCCGCTCCGGCGAAGGCCCCCGCAACGTTCTATGCCGACCGCCCGTTCCTGTTCGCGATATACTCCCTCGAGGACGGCACGATCGCGTTTCTGGGCGTCGTGAACGACCCGGCACAGAGTTAAAGTTTCGGGGAGGCGTATACGCACCACGCACCCCCGAATGCTCCCAATATACCAACGCAAAGAGGACAGGCCCCCGCCCGTCCTCTTTGCATATCCGCTATATAGCGCTTTCGCTTAAGTTCGAGGTTTCAAAGAAGCGCGTCTGCTCGCCCTTCCACGCGAGGCTGACGGTGCCGGTCGGCCCGCTGCGCTGCTTGGCGACGATGATCTGCGATACGGCGTCCGCCTCGGCGTTGTAATAGTTTTCGCGGTGGATGAACATGACGACGTCGGCGTCCTGCTCGATACTGCCCGATTCGCGCAGGTCGGAGAGCAGCGGCTTCTTGTCGTCGCGCTTCTCGTTCGCGCGCGACAGCTGCGACAGTATCATCACGGGCACGCCGATCTCCTTGGCCATGATCTTGAGGCTGCGCGTCATGCCGGATATCTCCTGCTGGCGGTTCTCGCGGCGCTCCTTGCCGGTCATGAGCTGCAGGTAATCGATGATGACAAGCCCCAGGCCCCGCTCCTGCTTTAACCGGCGCGATTTGGCGAGCATCTCCATCACCGTGATCGTGGGCGAGTCGTCCACATACACGGGGGCTGCGCCCAATACGCCCACGCCTTCCGCAAGCCGGTCGAAGTCGTTGTCCGTAAGCTTACCGCTGCGCGTCTTCTGGCTGTCCACAAGCGCTTCGCTGCACAGCATGCGCAGCGCGAGCTGCTCGCGCGCCATTTCAAGCGAGAATATCGCGACGGGTATGACCTCTTTCACGGCGATATGCTGCGCGATGTTGAGCGCAAAGCTCGTTTTGCCCATGCCGGGCCGCCCCGCCACCACGATGAGCTGTCCGCCCTGAAGGCCGGAAAGCATGGTGTCGAGGTGGGAAAAGCCCGTCGAAATGCCCAGCATGCCGCGGTCGCTCTTCATCGCTTCGCCGATGAGCTGGTAGCCGGTGAGCAGCGCGTTCTTGATATGCTCCAGTGAGTCCCGGCGGCGCTTGACCGCGATCTGGTAGATCAAATCGCCCGCGCGGTTGACGATGTCCTCCGCCGCCTCTTCGGACGCCGCGGCGTCGCGGATAATCTCGTTGCCCGCCGTGATCATTGCGCGCAGCACCGATTTTTGCTCCACGATCTCCACGTAATAGGCGATATTGGACGCGCTCGGCACGCAGGACGCGAGGTCTGCGACGTAGATCGTGTCGTCCGCGCCCTCGAGCTGCCCTGCGCGCTCCAGCCGGTCCACCACCGTCACGGTGTCCACGGGTATGCCCTGCTCGGACAGGTCGCCCATCGCGGCGAATATCAGGCGGTTGCGCTTGGAATAGAAGTCCTCCGGTATCAGGCGCTCGAGCGCGATGAATACCGCTTTGGGGTCAAGGAACATGCTGCCGAGCACGCTGCGCTCCGCTTCGATGCTGCTGGGCGGTATGTAGGCCAGCGGCCTCTCTTTTTCCGCGGCGCTCATCGCTTACTCCTCCGCGGCTTCCACGACGGCGACGATGTCCGAGGAAATGCCCGCGTGCAGCTTGACCTGCAGCGTGTATTCGCCCAGTTCCTTTAGGTTTTCCTCGAGCACGATCTTCTTCCTGTCGATCTCGATGCCGTGCTGGTGGAGTATCGCCTCGGAAATCTCCTTGGAGGTTACGGAGCCGAACAGCCTGCCGTTCTCGCCCGACTTGGCCTGGAGGACGACGCGCAGGCCGGAGAGCTTTTTCGCAGCCTCCTGCGCGGAGAGCCTCTCCAGCATACGGCGCTTTTCGAGTGCCTTTTGCTGCTGCTTTGCGATTTCAAGGTTTCCCGGCGTGGCTTCCCTGGCAAGCTTCTGCGGAAACAGGAAGTTGCGCGCATAGCCGTCGCTGACGTTTACGATGTCGCCTGCAAATCCTTTTCCTTTGACATCCGCCGTTAATATTACCTTCATGTCAGTCTTCCTCTCTTATTTGCTTTTTGATGGTTTTCTTGAGCAGCGCGTAGGCCGATTTTAAATCGGTATCCTTGAGCTTGACGGCCGCGATGGTCGCGTGCCCGCCGCCGCCCAGGCTTTCCAGCAGCAGCTGCACGTTCACTTCTCCCAAAGATCGCCCGCTGATGATGACGTTGTCGTTCTCGCGGCAGACCACGAACGAAGCCGATATGCCGCGGATCGTGAGCAGCGCGTCGGCGGCCTGGGCCGCGATGAGCGGCGCGCTCTCCGTGCCCTCGGGGCAAACCGCAAGCGCGACGCCGCCGGGGAGTATCTCCGCGCTTTTGACGACGTCCGACTTGGCCGTATAGGTTTTCAGGTCGTCCTGCACGAGCTGGCGGATGCTGGTCGAGTCCGCGCCCAGGCGCCGCAGGAACGAAGCCGCCTCGAAGGTCCGCACGCCCGTGTTGAACGAAAAGCCCTTGGTGTCGATCGTGATGCCGCACAGCAGCGCGTCGAGGTCGATGGGAAGCGGCTTTATGTCTTCGCCGAAGTATTGCATGATCTCGGTCACCAGCTCGCACGCCGACGAGGCGTAGGGCTCGTGGTAGTAAAGCGCCGTGTCTTCGATGTTGGTCGTGCCGCGCAGGTGGTGGTCGATCACGACGACGGTATTGGATTGGCCGATGAGGCCGGGCGCGACGGTGAAGCCGGCGAGCTGCGTGTCCACGATGACCAGCATGGAGGACGCGCCCATGCGCATGCCCGCTTCCGCGCCCGACATGACGGCGCCGTTATAGGCCTCCGTGGCGGCGACGCGCTCCATCAGCGTCTGAATGGACGGGTTGGGATGGTCTACCACCATGTAAGCCTTTTTCCCGATATGGCGCGCGCACGCGCACAGGCCCAGCGACGACCCCATGCAGTCCAGGTCGGGCACCTCGTGGCCCATGATGTAAACGTCGCCGCACTGCTCCATGAGGTTGCGCAGCGCGTGGCTCATCATGCGCGACTTGACCTTGCTGCGGCGGTATACCGTCTTGATCGCGCCGCCGAAGAATACGTACTGGTCGCCCTGCTTGATGACGGCCTGGTCGCCGCCGCGCCCCAGCGCCAGCTCCAGCGCTTTGCCGGAATACTCGGCGGACTGCTCGGGCGTCTCACCCACGCCCACCGCCACGGAAAGCGTCGGCGGGAGCGAGGCCTTGATCTGGCGCACGTCGTCTAAAATGCGGAATTTGGAGGAGCGCAGCGAGGATAAAAAGCGGCGTTCGAATACGCAGGTATAGCGTCCGCGGTCGGTGCGCATGAACATCGCGGATACGCTTTTGGCCATTGCGGAGATGCGCCGCTCTACCGAGGCGATAATCTCGGAGAGCTCCGTCTGCGTCATATCGGCGGAAAGCTCATCGTAGTTGTCCACCTGAATGTTGCAGACCACGGGCAGAAAGCTT
>AGTN01315967.1_pt1 | contig 10905 bp, 4 predicted proteins | sample 314218 | NCBI WGS metagenome assembly AGTN01 (sample SAMN02954264, study PRJNA73603) | bioreactor metagenome | biome: terrestrial; feature: non-aerated bioreactor; material: poplar woody material; isolation source: poplar biomass | place: USA | collected 2006-12 | reverse complement strand
TTTTCATAATGATCGCTTCGCTCTCGACGTCGATATTGCTCGTCGCCTCGTCGAATACGTAAATGTCCTTATCCGCCGCGAGGTTGACCGCCAGCGCGAGCCGCTGTTTCTGTCCGCCCGATATGTTGTTCGCGTCTTCGGTAATTCCCTTGTCGAGCCCGCCGTTTTCTTTGATAAATCGGTCGAGATTGACCGATTGAAGCGCTTTTACTATCTCTTCGTCCGTAACGTCCGGTTTCGCAAGCTCGAAGTTTTCCCTAACCGACTGGTTGAAAATATACGTGTTGTAGCTTACCGCCGCCAGACGCGAATAATACGAGCTTCTCGAAAGCGTTTCGAGCCTCTCTCCGCCTACTGTGATTTCGCCCGTCTGCGGACGGTACGCCCCCGTTATGAGGTTGACAATAGTGGATTTTCCGCAGCCGCTCTCCCCGACGATCGCCGTCATTCCCTTTTCGGGGAAAGCGATCGATACGTCCTTCAGAACATTCCTCTTGCCGTCGTACGAGAAAGTTACGTTTTTTAGTCGCGATATCCGCGCCGTTCACCTCTTTTTCGCCCCATACGGGATCGGGAAGATTCAGAAGACTTATTATTTTCCTTCCCGCGCTCGCGCCGTTCATCGCCACGTGGAACGCGCTGCCAAGAGAACGGAGCGGAAGAAAGAATTCCGCCGCTGTGAGTACGAGAAATAACGCCTTTATCGCGGCCGTCGCCGACGCTCCGTCCGTGATACCCGTTATCGCGAGCGCGATCCCGATACCCGCTCCGCCGAAGGCTACCAAGTCCATTACGGTGATGCTCATAAGCTGCATCACCAGCACCTTCATCGTGATTTTACGGAACTCCTCCGCGCTTTCATTGAGGAGCTTGTGCCTCGCTTCGTCCGCTTTATATATCTTTAGTTCCTTTAGGCCCTGTACGCTGTCCAAGAACACGTCGCCCATCGAGACGTATTTGTCCCAATACTTCGCGAATATCCTTTTAGCGTACCTCGATACCGCGACAATGGCGATCGGGATCAGAGGCACGCAGCCTATGAGAACGAGCGACGCCCTCCAATCGACGCCGGCGCAGACAGCAAAAAGAAGAAGCGGCGCGATCATGGAAAAGAAGAACTGCGGCAGATAGAATGAATAATACAGGTCGAGCTGCTCGATCCCTTCCATAGACACCTGCGTCAGCCCCGCCATGCTCATTCCGTCCGCGCCTTTCGCGCCGAGCTTCAGTATCTTATCGTAAGTTTTCTCCCGCAATTCTTTCTTCACCTTGCGCCCCAAAGTATCCCTAAGCGTTCCCGTCAGCCTTGCGGAGATATAGCGCGCCGCGATCGCGACCGCGGCCGTAATCGCGGGATATATGTAGCTCATTCCCTCCGCGCTCTCCGTGAGCAGCCAAATCGCCCGACAGACGCTTGCCGTTATTCCTATATTCGCGAGCGTTCCGAGCAACATCAGGACGACCGTGTAAAATATATACTTCTTATCGCCGCCGATCAGCTTGAATAATTCCTTGTCTATCATTTTATAATTTTTTTCCTTTCAGCCGACGGCCGGTTGCCGGCCGTAAGCGGTTTATTCCGCTTGCTTTTTCTTTTTCCTTTTTTTGACGAGAATGATAGTCGTTATCGCCGCGGCGAGCGCCGCCGCGCAGGCCGCTAAAATTACCGCGTACCCCCACACGGGCATGACGAACTTCACGCCGGGAACGCACACGATAAACGTGCCCGCGGTATCGGTCGTCGTCCGCACAAAGCTGCCGTAGCCGCGCGCATCGAGCTTTGTCAGCGTTCCGTCTTCCGCCATGTGATAAACTACGATCTCCGTGCGGTCGTAGGCGGCGTCCGCCTTCAGGTAGAGCGTAATGCTGTCCGTAAGCGTCGCCGCCGTTCCGTCAGGGTTGATAAGGCTTACGCCTATCACCTCGAAGTTGTCCGCTATGCTTGCCATTTTAGCGCTTGCGGTCTCGTAAATACCGCCGCCCGTCAAACGCTGCGCCATAACCGCCACGCCGTCCGAAAGGACATGGTTCGTATCCTCAAATTTTGCAAGAGAGCCCGAACCGGCGACCGACGTGATCGTAAAGTCCAAAACGGCGTTCGTCGGATTGCCGAGAGAAGTGGTGTAGCGGTCGTTCGCCGCCGTATAGATCAAGTGATATTCGCCCACGTTTTTCAAAATGAATCGATTGTCGCTTATTTCCACCTCTTCCCTTTTATCGCCGTTGATATAGTAGGCGCCGGCCGTAACCGTGCATTCCTCCGCGCCGAGCCGCGCCGTAGCGGAAGGGATAATAAACACGCTGTTTTGGCTCGTCTCATAGTTGCCCTCGGAGGCTATATCGAACACGGGAATAAACTCAGCGGGGCGTTCCCCTATGTCTGCGACAGTGTCGCTTATCCTTGCGGCGCCGTTAAGGCCAACGGTTACGTTAAAGCCGACGCTTCGGTTCATTGCCGGAACCCGCGCGGCGAACGGCAGCGCGCCCGATACGTTCGAGGCGCTTAAAGTATAAGTATAGGTAGTCCAATTCCCGTCAGTCGACGACGTATATCCTACCGTCTTGCCTTCTATAACGAGAGCGATATTGCTTAAGCTCGACGTATCGAAAGTCAAGGAAGCGTAATATTTATCGCCGTCTTTTTCTATTTTGCCCGTACTGCGCAGGGTATTGCCGCCCATTACCATGTCGCTGGAAACGGAAACGGCGTAGGTTCCGTCCAGGCTCCCGACGGGACTTTCGGCGTATGCGGCGTATGCTTCGCCGCCGGATACGGCGGCGAAGCATACCGTGAGCGTAACGATCGCCGCAAGCGTCGAACTTAAAATCTTATTTTTGGCAAGTAGCTTCATATGCTATCTCCCTATCGGCTCGAATTTCGCCACAAAGGTGGTGGCTTCGGTAACAATGTACGTCGCCAGATTGACGACCGTCTGCGTCTCGTCGCCCTGCACATACCAGCCGACAAATTCATAGCCGTCCGCTTTGCAATTAACATTCATAAAAGCGTTAGTGTTGGCGAGCGAATAACCGTCGGTCACAAGCGCGGAATAAAAACGATTGTCCGACATATTTGAATCGACGCTGAAGTACGCCCTGTACCGTATTCTGAAAACGGCTTTGAGCGTACACGCCTCGGTCACCGAGCCCGGCCAGTACCCGATAGTGCTGCCGTTCGGGCCGCCCGTGTATCCGGCGATGACGTAGCCTTCCGGCAAGGCGTAACTGAAGTCAAACGCGCTCACGCTGATAGTATAGCCGCCGTTGTCGTTCGCCATAAAACGCTCGGTATACGACAGCCCGTCGATATCGGGTCTGTCTTTACAGTCGACAACGACGGTCACGTCTATGCCGGTATCCCACACGGCGTAAAGCGTCACGTTCACCGCCCCGTACCGAGTCACAAAATCGGATATTGCTCTGCCGCTCCTTGTCATTACGCTGTAATCCGAAACCTTATAACCGGCTCTCGCCCCCCAAGCGTAAAGCACGTCGTTCGTCGCTTGAAATTCAGACGCCCTTATGGTAGTAATGGGATTAAAAAGATTGTATTCGTAGGTCCTCTCGGTGCCGCCTCCCAAAAACTGATGTCCTTCGTCCGTCACATATGTAATGCTGATAGTTGTTCCGTAATCGACCACCGTCACGGTCTGTTCGTAAGTATAATTGACATAGCCGATCCGGTTGCCCCGGGTATCGTATTCGGCATACAATCTGAAAGTAATTTGGTATTCTCCCGCCTGATGAAAGACTATACCGCAGCCGACGCCGTCGCTCTCGTACGTAGCCATAGAATTAGGAACGCTTCCTTGTTTAGCGCCGTTATAGTACTGAACCTGGATTTGTGGGGCGGCCGTATTGCGAAACTTCAAGCCTGAAGCGGTATAGGCTTCGGGTACGGCAAAACGGTATTCGTAATCGGTAAATAAAGTCTCCTGCGCGAAGGGCGCGAATTCCTCCGAGCCGTTCAATAAAATTCCGTTTCTGTATAAGCGGGTGATATAATCTCCGTAAACGCTTTGATAACGCACGGATAGATAAAAGTAATCGTTGGAAAAAGCCGCGGTCAACGCGTCTTTTAAGGCAATCGAGGCCGTTTCGCTCGACGACGGAATCACCCGCCCGTTCTCCGTATAAAGCGAAAAAGAGTATACCGGCATTTCGTAAACGCTTCCGTCCGGCAAATTCAAATAATAGGGCCGCAAAACGGCGTCGATATCCTGCGGTTCCATTTCGGCCGCGATGTTTACGTAAGATCCCACGGTATTACGTATTCCGGAAGCGTTATACGTAACCTTTCCGCTGTCAAGCGTTTCGCCCTCGCCGTTTACGATATATACGGTATCGTTCGCTTGCTCCGCAGCGAATTCGTATTCCAGCAAATAGCGCTCGCCGTATCTGTTTCGCATTTCAAATACGGTCACCGCGCGGCTTGCGGCCATTTCAAACTGGGTAAGGACGGATTCTCCGCTCATAGCCCAAGATATAGCGAAATGTAAGTTGTAATTGCCGGCCCCGTCGATCAAAAAATAGGCGACCTTAGTGGGATCTACGCTGTATGGCGGAGCGTCGCCGATCGGATAATATATGCCGTGGGAACCGCCCACCGCGCCCATCCACGAATACGAAACCGTGGGATAGTCCACCAGTGTACCCTCGGTATATATTGCGTCGGGATCGTATCCGCTGACGGTTATATAGGGCTCTCTGTAAGAGGTTAGCTCTACAACGGAGGCGTCCGTATATATTTTGACGGAGCCGTTTGCCGCCGCGTAAGTGTGTTCGCTTTTGAATACGATCGCGACGCCTTCGGGATTTGCCGCGACGAAGGCGTCGTCCCAAAGTATAGATTGCTGCAGTACAACCGGGGAGCCGTAGTCGGCCGCGCCGCCGACTATCTTATAAGCCCGGGCCGTAACTGCGGAATAATCCGCGCCGGAAGCGACCTCTTCCTTATATAAATTTTCTATCCATACCCTTTGATTCGGCTTGACGCTTTGTCCCGGCACAACGTCGAGGTTTTCGACCAGAGCCTTGCCGGCGTCTATCCAGCTGCCCAAACTGTTCACCGTTATACAATTCATTTTGAGCGTTTTTTTATCGGCGGCGGTTGCGTCATAGCCGTAAACATAGGCGTCGATATCGAACTCGGCGATCCTGTACCTCGAATCGGCTACGGTTCTCGAGGCGGCGGCCGCGGTCGGTGTGACGGTATAACGGCTGCTGTATAAGGTGTCGCCGCTGTAAAAAACGTTTGCCATCATCGTGCTTAATCCGCCGTTTTTCACCGCGTTATAAGAATTGTTGACTTTATTTAAATCGCTCGCGCCGCCGGGGTAATACTGAGACTTATTAGCGAAAGTAAAAGCGTCCCCCTCGAGCGGCGTATAATCCGTTTTGGTAAGCCGGATCATACTGTTATACTCAATGGTCATAATGGAGTTATAGTACCCCATACCGCCCGCCATTTCCATAAAACCGGTTACGCCGCCCATCACCATGCGTTCGCTCTTAAAATCTTCGCCCAGATCGAAAATATAATAGAAACGGCCTTGATCCGCATGAAATTCCACCGCAAAGCCGCCGTAGTTTCCGGCATTATAATATTCCGGCCAATAATCCGCGGTAACTCCGTCTTTGCTCTCCGCGCCTTTCAGCTCGCCGGGCAGGTCGATATCATAAAAGGTCATTAGCGGCGCGTAGGTCATTCCCCTCGAAGTAAAGCTGCCGAGCGGCGCGTTGACCGGATCGAACGTTCCCACAAAACCGGCGTAAGGCATAAAGGGCTTTATGAGCCGGTAATTGCCGCCATCCGCGTACAAATACGAATAGACGGGATTGTACGGCTCTAACATCGTACTTTTATTGTTGTATTGACGGTAGTGTGTTTTCACGAGATAATAGCCGTCGGCAAGCTCTACGTCCGGATTGGCGAAGGAGGCGGCAAATCCTATAAACCGCGTAATATTGAATTTTACGGTGTATCTTGTTCTCGTTTCGCGCCGCGTGGCGTCGTCCAAATCCTCCGCCTCGTAATTTATGGCGTAAATATCGAGATAAACAGAGTCGCCCAAATCGATGTCCGTTATATCCAGAAAAAGATTTTTTATCGGGTTGGAATCCGGCAATACGCTGTCCGCGATACGCACCGAGCCGCCCATACGCGGGCTGACGCTCACGGTATAAATCGCGGGCGCTCCGTACGGAACGGTAATATCCGTATCGAATTGCAGTTTAAGCCTTCTCTGTTCGCCCACTTTTTCTATGTAAGTCTCGCTCGCGATGATATCGTCGCAAAAATCTATATATCCGCCGTACTTATCGGTCAATTCGCCTTTTACGATCGTTTCGGGCAAAATACGCGCTTCAAATTCTATGCTATAGATTCCGTTATGCACTAACGCTTCCTCCGTCCACTTTGGATAAAGAGTCACGTTAGTCATATATAAGTAGAGCATTCCGTCCGAATACGGCGCCGTTAATTTTTTATCGAAATACCAGCCTCCGAATATATAGCCCACCCGTTCGGGCGTAGGCAAGGCGGGGATCCTGTACGCCGTATAACTTAAGGATTCGATCGGCGCTTCCAAATCGTCGTTATTAAAAGTTATTGAATATTCTCTATTCCCGTAGGCGTCTCGTATCGCTTCTATAGGATCGAGATCCTCGCCGCTTGCCGAACATCCCGCAAGCAACGCTATAAACATAGCGATAGAGATAATAATCAATAATTTATTTTTTTCATTGCGGATCCTCCGAAGTTCATGCTGTAAATCGACGCCGCGGGTTTAATATTTTTAAACCCGCAGGCCGATTTCGGGATTTATTAGTTAAGATAGCCGTCCATCAATACGTAGCCGCTCATAAACGCCAGAAGATCGGCATAATGGGGATCGTCGTGCATAATTCCCTCGAACCATCCGTCGCAGAATATATTCGTGGTCTTGGAAACAGCGCCGTAATCCGTTTCGCCGTCGTTTGCAAAAACGTAGTTCGCGTTTACTACCGAAGTAATTTGCTCGAGAGCGAGCCAGTTGTCGATAACTCTCGTTTTGCAATCGTAAACCATCCGAAATGCGGTTTTTATATAATTGCTGATGTCCGTAAAGGCGTTTTTATGTACCTTGGACACGATTCCGAAGGTTAGCGCTCTGTTATCGAGGAAATAGACCGAGCCTTCCATTATTTCATATCTCGTTACCAAATCCTTGGGAACGAAGGCATAGGAAAATCTTCTGCCCGAATCGCCCATACCGATATTGCTCAGGGTGCCGTTTCCGGAAATAGCGATCAACTGAACGTCATAAACGGTAATATCTATCATTACGGTCGGATTGTTCAAAGTGGGCTGCTGAGCGATATTCGTCTCCATGAATCTCACCAGATCGGCCGCGCTCGGGCCCTTTATAAGGAAATATGCGCCCGCCACCGCTTCTTCCGAAACGCGTGAAACGGTGGTTCCCGCTTCGTTCTGATAAGTGACGCTCATGCTTCTGTTCTCTTCGCCCGCCGCCGGCTGCAGGAAAACGGCCCGCGATTTAAACGCGTAAGGACCTACATAGGTAAGCGCGGCGACGGGCAGCTTAAGCTGTACGCCGTATCTTGACGTATTGACTCTGCATTCCGGTATACTGGAAAATTGCGTATTGACGACATACTGTTGTGAGGCCGCATTCCATACGCAGCCGACGTTTTCAAAAGCGCTGCGCCCTATCGTTTGCAGGCCGCCCGCCGTAATATTTATACTGTAAAGATTGGAAGCGTTCATAAAGGCGCGCTCGCCGATCGCCGTTATGCCGTCGCCTATAAATATATGGGATATATCGTGATTGTTTCTAAACGCCTCGTCGCCGATCGCCGTTATTCTGACGCCGTCGAATTCGTTGGGAATGACCACCAAATACATTCCGCTGGCCAAACGATGCGCGCTTGCCGAATCGAAGCCGGTTACCGTCGCCGTACCGTCTCCGTTCGCCGAATAAGTGAATCCGGTTACGGTATATTTGAAATAAAGGTGTATATACTGGTTGCGGCTGACCGTTGCGGAAGTCTCTCCCGCGGCAAAATAATCCTCGCCGAATTGGCGTATCGACGTTGCCGTAAGATAGCTTTCGGTTATACCCGCGGCAGTCAAAATATCTTCTCTTGTAAGGGTTCCGCCGCTTACGGCGTCTATGCTATATTTACGAATCTCGTTTGTCATTGTGTTTGTGGAGATTATATTGACAGCGACCGGCCCCGACGGCGCCACCTCGCCTATAAACACTATTTTGAACGGGTTCTCCTGATAGTTGTCGCCGCCGAGCGCGAATCTGTTCACATTTGCGGGATACGCCGTTTGGTCGATCGCGATATAGTCTATCTTCTCTATTTCGTTGACGATCGAGTAGGCGCCGAGCGCCATGTATTCGTCCGGCGTAGACATCCCGTTCGGATCGTAAAGGTAATTGGACGTATAAAAATCCGAATAGTCGGCGAGCGGCTCGTTGTAGCTCACCATGCTGAAGCTTGCGGGCAGGGATAAGTATTTAAGATAATTGACGGAATAGGTATTGAAATAAAAAAACGCGCCTACCTGAATACCGTCGACGCCGTCTTCTACCGTAAGCCTGCCGTTTGCGTCGACGTTGGTATCCGTAATCAGTATCTTGTTGCCGTCCGAGTCGGTTTTGTAAATCCTGCCGTTCCCGTCGTTTGTAAAAATCGAGTTTGAAGGGAATACGAAATTGTCGGGCGCCTGCGAAAGGTTTATCACGGAAGCGGGTATCTCGATGTCGAAATTATAACCCTTTCTCTGTCTGTTAAGGGAATCGCTCTCTCCCACCCAGAACGAGTTAATAATGATCTTCAAATTGCCGCCGTCCGAAAACTCTATGGCGTCCGCATTCGCGAGGCCCAACCCAGAAAAAGAGCTTTGTATGATAACCAGCGACGACGGAAGAACGATTCTTTCTACGTTATACCCCGCGCTCAGCAAGCTGCCGTTGCAAGCGTTGCTCGCCTGCTTGACGCCCTCGCCGATTATAATCGTATTTAGCGCGTCGGACACCGGCAATAAAGAGATACCGGTTACCCTGCGGCTTTCCCCGTTGTATGTAATATTTGAAAGCACCGACAACGCGGGGAACGAACGGTATAACGTAATGTTCGAGTTATCTATGCCCTTACAGGTCAGATCCCCTTGATCGGTTTCTTCATACTTAAGGAAAGGCGTTCTCCACAGCACGGTTACGGTTTGATTGGCGTCAAATGTTTTCGTCGCGATATTTGCGATCGCGTTGCCGTCGCCGTCGACATACGATATATCCTTGTCGTCCATGTAGAACTTTTTAACGCGTTCCGTCGTAGGCGCGACGCCGCCGCCGAAAGCTTCTCCCGGAACGGCCAGCGCCGTATACACGTCTTCATAGCCGTTATTAAAGGTAATTTTCGCCATGAATCTGCCGTAAAGGGCGTCCACGCTTTGCGTGGCGTACTTTGTTTGATAAGCCGCGTCGGTGTACCAGCCGTCGAAGGTCAGGCCTTCGCGCCTGGGCGCGTACGTTCCCGTCGCCACTTCTTCAAGCGTCTTTTCCTCCGCCGCGCCGCCGTCTACCGACACGTCCACCGTCTTTGCTACGAAAAGCGCGTATACGGTCGTGTTCGATTTGACGTCCTTGTTGGTAAACTCGGTATTACGCGACTCGTCGGTATACCAGCCGCGGAAATCATAGTATGTCTTGCTCGGATTTTCGGGCAAGGCGACCGCGCCGTCATTAATGTCGGCGGTCGCGTACTGTGCTCCGTCGACCATAAATTTAACGGTATATACGCCTGTTTTGTTGCACGCGCTAAAAACGGATATACCCATTAACATTATTACAAGACACGCAAGTATTGTAATAGGTTTCTTTTTTGCATTTGCCATTTTTGGCACCTCCTGAAAATATTTATCTTGTTAAACGCTTTGGTAAGCGTAGTAACCTGATTTAGATATCGTACCTGGCCAGTATCCGCGCCGGCGTTTGACTGATCACAAACAGATACGGAATAAGCGATATGCCCGTCATAAGCAATACGCCGACGGCGATCATGCCTATCGCCAGGGCTATAAACCCGCCGAAAGCGACGTTCATAATTGTGTAACGGACCGCGATAAACATAATGACCGCCGCCGCGATGAGAAAATATGAAATCAAATTGTTGACGCAAGCGACGACGGTTTCCTTATATAACAAATTGCTCTTATTGGCGCCGATCGCCCTGTATACGCCGTACTCTTTGCTGTTTTTGACGCTTCCCGATTTTTCCATAAAGAAATAAATCAGATATAACAAAACGAGAATAACTGCGTAGATCACAAGAGACCGCGCCGCCTCGCGCAACAGTTCTTCGCTTTGAGCCGCGTACAGCGCGCTTACGTTTACGGCGCTTACCCTCCTTTCCGTCAGCCGTGTCTTGAGGCCGGAAAGCTGCGCGCCGCCGGAGGTCGAAATTTCAAAGTAGTATTTGGATTTCAAACCAAGCGACGAAACCGTTCCTTTGAGCGAATCGAGGTTTGGCGAAATATAAATGAAAATATTGTCGAGCACGTTTCGATTGACGCATATCGCCACGTCGGTCGTCATAATATCTCTTGTTATCTCGATACGGCGAATGAACACGCGGCTGTCGCCATTTATCTGTATCGCCTGTTGCGACGCGAGCAAAGCGTTTGCCTTTTCCGCCAAAAGGTCGCCTTGCGTGGGATCCGCGGTCATCTTATACAGCGAATTGCGGTTTATTCTGAGCGTCGCCTCGTTATCCGCGAGGTTGGCGGCCGATAGCTCGATTTTATTGGTAAATGTTACAGACTGATAATCCGTCCCGAAGAATATAGGAATGTTCGCCGTGTTCAAGTTATTGTCGTCGTCGTAACCCGCGTCA
>AGTN01008992.1_pt1 | contig 10918 bp, 10 predicted proteins | sample 314218 | NCBI WGS metagenome assembly AGTN01 (sample SAMN02954264, study PRJNA73603) | bioreactor metagenome | biome: terrestrial; feature: non-aerated bioreactor; material: poplar woody material; isolation source: poplar biomass | place: USA | collected 2006-12 | reverse complement strand
CCGATTTTTCCATATGAATTCCTATTTTTTCGCAAATTCCACCTTAATGAGTTGCACGTTGTAGGTCGGCGTAAAGCTCGAAACCAGCAGATAGACTATTCTTCCGCCTTCCTCGAAGAGCCCCTCGCTCGTGAACGCGCCGTAAATTCCGCCCGGAGCTTCGAGGCGGGCGTCCCGGTCTATGTTGTAAATCTCGCCGAAGGGGCCGTAGGGCGTATCCGAGAGGCGAAGGAGCAGGCCGTAATAATCGTTTTGGTACCCGCTTTGAAAGGAGTCGGCGCAATACGCGGCCATATATTTTTGAAGGTAGGGATTGTATGTGACCGTCAATTCGCCGACGCTACCCGACGTGCTCGCCTTGTCTATGACGGCGACGGAGTCCATAATACCGTTTTCGGCGGCCGTCTTCCACACCGGAGCGCCGCCGGAAAGGCCGCAGTAGTATTCGTAAAGGATGATATCTTCAAAATTTTCCGGCAAAATTCTCATCAGCCTCGCGTCGGTAGTCCTTCCGTTCCCGGTCGCATAGAGGTAGAGATATCCGTCGGGGGAATTTGAACAGGCGGAAATCTGCTTGAAGCGGTCGGCTTCGGTCGTGACGTAAAAGGAGAGGTCGCCGGAAAAAGAGACGGCGTCCCGGTCGATCCAGCAGTAAGAATGCACCTTGACCCAGACGTCGCCTATGAGCTTGACGCATTCGGCGCGGCGGATTTTCCGGTCGGGCCGATAGGAGACGGACATATAGAACATATACGGCGTTCCGCCGATAACCACGCCGCCGGTCGGAATTTTTGTCACTTCCGAGGATAGATCGGCGTTTCCCGCGTCGTGGTCGCCCTCGACGACCGGCGCGAAAACCGAGTCGAAGGTTATCCCGTCGGAAAAGTCAAAATCCGAAGATACCGCCGCGTAATTGCTCCGCCAAATTCCGCCTAAGGCGTCGCCGGAGAGCTCGGAAAAGGTGTCGCCGTAAAAGAAATAGTTCAAATTATTTTCTTTGTCGAAGGCCGTCACGCCGAGATCGCCGTAATTCAATCCGTATTCCGAGAGAATTTGAGAATTGACCGAAGCCGGCCCCGTTATCATCCCCAAATTTTCGATACCGGCAATGCCGCTCGCTTTATCGAAGCCGTCGAGAAAAAGGACCGGCGTCAGGACGCTCGCCGAGCCTTTGCTTATTTTTAATTCTCCGCGAAGAGAAGTTTTTACGGCCTCGATTTTAAAATCGCCGCCCATAACCTCTATCGGCGCTCCGGTAGAGCCGTCGGAATATTTTAATACGACCGTCATTCCGCCGAGGTCGAAGGCCGTTTCGTAAGGATTGAAGACTCTTCTCGCCGGCGGCGTGACGATAATTATTTGAGAAACTTCCGGCGCGGCTTCGGGCATGGGCGCGGCGCATCCCGTCAAAGTCGCAATAAGCAAGAGAGGCAGGAAGAAGGATATCTTACGTTTATTCATCCCTATGCCCTATGCCTTATGCCCTATGCCTTATATCAGCTGTATCGCCCTCTTATACAAGGGATCCAATTCGCAGCCGCAGGAGCCGCACTCCTTGTCGGCCTCTTTGACCGCCTTGAGAAGTTCGGCCTTGCCGATCTTCCCGTCGAGGTAGGCTTTGGCCGGAACGGATATCAGATCCCATTCCGAGTCGACGAATTTTTTGAGAATTTTCTCAAGTTCACCGTTTTCCATAAAAATTTCCTCCGCTTAAATTCTACTAAATCGATTCGCTTTCCGCAAGAGGGTTTTTCAATAAAATTTATAAATCTTCTATCTTTAAAATATATTCGTTCTCCAGATACTGCCCGCTTGCCGCTCTGAAATTTGTCTCCCATTTATTGTTTGCGAGCCACGAATAGAGCGGGCCGGCCGAGGCGTCTATTTCCGTGGAATAATTCCAGAGCTTTATTTTTTCGAAAGTCAGCATCGGGCTCCCGAAAATATCGATTTCGGCCGCCAAATACTTGTTTTCCAAAACTGCGCCCCGTATGCAGGAGAAATAGTCGGCGCAAGTCCCGGGTAATTTTTCGTCGGGCCTCGTCAATCCTCCCGGCTTGTCGAGGCGCCATTTTCCGTCTTCGAGATAGAGCGGGAAGGAGACGTACATCCCCTCGGGGGAGAGCTCGACCGATTTCAGGAGGCGGGTCTTTATAAAAATTTTCTTTTCGCCGCCGATCAATTTTATTTCCGTTTGCCAGAAATTCGCGCCCTTTATCCGGTAGTCGAGAGTTATTTCGCATTCCGCGCCGGTTATCCTGACGCCGTAATTTATCAATTCTCCGTAATAAATTTCGCTCTTCGGAATTCTTCTTCCCGAGTAGCCGTAGCCCGCCGCCCTCGACCTTTTCCCGTTCGGGAAAATCTGATAGATCGGGCGGCCCAGACGGCTCTCGCCTTTCGAGAGGATACTTTTTCCCCCGTATAAAATATCCGCTACGCCTTCCCTGTCGATAAAAATTTTGAACGCTCCGCCGTCGACGATCCCGCTCTTTTCGTCGTAAGAAATTTTGCCGCCCGGACGAATATTTTCCTCTTTGGGAAGTCTCGCCGCTATCTTTTCCGCGATATCGAGGGCGTCCGCGGCGTAAGCCGATTTTCGGGCGTCGAGTTCTTTGACGATCAATTTTGAAGGAGAGGAGAACGCGGCCGAGTGGCCCCAAGTGTGCTCGGAAAATAAAATCAATAGTTTTTCCAGCCTCGCCCGCTCTTCCTCGCCGATTTCGATCCCGGCTTTTTCCGCGTCCCTCAAAATCCTCAAAGCTCTTCTGAAGGCGTTGGTTTCGGCCGGAGTGGAGATCACGCCGTCCGTCCACCAGTCGTTCCATTCGCCCTCGAAGGTCGGGATATCGCGTTCTTTTTCGAGGCGGGCGAAAAACTCGGGAAGCGTCGACGTTCTTACCTCAATTTTTCCCCTGAATTTTTTATTGAATCCGGATATAAGCTCGCAGTGCCCGTCGCCTACGGGGCTGTTGTCGGTGTAAGTCCCGCTCGCCATAACGGAAAGAAAATCGTAGGGGTATCCCGCCCTTTTCAAAAATCTGACGACGGACGGAACGCGGCGGCGGCCGAGGTCCTTATAGCTTTTTATATCCAAAAGGCCGCCGAAGGTCTTCATTTTTCCCGGTATACTTATCGGAACGGCCGGCATAGGGCCGGGGATCAGCCCGAGCACGTTCCCCGTATGGTAGGGAAGGCCGTCCCAGCATAAGATCCTTCCGCCGCTCCGCCCTTTCCAGTAAAACGGCGCGAGAGGCTTTCCGAAGGGCGGGCCGCCGTGGTGCGGATTTAAATTAGAAATCAAATATTTAGCTCCCGAGCGGGAAAAAGCGTCGGCGAAATAGCCGCTCATCCCGTTTACGTCGGAGCTCATCGCGGCGGAGGCCTGCGGGAAGCCGTTGTTTTTGAGAAAATCCCCGGCGTATGAGACGCTTCTCTCGATCAGCGGCGCGTCGAGGAGCTCGGCAAAGTGCAGGTACCCGGCCGTTATTTCAAAATATCCGCTCCTTATCGCTTCGAGAAGCCTGAGTTTTCCCTCTTCCCCGTATTTTTCAAGGTATTTTTCTACCGCCCAGAAGCCCTCGGCGGTGAATTTGAACTTTTCCCTCTCTCCCCTGGTTTTTTGCTTTTCGGACAGTGAAAAATCGACGGCCCGCCTGATAAAATCGGCCTGATACGAGGCGATTTTCTCCTGCCTTTCGGTGAAGCCGACATCTATGTGCGAATGATAGATCAAATATATCGTGAACATATTATCCCCGCAAGGCCGTAACGATCGTATCGAGCGTTTTCATCGCCTTTTCCCCGTCGTCCGAAACCTCGACGGCGAAAGCGGCGGCGGAGATCGCGGAATTCGGAATAAAAATCTTTCCTTCGTCGGAATTCGAGTAGATTTTTAAATAGAGAAAGTCGCCCCGCGCCTCCGCCGAGCAGGTATCGTAAAGGGCGATCGCGGCGGTTTTACCGGCTCTTTTCAGGATTACTCCCCTCGTTTCTTGCAAAATTTCCGCTCCCCGCAAAGGAAGCTTCAAATATAACTCGTTCACGGAGAACGAATTGTCGAGAACGTATTCGCACTCGAAATCGACTTTTTCGAGCGATTTATAAAAAGCGTAATTTATCCGGACGCGCTTGACGAAGGGAAGGGGGAAGGAGTATTCGAGCCTCAGGCGGCAGGAGACCTTTCCCGCGGAAGGGACGCGGATTTTTTGAAGTTTCCCCGCGTATTCCTTCCCGCCCGAAAAGATGACCGGCGAGGCGGCGAATAGAAAGGATCTTATCTGACTTTTTATGAGGAGCGCGGCTAAAAAGGCGGCGGCGTGCCTGAAAATCTGCGAAACCGCCGAAGGGGAGATTTGGCGGACGGAAATTAATTTCAAAATCTTTTTTTCTTTGGGCGCGAGCGAGACGGGTACGGCGACCGAGAGGCCCCTCTCGGACCTTTGAAGCTCGGACGGGTATTTTTTGCCGCTCCCGTCTTTTACGACGAAGTTATATAATATGACTTTAGTCAATTCCCAGTAGCCGACTTCGAGGTAGACCGCCGTTTTCATCGGGAAATCGAAAGGATTAACTACCGAATATTCAAACGGCCTGTCCGCGGTGAATTCGCCCTCCCCGAGCGAGGAGCTCATCCCGTCGAAGTCGAGACAAATTTCCTGCTCCGCATTCGCGAAAAACGCGCTCCGCTTCAATAAAAAATCCTGAAATCCGGCGGGGCCTTCGGGCGGCGGGGATTCGGGCGGAACGAGCTTTTCATAGGCCTTTTCCGCCTTCGCGCTATCATAGAAATCATACGCGAGCATCGTGCGGACGAGCCGCCCCGCCCTCAAGAAGAGCCGTAATTCGTCCGGCGAATAAGTCTTCATATATTTTCCCTCACGTAGGCTTTGATCGTCGCGAGCCCGCCTTCTCCCTTCGGGCGGATCACAAAGTCTCCCGCGGCGGCCGGAACGATGAACGTCTCGGCGTAATGGATGGCGAACGGCTCGAAAGAATTATCCGGGGAGACGACCTCGCACTCTCTTCCCTCGACCAGATTGATCACATTGACGCTCCCGTTCCGTTTGTGAAGCACGTCGCCCGTGAAGCGGTGGCGGATAGTCTCTATGAATTCGAGCTCGTGAAGGCCGGTCCTCTCGGAGGTATAATTCTCCGTCTTTTCAAGCGGCGTAATATTATTGATAAGATTTGCCTTTACCCATTTTGTATCGCGGGAAAAATCTATCACTTCCGAGGCGTGCCGGATGTTTATAGGACGCGGCTTGCCGTCGAGGCCGAGGCGGCCCCAGTCCCACATCTTGAAGGTAAAAATGTAGGGCGTGCCGCTTATTTCGAGCACCATAGTGTCTTTCCCCGAACAATGGACGGTGCCCGCGGGGATCAGAAAGTGATCGTGCTTTTTAGCCGGAAATTTGTTGACGAATTTTTCAACGTCGATCCCGCCCGAAATTTGCGCGTTATCGAGGTTATTGATAAATTCAGATTTTTTCACTCCCTCTTTCAGCCCCAAAAAGACGGACGATTTTTCGGCGGCGTCGAGAATATAATAGCTCTCGTCCTGCGTGTAGGCTATATTGAAGGTCTTTTTGATATATTCCTTTGTCGGATGGACCTGAAGCGACAAATTTCCGCCGCCCATCGTGTCGAGGAAGTCGAACCTTATCGGGAATTCGGCGCCGAAACGCTCGTAAACGCGCTCTCCGAGCAGTTCTTTTCCCTTCGTCAAAACGATATCGATAGCCGGAGCCTCGAAATACGTTTTGCCGAAGTCGTAATAGACGCTGTTCTCCTCGGGCACGCAGTCGAAGCACCACGCGTAATTTTTGACCGATCCGTCGAGGCCGCAGGCCTCTTTCATCCACTGCCCGCCCCAAACTCCCTCGTCGAAATACGGGACGACTCTGAAAGGCCTTTTTACGGTCGAGGCGACTGCGGACAGGTAATCCTTACCCCGAACGGCCTTAGGCTTTCCCGGGGTATTCGTATCGACGAAAAAGTCGAATTCGTCGAAATACCTTACCTTGTGTTTATCGGCGAGCCGCCATTCGACGAAATATCCCCTCTTGAATTTCGTCAGCGGATCTTCGTTATAATTTTCCGCGTTCCAGTTTGGCGCGCCCCTCCTGAACCTCAGTTCGGTTTCCCACCTCGCGATTGAAAAATGTATGTTCAGATCGCCTTTTGTCACCAGCCTCGCGCCGACGCCGATCACGAGGATTTTACCTTTGGCGGCTCTTATATCGGAACGCATCTTTTCAAGCTTCTCGGGCTCGAAAAAATCTATCAGCTCGCCCTCCGTCAAAACGCCGAAGACGCGGTCGCCCGTAAGCCACTTCTCCATCCTCGCGGCAAGCTCTTCGCCGCTATACGCCGCCTCGTCGGAGACGAATATCTTATCGAAACAGCCGCCGAGAGCGCCGGTGATTTCCTGCCGGTCTACCACGGGGTACAGGTCGAAAACCGCTACTCTATCCCCGCCTTCCAGCAGGCCGAACGCGCGGGCGACGGAAGGATATCCGGCGTAAACCGCGCCGGCGGATTTTATTTTCGGGTATTTGTCGTAATTTCCGTACATTGCAGTTTCTCTTTAAGTTCCCGCATCCTCCGCTTTGCGGCGAGCCCGGCGCTCCTCGAGCTCTTTCAGAATAGACTCGTATTTCTTTTTATCCACGTCATAGAAGAAATAGGGGATCGTCGTCAGGAGGGCCGAGGCTATAAGGACTATCTGCGGAATATAAAATAGGCCTTTCATAGTCGCCTCGGACTGGCTTACGGCGTTAGGCACAAAATCGATCGCGTTGATAACTATGCCCGTGAACATCGCGCCGACGGCTCCTATTATTTTCGAGGCGCAACCCTCGATCGAATATACGAGCCCGTCGTTCCTGAAGCCGGTCTTCCACTCGGCATAATCGACGCTGTCGGAAATCATATTCCAGTAGAGTATCCCTTTTATGTTTTCCGGAAGGCCCGTAAGCAGCACGACCGCGACCACCGCCCAAAGGGGCGGCTTGTAGCCCGCAAAAAGATAAACGGCGTTGACCGCGGCCATCATCAACGCGCAGGCGATCACAAGCTTTCGCTTGTCGAATTTCTTGACGAGCTTAGGCACGAGTAAAGCGCCGAGTATAAAAGCGGGGGCCGAACATAAGTACATCGCCGTCCGAAGGGCGGGATTGCCCATATTGTAGGTATAAAAATAAAGTTGGATCGTCGAATAATTGATGAAGTTGGCGAGCACGCTTCCGATTATCATGAGAATCAGAAGCTTATTCTTCGCAAACCTCTTTATCATATCCCAGAAATTCTGTTTTTCGGGCGCGGGAGCGACGACCCTCTCTTTTACGAAGCGGTACATCAAAAAATTATAGGCGACGAAACAGACGGCTACGAAGCAAGCCGCGCCGAGGTAAATATAGGTCTTTGCCGCTATGTCGTCGTTACGGAAGAGCCCGAGCAGAACCGGGATCCCGCCGTATACTATTCCCGAGCCGGCCATGGAAAACAGGCGGGAAATTGAAATTACGCGCGTCCTCTCGTCGGGATTTGCGGAAATAGAATTGTAAAGCGTCATAAACGCGGTGCCGTTAAGCGTGTGAAAAGCCTCGAATATCCCATATGTAAGAACGGCGTAGACACACTTCAGAATATAATCGATTCGAGTGTTTTTTGAAAATTTCGGCGCGAAGAACATTAAAATGAGGCCTATGGCGACAATAAGCGCGGTATTCTTGAAAATCGGCCGCGCCTTCTCCTTTTTATAGGCTCTCCTGTCGAAATAGGAGCCCAGCAGCGGATCGTTAATACCGTCCCAGAGCCGCGTGATTATCGGTATGACCAAAAGGGCCGCCGTCCCCGCAAAACCCATTACGTCGATGTAAAAGAGAAGGAGGAATCCTCCCGCCAAGGCGTAGGACATATCCCTGAATAAGGCCGCGAAGTAAAACGCCAGCCTCTCTTTGCCGCCGACGCTGTTCGCCGCCTTCTCCTCGCCTGTTTTTACCGCCGCCGCTTCTTCCGTCATTTGTTATGTCCTTTTATTATTTTCCTTATAAATTTAACATAAAGGCGGAGACTTAGCAATATTAATATTTGAAAAAACAAGGGTAAGGTGCTAAAATAATACTATGGAAATCAGGACGGAACACAGAATCATAACGGGAGACAGCCGAAGGATGAGTCTGGTCGGGGACGGATCCGTCCATCTGATCATTACGTCTCCGCCTTACTGGCAACTTAAGGATTACGGCAACGACGGCCAGATAGGATTCAATCAAAGCTATGAAGAGTATATTAATAATCTTAATTTGGTATGGAAAGAGTGTTTTCGGATACTACGCGACGGATGCAGATTGTGCATAAATATCGGCGACCAGTTCGCCCGATCGGTCTATTACGGAAGATATAAGGTGATCCCGATCAGAACGGAGATTATAAGATTCTGCGAAATTCTCGGCATGGATTATATGGGCGCGGTCATCTGGCAAAAAAACACCACTATGAACACGACCGGGGGCGGCTCCGTTATGGGTAGTTTTCCTTATCCCCGCAACGGGATTTTAAAAATAGATTACGAATTTATCCTAATATTCAAAAAGCAGGGGAAAGCTCCGGCCGTTCCCGAAACGATAAAAAAGCGTCCGAAATGACTAAAGAAGAGTGGAACGAATATTTTTCCTCTCACTGGACGTTCGGGGGCGCGAGGCAGAACGAACATCTCGCCGTCTTCCCGGAAGAGCTTCCGCACAGGCTTATCAAGATGTTTTCGTTCGTCGGAGAAACCGTTATCGACCCGTTTTGCGGCAGCGGAACTACTTTGGTCGCGGCAAAAAAGCTCGGCAGAAATTCCATAGGGTACGAAATAAATCCCGAATATGCGGAGATTTGCAGAAACAGATTAAAAGACCTTGACGCCTTCGCGGTCTATCAAAGCGATAAAAGCATATTGAATATCGAAGAATCATTAGGGGAACTGCCTTATCTGTTCAGCGATCCGCTTAAAATGGTAAATAAAATCGACGTGAAAAAACTTCAATTCGGTTCGAGGATAGACGATAAACTATCGGAAAGAGAAGAATATTACACGGTTAAAAAAATCATCAATCCTTTTTTGGTCGAATTGAATAATAGTTTGACGGTAAGACTTATAGGGATAAGCGAAAAGCCTTCGGGAAACGGCGAAGCGACAAAATTTCTGACGAATAAAATTTTAGGGCAAAAGGTTTATCTAAAATACGACGAAATAAAATTCGATAATAATAATACTTTATTATGTTATTTATATCTGAAGAACAAAACCTTTATTAACGCCCATTTGATAAAAGCGGGGCTCGTAAGAGTCGATCAAGAATCGAATTATAAGCAAAAGACGAATTTTATAGAACTGGAGAAAAATTATGGCTAAAGAGTGGACGTGGATTTTTACATAAAAGCGAGAGATAGATTTATCGGCTTGCAAATCAAACCGCAAAATAAGGGCGTTCAGCTTCCGGAAATATATAAAGAGTACCAAATTCAAAAGAATACGCATGAAAAATTTACGAAAGAATTCGGCGGAAATGTATTTTATATTTTCTCCGCGAAAAATCCGGAAGGCAAAAAAGAAATAGTCAACAAAGAAATCGTTGAAGAAATCCAAAAAGAAATCCAAAGATTGAACTCTGACATCTGATTTTCTATCTTTCTTCCCTGAAATACGATAGCCCCAGCGACGCGGGCGGCTGGTTCTCCTTCTTCTTCCTGAAGCTTATCACGACGAGGACGAGAATGGTGACGGCGTAGGGGAGGAGCTGGACGAGGTCGGTCTCGTAGTTTTTAAAGGAGATTTTGGCTATTCCCGGGATATAGTTGTAGAGCCAGAAGAGAAGCGCGAAGAGATAGGAGCCCCAAATCGTGTTGACGGGCCTCCACGTCGCGAAAATGACGAGGGCGACGGCGAGCCAGCCGAGAGCCTCGATACTGTTATTTGTAGACCAGCCGCCGTTGCAATAGACGATGATGTAGAAGACTCCGCCGAGGCCGGATATCCCGCCGCCGAGCGTAGTCGCGAGGTATTTATACAGCGTGACGTTTACGCCCGCGGCGTCCGCCGTAGCGGCGTTCTCGCCCACCGCGCGAAGATTTAATCCGACGCGGGTCTTTTTGAGGAAAAGGTGAAGAAAAACGGCGAGGATTATTGCGAAATAGGTCATAAAGCCGTGAGATAAGAATATATCGCCGAACCAGCCGGAATCGAAAAGCCTGTCGAGGTTTTTGGAAAAGACGCCGTAGGTCAGCGCTGCCTTCGCGTAGGACTGATAGCCGGCGGACAACAGGACGTAGAGGCCGCCGAAGCTGCCCACGCCGACTCCGAAAAACGTGAGCGCGAGGCCGGTGACGTTCTGGTTTGCGCGAAGAGTTATCGTAAGGAAGCTGTAAAGGAGCCCGCCCAAAGCCGCCGCGCCGAAGCCGGCGAGAAGCGGGATCAGAACCATAAGGATCGGCGCGGGATCGGCGGCGCGCTTCTCATACAGAAAGGCCGCCGAAAATCCGGCGAAGCCGCCGAGGAACATCATCCCGGGTACGCCCAAATTGAGGTGCCCGCTCTTTTCGGTCAGGATTTCGCCCTGCGCCCCGAACATTATTACGGTGCCGTAAATTATAGCGCTGGTAAGCCATGAGACAATGCTTGTCATTCATTTACTCCTATAAATCATCCTTTCTGCTTCTGCTTCTTAAATAAACCTATTTTCTTCGCAGTCTTTCTTACGCTCTCCCCGATCCACTCCGCGACGGAGTAGACGGTGCCGAAAAATTTATCGCGGGAAGCGTTCCAGAGCTTGTCGGCGGCGGCGAAAAAGGCCTTGACCTTATCGCGTATCTTTTTAAGAAAAGCGGCCGCCTTCGGGAATTTTCCTTCGAGCTTCAGGATGATTTT
>AGTN01091378.1_pt1 | contig 10923 bp, 15 predicted proteins | sample 314218 | NCBI WGS metagenome assembly AGTN01 (sample SAMN02954264, study PRJNA73603) | bioreactor metagenome | biome: terrestrial; feature: non-aerated bioreactor; material: poplar woody material; isolation source: poplar biomass | place: USA | collected 2006-12 | reverse complement strand
GTGGGCCAGGTCGGCGGCCTGCAGCACCGCCACCAGGCGGACGGCGGGGTCGGGATCGTCCAGCCCGGCCAGCAGGCCGCCCAGTTCGGGGTCGCCCAGGTCGGAGTCCACGTCAGCGATGCCCATGGCCGAGCCTCAGCGCAGCAGATAGGGAATCTCGACCGTGATCGCCTTGGTCGGGCAATCGTGCTCGCACGGCAGGCAGAACCAGCACTCGTCATAGGCCATGTGGACCTTTCCATCGGCGCCGATGGCCAGGATGTCGGTGGGGCAGGCATCGATGCAGGTCCTGCACCCCTTTGCGGCGATGCACTTGGCGTGGTCGACGACGACCGAGGGGGAACGGATTTCGGACATGGGGGATTCCCTCACTCGGCGGCGCGGTCGATGCGCATCTGGTTGTAGGCGTAGAGCTCGTCGGCGCCGACCGGCACCACATAAGGGTCCACCGGCCGCTTGAACAGGTCGGGCCGCCCGTCCGCGCCCTTGCGGATTTCCACGAAGCAGAACCAGTCGCGGTCGTCGCGGTCGGGATATTCGGGGCGGTAGTGGTACAGGCCCCACCGGCTTTCCAGCCGGTAGAGCGAGGCATGGGCGGCCAGTTCGGCGCAGTCGAGAATGGCGTGCACCTCCATGGCGCGCATCAGCTCGTGGGGATTGCCGGCCTTGATGCGGTCCAAGTCGGCCCGGATCTCGGCGAAACGGGCCAGGCCGATCTCCATCTTGCGGGTGATCTTGGGCGGCTGCAGGTAATCGTTGACCATGCGCCGCAGCTTGTATTCCACCTGCGACGGCGCCAGCCCGGACTGGCGCCGCAACGGCGCGAAGACGCGCTCGCGCTCGGCCTGGACCTGGGCGGGGTCGTAATCGGGCAGCGGCCCATCGCCCCACAGGCCGGCGGCGTCCTCGCCGGCGATGGCGCCGAACACCATGGCGCCCAGCATGTAGTTGTGGGCCACGTTGCACAGGTCGCCGGCGGCATAGAGGCGCGGCACGGTGGTGCGGGCGTTCTCGTCCACCCACACGCCCGAGGCGGAATGCCCGCCGCACAGCCCGATCTCGGAAATGTGCATCTCGACCAGGTCGTGGCGGTAATCGGTGTGGCGGCCCTGGTGGAAGCGCCCGCGCGTCGGCCGCTCGGTCACGTGCAGGATGTTCTCAATGCGGGTGACCGTCTCGCCGGCGAGATGGTCGAGCTTCAGGAAGACCGGGCCGTTGCCGCTTTCCAGTTCGCGCCAGAACTCCAGCATCATCTGTCCCGACCAATAGTCGCTCTTGATGAAGCGTTCGCCCCTGGCATTGACGGTGTAGCCGCCGAACGGGCCGGTCACGTAGGCGCAGGCCGGGCCGTTGTAGTCCTTGATCAGCGGATTGATCTGGAAACACTCCAGCCCCGACAGCTCGGCCCCGGCATGATAGGCCATGGAATAGCCGTCGCCGGCGTTGGTGGGGTTCTCGTAGGTGCCGAACAGGTAGCCCGAGGCAGGCAGGCCCAGGCGGCCGGCGGCGCCGGTGCACAGCAGCACCGCCTTGGCACGGACCGCCACGAACCCGCCCGAGCGGGAGTCCAGGGCCATGGCGCCGGCCACCGCGCCGTCGCGCGCCAGCAGCAGGCGGGTGGCGATCAGACGGTTGGTGACGTCCACGCCCAGCCTGCGTATCTGCTTGTAGATCACCTTCTTGACGGCATAGCCCTCGGGCATGGGCAGCACATAGGCGCCCATGTGGTGGACCTTCTTCACCGCGTACTCGCCGGTCTCGTCCTTCTCGAACTTCACCCCCCAGGAATCCAGTTCGCGGATCATGTCGTGGCTGCGGGTGGCATAGGCGTGGATCGTCTTCTGGTTGACGATGCCGTCGTTGGCGATGGTGATCTCGCGCACGTACTGCTCGGGCGTGGCATGGCCGGGGATCACCGCGTTGTTGACGCTGTCCATGCCCTCGGCGATGGCGCCCGCCCGCTTGACGTTGGCCTTGTCCAGCAGCAGCACCTTCAGCGCCGGGTTCCTCGCCTTGGCCTTGATGGCCGCCAGCGGCCCGGCGGTGCCGCCGCCGACCACCAGGATATCGGTTTCCACGAACCGGATGTCGTTTCCAGCTTCAGCCATGGGGGTGTCCTTGAAAGGGGCGCGAAAGGCCCGACCGCCGCACTTTGCCCGAGCCGCCCCGGGACAGGGGAGCAACTAATTGCCTTATATTCAACACAAACCGGTATGGACAATTAGTGGCTTAAACATTTAGCTAGTGGATTTTAGATTGACCGCATGTGCCCTGGCGCGCAGCCTCGATCAGGGGTCGAGCGCTTCCTCATGCGATGGAGTATCGAACCAATGAGTCTCCGCATCTCTCTCCTCGTCGGCGGCGCCATGCTGCTGAGCCTCTCCGTCCAGGCGGAAACGATCCGGGTCGGCGTGGGCCACCAGAGCATGTGCACGGACACCTATTCGGCCGGCATCATCGTCAAGGAGCTGAAGCTGCTGGAAAAGCACCTGCCCAGGGACGGCAAGTACAAGGATGCCCAATACGAGTTGGCCTGGAACGACTACACCTCGGGCCCGCCCATCACCAACATGATGCTGGCCAACAAGCTGGAATTCGGCGTGATGGGCGACTATCCGCTGATCGTCAACGGCGCCAAGTTCCAGCAGACCGAGAGCCTGCGCAGCCTTTACGTCGCGGGGACCGGCTACAACCTGAAGGGCAGCGGCAATTCCATCGTGGTGCCGATCGATTCCGATATCTACAGCTTCGAGCAACTGAAGGGCCGCACCGTCTCGACCCCGGTGGGCAGCGCCGCCTGGGGCACCCTGCTGAAGGCGCTGCAGGACCACAAGATCAAGCCCGACGAGATCACGCTCAAGGACCAGAGCCCGCCGGTGGGCGCCGCCAACATCGCCCAGAAGAAGATCGACGCCCACGCCGATTTCTGCCCGTGGTCCGAACTGATGGAATATCGCGGCACCGGCCGCAAGGTCTACGATGGCAGCGAGGCCGGCATCCCCTACCTGCACGGCGTGGTCGTGCGCAAGGATTTCGCCGGGAAATACCCGGAGGTGGTGGTCGCCTTCCTCAAGGCGGTGATCGAGGCCGGCGAATGGGTCGAGGAAGATCCGGTGCGCGCCGCCGAATCGCTGGAGAAGTGGACCGGCATCGAGAAGGAGGTGCAGTACCTTTACTTCTCGCGCGGGGGCCATCTGACGCTGGACCCCACCATCAAGCCGAAATGGGTCGAGGCGCTGAAGTACGACCATACCGTCCTGGCGCGGGAACGGCAGATACCGCCGCTCGATTTCGACGCCTGGATCAACGATTCCTTCATCCGCCAGGCCTTCAAGGAATCCGGCCTGGACTACGACCGCCAAGCCGGAATCCTGGTCGATCCCCTGGTCCGCAAGCACCAGTTGCTGCCCGAGCTGTGGCATGCCCGCGAGGGGCTCAAGTCCTTCGTCAGCAACGCCGACCTGCTGAAGGCGGCCGCCGAGTTCGCCGCCTCGGGCCAGAAGGTCAACGCCACCTACGTCTATGACGAGGTGACCGGGCTGAAGCTGCTGGGCAAGACGGCGTTCTACGTTCAGGGCAAGGACGGCGCCTTCGGCACCTTCCTGCGCAAGACCGACGCGGACAAGGCGGCGCAGCAGCGGGGCGGCACCGTGCTGGCCTATGCCGAGGCCCTGGCCGCCACAGCGCCGAAACCCCAGTGACGAACGCGAGGCCCACGATGACGAAGTCCCGGCCTGTCACGGCCTCCGGCCGCGCGGTGGTGCGTTTCCTCGCCATCCTCGCCGCCTTGGCCTTGTGGCAGGTCGGTTCGGCCAACCACCTGTCCTTCGGCCTGAACTTCGAGAACATTCCTTCCCCGGTCCGGGTTGCCGCCGAGATCGCCAGCCTGGTCACCGGCCAGGACATCTGGACCCATGTCCTGGTCAGCGTCCGGCGCGTCGCCATCGGCTTCGCCTTGGCCGCCGTCCTGGGAATCGTCGCCGGGCTGGCGATGGGGCGCTATTGGGTCGCCCGCGACGTCATGCTTCCCTACATCGAGATTCTGCGCCCGATTCCCGCGGTGGCCTGGATTCCGCTGGCCATCTTGATGTGGCCGACCGAGGAATCCAGCATCCTGTTCATCACCTTCCTGGGCGCGCTGTTCCCGGTGGTGCTGAATACAGTCCACGGGGTCGAGCAGACCCCGGAAATCCTGGTCCGCGCCGCCCGCTCCCTGGGGGCGCGCGAGGCCGACATCTTCCTGCACGTGGTGCTGCCCGGCGCATTGCCGTCCATCTCCACCGGCTTGGCCATCGGCATGGGCGTGTCGTGGTTCTCGCTGCTGGCCGGCGAGATCATCAGCGGCCAGTACGGCGTCGGCTATTTCACCTGGGTGTCCTACACCCTGGTGCAGTACCCGCGCATCATCGTCGGCATGCTGGCCATCGGCGGCTTGGGGACGCTGTCCACCTGGCTGGTGCGCCGGGCGACCCGCCCGCTGCTGGCCTGGCAAGGGGGAAACTGGTGAAATGATCCTGAAAGTCGCGTGGCAGACCCTGCTGCTGGTCATGATCTACTACGCCCTGCTGCTGGGCGGTGTCCTCCTGAGGTTCCAGGCGTGGCCCGACTATGTCGAGGTCTATCCCTGGGTCGGGAACATCCGGGGCATCCTGGCCGGCACGCCGTCCTGGCGCGACGCCCTGTCCATCGCCCTCGACGAGCCGCTGCTGGAAATCGGCCGCACCCTGCCCGATTACGCCATTTCCGAATGGAACCTGACCATCGTCCCCGACAAGCTGGCGATCGTCGCCGCCATCGCGGCCCTGCTGGCGGTCCATCGCCATCTGGCGCGGCGGTCCTGCCGGATCGACGCCGCCGTCCTGAGCGGCGCCGGCTCGGCGACGGCGGCGCTGGCCTCGGCCACCGTCGGCTGGACGGTGTGCTGCGGGGCCCCGTCCTGGGTGGTGATCTTCGCCATGCTCGGCCTATGGGCTCCCACCGCCATGGCCATCGAGCCCTACGGCGGGCCGATCACGCTGGCCGGGCTGTTCCTGCTGGCCGGCGGCGTGCTGGTCCAGGCCTGTTTCAACCGGGCGAAGGAACGGTCATGAACGCGCTTTCCGGCCCCGCCGGCATCACCGTCACCCAAGGCCGCATCCTCATCGAGGGCCTGCACGTGCGTTTCGGTGACCACGATGCCGTCGAAGGCTTCTCGCTGACCATCGAGCCGGGCGAGTTCGTCTGCCTGCTGGGCCCGTCGGGCTGCGGCAAGTCCACGGTGCTCAACACCGTCGCCGGCTTCCTGCCGCCGACCGCCGGGCAGGTGCTGGTGGACGGCGAGGCGGTCACCGGGCCGGGGCCGCAGCGGGGCATGGTGTTCCAGCAGCATTCGCTGTTCCCGTGGAAGACGGTGCTGGAGAACGTCGCCTTCGGCCCGCGCATGCGGGGGAAAAGCCGCCCGGAGGCGCGCGAGCTGGCGCGGGAATACCTGGCCCTGGTCGGCCTGAGCGCCTCGGCCGACCGCTATCCGGCCACCCTGTCGGGCGGCATGCAGCAGCGCGTCGGCATCGCCCGCGCTTTGGTCAACCATCCCAGCGTGCTGCTGATGGACGAACCCTTCGGCGCCCTGGACGCGCAGACCCGGGCCACCATGCAGGAAAGCCTGCTGCGGCTGTGGAGCCGGACTGGCAACACGGTCGTGTTCGTCACCCACGACATCGACGAGGCGCTCTATCTGGCCGACCGGGTGGTGGTGATGAGCGCCGCCCCCGGCCGCATCCTGCTGGACCTCAAGGTGGAGCTGCCGCGCCCGCGGCCCGAAGAGGTGTCCGTCACCGCGGCCTTCGCCGACTACAAGCTGCAATGCCTGCGGCTGATCCGCCAGGAAAGCCAGCGCGCCTTCGGGTTCAGCGATGGCGCCGGAATCTGAGGAGGAGCCCATCATGCCGGCCACCCCGAAAGCCGTCCGCACCCAGCCCAATCCGTCCCTGCGCCTGTCGGAGCCCGACGACGCCCCCCGCGACGTCAACATCCTGGCCGCCCTGAGCGACGAGGAATGCGCCGCCCTGTGCGCAGCCTCCACCATGCGCACCTATACGCCGGGGAGCATGGTGTTCCGCCAGGGCGATCCCCACGACGGCATCTTCATCATCCTGTCGGGACAGGTCCGCTCCTACTACGCCGGTCCGTCGGGGCGGGAGATCACCCTGGCCTATTGGTCGCCGGGCAATTTCGTCGGCGGCCCCGAGATGTTCGGCGGCAGTCCCCACGTGTGGTCCGGCCAGGCCATCCGCCATACCCAGGTCCTGCACGTGCGGGGCAGCGAATTGCGCCGGCTCATGGAACGCATCCCGCGCCTGGCGGTGGCGCTGGTCGAGGCCCTGGTCTGCAAGGGCAAGGCCTATTCCGCGCTGATCCACATGCTGGGCACCCGCTCGGCGGCGGAACGGCTGGCGCAGTTGCTGCTGCTGATCGCCGGCCTGGACGGCCGCCGCACCGCCGAAGGAATCGTCATCGGCCGCACCCTGACGCAGGAGGACCTGGCCAAGATGGTCGGCTCCACCCGCCAATGGGTCACCACGTCGCTGGACCGCTTCCGCGAACAGGGGGTCATCAGCATCGCCCCAAACAAGATCGTCATTACCGACGAGGACGCCCTGCGCCGCTTGGCGGGATGAAGCAGAAGCGGCCACCCTGGCGACGGCGGCCTTCGCCTGCACGGCGTGGCAGTCGTACCCGGCGTGGGGATGGGCGGCGGCAGGGAAGGCCAGGGCGGTCAGAATCCCCGAAAGCGCCAGCCCCTCAAGCCGCATCGTCACCGTCCGCATTCCGGCCTCTCGCCACGAAACCGTTACACCATGACATCGGCCCGCCGCAAGCGACCGTCCGAGAGGGGAGTCGGGTCCATGCGGAAGAATCGCCGATTTGCGGAAAAACGGACGGCTGAATCGTCACTTTTTGCACGGATTGATCTTTATTTTTCATCCATTGCGACTATCGGTCGCATCGCCTCTCTTCCTATAGTCCCCAAGCCACGTCGCGGCTCGGCCCAGTCGGCTGGCTCGAAGCGGCACAGCTTCCGTCATCAGCCGGCCTCTCGGCTCAAGACTATGGAGAGAAGGAAAATGGCTTTCCCCACTGCGGTCAACGACCAGATCACCGATTCCGTCACCCAGGCCAACACCAAGGTTCTGGGCGACGCTCCGGCGATCGCCATGGGCAACCTCTACCAGGCCACCGCCCAGGCGCTGGCCAATGCCGCCCACAACGCCACCAACGCCCAGCAGCAGAGCTACGTGACGGCCCAGGCCGCCACCACCATGGGCGTCGCCACGCTCTACTCGCTCGACACCGCCTCGACCGGCGTGGCGACCAAGGAAATCCTGAGCACCGGCGTCAAGGGCCTCGGCCACTAAAATCCATCCCGGCGCCGGCTGAAGCGGTGCCGAGCCGCCCCGGCCCAAAACCTGAAAGGACATGTCGATGGCTTTTCCCACTTCCGTCAACGACCAGATCACCGATTCCGTCACCCAGGCCAACACCAAGGTTCTGGGCGACGCCCCGGCGATCGCCATGGGCAACCTCTACCAGGCCACCGCCCAGGCGCTGGCCAATGCCGCCCATAACGCCACCAACGCCCAGCAGCAGAGCTACGTGACGGCCCAGGCCGCCACCACCATGGGCGTGTCGACGCTCTACTCGCTCGACACCGCCTCCACCGGCGTGGCGACCAAGGACATCCTGTCCAGTTGATGAGCCCGCGCGGGCGGCGCCGGGATTGCCGGCGCACATGCCCGCCGGCCCCATCCCCATAGCGATCCAAGGAAGCTCGTCAGATGGCTTTTCCCACTGCAGTCAACAGCCAAATCACGGATTCCGTGACCCAGAGCAATGTCCAGGTGATCGGTTCATCACCGGCCATTGCCATGGGGAATCTGTACCAGGCGACGGCACAGGCGCTGGCGAATGCAGCGCATAATGCCACCATGGCGCAGCAGCAGATGTACGTGACGGCACAGGCGGCGACCACCCAGGGGGTTGCCCTGCTCTATTCGCTGGACACCGCCGCCACCGGTGCCGCCACCTCGAAACTCCTGAAATAAATACCGTTTGATCCACCACAGCCGGCCTGCGCGCCGGCGCATTAAGGGAGACTTGTCATGGCTTTTCCGACCGCTGTAAACAGCCAGATCACCGATTCCGTCAGCCAGGTGAACACCAAGGTCCTGGGCGACGCACCGGCGGTGGCCATGGGCAACCTGTTCGTCGCCACCAGCCAGGCGCTGTCGAACACCGCCCACAACGCCACCAACAACCAGCAGCAGTCCTACGTGACCATGCAGGCGTCCACCACCCAGGGCGTCTCGACGCTGCTGGGCGTGGATACCGCCAGCACCGGCGCCGCCACCAAGGAAATCCTGGGTCTGGTGTAACCGGCCGGGGGAGGCTGCGCCCAGACGGGCTAGCCTTCCCCTTCCGGTTCCGCCGGCCGCCGGGCCGGCGCCCCAGGAAAACCGTCCGTCATGGCCGACTCGTCCGGGCCGTTGACGGCGGTGGCCAATGCCGATGCCCTCGACGTGGCGCTCGCCCCGTCCGTCGCCATGGGCATGTGCTACGTGTCGATGGCCGACAGTCTGGGCATCGCCATGGCCAATGCCGCCGCCAACCAGCAGCGCGGCCAGGTTCTGGCCGGTGCCGCCCTAACCCAGGTTCTCGCGCTGATCATCGCCGCAGGGAGCACCAACACATGAATGACATAAGCTCGGTCAACAGCCAGATGATCGATTCGGTGACCGGCATGGTCACCCTGCTGACGGGCCAGGCCCCGTCCCAGGCCTTCGGCCTGCTGGACGCGGTGATGGTGGAAACCCTGGGCGTGGCCATGCACAACGCCGTCAGCCGGCAGCAGAACGCCGGCATGATCAGTTCGGCCGCGGTGACCGCCGCCTGCGCCAAGATGCTGGCGGTGCCGTTCCCCGAACCGCCGCCACCCCCGCCGCCGCCGGCTCCCGCACCGCCCTCGGTGACGCCGCTGCCCGGCCCGCCGGCCGATCCCTCGGCCGACGCCGCCGTCGCGGCGGCCTATGCCCAGGCGGAAAGCGCCATCGGGATCCTGAAGGCCCAGGCCGCCGGCGCCGCCGACCTGGGGCAGACGGTGCAGACCGACCTCGGCAAGCTGATCACCGATGCCGGCGGCACGCCGCCCGCCGCCGCAAGCGGCCCGGCTGGAACGGCCCCGGACACCGGGACTGCGACGGGAGATTCCACCGGTGACGATGCGGCCGGCGGGGGCACGACCGGGGGAAACTCCGGCGGGGGCTCCGCGACAGGTGGCGCCTCCTCCGGCGGCGGCTCCGGCTGACCAGGCCCCGCGCCCCGGACATAGGCCGCCCGCCGTCCCGTCCCAGCAGATCGAGGAGTTCCCATGTCAACCACCGTCGACGCCCAGATCATCGACGTCATCAATCAAGTGCAGACGGCGACCATGAGCCCGCAGGTCGTGCTGACCAGCGGTGCCGGCAAGGCCTATCAGTCCGTGGCCCAGTCCAGCGCCATCGCCGTCCAGGATGCCGCCGACGCCCTGCGCAACATCTCCACCATCGCCACCACCGCCGCCGGCGTGGCCATGGCGCAACTGCTCGCCACCGGAGACCCCAAATACGCCCAGGCACTCAGCCAAGCCCAGACTCTGATGAAGTCCGCCACCGAGGATTTCGCCCAGGTCGGCGCCGCCGCCACCACGGTCCTCAAGAACTTCCCGCCGGGTTGAACCGCCATGACAGTCTCGGTAGCAAACAAGCTGATCCAGGGCCGGGGCGGTCTGTCGGAGCTGGGGGCGCTGGTCCTGGCCTTCATTGACGGTGGCATCGAATGGCTGGCCTGGGCGGTGGCGGACCCGTCCGCCACCTATGCCTTTCCCGACGAGACCAGCCTGGTCTCCCAAGTCCAGCTCGGCCTGCATGCCTCGTCCGTGACGCTGCTGCCGGGACTGCAACTGCTGGTCAGCCCGATCAAGCTGATGACCTTCAGCCTGGGCGACCTGCGCACCGTCGCCAGAGCTGAAAGCGGCGTGCAGGACGCCGCCACCATGGCCCAGACGCACACCATCCTGTCGGCCCACGGCCTGCTGACCCAGGCGGATTTCGCCGCCGTCCCCGCCTTCCTGTCCACCCTGGGGGTGGCCTCGGCGCCGCTGTTCCAGTGCCTGGACATGAATGCCGCGATCGCCCTTTCGGACCTGATCAGCCTGCCGCAACCGCAGGACGGCCAGCCCGACATCCGGGGCGACGCCGCCGGCTTCGCACTCCAGCAGGCGCGCACGCCCGAGGAATTCGCCGACTACTACCGGGCCTACCTGGCGCTCGCCACCAAGCTGAAGACGGCGGCCAACCCCGCCGACCAGCGTCTGGCCCAGGCCGATGCGACGGTACAGACCCTGCTGCCGTTCATGTTCGGCGCCCTCGACTGCCCGCAGGTGGACGGCCTGATGCCGCCCACCGAGGTGGCGGCGGCGGTCAGCGACTGGCTGCGCCAGGGCCGGCGGGTAGGCTTTTCCCGACTGTCCGAGGGCGTCTGCCGCATCATCGACAGCACGACCTTCACCGACGAGACCGGGCCTGCGGCCCAGCAGATGATCAACCGGTACCTGGCCAACGCCCAATCCTTCCTGTCGGCCCACTATCCGCAGACGGGACGGATCAGCCAGGACGGCCAGTCCTGCCAGTTGCCCACCCAGTCGGGGAACCTGTACGCCGAGTTGCTTCTGGGCCCCGGCGGCAGCATCACCCTGCGGCAATTCCGGCGCATCCCGCCCCCGGCGGAAAACTCCTGAACACCGGCACCGAACAGACAGGAAGACCCACCATGCCGCCCAAGTCACAGCCGCCAGCCCCGCCAGCCGCCAAGCCGGCACCGCCGTCGTCCCAGGCGACACCGCCCGAAACT
>AGTN01139326.1_pt1 | contig 10936 bp, 9 predicted proteins | sample 314218 | NCBI WGS metagenome assembly AGTN01 (sample SAMN02954264, study PRJNA73603) | bioreactor metagenome | biome: terrestrial; feature: non-aerated bioreactor; material: poplar woody material; isolation source: poplar biomass | place: USA | collected 2006-12 | reverse complement strand
GGCCGTCGCGGCGGGTGAACAGCACGGTTCCCGGCTGGCCCTTGAGTTCGCCGACCAAGGCGGGGTCCACGACCCAATCGGAGCGCAGCAGCAGGCAGGCGGGTGCGGCCGAAGCGTCCTCGACGCCGGCGGCGAGGACGGAAATGCCGGCCTTGGTCAAGGTCCGCCGTGCGCGTTCGTCGCCGGTCATGCCCCACAAGCGGGTCCGGCACGTCCCGACGACCAGGCCGGCAAGCATGGGCGCGGAAGGCTGGGCGCTCATATCACCCCCAGCTTGGCGCCCACGGCGGTGATGGCCGTGACGGCTTGGTCGATCTGTGCCTCGGTATGGGCGGCGGTGACGCTGGTGCGCAGCAGGGGCTCGGCGGTCGGCGTGGCCGGCGGCAGCGCCAGATTGACGTAGATGCCGGCTTCCAGCAGCGCGCCCCAGAAGGCGGCGGCGGCGGGAATGTCGGGCAGCTTGACCGAGACGATGGGACTGACCTGGGGCCCCAGTTGGAACCCCGCCTTGGCCAGGCCGTGATAAAGCTGGCTGGCGTTGGCGAGCAGGCGTTCGCGCAGGGCCGGCTGGGCCTCGATCACCGACAGGGCCGACAAGGTGGTGGCGACCACGGCGGGCGGCAGCGAGGCGGTGAACATGTAGGGCCTGCTCGTCACCCGCAGGATGTCGAAATCGTCGATGTCCGAGACGCAGAAGCCGCCGATGGCGCCCAGGCTCTTGGAGAACGTGCCGACGACGAAGTCCACGTCGCCCTCGACGCCGGCTTCCTCGGCCGCGCCGCGGCCGTGTCGGCCCAGCACGCCCAGGGAATGGGCCTCGTCCACCAGCAGATAGGCGCCGGTCTCGCGCTTGACCGCGGCGATCTCGGCGATGGCGCCGCGGTCGCCCAGCATGGAATAGATGCCCTCGACCACGATCAGGCGGTGGCCGGGCGAGCCTTCCAGCCGGCGCAGGCGCCGCGCCAGGTCGTCGGCGTCGTTGTGGCGGAAGCGGATGACCTGCGACGCGCCCAGCCGGCAGCCGTCATAGATGCTGGCATGGCTGTCGGCGTCGATCAGCAGGTGATCGTCTTTCCCCACCAGGGTGGACATCATGGCCAGGTTGGCCTGATAGCCGGTGGTGAAGATCATGGCGTGGCGCCGGCCGAGAAACTTGGCGAGGCGCCGTTCAAGCGCCGCATGGCCCTGGTAGGTGCCGTTGGCGATGCGCGACCCGGTGGTGCCGCTGCCGAAGGCGCGCAGCGCGGTCACGCCGTCCTCGACGATCTGCGGGTTGAAGGTCAGGCCGAGGTAGTTGTTGCTGCCGAACACCAGCACCCGGCGCTGGCCGATCGTCGCCTCGACGGGCGAGAGCACGCTGTCGAAGGACACGGCGAAGGGATCGGCGCCCAGGGCCTGGAGCGTCCCGTAGGATTGCTTCAAGCCGCCGAACTTGTCGAGAATGCTCATCTGGCGACCCGGGCTCCGAGGGATTCGAGGGCCTGGGCCAGATCGGCCACGGTTTCCACCTGGGCGATGCGGTCCATGGGCAGGGAAATGTCGAAAGCGTCTTCCAGGGACATGACGAAATTCATCACCGTCAGGGAATCGAGGCCCAGATCCCCCATGATCGAGGATTGGGGATGAACCTCGGTGCCCGGCGCCGTGACCTTGCGCAGTTCGGCGATGACTTTATCCAGGATTTCCGTGTCCGACCGCATCTCACCCGTTCCTTGCTTCAGGCGCCGTGCCGCAGCCAGCGGACCGTTTGCGCCAGGCCATCCCTCAACTCCACGCCGGGTCGCCAGATGTCCGCCGGCGGCTGGCGCTCCCCCGCGCTCGACCAGTCGGCGTGGAACAACTCGCGGACCTTGCCCGGTCCCAGCATGGCGGCGCGGCCGCTTATCCCGGCGATCGCCGCGTTGAGCGCGGCAACGGCACGGAACACCCCGGCCGGCACTTCCAGGATGCGAGCCCGGCTGCCGGCTGCGGCGAGGATTTCGCGCGCCAGTTCACGCCAGCTATAGCCTTCGGCGTGGCGATCGGAAAGCTCGAAAATGCAGCCTTTGGGGCCGGGGGCGCATAAAGCCGCCACCGCCGCCGCGCAATCGGCGGCATGGATCATGGTGACGCGGCCGCCGGGCACACGGGGGACGGGCAGGACCGGCCCTTCGGCAGCGCGCAGGAACACCGCCGTCTCGCGGTCGCCGGGCCCGTAGATTGCCGTGGGGCGGACGATCACCACCCCGTCGAGCCCGCATCGCAGGAAGGCGTCCTCGCCCGCCCGCTTGCTGGCGGCATAGTCGGACAAGCCCGGTTCGCGCGCCGCCAGGGAGGATACCACCACCACCCGCGACGGGACGTGGCGCAGGGCCATCTCCGCCAGCAAGCGGCTGCCGTCGCGGTTCACCGTCATGAAATCGGCGGGAGAGGCGGTCTTGATGAGGCCGGCGGCATGGACCAGCGCGTCGGCCCCGGCCAGCAGGCGCCCCAGGGCCTCGCGATCCGACAGGGTTCCGGCGATCTGTTCGACGTCCGGCATGGCCGGGCGCGGCCGGCGGACCAGCAGGCGCACGCGCCATCCGGCGCCCGCGAGGGCCTTGACGATGTACTGGCCGAGGAAACCGGTCCCTCCGGTGAGGGAGACGCAACCTCGTCCAGCACTCATATAGCGGTCTCCAGGTCGAAATGGCCCGCCAGATAGGCCTTGCGCGCACCGGTACGGCTGAGTTTGCCGGACGAGGTCATGGGCAGGGCGTTGTTGGGCACCAGGGCCACGTGCGGTTCGATGCCGTGCACCTTGCGCAACGTGGCGGTCACCGACTGCACCAGGATGCGCCGCGCCTCGGGCGCCGAGGCGCGGCACTGGATCAGCACCATCACGCGCTCTTCCTCGGCCTGGTCCAGGGAGAAGGCGGCGGCGTCGCCGTGGCGCACCCCCTCGACCTGCTCGGCGGTGAATTCCAGGTCCTGGGGCCACAGATTGCGGCCGTTGATGATGATGATGTCCTTGGACCGGCCGGTGATGACCAGTTCCTCGCCGATCATGTAGCCGAGGTCGCCGGTGGCGAGCCAGCCGTCGCCGGCCAGCACCTGACGGGTTTCGTCGGGGCGGTGGTCGTAGCCGGTCATCAGGCTGGGGCCGCGCACGAAGACGTGGCCGACCTCGCGCTCGCCCAGCAGCACGCCGTCGTCGTCGCGCACTTCCAGGGAATGGTCGGGTATCACGCGGCCGCAGGTGACGAAGTCCCGGGTGCGGGCGGTCGCGCCGTCGGCGGGAACGGCGCGGCGCTCGTTTTCCAGCAGGACGGAATCGACGCGGTCGATGCGCACCCCCTGGCCCAACTCGCGGAAGGTGACGGCCAGGGTGGTCTCGGCCATGCCGTAGCTGGGCACGAAGGCGCCGGGCTGGAAGCCCAGCGGGCCGAAGGTGTCGATGAAGCGCTCCAGCATCTGCGGGCGGATCATGTCGCCGCCGATGCCGGCCACGCGCCAACGGCTGAGGTCCAGGTCGGGAAGAGCCCCGGTGGCGGCCCGCTTGGTGCACAATTCATAGCCGAAGCTGGGGCTGAAGGCGATGGTGCCGCTGTTCGACGCCATCAACGACAGCCAGCCCAGCGGCCGGCGGGCGAAATCGCGCGTCGCCATGTAATCGACGGAAAGCTGCGACACGATGGGGGAAAGCACGAATCCGACCAGGCCCATGTCGTGATAGAACGGCAGCCACGACACGGCGCGGTCGCCCTCGCGCACGGCCAGTCCGTGGCGGACGATGGCCGCCGTGTTGCTCATCAGTGCGTGATGGGTGATGGCGACGCCGGTGGGCGCGCGGGTGCTGCCCGACGAGAATTGCAGATAGCTCAGGCCCTCGGTATTCACCGGCGGCAGGTCCGCGGCCAGTTCGGGCAGCAGGTCCATCTGCGCGGCGGTGCCGCAGAATTTCAGGTCCAGGCCCTTGGCGGCCTCTTCCAGCCAGGCTTGCAGCCATTCGGGCGACAGGGCCGCGCCGACCTTGGCCTCGACCATCATGTGGCGGATCTGGGCGACGTAACCGTCGCGGCCGCCGAAAGCCAGGGGCAGGGGCAGGGGGGCGGGAATCAGCCCGGCATATTGGCAGGCGGCGAAGGCACGGACGAAATCGGCGTCGGTATCGGCGATCAGGGCGACGCGATCGCCCGGACGCAGGCCCACCCGCATCATCCGGCGCGCCATGGCGACGGCCTGTTCGCGCAATTCGCGATAGGGCACGGTCTTCACCAGGTCCAACCGGCCGGAATAGAAGTTCAGCCCGCTCCTGCCGGTGGCTGCGTAATCCAGCGCCTCGGCCAGCGACCGGAAATCGCACCTGAACGGCAATCCGCTGGACGTGGGGGTGGGCGTCAAGGGCCGGGAGAGGTTCTCTTCAGCCTCGATGTCCGTTCTTTTGGCGGCAAGCGGCACGTCGTTCCCCATGTCAGATTTCGGTGGCCGGTGCCGCGTTCCGGGTCCGGAACCACGCAGCGACGGCCATGTATTGAAGAGTCGCAGTCAGCACTGCGGCGATGAGAGCGGCTCCGCCGGCCCCTTGAATGCCCGCCATGCGGGTCAGCGCCACCAATGCCGGCAGGTAGACCGCCGCCGTGGCGAGTTGGATGGCCAGCGCCAGGATCGGGCGGCCGAACGAGATCAGCGTCGGTTCCAGGGTGAAGGTGGCGACGCCGACCAGCGCCGCCCCGCCCAGCAGCAGCATGACGTCGTAGGCGGCCACGGTCTGGCCGCCGCCCACCACCGTCAGCAGCCACGAGCCGAGGACGACCAGCACGACGAAGCAGCCGCCGGCGCCGGCGCAGGAAAGCTTGAGTGCGCGCCGTGTCACGCCGCGCAGCACGTCGACGCGGCCGTCGGCCACCAGGCGGGCCAGTTCGGGATAGATGGCCGTGGTCATCATCTTGACCGGCTTGGCGATGGCTTCGGCGATCTGGCGGGCGATGCGGAACAGGGCGGCCTCGGCCGAACCGAGCAGCGCGCCGACCACCAGGGTCGCCACATGGTTGGTCAGCAGGCTCATGGAGGAATTGGCGTTGGTGGCCCAGACGAACTTCCAGATGCCGGCGAACGGCGCCTCGACGCGCGGGGCGGTGGGCGCGTCGGGAGCCTGCCACAGGCTGCGGCGGCGCAGTTCCAGCCAGGCCATGGCCGCGCAGGTCAGGCCGCTGGCCATCACCGACAGCATCCACACCACCAGGAAATCGATCAGGGTGCCGCCGGTCAGGAACAGGATTGCGCAGCCGATCAGGCGGACCGCCGCCTCGACGTTGTCCTCCAGCGGCAGCAGGTCGAAACGGTCGAACAGGCGCAGCAGGCCGTTCGGCGTGGCGGTGACCATGAACAGCAGCGATACCGCGTAAAGGCAGGCCTGGGGCACGACCTCCGCCGATATGCCGACCTTCGTGCCGAACAGCCAGATGCCGGCGGCGGCCAGAACCATGCCCGCCACCGAACTGGCGACGTCCAATCCGGCGGTGAATCCCAGCAGCCTGCGGAAGTCACCCATCCGGCCTTCGTGAAGTGCCGGGGTGCCGTAACGCAGGATGGGCTGCCAGGTCTCGAACTTCACCACCGTGGACACCGCCAGGATGAAGGCGTGGATGAGCACCAGTTGCCCATAGCCTTCCACCCCCAGGGTGCGCACCGCCAGGGCGAGGTACAGCAACCCGAAAATGCCGCTGATCGACTTGCCGCCGATCAGAAAGCCCAGGTTGCGCAAAGCCCGTTTGATGATACCGTCTGTTTCCGCAGGGGCGTTCATGAGGTGGGTCGTGGTTCGATCCATAAAAGTTGTCGTCAAACAGTCCTGCCGGCTTGCACCGGGGTGCCGGCGCCGTCCGAAGCCGCCCGCTCCCGCCACAGCCGGCTGGTCAGCCGTTCGGCGGCGGGCACGTCCTTGGGATAATCCACCTCGCACCATTCATGCCCCTGGATCGAGGCGATGTGGACATGGTGGGTCTTGGCCAGGGTGTCGATGACGCTGAGATACCAGCGCTTCAACCCGTCGGGCTGGCGCAATGCCGCCCCCAGCGCATCCGCGAACAGCGTGCCGCCGTCCCCCTTGAAGAACAGCATGCCGATGGATTCGGCATCGGAATCTTCCGCGCTCAGGGTCTTGCCGATTTTCAGCAGGCGCGCGCCGTCGTGATGAACCTTCATGTCGTCGGCATCGTAGCGGTCCTTGCAGTCCACGGTCACGGTGACCGGGCCGCGCGCCTGGGCCACGGCGCGGACGAACAATTCCGGGTGGAACAAGGTGTCGCCGTTGATGAGGACGAAATTCTGGCCGCGCATCAGGTCGCGCGCCATGTAGCAGCTGCCGACGTTGTCGGCCACCTCGAAGAAGGGATTGAACAGGCAGCGCACGGTCACGCCGTCATCGGGACGGGCGCGCAGGGCGGCTTCGACCGCCTGGTCGTGAAAGCCGGTGACCACGGTGACGTCGCGCACGCCGTTCGCCCCCAGGCAGGCGATCTGCCACTCGACCAGTGTCCTGCCGTTGAATGGAAGCAGGCATTTGGGGCGTTGTTCGGTCAGCGGCAGCAGTCTCTTGCCCTGGCCGGCGCTCAATATGACTGCCTTTTCGATCACCATACCCCCAAGCGTTCTCGCTGCTGTGTTAAGCAAAGTTTACAACATACAACGGTGTATGTATATCCAGGCAGAAGTTTGCATGTCAAGGACGGAAGGCAGTAGGCGCAAAGGGGAGGTTTTCAGGCAAGGAACGCGATAAACGCATGGCTTGCAGATTGCCGGTTGTCGTCCCGGCGGTCCAACCTCTCGGAAGGGGAGGCTTCTGTCTCGGAATGCCCCTTGAATATTTCCGTTTGTGACACGCGGGCGAAGGATAGAGGCAAGGGCGGCAAAAAGTCAAAGGTCGCTTCGCCGGGGGGATTCCAGTCCTGCCGGTGCCCGGCAGAACGAGGCGAAGTGCCGATGAAGGACCGTGGTGACTTGATGGTGCATGTCCACCGCGGGGGGCTGACTCAGCCAAGTATAGATCAGGCCGGTTATCATGCTGTAGGAGGAAAATGCCGCCATCGCCGGGGTGAGGTCTTCAGCCAGCAAGTTCTTGCGTTCCGCCTCGGCGAAGGCGCTGGACATCAACCGCATGATCGAGGCCTGCCATTGTTGGGTACGGACCGATACGCACTCGAAATCTTGGACGTATTCGCATTTCCGCAGCAGGATATCGACGACGCGGCGGCTTTGGTCGCATTCCATCAGCCTGAGGATCGCCCGGATCCAGTAATCGCGCAGCGCGGCCAGGGGATTGGGCTGCTGCTGGGTTTCCAGCTCCATCTCTTCCAGCGGCAGCGCAACGCGGGCCTGCATGGCGTCGAGCAATTCGACCTTGTTGGCGAAATGCCAATAGATGGCGCCGCGAGTCACGCCGGCGGCGGCGGCGATCTCGTTGAGCGAGGTGTTGGACACCCCCTTTCGGGAAAACAGGATTTCGGCCGCGTCGAGCAATTGCTGGCGGGTCAGTTCCGAATCGGCTTTGGTCCTGCGGGCCATCAGGGGTATTTCAACCGGATGGTCAGGTCGGTGACCGGCCCCTGGGTGGCGAAGGCGGCGGCCTCGAATCTGGGAAGGGCGAACACCACCTTCGGGTTGTTGGAAAAGCCGTATCCTTCCACCGGCAGCCCCACCATGTTCGAGGTCAGTTTCCCGCTGCCGTCCTCGTCATGATAGAGGGACAGGGCATAGGTGCCCGGTCCGGGCAGCGGCACGCAGCCCCGAACCGGGCCCTGCCTGGCCGGGAAACTGATCTTCATCAGCTTGGTGCCCTTGGCGAGAAAATCCTCGGGGCGGTCGCCATAGACCGAGACGGTGACCGCGCCATGTGCGCTACGCACGTTCTCGATGGTCAACTGAAGCCGGGTCTCGTTTCCGTCGGCGGGGCATTCCGCCCGAGTCTCGGTGGCGGCCATGGCGGGAAGGGGCAGCAGGAACGCCAGCAGCAGCAGGGCGAGGCGGCGATGGGTGCGGGCGGATGCGTATGGCATGGGATGCGATGCGATCGCAATTTTCTCCAAATGGTTTATGCATTTTAGCATCCACCGCCGCACGGATCCATCGGGGCAAAAACCTATGGGGGCGGAGGAGACGAAAAAGCCCCGGAAGCTTCGGCTTCCGGGGCTTTTTTTCATGATCTTCGCAGGTGGTAGCGGGAGAGGGACTTGAACCCCCGACCCCAGGATTATGATTCCCGTGCTCTAACCAGCTGAGCTACCCCGCCATTCCCAGCAAGAGGCGCCGATATAATGGCTTGCGCCCAACCTGTCAAGCATCCTCGCTCGCGCCGCCCGCAGGAAGCCGGACTGCTGGATTGGCGCCGCAGGAGGTCGGCGACCTGGAGAGTGGGCGCATGGGCTGCACGGGCGCGAGGGGGGCAGAACGGGCATTCGCCTCGCGGCAAGGCGGAATCGCCAGGAGTGGTGCCGGGGACTGGCGCGACGGGCGCCGATGGCTTATCTCCCCAGGAAAGGAGATGCCCATGTCCCTGTTCGGTCCCAGCAAAACCCGGATGGTCGCCGCCAAGGACGCCTTGCCCGGCCGTTCCCAGCCCATGCCGGTTCCCGACCGCCATGCCGTTCTCGGCACCTCGCTGCGCCCGCCCTTTCCCGCCGACGTCCAGCGGGCGGTGTTCGCCCTCGGCTGCTTCTGGGGGGCCGAGCGCAAGTTCTGGACGCTGCCCGGCATCCACACCACCGCCGTGGGCTACATCGCCGGGTTCACCCCCCATCCCACCTACGAGGAGGTGTGCAGCGGCCGCACCGGCCATGCCGAGGCGGTGCTGGTGGCGTTCCACCCCGGCACCATCGGCTACGGCGACCTGCTGACGGTGTTCTGGGAAAGCCACGATCCCACCCAGGGCATGCGCCAGGGCAACGACGTGGGCACCCAGTACCGGTCGGGACTCTACGTCTTCTCGGACGAGCAGCGCATCCAGGCGGAAGAGGCGCGCCGAGCCTTCCAGACGCGCCTGCGGCAGTCCGGTTTCGGCGCCATCACCACGGAAATCCTGGACGCTCCGGAATTCTATTACGCCGAGGAGTACCATCAGCAATATCTGGCCAAGAACCCCAACGGCTATTGCGGCCTGGGCGGCACCGGCATCACCTGTGGGTGATCAGGGCGCCGGGGGCGTTTCCGAAGGCCGCCAGCAGCAGACCTGGGCGGCGGCGGCGGCCACCTCGTCCTCCAGTTGCTCCAGCATGTCGCGGCGGGCAAGGGTGGCGGCCTCCAGCTTCTGGATGACGTGGGCGAAGCTGGACAGACGGCGGCAGCCGACGCTGCCGGCCGCGCCCTTCAGCCGGTGGGCGGTTTCGCGCACGACGTCCAGGTCTCCGCATTCCCAGGCGGCGCGGATGATCGCCATCTCTCCGGTGAAGGAATCCGGCGCGCTGCCCAGCAGGCCGAGCAGGGTGTCGTCTCCCACCCATTGCCGCATGTCCTCGAGATAGGAATCGTCCACCACCGGAATCTCGGACGGGGCAGGGGGAGCGGTTTCGGTCGGCAGGGGCATGGGGCATGGTTCCGGGCATGCGGGGGCGCAGGGCGACGTGCCGGCGGCTTCGTCCAGGGTGCGGGCCAGCAGTTTCATGGAGACCGGCTTGGTCAGGAAGGCGCTCAGGCCGGTGGCGAGATAGCGCTCGCGGTGATCCAGCACGGCGTCGGCGGTCAGCGCGATCACCGGCACCCGGGCGCGGTCGCCGGGCAGGGCGCGGATCAGCCGCGTCGCCGTCTCGCCGTCCATCACCGGCATCTGCATGTCCATCAGGATGACGTCGAAATCCTCCAGCGCCGCATGCTCCAGCGCCTGGGCGCCGTGTTCGGCCAGGGTGACGACATGGCCCATGCGCTCGAGCATGCGTTCCACCAGTTCCTGGTTGACCGGGTTGTCCTCGGCCAGCAGCACCCTCAAGGGGCGCCTGGAACGGCATTGCGCCTCGGCCTGAGTGGTGTCCGGTTCCTGGCCCGGCGGCAGGGCCAGGGCGAAGCCGAAGGTCGATCCCTGGCCCGGCGTGCTTTCGGCGGTGATGTCGCCGCCCATCAGGGTCACCAGACGCTTGGAAATCGCCAGCCCCAGGCCGGTGCCGCCGTAACGCCGCGTGGTCGAGACGTCGGCCTGGGTGAAGGGGGTGAACAGGCGCGCCATGGCCTCGGGCGCGATGCCGATGCCGGTGTCGCTGACGGCGAAGGCGATGCTTTCGCCGCCGTCGCGGGGCCGCAGGCTGACGGTGACGCCGCCGCCGTCGGTGAACTTGATGGCGTTGCCGATCAGGTTGAACAGCACCTGTTGCAGCCGCGACGGATCGCCCTTGACCCAGCGCGGGCAGGCCGGGTCGATGTCGGTGGCGAGACGCAGGCCCTTCTCGGCGGCGGAGGGGGTCAGCAGGCGCACCGCGTCCTTGGTCACCTCGCGCAGGTCGAAGTCGATGTGTTCCAACTCCATCTGGCCGGCTTCGACCTTGGAAAAGTCCAGCACGTCGTTGAGCACGGTGAGCAGGGTCTTGGCCGAGGCGCGGATGGTCGACAGCATGCGGCTCTGCTCGTCGTCCAGGCGGGTGCCCATCAGCAGGTCGGCCATGCCCATCACGCCGGTCATGGGCGTGCGCAGTTCGTGGCTCATGTTGGCCAGGAAGTCGGCCTTGGCCTTCGAGGCCTCGACGGCGGCGCGGCTGCTGGCGTGCAGCGCGGTCTCGATGCGGCGCCGTGCGGTCAGTTGGTGCAGCAGGCGCGCCAGCAGGATGGCGGCGAACAGCAGCGTGGCCATCAGCGCGGCCATGTGCCAGGCCAGTTGGACGACCCCGGCGGTGACCTGCGCCCGCGAAATGCCCACCAGCACGGTCTGGTTGCGGCCTTCCACGGTGGCGTAGCCCCAGATGCGTTCGATGCCGTCCTGCGGCCACGCCGCCTCGAA
>AGTN01038952.1_pt1 | contig 10952 bp, 8 predicted proteins | sample 314218 | NCBI WGS metagenome assembly AGTN01 (sample SAMN02954264, study PRJNA73603) | bioreactor metagenome | biome: terrestrial; feature: non-aerated bioreactor; material: poplar woody material; isolation source: poplar biomass | place: USA | collected 2006-12 | reverse complement strand
ACGTACCTGTTGCCGTCGACGTCGTACATATAGGCGCCCTCGGCCTTCTCTACGGCTATCGGGAACGGGTAATTGAAAGCAAGATTGTGCTGGACTCCGCCCGGGATATACTTTTTGGCCTCGTCCGAGATTTTTTTAGAGCCGGCGCATTTTGTCTTGAAGTGTTCGAGGACTTCTTCATGCGCCCCGGGAGATATCTCCCAGATAGGCTGACTCGTAAGTTCCTTGAGCTCCTTATAGATGCGATCCGGCTCTTCCCATTGCGCTATCGAATACTTTTGCTCGTCCATTAAGAATTCTCCTTATAATCAGATATATATATCAAACTCGAAATCTCTGTCTATGTCCCTGACGTTATAGTTGCCTGAAACTTTGGCGTGATAATGTCCGACTTCGATCGGCGGGCCGGGAAGGACGGCGCCGCCCGCGTCCGTATAAATGACGTCGTGCGCGGAAAGCCAGATAGTGCTCGAACCTTGCTGATAGTAGAACGAGACCGTCTTGGGCGAGCCGTTATACTGCAGGTTGGGGACGGAACGGCTCAAAACTCCGGCTATCGTTCTGGGCTCTATCGTGAAGACGCCGTCGACAAAATTGATTATATAGCGGTCGTTCTGATTATCGGCTCCCGGGGCCGCGGCCTCGCAATAGATGCGGTAGCCGAGTAACTCGCCCGTTCCGCCGAAGAGCACGTCTTCGCCCGCCACGCGCCTGATTATTATTTTTAGAACGTCCTGCACTCCGTCGTTCCAGACGAGCGAGGTGTTGGAGCCGTCGGGCTGATCGCCCTCTATCCAGTAGGTCAGCTCGGGATCGGGCGCCGTCGGGCCGTAGGTCTTGAGAATATTGTCGGCGCGCACTTCGATGAATTTGCGGACGACGATTATATCCGAGTTCTCTATCACCATCGCCTTATAATAAGCGTTTTCGATTATTTCCACTCTTATGGGGTAGGTGCCGGGCAGAGTCGGGAAGACAGTGCCGGTCACCTTTCTCCACACCGAGCCGTCATAATAGAAGAGATTCCAGCTCGGCGTAACAAAAGAGGGAATGACGCTCGCTATCGTTACCGAAGGCTGCGAAACGAGGCCGTAGAACGAAACCGTATCCGTATAGGAAAGGTTGAGGCTGGCGTCGAGCTTTCTGTACGTGCGGACGTCTATCGTCGCGGGGCAGTTCCTGTACATCAGAGTCACCGTCTGTACGATATAGGGATCGTCGCCGATCAACAGCGCGAACGGGTCTTTGTTGTAATGCTGCGGGATCACCGAGCCGTTGGTCATCGGGAAGACGTCCCACGTGCCGTCGTCGAAACGCCTGATTATCGAGCCGCCGGTCAAGTCGAGATCCATTTTTTCCGGATAGACGAGAAGAGAGGGAGCCGCGTTTATTTCAATCGACACGACGATCCTGTCCCGCACGTAGATCCAGATAGCGGCCGTTTTTCCCCCGTAGGTTATCGAGTGGAGACGTTCGCGCACGAAGACGCTTTCATAATAAGGCGGCTCGCCTTCTTCGTGATATACCGACCGGTAGACGTCGTACTGCCTGTTGTAGTCTATGTAGGCCGGCAATAGATCGATGACCGACGTCGCCTCCGTGCCCTCGTAATGGACGGTGATTTTCAGCCCCATAGTGTTGAGATCGTCGCCGCGGCTGACGTAGAGCATCCTGTAAGTCGACGAGCCGTAGAGCACGTCGTGCATCTGAGATTGGCCGCCGTCGAAGGTTATCGAGGAGACGGCCGCGACTTCGATATCGACCGCGCGGGACGGATACGAGCCGGAAAGCTCCGGTTATTATCAATTTTTTCTTTCCCGCGGTGTTCAGATCGCCGGGCGTCCCGTTAAGGTTCTTTATTTGGAAAGACCAGAGCGACGCGGGGAATTCCCTGACCTCGGATTCCGACGAGTCGTTATATTTTTTGATTATTACGAGGCCGCTTATGTCGAGCGTATTCTCCTCTCCGAGCGCGTAGACCAGCTTTGGCGGCTTCTTTAATTCGAGCGAGACGACTCTCCGGCCGACGATGTTGACCGTGTAAAGGCATATGACGCCCTTATAGACTATTATCAGCTGCCTCAGGCCGAGCGCCGTAGTATCGGGATAGTAGAGATAATCCGTGTCGAAGCCGACGGTTTCCACCGAGGCGTCGGAATACGTTACCTTGAGGGACATATCCGCAAACGGTATGTCGCCGTAGCTGATAAACTCGTTGATCGCCGGCGCGCCGAGAAGGTCGACCTGAACCGGAATTACGTTCCTTATATACAGGAAGAACGAGACGGCCTGCCCGCCGTATGAAACGACGGCTTCGCAGTCGCCCTCGGTCGGGAAGTATTCGGTTATATGGAGCCCGTCCAAATAATAATTTATTTCGACGTTGACGTCGCTGAGAGAGATGGTTTCGGCGCGGTTGTCGATATATTCCACATAGAGGTCGCCGCTAAGATCGATATCCCCTATGTACGTGCCCGTCAGATAATAAATCTTGCGGGGCGGCGTAATAGACGTCCTCTCGGCCGTCAGCGGCAGGACGGTGAAAGTCAGGCTCTCCGAGGCGGCCTCGTAAATATAGGTTATAGTCTGGGAGCCGTCCGTGTAGGTAGCCGTCATATTGCTGTCCGAGGAGAGCATATTGCGGTTTACGTAATCCCAGCCGAGCTCGGGCGCGGGCGAAAACTCGTCCCCTACCGCGTGGAAGAGATATGTGCCGTTGTCGAAGAGGACGTTATATTTGATGTGGTCTTCTATTATCCTGTCGCCTTCGATATAGGTATTGCCGGCGACCGTGTTCTTGTTGGTCAAAATGAGGGAAAGAGCGGCTTTTTTCCTGACGTTTATCGAGAGAGTCGCGTACCAGCCCACGCTCTTGTAGCTTACGCGGATATCCTTGTTTCCGAAGGTCGCCGTCGAGTAGGCCGATTTATTGACCGAGGGCTCGTCGAGGCGCACTATTTTGGACGGGCCGTACTCGTAAAAGACCATTGCCGTGCCGGTCGACCAGTCTATCTCGTCGCCCTCGACTATGTCGGAAATAGGCGTGCCGGGCTGGCGGACGCCGTTGATCATCACGCCCTTCGTCAGAGGCCTTCCGTCCACCGTCGCTCCCGTCCCGTCCTGATATATGAAAGTCATACCGGTAGAGGCGGGGTCTTTGACCGTCACGTCGAACGAGGCTTCGTATATCCCGAGGTAGGTGACGGACACTCTCCACGCCGTGCGGGAAAAAGTGAAAGCGGTGTTGAAAAAGACGAAGTCGTTACGGTTTTCCGAGGTGTATCCGATAATTTTTTTCGTGCCGTTATCAAAACTCAAGGTTATTTCGAGGCCGGTGGGATCGAAAGGCTGATTGACGAAGTAGACCTTTTTATCGGGCTTGTTCGCTTCGAAGACGTTTGCGCCGACGACCTCTTTCTCTACGGTATTGATTTTAAGTATGGCCGAACGGCCTTCGTAGGTCACGGCGACCTCGTGCTCCCCGGGGGTAAAGCTCTTGTATTCGCCTACCATAGAGGGATCGATATTGATAAGCGCGGCCTGCCCCTCCTGAAAGACGATGCGCAGCTTATAATCTTCGAGCATCAGCTCGCTTCCCTCGATGATGTTCACGGTCGAAAGGCAGACGGAATCGCCGATAGAAGTCGAGCTCAGGCAGACTATCTCGTCGGGAAGCGAGGGCGCGGCGATATCCCTGCCGAGCGGGGCGTACCCCGAGATCACGATTATCCTGTCTCCCGCGTCCGGAAGGCCGGCGTAGCCCTCGACCAGACCCTGATACGTAGAGCCCGCCGTAACTCCGTCGGAAATGGCGAAGCGCCTTGAAATCGCCGACGAATAATATTCGAGTTTCAGTTTTGTAAGGTCGGTCTTTTTATATGTCGCTAAAATTACCGGAAGATAGACGTAGCCGCCCGAGATACGGGCGTTTACCACCGTTTTGGGATCGGGAACGCCCTCGAGAACGACGCTCTCGCCGTCCTCCACCGTTCCGGAGACGACGAGAATATTGTCGAGCATATCCGGCACGCCGACGTAGCCTACCGCCGTTCCCTCGCCCACTCCGAAATTCTTGAGGATCAGCGAGGAGATATCGTAGGCCTTGAGGACTTCCACGTCGTCTCCGTTTTCCCTGCCGAAGACGGCCTTAAGGGATACGGGCATAGAGGGGGAATAGATATATTTTCCTATCGGGCTGACGAGCGACGCATACTTTTCCTGAACGCCCGGGAGCTTGATATCGGTATCCGCGCGTATAAGCCCCGACGTAACTATTATTCCGCCGCCCGGCGCTCCGGCGTAGCCGATTATTTTACCGGCGTAGCCCGCCGCGAAAGAGCCGTCGTAGAGCTCCAGGCTATCGCGCTCCGTCCCGCTCGCGGAAGGATAATATTCAAAGGCGAAGCGGTAGAGCTCGCTCGCGTTATAGACGCCGAGAGCGTCGGGAATGTAGACGTAGCCTTCGGGGGAAATTAAAGAATTGACCACGGTCTTCTCCCCGTCCTCGCCCGAAACAACGACGTTTTCGCCGTCTTCTATCTCGCCCGAAGTGATGAGAACGAAGTCCGCCATATCGCTCATTCCGACATAGCCCGAGGCGCTTCCCTCGCCGTATGCGAATTCCTTATAGACGAGGTCGGAGATCCTGTAAGCCTTGTAGACGCTTACTTCCCCGTCATCCAAAATTCCGAAATATGCCTTTGCAACGTCGGAAAAATTCAAATTAGCTACCTGTTTTCCGATAGAAGCCGGGCCGGAAGCGGCGAGGAAGGAATCCGTGCCGTCTAAGGCGTAGCCCGTCACCGAGTAACAGTCGTAGCCCTCGGGAGCGCGTATCACGTCGTCGCTGTATTCAAAATAGGAGTCGCCGGTCTCGTGGTTAAAATAATATTCAAACTTTATGTAAGTCAGTTCGTTTTTGGAAAAGCCTTCGGTCAGGGCGGCGCGTATGTAGACGTTTTGGCCCGAGAGCGTGCCCCTGACCGCAATTTTTTGGTCGGCGTAGCCGGGGACGGTCAAAGCCGTATTTTCGACGAAAGAGCCGGAAACGATGAAAATAATTCCCGGGAAATTCGGAACGTAGCCTTCCAAAGCCGAGCTTCCGACGCTGAATTTTACGTTCGTAAGGCCGGAAAGGGCGAATCCCTTGACGATTTCCACCGACTGAAGCCTGAGCTCTTTTACGGTCACGCGCAGGGCGGCCACTTTGCCCATATAATTGACGCTTATCAGCTGTTCGCCGAGAAGCGCTTTATCGTAGCCGGAGATCATAGCCTCGGTTATCGGGACGATCTCCTCGGAGCCGTCGTCATAGACCACTTTTATCGTGGCGCCGGTCAAATCCAAAGAGTTCCTTTCATAGTAGACCGTCTTTGGAAAATTTTCTACGCTTATCTCGCGGATCTCCTTTTTTGCGTAGGCGAGGTCGGTGCAGGCCGCCAGTCCGAAAGCCGCGAAAATGATAAGTATTAAAATCAGGAGCAATTTTCGGGCCATTTACCGTCTCCGAGGATGTCGGGCGCGCGTCAAAAAACGACTATACGCCGTAGTTTAATTATACATTATATTTATATATAAAGCAATAGCTATTTTAGGGGATAAGGCATAGGGCATAAGGCATAAGGAAATCGGATAATTTTTAATAATCATCCTTCCCTGACCTCTTAAGAAGTACCAAGCCTATTACTCCCTATGCCATACGCCTTATACCTTAAAATATTCTCCATCCGGATAGTCAAACAAAAACGCCCCCGCGCCGCTCCACGCCTGCAACAGAGAGCCGCGTTTATAGAGGGGGGAGAAAAACTCGACGGGAGTGAAATTGCCCTTTTCGAGGTTATAATCGAACCAGCGCGTCAGGGGATAGAGGTAGTCTTTCCCTCTCGACAGGCGGGCGTAGGCGTAGAGGGCCGACCAAAAGGGCCAGTCTCCGCCGTTGTGGTAATAATAGGGATAGCTCGATTTTGAAATGGCCGCCGTGGGCTCCTTATAAAAGGGATAGACGGAGAGGACGCCGAAATCCGAAATAGCGTCCGGATTGTTCCTGGTTTCGAGGAGCTTTTCCATATTGTCGAGGATCACATCCGCCCTCGCGTCGTCCGCTATCCCGAAAAGGACGGTCAGAACGGTGTCTACCGAAAGGTTGTCCTCGGTAAAATCGCCGTTCTTATAGTTTACGTACCAGCCCTTCCCCTCGTCCCAAAGTATGGCGTTTATAGCCTTCTTCACTTTTTCGTAGCGGTCCGAATATTCCGTCTTGCCCGTCAAAACCGAGAGGGCGTAAAGGGCGCGGGCGTAGAGAGCCTCGTCGTATGTGACGTAGCCCTCGCGGAAGACGTTGTCGCACCAGTCGCGGCGGTTGAACGGCCCCGCCTTGAAGAGAAGCCCCGTCCCGTCCTCGTTTTTCGCGAGCCTTTCTATAACCTTTTCCGCCGCCGAAAGGACGGAAACGCCGTTCACTCTCTCTTCGAGAACGGTCTTGTCCCCAGTCTTTCTCACGTAGTCGAAGAGCATGATCGCAAAAAAAGACGGGCTGTCGAAGTGGTCGCCCCACCAGTTTTTGAAATTGTATTTGACCGCCGAGGGGCAGCGGCCGTCCTTGCCTATGCCGCGGGCGAGAGTCAAAATTTCGTTTCTGACGAGCTCCGGCCTCGTTTTGAGAACGGGAAGAATTGTGAAATAGCCGTCCCTGAAATAGGTGCGCGCGGGCGACTGATAGACTATCCCCGCAAGGAAGCCTTTGAAATCCCCTTTTTCTTTATAGAGGGAGAGAGAGGTGTTGTATAGATTTTTATAAAAGGCCGTCAGCCTCTCGTCGGAAGTTCCGGCGGGCGAGGGTAGAGAGGCGATATGATCCTCGGCCTCTTTTTCGTGCTTTGCAAAATTTTTGAGACCTTCGAGCGCGTCGAAGGAGGAAAAATCCTTTCTCGCGCCCATACTGAGGACGAAGCGTATTTCCTCGGTCTCCCCCGCCCTTATCTCCCGGCGGAGAGAATACTGGCTCGCGTAAATTATGTTTTTTTCCAGCGTCTTCGCCGGCTTGTCGCAGGCGATATCGAGGTATAGTTCGCCCCACGGGTCGTTGCGGGCGACAAAATAATTCCCCTCTTCCCGTTCGCGCTTTCTCCCCTTAAATACTCCCTTCAAAGTGCCGAAGAGAAGTCTCCGCAGGTTTTTCATCGAGAAGCGCGAGGCGAAAAATTCGTAAACATAGGATTTGAAATCGAGCTCTATGTTGAAATCTACGCCGAAAAGCGTATCTTTCTTAGCGAAAACCGTGTATTTTGTGAAGACGGCGTTCGTGCCCGAGTCGAGAAACTGCGTGATTTTGAGGCTGGCCTCGGGCGTTTCGAGCTCGGTTATCTGCCGCCTGCCGAGCATAGCGACCGTCTTCGGCGTTCCAAAATCTATGACGCGCCCGCCGAAGCTTATGATATTGTAAAATCCCGAGACGAAATCCCACTTGTTGACGACGGAATAAGCGGCTATCGCGCCGCGGCCGTCGAAACGCGCTATCAGAAGATTGTTGGAAACGTCGAACGCCGTCTCGGCGGCGAAAATATCCTTTGAAACGATAGCGCCGTCCTTAAATTCTACGGGCATTTTCAAGCTCCTTTTTTTTCATCTCTTCCAAAAACGCGTCGTACTCGGCCGGATCGAGCGGCAGGCCGATAGGCGCTTTTTTATAGGCGGAAAGATAGATACCGTTTATCAGTTCGAGCGCCTTTATCCCGTCCGCGCCGGGCGCTACGAGCTCGGTTTTGCATTCGAGCGCTTTGGTATAATTTCTCAGAATGTTTATCTGCTGACCGAGGGTGATATCTCTGATCGCGTTAAAAAATCCGTAGCCCACGCGCCTCTTTTTTCGTCCGACCGAGCCGTAGCCCGTCTTGGTTTGGGCGTTGACTTCCCCCTCCGACTTTTTGAAGAGGTAGTATTTCATCTTATAATTTTCAATTACGATCCGCCCTTTGTCGCAGGCGATCTCCAAACGGTCGACGCCCTTGAGCTCGTGGCCGAGCGCGGTAAACTGGCATTTGAAACCGGGATATTCTATGAGCGCCTGAACCTCGTTCTCCACCGTTATATTCCTGTTTACCGTGCGGGCGGACGCGGTTATCCTTTCCGGAAGGCCGAGGAGAGTCGTCAGGATATCGAGCTGATGCACGCACTGATTGATCAGTATCCCGCCGCCCTCGCCGTTCCACGTCGCCCTCCAGCCGCCCGCGTTATAATAGCACTGCGCGCGGTACCAGCCCGTGACGATGAAATTGACGCGCTTGACCTTGCCCATCACGCCGGAGTCGAGAAGCTCTTTCGCTTTCCTGTACATCCGGTTGGTGCGCTGGTTGTAGACTATCCCGTATATCAGTTCCTTGTATTTCTCGCTCTCGGCTATCGCCCTCGCGGCCTCGGAGACCGAAACGGCGGCCGGCTTTTCCGAGAGCGGGTTTATTCCGGCCTTCATCGCGTCTATCGCTATCGGGACGTGGGAATAGTGCGGAGTCGCGACGACTACGGCGTCCGGCTTTACTTTCTCGAACATCTCTTTATAATCTAAAAACGGGGCGACGCCCTTATACCTCTCGCAAAAAGCCTTCAGTTTTTCCGGCGATAAATCGGCTACGGCGACGAGGCGCGCGCCCTTGACTCTCTTTTTCGCGAGATTTTCGGCGTGCCGCTCGCCCATTCGCCCTATCCCTACGACCGCGAATCTTATCATTTCTTTTCTCCGGATTTAAAGCTGAGTGCGTCTTTAATAAGATTGGTGGTCACATTCGCGGGATCCAGCTTGATAAATTTTTCAAGAGCGCCCCGGTCGTCTATTGTGTAGAGGGAGAGCTTCAATCCCAGCTCGCCGGCTTTTTTTACGAATTCGTCCGTCGCGCGCTTATAGCTCAGGTTGAGGCCGGCTATCCTCGGATTGTTGAAGCTATCGATTGTTTTTTTGATGTTTTCCAAATTTTCAACCTTAAAAGGGTTGCCGAGAAGCTTAAAAAACGTGTTGTTGAGATAGGCCTCGCCGCCGTCGAGATTTTTTTAAATCTCTTTTCATAACGAAGCCGGTGAAGTATATGTCGTCCTCGGCCCCGACCTCCCGCGCGAGCTTGAGAACCGGCCCGACGAGCCCCGGCGCTTTGAGATCGCAATTTACCTTTATCCCCCTCTCGGCGCAGTATTCGAGGACGTATGAAAGCCGTATCGCCTTGCCGGGGAAGAGCCTCGGAAGGGAGTGGGAGAGATAGAGAACGCCGAACCTCTTCCGGACGTCGACCTCTATCGCGTCGAGCGGGTAGTTTCTCATCTCGTCAAAATATCTTTGAGTGTTTCGTCCGGTGCCCATAGCGCCGCCGTGCGCGGTGATCATAGCTTATCTCCTATTTAATAAAATACGGCGTTGCAATTAAATTTTTCCCTTCTTTGCCTTCCGCCTTTATTTGCATAACGCCCTTCTTCAAATTCAATTTTATTACCGCCTCGCCCCTTTCGTCAAGGGCGTATTCGCGGAAGCCGGAGGCCGAGCCTTCTAATATTAGTTTATTCGGCTTATCGTACCCTTCTGAAGTAGTAAATTTTACTTTGAGAAGATAGTCGCCCTCGGGCGCCCGAGAGCCGATCTCATAGGTTTTTTCGCCGGTAAGGGAAGCTTCGAGCGTGACTCCCGTCGAAATATAAGTCCTCAGATCTTTTATCGCTTCGATCGCCGAATTTGCCGATAATTCCCCTTCTATCCCGAGATAAGTCGCGGCGTGAATTCCCGTTCCCCGCGAGGAGTGCCAGTCCCTGCCGTAGACGCAAGCGAGACGCGCCCCGCTCTCGCAGATCTCAAGGTATTTTTTTTCGGCCTCGGCGTTGGTCGGGTCGAGAGCCGGATCGAGATAAGACCAGACCTCGTAGTGAGTGAAAGGCGAATAATCGGTAAGGCCCCATTCGTCGCTCCCGCCCGTGCAAATCGGATAGCCTATTCTGAACGGGTGGGCGATACCTATGAGCGCGCCCGAGGCCTTTACCCTTTTAGCAGTCTCGAAAACGTTGGACGGGTTTACCTTCCTCCAGTCCTCCCGAAAATCGCCGCCTATGACGGTCAAATGGCCGTAAAAGGTCGTCCACTCTATGCCGGGAAGCACTACGAGCCCGAGCTTTTCGCCTTCTCTTACCGCGTCCGAGCGGCCGGATACCGTGTTATGGTCGGTCAGCGCAAATCCGGCGTAGCCGCCCGCCTTGACTTTTTGCGCGAGCTCTCGAGGAGTGAAATTCCCGTCGCTGTGGAGAGTGTGCGTATGAAGCTCGAAGGGATAATATTCAATCATAGGCGTAAATCTCCGCCGAGGCCTTAACTTCCGGCGATAAAATGCAGTGCGCCGACAGGACGGCGGTCCACTTTCCGGCTTTTATTTTAGTCTTCAAAAATCCCTCGGAAGCCCCGGTTTCCGATACCGAGTAGACCGCGTCCGAAAGGTGCCTGTGAGCCCCGCCGCAAGGCCCGTCCGGAGAGTCGAGCGAGACGGTTATCAGGTTATTCAAAGGTAATTCCGCCTCCGCCGCCTTGTCGGAAACGGCGTAGCCGTATCTTGCGTAACAGCTCTTTACCTCTGCTATCGCCGCTTCCCCGTCCTCGAAAGCCTTTGGCGCATACGAATATTTTATCTCCAGTTTTTTAAAATCCCTTTCGAGAACGAAAGGGAAATAGAAATGCTTTAGAGAGTCGGCCGGAGTAAATATTTTAGTGAATTTATTAATTAACATTTTATTAATTTCAATTTTCAATTCTCAATTTTCAATTTCTTTATTGTCCCCTACGGTATATCCTCTCACGCTTGCCACGGCGATAAGCAGGCCGTTCTCGTCCTTGACTTCCACCGTATAGAGGGAAGTTTTCCCGCCTCGCATCACGGGAAAGGCTCGGGCGGTCAGAGTTTTGCACGCGGCGGGCTTCAGATAGTTTATATCCG
>AGTN01031477.1_pt1 | contig 10968 bp, 8 predicted proteins | sample 314218 | NCBI WGS metagenome assembly AGTN01 (sample SAMN02954264, study PRJNA73603) | bioreactor metagenome | biome: terrestrial; feature: non-aerated bioreactor; material: poplar woody material; isolation source: poplar biomass | place: USA | collected 2006-12 | reverse complement strand
GCAACTTTTAAATAACCTATTAATTTATTAAATTCGCATTCGAAAATATTTGGTTCGCTATTTTCTGGTAAGTTGTAAGTGAATGGATGCCTTCTATCACTAATATCAACTGGTAAATTTTTAATGTCTCCGAATACTTCATTAATTATCAAAATTATCCGATCCCAACCTAAAGCGCGAGAGGCGTATCCCAGTTCAATTAAAACATTTGGGTTTGGATATTTATTATTATCCTTATCCTCTGAACAAAAAGTTATATCGGCAATAAAAGCATATGAATTTTCTATTTTTGTAAAAATAACATCTGATAATATAGGTGCTCCTGACTCTCCTTTCATATCTTGTTCAAGCTCATAATCAAAACCTGGATTATCTTCTAATACTTTTTTATTGCTTTTTCAATAAAATAGCGACATCCTTTTCTATAAACTCTGTCTTGCCATGAATAAAATAATTTGTCTTTCATAAATATTTTCTATTGCAGGTACCCTACTAAGAAAGTAAAATTCGTGATTGGTAGTTACTTATTTGTTCCTTGTGATCTCTTCCGCAATCATCTCCGCCTGCTTCAATACCGTTTCTGTAGCCAGCATCTGCATATCCGGTGGATAGCCATATTGCCTGAGAATCCTTTTTACTATCACTTTCAGTTTTGCTCTTACACTTTCCTTGATTGTCCAGTCTATCGATGCATTTTCCCGCACTTTTTCATATAAAACAACCGCCAACTCCCGAAGTTGCTCCTTGTTCATGACCTGACGGGCGCTGTCATTATTTGCAATTGCGGTATAGAAAGCATATTCATAATCGGACAAACCCATTTCCTTTGGTTCTTTGTCCATCTGGGTAATTTCTTTACCCAGTTTAATTAATTCATCAATTACTTCCGCAGCCGTCAAAATTTTGTTGTGGTATTTCTTGATGGAATTTTCAAGCATTTCCATTAATGTTTTACCCTGAACAAGATTCTTCTTTAACCGGGCTTTTATTTCATCGTTAAGCAGCTTTTTAAGAACTTCCAGAGCAAGGTTCTTATGCTTCATGTTTTTTACTTTGAGAAGAAAATCTTCAGATAGAATCGAAATATCCGGTTTCTTTATTCCTGCTGCGTCAAAAACATCGATAACCTGTTCTGAAACAAGTGCTTTATCGATCACCTGCCGAATTGCCGTATCGATCTCTTCATCGGTTTTTCCTGAACCTGTTCTTTCAAATTTGGCAAGCCTGGCTTTTACTGCCTGAAAAAATGCCACTTCTTCCTTTACATCCATTGCTTGTTCATGCGGTATCGCAATTGAAAAAGCCTGGGAGAGAGCGGTAACTTCATCGATGAAACGTTTCTTTCCGTCGTCAAGACCAAGAATGTGTTCTTCAGCCGCAAGAATAATTGATAATTTTCTGCCTGTATCAGCTTCAAAGTATTGTTCGTAGGGAAATCCATGAAACATCTGAGAAACGACCTCAAGTTTTTCCAGCATTACCTGAACCGCTTGTTCCTGTGTAACAGCCGGATCGCCTTTTCCGCCAGAGTCGGAGTAGAAAGAAAGCGCTTTCTTCAGGTCCGCGGCTATGCCGAGATAATCTACAATCAGGCCGCCTTTTTTATCCTTATAGACACGGTTAACCCGCGCGATTGCCTGCATAAGATTATGCCCGTGTATCGGTTTGTCGATATAAAGTGTATGAAGGCAGGGAACATCAAAACCGGTAAGCCACATATCACATACAATCACAATTTTTAATTCGTCTTCAGGGTTCTTCATCCTTTCCGCAAGAGCCCGGCGGTTTTCTTTTGTAGTGTGGTGTTTTGAAATTTCGGGTCCATCAGAAGATGCTGAAGTCATGACAACCTTTATAGCGCCTTTTTTCAGATCAGAATTATCCCATTTCGGACGGATTTTTATGATTTCGTCGTATAATTGAGCGGCAATTCTGCGCGACATGGTTACAATCATCGCTTTACCAACCAAAACCTCCTGACGTTGCTCAAAATGGTTAACTATATCCAGGGTGATTCGTTTGATTCTGTTTTTACTGCCTATAAGAGCTTCAAGCTGTGTCCATTTCACCTTTGCCTTTTGAGTATCGGAAATTTCTTCCAGATCAAGTTCCTTATCCAATTGCGCGACAAGTTTTTTTCCTTCATCACTCAGGCCTATTTTTGCCAGACGGCTTTCGTAATAGATTCGAACTGTCGCGCCGTCTTCCACAGCATGTAAAATGTCGTAGACATCTATGTAATTTCCAAATACGGCTGGAGTATTAACATCCGTACTTTCAATCGGAGTTCCTGTAAAGCCCAGGTAAGTAGCGTATGGAAGCGCATCTCTCATGTACTTTGCAAAACCAAATACCACTTTTTTCCCGACTACTACGCCGTTTTCCTTTGCATCTATCGTTTTTGCCTTGAACCCGTATTGTGTCCGGTGGGCTTCATCGGCAATGACAACTATATTTTTTCTATCTGATAGTTTCTCGAAAACATTCCCTTCTTCAGGTAAAAATTTTTGAATTGTTGTAAAGACAATGCCTCCGGAAGCTACTCTCAGAAGTTCTTTGAGACTGTCACGATCTTCTGCCTGAACCGGTTCCTGCCTTAGAAGCTGTCTGGACGATGCAAATGTGTCAAAAAGCTGGTCATCAAGGTCATTTCGATCGGTAATTACAACGATTGTTGGATTATCCAAAGCTAAAACGATTTTGCCTGTATAAAAAACCATTGACAGAGATTTCCCGCTGCCCTGAGTATGCCAGACGACTCCTCCTTTACGGTCACCAACAGGTTGCGATTTTATATCCGGTAAACCATAGCTTGCCGGGTCTTCTATAACAGCGTTCTTTTTTGCTGTAAAACCTGATGCGCGAAGAGTCGACTCGACGGCGCGATTTACAGCATAATATTGATGATATGCAGCGATTTTCTTAACTTTTTTAATCGTAATCTGGCCGGTTACTCTGTCTTCTTCCTTTGATTCTTCAAAAACTATGAAATGACGAATGAGGTCCAGAAGGGTAGCTTTGCAAAGCATACCTCTGATAAGAGTTTCAATTTGACCGGTAAGCTTTGATGCTTCAATTTTCCCATCCGATGTTTTCCAGGTCATAAAACGGCTGTATCCGGATGAAATTGTTCCCGCTTTAGCATCTAAACCATCTGAAATAACTGTAAAACAGTTATAGGAAAACAAATGAGAGATTGCGGTTTTGTAGGTTTGAATCTGATTGAATGCGGAATGAATCGTTGCATTCTCATCGGCAGGATTTTTTAATTCTATGATTACAAGCGGTAAGCCGTTTATAAATAATATTACATCAGGTCTTTTATTGACATTATTTTCGATAACAGTGAATTGATTAAGTACAAGGAAATCGTTGTTTTCCGGGTTTGAGAAATCAATAAGCCATACCAGATCACCACGAATATTGCCGTCTTTGCGGTAATTTACCTTAATTCCTTCGGTGAGCATGCGATGAAAAATTTCATTGTTGGAAATAAGTTCAGGCGAATTAATATTAAGAAGTTGCTTTATGGCGTCTTCGCGGGCATCAATGGGAACATCCGGGTTAATTCTGGCGATTGCCTCCCTGAGACGTTCCAGAAGAATTACATCCTCAAAAGATTGCCGCTCAGGCGATTCTCCATCCGGGGCAATATCGGGACCGTATTTGTATTGGAACCCCTGCCTTTCGAGAAGCTCAATGGCAAATTCCTCAATGGATGATTCAGTGATTTTGCTCATTATCATGTGATTTTCCGGTGATACGTTTTATTTCTTTATCAAAATCTGATATGTAATTCTTATCCTGTATCTTCCTGAATGTATCATATTCTTTTTGTGCAAGAGCGACAGCCACTTCGTGGCTGATTTTACCTGCATTGGTAAGTATCTCATATTCGCTGAATTTCAGGAAGGCATTTAATTTATCGATCCAGTCTTTCATATACATAGGTTTGTTTCGGGCTGCCTGCATTTCCGCATAATCGAGATACATGGTAACTATTCGGTTGAGGGAATCCAGCTCTTTTTTGTTCAGATAATTTTTGGCAACAGATATATCACTGGGATAAATTTTCCCGTGTGGCGATTTTCGCCAGGATGTCAGTCCCATGTTGGGTTTGGCGCTGTCAGCACGTTCTGCGATAATTTCGGCTGCTGTTTTACCGGTAATCGCAAAATGAAGTTTGTTTTGCACAGTTGCATAGAACTGTTTGGTAACCTCTGCAATTGATGAGTAGTCGATGGCTGTTGCATAAATATCTGTAATTTTCTGATACAACATCCTCTCGCTGGAGCGGATGTCCCTGATTTCTTCAAGCAGGTCATCAAAATAGCGGGTACTGAAACGCGAGCCGTATTTAAACCGGTCGCTGTCCAGAGCAAATCCTTTTTGAATATATTGATGAAGAATGGAAATTGCCCATTGGCGAAATTGGGTACCGCGTTCAGAATTTACGCGATAACCTACGGCAATAATAGCTTCAAGAGAGTAATATTTTGTCTTGTATGTTTTTCCGTCCTCAGCAGTATGTGCAAAATTTGCACATACTGAATTTTCCTGCAATTCGTTTGATGAAAATATATTGCGAAGATGTTTGGTAACTACACTGCGGTCTACATCAAAAAGCTCTGCTATGCGCTTTTGCGGCAACCAGATATTTTCATTAGAGTATAGAACCTCTATATTGACCTTGCCATCAGGGGTCTGGTAAACGGTAATTTGATTGGCAGGTGGTTTTTTATTTTGGGACATGTTCTTTATCTCGAAAATATGCCTAAATACAATCAATGAGAGGTACCCAGATACCATGTTTTTCGATTAATTTTTTCAAATTATCCATTTTATACTTTGCTCAAGTCATGAAGTGCAGCTTTAAGAACCTGAAAGCATATTTGTGCTGTGTGTTCATCAGGCCTAAACGAACTTCTCAATTGTTCGTATGGATGAATGTAATTGCGAAAGTCACGTAAGGCATGACTGAATCTTTTAACATCCAAATCCAGGAACTGTATTTCATGCGCGACGTTAATTAAATCGCTTAATGACCACATGTAGAACTGTTTAACCTTCCCAGTAGTTTTGTCTTTTGGTGCAGAATCGGCATTATTGAACTTCTGTGGATTTTGTGATGCTATACCAAGAAGCACGCCTTCGATTGTACTTCCAGCAAGAAAGATAACTGAAAGAGAAGCTCCAGCTCGAAGACATTTATCGATTTCTTCAATGCGTTGTGAAAGAACTTCTATTAAACCACTTTCTAGCTTCAAACCTTGTAGCGATACTTTCCCGAAATCCTGCTTGAGGAATTCCGATTCATTTTTAGGTGTCTCATGTATGGTGGTTTTTTTTCCTTGCAGCTTTTCAGCAATGTTCCTGCATTCAAGGCTGAGAACTTCCTGCTGTTTCGATATTGCAGTATCAGAAAGCATTTTCGAAGTGCGCCAGTGCTCGATTAATTCAATAATAATTTTGCCGACAATACAATTAGATTCAAGATTAATAAAAGCCCTTAATCGTTTAGCTTTTGAGTCACCGTAAATTCCGTATTTATTTGAATAAATATCAATTCCAACAGATTCACGAAAAAATTGTTGGAATGTTGAGTTGGTAAAATTGAGAACGTAACCGCTGTTCATTTCAAACAACTTCTCAAGCTTTAAATAGTCTGTCGATTTAAGATTTGCCATAATCAATTTATCTTAACTCTTATTTCGCCACTTATCAAATTTGGTAATAAAGTATCTCTCAATTTTTCTAAAATCCTAATTTGTACATGGTTGTAATCAATTTTATTCCAGGCTTTTTCTGCATATTCTCCAAATGCATGGAGCTTATCTCCCGGTGGAAGTTGAAATTCAAGATTTTCAATATCAGACGGTTTCAATGAAGGGTATGCAGATGTTGAGCCTTCAGCAATTGTATGAAGGTATTCAGTCATTTCATTAGTTGTAAGATATATATATACAAAATAAGGATTAATTCCTTCGCAGGTAATCACACAGAATCCGGTAGAAACAATTATATCATCTTCTGGGTGTTTTATTATTCCAAAGTGTTTTTGATTGGGTCTCACTGTAGATATTAACACATCATTATGCTTAACAATTCTACGTGCCCGGCTTGGTGCATCTGCCAAATCGAAATTTTGATAACATTCAATTTTCCCTTCATTGAGAGAACCTGTATCAAGGTAACGTATATTTTTAAGCTTAAAGTTTTTATCTATACTGGAAACATTCGTCCTAACAAAATCACCAATTTTAACTGTTTGCCAATTTTCCTCCGCCTCTTCCACAAACCACTGCCTGAACAGTGTTTCCGCCATTGCTTCGAGGGTTTTGTTCTGGTGGTGGAGAAGTCGATTTTGTCGTCGAGACTGGAGAGGACAGAGGCGATGGCGCGTTGTTCAGGGAAGGGAGGGATTTTAAATCGATGGTTTACAACTACATCCGTTTGAACACGTTGTCTACCAGAACTTCCTGTCATCGAAAGGATGGCTACTTCTCTAAAATCAGGAGATATCGCGAAATAATACAGGAAATGCTTGTCGCTGATGTCATTCCGTTCGCGAATCACAATGTATTCTGTTGATCCAAATCCGATTTCATTCGTGTCAAGTATGTTAACAAATGCAGTTTTGCCATTTTCTAGACATGGGGTAATTCTGGCAACAATTGTATCTCCATTTCTAAATTTCATACCGCCATTGTAAGGTTCGATAGAAAAAGAAGGAACCGTTTTTGAAAACGGCTGGAGTACTTCCATTGCTATCTTTTTTGCAGGTTTACCTTTTGACAGCGATTCCGTAGGATTTATGTAGGCAACATCTTGCAGAGCCACTTCTTCCCACTCACTCATATCTTCACCCTCTTCAAATTCTCCAAAATCGCCTTATTCAACCTCTCCTCCTCCTTCAACTGCTCCATAAAATCCATCTTCAGACTCGTAAACCGTTCCTTGAAATCAAAATCGTCTTCATCATCCGGCAACCCGACATATCTCCCTGGCGTGAGCACATAATCCAATTCTTGTACCCTTTTTACATTTGCAGAATTGCAGAAACCTTTTATGTCTTCGTATCTGCCTTTAACCTTCCGCCATTCGTGATACGTTCCGGCAATTTTTTGAATATCTTCCACCGAAAGTTCTTTTGTCCTTCGGTTTATCAAATGCCCTTCATTTCTCGCATCAATAAAGAGAATCTCATCTGTGCGGTTCCGATAACCGCCATTAGCCTTGTTCCGGCTTAAAAACCATAAACACGCGGGTATTTGCGTATTAAGAAATAATTTCGCCGGAAGATTGATAATGCAGTCAACAAGCCTCGCCTCAACGAGCACTTTTCTAATGTCCCCTTCACTCGAAGTCTTCGATGTTAATGAGCCTTTGGCCAGTACAAATCCGGCAATTCCACTCGGATTCAAATGATAAAGGAAGTGCTGTATCCAGGCATAGTTTGCATTTCCAGAGGGAGGAACGCCGAATTTCCATCGGCCATCTTTTCGGAGAAGATCGCCGCTCCAGTCGCTGTCATTAAATGGGGGATTGGCAATTACAAAATCTGCTTTCAGGTCTTTGTGGGCATCGTTAAGAAATGAACCTTCATTGTTCCATTTAACCTGTGAACTGTCGATTCCGCGAATAGCAAGATTCATCTTTGCCAATCGCCAGGTGGTGTGGTTACTTTCCTGCCCGTAAATTGATATATCATTCAGTTTACCGCGATGATTGGCGACAAACTTTTCAGATTGCACAAACATACCACCGGAACCACAGCATGGATCAAAAACTCGGCCTTTATGAGGTTCAAGGACCTCGACCAGTAGTTCCACAACGCTTCGGGGAGTATAGAACTGTCCGCCCTTTTTGCCTTCGGCAAGTGCAAATTCACCAAGGAAGTATTCAAACACATGTCCTAAAACATCGGCGCTTCGCGCCTTTGCATCTCCCAAAGCGATATTCGCTATAAGGTCGATCAATCCTCCCAGGCTTGTTGGATCAAGATTACCACGGGCGTAAACTTTCGGTAAAACGTCTTTGAGTGATGGATTATCTTTTTCAATTGCATCCATCGCATTATCGACTTCTTTGCCAATAGTCGGAAGTTTTGCCTTTGATTGCAGGTAGGACCATCGGGAAATTCCAGGAACAAAAAACACATTTTCTGCTTTATATTCGTCCTTGTCTTCAGGGTCTGCACCGGAATATTCACCTTTTCCGGCCTTTAATTTCTCATGCAGATTTTCGAAGGCATCGGAAATGTATTTAAGAAATATCAAACCAAGAACGATATGCTTATATTCGGCTGCATCGATATTTTTTCTGAGTTTGTCTGCGGCTTTCCAGAGTTGTTTTTCAATAGGTTCTTCTTTGCCGTTTTCACCGTTTGTTTTTGCCATCTATGTGTTTCCTTTAGTTTTGAGTTCTGAATGTAGCTTAATCCGGTAAGAGATTGCTGTACCCCAAAATGGCCTTTTATAACTTATAGAATTGATAAAAACCACATTACCGTTATTGAACGATAAATAGGGGAGAGCTGAAGATAGAATATTGGCTTGGAAAAATCCTTTATTTCGCGGGAATTCGGAGAGTTTGCTCATCGTGATTTCTTTGAAAGTAATCCTTGTACCTGCCAGAGAAGCCAAAATCATTCATTTATCGATTAAAATATTTTTCACCGTTATTTTATCAAACATGTTTTATTGGGACCGGTTTTTCCTAAATACCCAAATTTCATAATCTAATTATTCCCAGTATCAAAACATGATACTCAGAACAATTTTTTTAAAATAAAGTAATCAAAGCAGGGTGATACTAAAACTAAATACTTTGCTCCTATAAGAAAAAAGACCCAAACCAATAAATAAAATAGTCATTTCTTCAAAATTAAAGGTCGGCCTATATCAAACAAAGGCTATCTTATAAAAAACAAGGGCCAGCCTATAATAAACAAAGACTATCCTATAATGAACAAAGGTCAGCCTATAACAAAAAAAGGATATCCGATAAAAATAAAGACCAACCTATAAAAAATTAAAGGAAATTGCTTAATAAATATAGGATGTCTTATAAAAAACAAAGGATGGCCTTAGAAATTATAGGATTGCTTTATATTTTTTAGACTCCATCCCTTAGAAATTATAGGATCGACATTAATTTTTATCCCATGTCTATAAAAAATTATCGGATAGCTATAAATTCATATGGGATTTCCCATTAATTCATAAGAAAATCTATGTTTTTAAGGATTTAAAGACCCTGAATAACCTTTAGAAGGAAGGATTTGGGGAAAATTAAGGGAATTCTGAATAAAAAAAGACTGGTTATTGAAGATTTAATTCAATAACCAGTTCCGGTTGTTTAAATTGCATCTGCCGTAACATTTTCAGACTTAGTCTTCTGCAAGAATCTTTTGCTCAATTCATCCAGCACCAGTTCGGAACTTTCGAAAAGATTTTTATTTGCCTTTAGGTTAGCGTATACAACAAGTGCAGTCGAATAAGCTTCCGCTCCAACCTGCAGGTAAGTGTCTTCGATTTTGTCGACAAGAGCTTTAGCAGTCTGAGTAATCGAGAACAACTGATTATACAGTTTGACATCTTTGTTGAACTCGGTAAGAGACAACCTAGCTGGTAAAACATCTGAATGCTGTACGGCGAATTCCGCAGATTTGTTAACAAAAGCAACGCTTTTATCACCAAACTTCGGTAATGATTTTCTCTCTTCCGTTGATAAATCAATAAGGAAGGGGAGTGCTGCTTTAATCTCTGCGAGAGCAGCATTTACTCTGGCGAAAGCCTCTTCAGTGAGTTCCGCGCTTATTCTGTCTGTGGCCATTGCAATTCCTCCTTAAAAAAAGTGTGATGAAATAGCAAAACCATCGTGGTTTGCCGGTTTTTAATGAGAATAGTGCTTTTGGAAAAACTGTCGAATGCTGGTTTTTAAAATATGATGAAAAACTTAAAATTACTGTCTTTGAGACTGCCAGCACCGGAATATTGGGCTTCCTGTTATATAAAGAGAGAAGATAACAGGATTACTATAGTTCATAAAATAATAAAGGTTACCTTACCGGCAAATTTAAAAATTTCGGCGGGGACAAGCATTATTCCAAAGATATTTTTTTAATAGTGATTAAATTCTATTGTCAGACTTTTTAGTCAAATATCTGCATGTTGCTGAAGAAATTGAAACCAACAACTCTGCTTCATTGAGAGTAGGAATTTTACCTTCACTTAAATGCCGGCCCATTTCAGAAGCATAACCCCATATCTTTTCTAATGCTTTATCTAATGGCGGAGGAAATAAATCAGGGTTATCGTGTATAATTTTCCCAAGAGTAGCTTTAGGGTCAGAAGAAACATCACGTGCTACGCATTCCAATGCAGCAAGACTATGCTGTATTGCACCGGTTATATCCGCCATTGGTCTTTTTGATAAATCTGAAATAGCTTCTTTAATTTCTGATGCTGAAACATACCTTCCCGCTCTAGATAATACTTGCTCAGTTTCAGCCATTGTTTTTTCAAAGGTTTCTGTACCACGATATACAATGATGCCATTCTCTAATTGCCAGCCAATACCTGCTTCCTTGAAATAATCATTAATATTAGCTTTGAAAGATTCCTTTTTTCTATTTTTTTGAGATGCATATATAGCTTCAATTATATCGTAAACACGGTACCATTCACAACGATCAATTAAGTCGTGTACTTCACCATCAATATTAGGATATTCGGACCAATTACTTGGATCAGGCCTTTTCTTAATACATTACAGATAATATCTCTTAGTGTACTTGGTCCCAATCCGATTTCGTATGCAATACCTGTAATTACACTACGCATTTCAAAGGGAGCATCTTCTCTTATGGTAATTTCTTTTTCTTCGGGGTTTATATCCATATCTTCGAGAAAATTTTTCATTCATTTTTATTTTTCTCCATTGTTTATTTATATTTGAAAAAAA
>AGTN01555515.1_pt1 | contig 10993 bp, 10 predicted proteins | sample 314218 | NCBI WGS metagenome assembly AGTN01 (sample SAMN02954264, study PRJNA73603) | bioreactor metagenome | biome: terrestrial; feature: non-aerated bioreactor; material: poplar woody material; isolation source: poplar biomass | place: USA | collected 2006-12 | reverse complement strand
TTACCGAGGTGGAGGTAAGAGAGTCCGCAAACTGGCTGATATTTTCCGTATCCGACACAGGAACGGGTATCAGGATGGAAGATCAACAGATTATTTTTCAGGAATTCAGGCAGTTGGAAAATGATGGTATCGGCGTACACATTGAAGGAAGCGGCTTAGGATTGGCCATTACAAAAGGACTTGTAGACAAATTACAGGGCACCATCCGTTTGGATTCCGAAAAAGAGAAAGGCTCTGAATTCATTGTGGAGCTTCCTCTGAAACCGGAGCAAAAGGAACATGGCCTCGCTGTGGATGAACCCGAAAAAGAATACGATTTGGAAGGCATCTCCGTGTTGGTGGTTGATGACGATCCTGTTCAACTGACGATGACATCGGAAATGCTGGAAATAAAGAAAATAAATAGTGTGACGGAGGCAAATCCCGAAAATGTACTTTCGCTATTGAAGCACACAGCATTCGATATTTTGTTTGTGGATCTCCAGATGCCGCAGACGAACGGCTTTGTGTTGGTGGAAAAAATCCGGAAATTGAATGTCCGGCAAATAAAAGATCTTCCCATTATAGCCTTGTCCGCCAGGTCGGATATGTCCAAAACCGATGTGCAAGCCTCCGGGTTCACCGATTTGCTCGCCAAACCGTTTACCTCCCCCCAACTGTATGATGTCATATACCGTTACGTAAGGGGAAAAAACAGCGATACCTCGTATTCTGCCGGTAAACAGCAGCCTGCAAGTGAAAAGGGAGCGAGGGCATTGATTGAATTTGTGAAAGAGGACAGCATCGCTTCAGCAAGGATACTGCACTCGTTTATCCATGAAACAACGGATAACATTGCTCAACTGGAAGATGCATTTGTGCGAAAGGATCACCAGGCTGCCGAAAAAATTTCCCATAAAATGCTGCCTCTTTTTCGTATGATGGGAGATGAGTCGCTGATTGCTTTCATGGAGCAATTGGAAGAAAAACGATCCTTATCGGCTGAAGGACAGGAGTTTGTTTTGAATAAGCTCAAAAAGGGTGTGGAAGAGGCAAAAGCGCTCAAGAGGGAGATAGATAACGATAGAAATGACGCATAATTCCGAAATCGATAGATATAAAAGATACCTTCTGCTGGAAAAAGGGCTGTCGGCCAATACTATTGAAGCGTATATGGCCGATTTGCAAAAACTGGTGGATTTTGCCGAAACACATCAACTCTCCGTTACAACCATACAACCCGCAGAGTTGGAGGAATTTCTCGCGGGATTGCACGACACCCATATTTCACCACGTTCTACGGCTCGGATCATTTCGGGCTTGAAATCTTTCTTTCGTTTTCTTGTGTTGAATCATTACCGTGAGGACGATCCCGGCGAACTGCTGGAGGCACCGAAAATAGGACTGAAGCTTCCTGTTGTATTATCGCTGGAGGAGATTGATGTACTGCTCGATACCATTGATGTTTCTACAGCCGAGGGCACCAGGAATTATGCCATCATAGAAACGCTCTATAGTTGCGGGTTACGTATTTCGGAACTTACAAACCTCCGCTTTTCCGATCTTTTCTTAGAGGAAGGTTTTATCCGTGTGGAGGGGAAAGGCGGTAAACAACGGCTGGTTCCCATTTCCGATACTGCCATCCGGAAAATCAAGAATTGGGTTCCCTACCGTAGTGACATACCCGTAAAAAAAGGGAGCGAAGATATTGTTTTTCTCAGTTCACGCGGCCGGGCCATTTCCCGTATCACCGTTTTTCACTACATCAAACAATATGCCGAAGCTGCGGGGTTGAAAAAGAAAATCAGTCCGCATGTATTCCGTCATTCATTTGCCACGCATCTGCTTGAAAGAGGTGCTAACATCCGGGTGATTCAGGAAATGCTCGGGCACGAAAAAATAACCACTACGGAAATCTATACCCATATCGACCGGAACTTCCTGCGGCAAGAAATTATAGAACATCACCCGAGGAACAAAAAAACAAACACGGCCCGACCTACAGAGCAGGCATCTCATTAGAAAAATAAACTCAAAACGAAAAACCGCATTCTCTGTGGATAAAATTATTGCGAAAAGAGACCTTGCTCCAAGATAATTTCATATATTTGCCAGTGAATTTTTTCGTTAAGCCAAATGAGCCTAAGGCAAGCTTGCTTGCATTAGGCCACGGCGGGAACTATTTCGTTAAGTGAGAGCATAGGATAACCTTGTTTATCCTATGCCGAGCGCAGAAATAGTCTAAAGTATTTGAAAAAGTCTGAAAAAATGTCTAAGTTTACTGAAATGAGTATTTTAATCATCAAAAGTTCCACACACCACAAAGAAAAAATAAAATAATCGTATGAAATTTGTAGTATCAAGCGCCTCATTGCTGAATCATTTGCAGGCCATTAGCCGGGTTATCAATTCCAAAAACACGTTGCCTATTCTGGACTGCTTCCTGTTGGATTTGAAAGGAAACGAGCTGTCTCTCACAGCAGCCGATAACGAAACAAGGCTGGAGACATTGGTGGAGGTGAATGCCGCTGAAGGTGAAGGAAGCCTGGCCATTAACGCCAAGAACCTCCTCGATCCGCTTCGCGAATTGCCGGATCAGCCTCTTACGTTCGATATTAACGATGAAACCCTGGAGGTATTTATTTACTATCATAACGGGAAATACAATTTTGTGGGATTAAAAGGCGACGAATATCCGGAACCCAAGGAACTGAAGGAATCTTCCCTGACCCTGAATATGGATGCCGAAACGCTTTTCTCAGGCATCAACCGGACTGTATTCGCTACGGCCGATGATGAACTCCGTCCCGTGATGAACGGAATCTATTTTGATATTACCGCCGATGATCTTACATTTGTCGCTTCCGACGGTCATAAGCTTGTTCGCGTAACTACTACAGAAGCTAAGGGAGAAGGGCGCTCATCGTTCATTTTGCCCAAGAAACCGGCAAATTTGTTAAAATCGCTCCTTCCCAAAGAATCGGGAACCGTAGAAATTGCATTCGATGAGAACAATGCCTATATCACCATGTCTACCTATAAAATGGTGTGCCGTTTCGTGGAGGGGCGTTATCCCAATTACAACTCTGTGATTCCGCAGAATAACCCGAACATGGTTACACTCGACCGGCTGTCGTTTCTCAATGCCCTGAAGCGCGTGGCGGTTTTCTCCAATCCTGCAAGCAGCCTGGTAAAGTTGCAACTCTCGGAAGAGAAGATTGTTGTTTCGGCACAGGATATCGATTTTCTTACTGCTGCGGAAGAGATGATTCCCTGTACTTATGAAGGGAACGTCATGAATATCGGTTTTAAAGCGGCGTTTCTTATTGATATTCTCAATAATATCCCCTCTTCCGATGTGCGTATTGAACTCTCCGACCCGTCACGTGCCGGCCTCATCCTCCCCGTGGATAAAGAGGAGAACGAAGAGATGCTGACGCTGTTGATGCCGATGATGTTGAATGATTAATCCAATTCTGAATGAAGTTAAACCTCAAAAACCCGTTGATTTTCTTTGATCTGGAAACTACGGGGATAAACATCACGCACGATCGCATTGTGGAGATATCTTTTTTGAAAGTACATCCCAACGGAAAAGAAGAAGTCAAATCGCGCCGCATCAATCCAGAAATACCCATTCCCGAGCAGGCTACGGCTATTCACGGTATCACGGACGATGATGTGAAAGATTGCCCTACGTTCAAGCAAGTGGCCCGATCACTCGCCGATCAATTGGAAGGATGCGACTTGGCCGGATTCAATTCAAGCCGGTTCGATGTACCGATGCTGGCGGAAGAATTTCTTCGTGCCGGTGTGGATTTCGATCTGAGTAAACGCAAATTCGTGGATGTACAGATTATCTTCCATAAAAAAAGAACAACGTACATTGGAGGCGGCGTATGCGTTCTATTGCGATAAAAAACTGGAAAACGCCCATTCGGCCGAAGCAGATACCGTGGCAACCTACGAAATACTAAAGTCGCAACTCGATCGTTATCCCGATCTGACAAATGATGTTGACATTTTATCAAAAGAATATTCCAGCTTCAACAACAATGTGGATTTTGCGGGACGAATCATTTTCAACGACAAAGGGGTGGAGGTGTTCAATTTCGGCAAACACAGAGGTAAGCCCGTTCTGGAAGTGCTCAGGAACGAACCGAGTTATTACTCATGGATGATGGAGGGCGACTTCCCGTTGAATACGAAGCAGGCGCTCACCAAGATACGGTTGAAAGAACTAAACGGATAATCCAGGTACTTCCCTATATGCCTCGTTTCTTCATTACTCTTTCATATAATGGCAAAAACTACGTAGGATGGCAGATCCAACCTAACGGCGCCAGTATACAGCAGGTACTGGAGAATGCATTAACCACTATCCTTCGTTCGGATGTGGAGATAGTAGGTGCGGGCAGGACCGACGCCGGAGTACACGCCAGAAAGATGGTGGCTCATTTCGACTGGGACGGGGATTCCTTTGATACCGGTGACCTGATCTATAAACTCAATAACTTTCTCCCGAAAGATATTGCCGTTTCAGCCCTACAACCGGTGCGCCCCGATGCGCATGCCCGTTTCAGCGCTACGGCACGAACCTACAAATATTACATCACTACGGAAAAGAATCCGTTTCTCTGTGAATTTTCATACAGGCTCTTTTTTCAACCCGATATGGAAGCGATGAATGCATTGTGTGACATTCTACCGACCTATAAAGATTTCACCAGCTTCAGCAAACTTCACACCGATGTGAAAACCAACAATTGTACGATCGAGTTTGCAAAGTGGGAGCAATTCGATACTGTCTATGTCTTCACCATTAGGGCGGACCGTTTTCTGAGGAATATGGTGCGCGCCATTGTGGGAACACTTCTCGAAGCGGGTAGGGGAAGGCTCGATGAGCGGGGGTTGCGCCGCATTATAGCAGCAAAAAACCGGCAGGTAGCCGGCGACTCCGTCCCGGCGCACGCGCTTTTTCTGGAAGAGGTGATATATCCTGATGATATCTGGATGTAATAGTAGACGGTTACACATCGACGCGTTCTTTCGGTGTAAACTTATCATAGGCCATCAATTCATCGCTCTATAATCACTTGGAGAAATACCAACTAATTTCTTAAACATACGACTGAAATGCTGCGGGTATTTAAACCCCAATTCATACGCAATTTCATTCATGGATTTATCACTATCGAAAATCTTATTCTTGGCAACATCAATGATCTTGTTTTGAATGTATTCCTGAGCCGATTTTCCGGTTTCTTTCTTAATTAAATCCCCGAAATAATTAGCCGACAAATGCAGTTCTTCGGCGCAGTAGGCAACAGAGGGCAAGCCTATTTCTGTTGGCTTGTCAGACGAAAAATAACCGTTCAATAGATCTTCAAATTTCTCTAAAATACCTTTATTGGCATCCTCACGGGTTATGAATTGACGGTCATAAAAACGTTCGCAGTAATTGAGGAAAAGTTCAATATTGGAAGCAATCAACGTCTTGCTATGTTTGTCAACCGAATGTTGCAGTTCGTCATTTATCTTGGAAAACAAATCCAACACCAGATGCCGTTCCTTTGCCGACAAGTGTAACGCTTCGTTGGTGTTGTAGTTGAAAAAGGTATAATCGTTCATACGTCCGGCAAGTGAAGTGCCACGTATCAGGTCAGGATGAAAAACAAGTGCATTCCCCATCGGTTGGTAGAAGTCCGTTTTATTTTCAACGTCTATAAACTGTCCGGGGGCAATAAAGACTAATGTCCCTTCCTGATAGTCGTAATAATGACGTCCGTATTTCAAATCACCACAAACAACCTCTTTCAGAAAAATACAGTAAATCCCGAAATTCATTTTATGTCCTGTCCGTTCCTTTGCTTTCGAGAAATCAATCACGCTCACTAATGGATGTAACGTTTCGTGATTGTTAAAAGCATTATAGTCACTGATTGTATCAAAATTGAGAACCTTTTTCATTACCGTCATAATTTATTAGTGCAAATTTAATCATTCCGATAGAGAATCAACCACTTTCGCCTTGTAATCAGTAATAATGGTAGTAGAAACAGTAATATATATACGATTATAATGAGTTAAAACCTGAAATTTGTGGTTGATAAAAAGATGAAGTAAAATCGTATGAAAATGACAACAACATTTTTGGTTTGTATGATGATTTCTTTTATGTCCGCCCGGACGATGTTGTCGCCGCTCTGAACCGGATGATAGACGATGTAAACAGCGACAAACAGGTAATCAAAAGCGGTAATATTCAATACACCCACGCTGAAATATTTGAAACATCAGTTCGGTTTATTGGCAATACGGCTATTCTTCTGAACAGAATACGGTTGGATGCCGTGGTTGGTGGAAATGAAGTGAGTAACCCTACCATTTCTGCACTTACGGCAAAAGGTGATTTGGCAAAATTAAAAACAGAACTGAATGCCGGGCTTGAAGCCGGACTGACCGTCAATCAGATTAAAGAATCCCTGGCTCACCTGTATGCCTATTGCGGATTTCCCCGCAGTATCCGGGGACTGCAAACTTTCATGGAAGTGCTGGACGAGAGGAAAACCAACGGCATTACCGATGAATTGGGTGCGGATGCCTCTCCCATAAACGATGACGGTAACAAGTATGAAAGGGGTAAGAAGATTTTAGGAGAACTCACCCAAACACCCCAACCCGAAACACTTTCGGGATATTCGGCTTTTGCACCGACCATAGACACTTTCCTGAAAGAACACCTGTTCGCAGATATTTTTGAGCGTGATGTGCTGACTTATGCCGAAAGGGAATTGGTAACTATTTCAGTCCTTAGTTCCATTGGCGGCGTAGAGCCTATGTTGACAAGTCATTTGAATATCTGTCTGAATGTAGGTTTAACGCCCGAACAATTGAATGAATTTGTGAGTATTATTAAATCAACCATAGGCGAAAAAGAAGGAAAATCCGCCCAATTGGTTTTGGATGAAGTACTCAAAAACAAGAAATAATATAAAATAGATATGAAGAAATTATCATTCGTTCTTGCATTATCCCTGTCAATAATACTTAACATAGGTGCGCAGGTATTAAAGAAACAGGAGCCTTTGGTCATTGAAAAACAGGGTAGTTTTGCAGTGGGTGGCACAACGTTTTCCGAACAGGGAGATTTCGATTTGGCCAACCCGTTGAAGCCCCACGGGCAAACTTTTCACGGCGACCACGCCTATGTTTTTTATCAGGTCCCGCTAAAGGCTCGAAAGTATCCGCTGTTTTTTTTGCATGGAGCAGGACAGTCTAAGAAAACGTGGGAGACAACCCCCGACGGACGGGAGGGTTTCCAAAATATCTTTCTAAGAAGAGGGTTTGGAGTATATTTGCTCGACCAGCCCAGACGCGGTGAAGCGGGTAGAAGTACCGTTGAAGCAACCATTACGCCAACCGCTGACGAACAGTTCTGGTTTACCCAATTCAGGATAGGCAATTATCCCGACTATTTTCCTAATGTCCGGTTTCCAAAAGATGAGGCTTCACTGGAACAGTTTTTCAGACAGATGACCCCCAACACGGGTAGTTTTGATGCTAATGTTATCACGGACGCCATTTCGCAGTTATTCGATAAGGTGGGCGAAGGTATTTTGGTTACCCACTCGCAGGGAGGCGGGCCGGGTTGGCTTACGGCAATAAAAAACGATAAGGTCAAAGCGGTAGTGGCTTATGAACCGTACAGCGGTTTTGTGTTTCCCCAAGGGGAACTGCCCCAACCGATACCATCATCGGGGCTTTTCGGTGAACTGAAAGGCGTGGAAATTTTCATTTCGGATTTCAACAAGCTGACGAAAATCCCCATCGTTATTTACTATGGGGATAACATTGCCAAAGAGCCGACAACCGTGTGGAACAAAGACCATTGGCGTTCGGGACTGGAAATGGCAAGGATTTGGGCGGCTACTATCAATAAACACGGAGGCGATGCCACCGTGGTACACTTGCCGGAAATAGGGATTAAAGGCAATACACATTTTCCGTTTTCAGACCTGAATAATATCGAAATAGCCGATCAACTATCCAAATGGTTAAAGGAAAAAAGATTGGATAAATATTAAAAAGTAGTATGTATTAAAAATTAAAATATAAAGAAATGAAGAAAGTAGCATTCATATTCGCATTCACAATGTCAATAGCAACTATAAATACAGTAAATGCCCAATCTGCCCAAAAAGCAGAACAAAACCCCTTTTCCCTGGTATATGAGGGAGCCATTACCGAAAATGTAAAAGGAAAAGTAAATATCCATCCCGTTACTTATAAAATCAAAAACATTGCAATAGCTGCCAATGTTTACACGCCGGCCAACTACGATGTTACCCGGAAATATCCGACCATCGTAATTGCACATCCCAACGGAGGTGTAAAAGAACAGGTCTCAGGGTTGTATGCCCAACGGTTGGCGGAGCAGGGATATATTACCATTACCGCAGATGCCGCCTATCAGGGAGCCAGTGGCGGACAGCCCCGTAACGTGGACAAACCTGCAAACCGGATTGAGGATATACACGCAATGGCCGATTTTATCTCTCAATATGCCGGTGTCGATACGGATAAAATTGGTTTACTCGGTATTTGTGGCGGTGGCGGTTATTCCTTAAAAGCAGCCCAATCGGACAAACGGTTTAAAGCAGTGGCTACATTGAGTATGTTCAATTCGGGAGTGGTAAGGCGGAATGGTTTTATGAACTCTCAATTTTCAACGATACAGGAAAGGTTAAAGCAAGCAACAGATGCAAGGGTATTGGAAGTAACAACAGGCGAAGTGTTGTATGCAGGTGAGGGAAACCCGACAGACGAGGAAATTGCCAAAATCCCAACCGATTTATATCGTGAAGGGTATATATACTATTACAGAACCTACGCTCACCCAAATTCCACATTCAGATATACGATGAGTAGTTTAATGGAATTGATGACTTTTGATGCCACCACAAATATGGATTTAATCAACCAGCCCTTATTGATGATTGCAGGAAGTAAAGCCGACACCTATTATATGACGGATGATGCTTTCAATAAAGCGACCAATGCAAAAAATAAGGAATTATTTCTCATTAACGGAGCGACCCATATAGAAACCTACTGGAAACCCGAATATGTATCGCAAGTTATGAGTAAATTGACGAATTTTTATCAAACAAATCTTTAAAACTTAAAATGATGAATGTTAGAAATTTAGTTGCACTATTGCTTTTTGGAATTCTGGCTTTTTCCTGTCAACAGCAAAGTCAATCGGAACAGGCTGCACAAGCGGAACCACAAGAACCTATCTTTGCAAAAGGTGAAAAAATCACCAACGATAATTTCACCGGTACTGCATGGCTGAATAATTTGGTATATGCGGATAGCGTTAATCAAAATGCAGTAGGTTGTGTAACCTTGGAGCCGGGTGCAAGAACTAAATGGCATATCCATCCGGCAGGACAGATTATACTGGCATTGGACGGTATTGGGTATTATCAGGAAAAAGGCAGTCCGAAAGTCATCGTGAAAAAGGGTGATGTGGTAAAATGTCCTGCCGATATCCCGCATTGGCATGGTGCAAGCGCCGATACGGAATTTGTGCAGGTAGCCATTACAGGCAGGGAAAAAGGTGAAACAGTTTGGTTGGAAGAAGTAACGGATGAAGAGTACTACAATTAAAGTACAAATAGTATAGAGAGGTAGGAAAAAAAGTAGGAGAAAACGTCTTTTGTTTTCTCCTACTTAGTCGGCGTTTCTTCTCTTTTGCGGGGAAACTGTTTTTTTAGAGATCAGTCGTTCATCGAGATCAAGAACTCTTCGTTGCTTGAAGTGCGTCTCAAACGGTTGAGCAGGAACTCCATGGCTTCCACCGAATTCATATCGGACAGGAAATTGCGGAGCACCCACATGCGGTTGAGGGTCTCTTCCGATAGGAGCAGATCGTCGCGGCGGGTGCTGGACGCGATAATATCTACCGACGGGAACACACGTTTGTTGGAGAGTCTGCGGTCGAGTTGAAGCTCCATATTGCCCGTTCCCTTGAACTCTTCGAAAATCACGTCATCCATTTTGGAGCCGGTGTCGGTGAGCGCTGTGGCAATAATGGTGAGTGAACCGCCATGTTCGATATTACGGGCGGCACCAAAGAAACGTTTCGGTTTGTGAAGCGCATTGGCATCCACACCTCCGGAGAGCACTTTTCCCGAAGCGGGCTGAACCGTATTATAGGCGCGGGCCAATCGGGTGATGGAGTCAAGCAGAATCACCACATCGTGTCCGCATTCCACCAGACGGCGTGCTTTGTTCAGCACAATTTCGGCAATCTTCACATGGCGGTCCGCCGGTTCATCGAACGTGGAAGCAATCACTTCCGCGTTTACGCTGCGTTCCATGTCTGTCACCTCTTCCGGGCGTTCATCGATCAGCAGAATAATCATGTATACCTCCGGATGATTGTCGGCAATGGCATTGGCGATATCTTTCAATAACACCGTTTTACCGGTTTTCGGTTGCGCCACAATCAGTCCGCGTTGTCCTTTCCCGATGGGAGTGAACATATCCACCACACGACACGAAAGGTTGTCGTTATGGCCTTTGGTCAGATTGAATTTTTGGTTCGGAAATAGCGGTTTCAAGTGGTCGAAAGGTACGCGGTCGCGCACATCATCCGGTTTCCGTCCATTGATGTTGTCCACTTTTACCAACGGGAAGAATTTTTCGCCCTCTTTTGGCGGACGGATGGGCCCTTCCACCACATCACCCGTTTTCAGTCCGAACAGACGAATTTGTGATTGAGACACATAGATATCGTCGGGAGACGACATATAGTTATAATCCGAAGAGCGCAGGAATCCGTACCCGTCGGGCATAATTTCCAATACACCCGATGCAGCCAGTATTCCATCAAAATCGTATCCCGCATCCCTATCTTTTTCTTTTTCTTTTTCTTTCTGTTGATGAGGTTGATTAACATTCAAAATTTGATTCTGGACTTTGCTTTGCTGCGCCTGCGGCTGCT
>AGTN01732198.1_pt1 | contig 11032 bp, 11 predicted proteins | sample 314218 | NCBI WGS metagenome assembly AGTN01 (sample SAMN02954264, study PRJNA73603) | bioreactor metagenome | biome: terrestrial; feature: non-aerated bioreactor; material: poplar woody material; isolation source: poplar biomass | place: USA | collected 2006-12 | reverse complement strand
TCGCCGAGCACGTTCTGCTGCTCGGCGAACTTCTTCTGCGACTTTTGGCGATGACGACCGTTATGACGACGAATAACGGCAGAGTGCCGAGAGTTATAAGCGTCATATAGCCGCTGATCGTCAGCATCATTATCAGTATCCCCGCGACGGTGACCAGGCTCGACATAGATTGAGCCAGGCTCTGCTGGAAAGTGGTGTAGATCAGGTCTACGTCGTTGGTTATCCGCGATAAGATGTTTCCGGTAGGATTTTCGTCGAAGTATTTGATAGGAAGGCGGGTCAGTTTTTCCTTAATGTCGCGGCGCATCCGGTAGACGACTTTTTTTGAAACGGCCGCCGAAAGAAACTGCGTGACCGTCTGAAAAATTGCCGACGCAAAGTAGAGCGAGGCTACCGATATGGCGATTTTCCAAATATAGCGCATATCGAGAACGCCCGACCTGACGCCTCTCTGGAGCTCGTTTGTGATATTTCCGAGCATCTTCGGGCCGATTATCGAAAACGCCGTCGAGATCGCGGAAAAGGCGAGCATCAGAATAATGGCCGCGAGTTCGGGCTTCAAATATTTCAACAGGCGCTTGAAACCGCCCTTGAAATCCTTGGCCTTCTCCCCGCCGTGCGCGAGCGCCATCGGGCTCCCGGGAGGCGGAGCGTTTCTTCTTTTCTGCTCTCGGATCTTCTCTTCGTTGGTCATACGCGGCCTCCTTCCGGGGAGCGCGCGCGGCCGTTTTCCTCGCTTATCCCGAGCTCCTCCGCGCTCAGCTGGGAGAGCGCTATCTCTCTGTACACGGAGCAGGTTTTCAAGAGCTCCCTATGCTTCCCTATCCCGGCTATCCTGCCGTCCTGAAGGACTATTATCCTGTCGGCGTCCATAACGGTGCCTATCCTCTGGGCGACGATAATGACCGTCGATTCTTTGATCACCTTTTTCAAGGCTTTCCTGAGCCGCGCGTCCGTCCTGAAGTCGAGCGCGGAGAAGGAGTCGTCGAAGATGTAGATTTCCGGCTTCCTCGCTATCGCCCTGGCTATCGAGATCCTCTGCTTCTGCCCGCCCGAGAGGTTGGCCCCGCCCTGATCGATCAAATAGTCGTACTTTTTCTCGTTCTCGTCTATAAAATCGGCCGCCTGGGCTATTTCCGCCGCGCGCTTTATCTCCTCTTCGGATACGCCGCCGTTCCCGTAGGCTATATTCTCTGCGACCGTTCCCGAAAAGAGGACGGCCTTCTGCGAGACGAAGCCTATCTTTTTCCTGAGGGCGTCCTGCTCGTAGTCGCGCACGTCTACGCCGTCTACCAGAATCTGGCCGCCCGTAACGTCGTAGAGGCGGGGGATCAAATTGATGAGCGTCGATTTTCCCGAGCCGGTCGAGCCGATTATCGCCGTCACCTCGCCGGGGCCGGCCTTGAAAGAAATATTTGAGAGGATGCTTGCGGCGGCGTTTTGGTAGGAGAAGGATACGTCCCTGAATTCGACGTTCCCGCCGTTTTTTTCGGGCTTGAGCGCGCCAACCTTGTCTACCACGGTCGGCTCGGCGTCCAAAACCTCGTTTATCCTTCCGGCCGAGACGGAGGCCCTCGGCGCGAGTATGAAGATCATCGCCAGCATAAATACCGACATCATTATCTGCATCACGTATTGAATGACGGCCATCATATTGCCGAGCGTCGTCAGCGTCGCGGAGTTCAGGGCTCCCGCCGAGAGCTTGTCGTCGACGAAGAAGACGCCGACCATAACTATGGCGAGCGCGGTCATACTCATCACGAACATAACGATAGGCATCAGCACGGACATAATTTTAGCGGCCGAGTAGCCGGTGTTCGCGAGATTCAAATTAGCCGAATCGTATCTTTTGTTTTCCCTTTCGTCCGCCCCGAAGGCCCTTATTACCCTTACGCCCGTGATATTCTCGCGGGCGACGAGAGTCAGGCGGTCGGTCTTCTTCTGTATGGTTTTGAAGAGCGGCACTATCTTTTTGAAGACGAAGACGAGAAGGAAGGCTATCAACGGGATTATCGCCGCGAGCACCAGAGTCATCTGGGCGCTCTTATTGAGGGCCATTATCAGACTTCCTATAAAAATGACCGGCGTCATTATCGCGATCCTAAGTGACATTATGACGAGTATGACTATTTGCGTGACGTCGTTGGTGGCCCTCGTGATCAGGCTCGACGTGCCGAACAAGTCGTTCTCTTTCGCGGAAAAGCCGAGCACCTTTTCAAAAATCGATTTTCTCAGGTCTCTTCCGAAGCCTACGCCTATCCTCGAAGATAAGAACGCCGCGCCTATCGAAAACAAGCCCGAGACCAGCGTTATGGCGAGCATTATCAGGCTGTTGTTTACGATTTCTTTCTTGACGGTCACGGTCTTTGTGACGAACTGGGCGAAGCCGTTCTTCTGAAGGTCGAGAGTCCCCTGCCTGACCTCGCCCGCAGGGGAGCCGTCCGCCGTTCTGAGAAATTTCGGAGTGGGAAAGCCCGCGTACAAATTGATCGGTTCGCCGTTTTGGCCGAGTTCGACGTAGGGCTGAGTGAAGACGGCGTAATGTCTTCCGTTTCTGGCCTCGGTCACCAAAATCCCCGCGTCCTTATATTTCAAGACGGGTAAGGGTACGTCGTCCGCCGGGAGCGAGGAGGTATCCCTTCCCGCGAGCGCCATCATCTGGGCGACAAACGCCATGTCGATATAGATAGGCTCGCCCGCGGGAGTCTTCTCGTACTGGATTTCTTCCTTGATCCCGTTATTTATAATGTCGCTCATCCTGTCGGGGAGGAGGAGCTGGGAGAACGCCGTTCCCGCGACCAGAACGACGTTTATGACGATCAGCCACGCATAAGGCTTGAGTTTTTTAAAGAGTCGGAACATATTCAATCCTTATTTTATAAAAGATATCTCGTTTCATTCCGATATTATAGAACTATAAGTCGCTCTATTGCAACATTTTGGTCGTTATATAAAATAAATAATTTCGGTAAAAAAACAGAAAATAAAACGAGGGAGAAATTTATGAAAAAAGTCTTTGTTTTTCTCGCTTTGATATTGACCTTTTCGTCCCTTACCTTAACGCGCCCCGACCGACGGCCCGTAAGGGAGAGAGGAAGGGCGGCCGAAGCTTATGTTACTCCGGAAGGGGAGACGGGAATAACTCACGTCGCCTTCGTTATGCCCGATATCCCCCGCCTCGGCGACCGCCCGAGGATCAACAGGATAGGCAAAGAGGAGCCCTCCGCCCGGTTTACGCGCATGCTTCAAAAATTCTACGACAAGGGCTACGTCCTCGTCGATATCGGCTCGGCCGCCTGCCTGAATAGCGGCGGGTTCGTCCGAGGAAAAATAGAGCTTCCCGAGGGGAAGAGGGCGCTCATCCTGTCCTTCGACGGAATTTATAAAATCGACGAAAATTCCAAAGCGACGAGACGGCTCGTCCTCGACGGGAAAGGCGAGGTGACGGCCGTAATAAACAGGTATGGAAAAGAGGAGATAACCCCTAAAGGGGATATCGTGCCGATAGTCGAAACCTTTATCAAGGAGCATCCCGATTTTTCATATAAAGGCGCGAGACCGATAATTTCGGTATCCGCAAATTCGCTTTTGGGATACGATATAGGCAAATCGCTTACACAGGAAGAGATGAAAACTCTCAAGGCGGTGGCCTCCAAAATGAAAAAGAGCGGCTGGAGATTCGCCTATCACGGCTTCGAGGAAACGGAAGCCTTCAAGGATAATTCGATATCTCCCGAGGCCCTCGGAAAAGACCTCTCCGCTTTTAAAGAGAAGATAGTGCCGATTATCGGAGAGACCCCGATTTTCACGCCGCCGTCGGGAAGGGCCTTTTCTTCGCGGGACGAGCGCTTCGTATTTTTGAAGAGCGAGGGATTTTATATTCACTGCCCTATTTCGAGGGAAGGCGGAGACGAGTACGGGGAGGATTATTTGATCCAGACGCGCGTCGATATGTTTCGTCTCTTCCCGCCGGTTAAAAGAATGAGCGAATGAAAAAATTCAAACTAATAATTTTGTTTGTCCTCCTCGCGGGGCTTATTTTCTTAGCGTCCTCCGGAATGTCGGCTGGAAAGGTCGGGTTTTCGCTCTACGACGGGCCGGACGTCCTCTTTTCAAAGGAGTACAAAATAAGCTTCAAAACGCGCCTCGAGGTTTTTTTCTTCCATAAGGGCGATTACTTCGACTATTACGAGGGACTCGAAGACAAGTCGGGCGCGCTCGCGAAGATAAATTCCAAGCTTCAAAACGACGTACTCGGGGCAGTCTCCTCGGCGGAGAAACCCTCGATGCCGGCGACCGTCGTTTGGGACAAAAAGAATTTTACTTATACCGACGGAGTTTTCGGAGTCGAAATAGACGAGAAAGCGCTCGTCGCAAATATCTTCGCCGCCTTTTCAAAGAATTTTTCCGTCGGATTGAACAAGGAGCCGATCCCGCCCTCGCCCACAAAAGAGGAGCTTCAGGCGGCGACCGTCAGGCTCTCCTCTTTCTCCACCTATTTCATCAATTCCTCGCCGGAGAGAAAGCATAATATAGCGCGGGCGGCCGAGCTTCTCGACGGAACGGTAGTCGGGCCGGGCGGCGTCTTCTCTTTCAATTCGACCGTGGGCCCCCGCACCGTCGAAAGGGGATTTCAGACCGCGCATATTATAGAAAACGGCAAATTTATCGACGGAGTGGGCGGGGGCGTCTGCCAGGTCTCGACGACTTTATATAACGCCGCTCTTCTCGCGGGAGCCGACGTGACCGAGGTTTCCCGCCACTCCCTGCCCGTCTCCTACGTCCCTCTCTCCTTCGACGCTATGGTCTCTTCCCGGCAGGATCTCGCGTTCTTCAATCCGACCAAATACAATATATATATTTCCGCCGCCGCGGACGATAAAAAGATAACCTTCGTCTTTTACGGCTATCCCGCGTATGCGGGCTGTAAAATCGTTCTGAGGAGCGAGACGCTGAGGACTATCGAAAAAGACGAGTACGAGATTTATCAGGACGCGGGCGAGCTTTCCGCCGACCAGTTCGAGAAAGTTCTCAAGCCCCCGAAATGCGGCTACGTCTCCGAGGGCTATCTCGACGTATACAAAGGCGGCGTTCTCGTGTCGAGCAAAAGGATAAGAAAGGATACCTATATGCCGCAAAAGGGGATAAAGATCATCCGCGCTCCGGTGACCGCGCCGGAGGAAAAATTAAAAGTTGAAAGTTGAAAGTTAAGGATTTATAATATATCCGTGAACGTCGGCGAAGAAATTATTCTGAATATAACCGGCTCCGGATACGAGGGAGAGGGCGCGGCGAGGAGCGGGGAGAAAATTATTTTCATTCCTTTCGCGCTGCCCGGAGAAAAGATAAGGGCGAAGATAACCTGCTTGAAAGATAACGTCGCCCGCGCAAAGCTCGTTGAAATAATAACCAAATCGCCGGATAGGGAAGAGCCGGTCTGCCCCCTTTTCGGAGAGTGCGGCGGATGCGACTATATGCACGCAGAGTATTCGGCGGAGCTTCGGATGAAAGAGGAGGCGCTCGCGTCGAATTTAAAAAAATACGCGGGATACGGGGGAAAGATCGAGCCGATAGTTAGGTCGGAGCCCCTATATTACAGAAATAAATTACAGCTCCCTTTCGGGATCTTCCTCGGAAAGCCGGCGCTCGGATTTTACAGGGAAAATTCGCACGAGATAGTGCCGCTCGAAAAATGTTACCTTCACTCCGGGTGGGCCGACAGGCTAATAAAGACCGTCCTCGATTTTACGCGGTCGAACAATATTCCCGTCTACGATGAAAAAACCGGCAAAGGGCTGCTCCGTCATCTTGTCGCAAGATACATAGACGGTTTACTTTCGATAATCCTCGTCGTTAACGGCGATTCCGTCCCGAAAATCCCGATTTTAATAAAAGCTCTCGCCTCGGAATTCAAAGAGTTCGCGCTGTATCTTTCGATAAATAAAGTAAAAAACAACGTAGTAATGGGCGACAAAATAGTAGCGCTCGTCCCGCCGCCCCGCAAAATAAACCAGGGCGGGATTTCTTTTGGACTGAATCCGCTCTCTTTTCTGCAAGTCAACGATCCGATAAGGGAAAAAATATATTCCGATATTATCGAAGTAATAAAGCCGGATAAGAACGTCTTGTTTATCGACGCCTACGGCGGGATAGGGCTTTTGGGAACTAAAATAGCGGCGGTGGGCGGAAAAGTTATAAATATCGAAATAATAAAAGAGGCCGCGGGAGACGCGGAAAAGTTATATAATGAAAATAGCTTGCCGGCGGAAAACATAGCGGGAGACGCGGCCGCCGAACTCCCCAAAATCCTTTCCCGCCCCGAAGTCAGAGCTTTCCCCCGCGTATTCGTCTTTCTCGATCCCCCGAGAAAAGGCCTCGATCCTATGGTAATTTCGGCTTTAAAGTCCCTTCCCGATTCCGTAAGCCCCGCGATCCTCTATCTCTCCTGCAATCCGGCTACTCTCGCCCGCGACGTCTCTCTCTTATCCTCCCGCTTTTCCCCGTCGCTCGTCCGGCCATACGATATGTTCCCGAGGACGAGGCATTTGGAGACGTTGGTAATTTTTCATCCTTCCCTAACCGCTGACACCTAACTTAAAAGGAGATACTACTATGAGTTTAATCGTTTACGGCGCCGATATCTGTTCCGACTGCAGGGAAGCGAAAGTTAAGCTGAACGCCGCGGGAATTCCGTTTGAATACCGCGACATAACGGCGAGCACTAAAACGCTCAAGGAATTTTTGCGTCTTCGCGATTCCGAAAAGATTTTCGAGCCCGTCAAAAAGGCCGGAGGAATAGGGATACCCCTCTTTATCCTCGAAGACGGAACGAAAACTCTCGACCCGGATTTTATAGACGCGGGAAAAAGTTGTTCTTTAAGCGATAAGGAATGCCGGAATTAAAACAAAGAGGATAGAATGCTCGACTTTATTTTAAATAACGGCGTTAAAATGCCAGCGCTCGGCTTCGGGACGTACAAAATCCCGGGGCCGGAGGCGGAGAGGTGCGTCCTTGACGCGCTGTCGGCGGGATACGGGCGAATAGACACGGCCACGCTGTACGACAACGAAGAATACATAGGATATGCCGTTGAAAAATCGGGAATTCCGAGAAAAAACATATTTCTAACTACAAAATTCTGGACGGACGTCAGAACATACGATAGGGCGCTCAAGAGCTTTTCGGTAATGCTCAAAAAGCTTCGGACGGATTATCTCGATTTACTTTTGATCCACTGGCCTATCGACGGAAAAGAGGAAGTCTGGCGCGCCATGGAAAATCTGAACCGCGAGGGGAGCGTAAGGGCTATCGGCGTTTCAAATTTCAAGGAGCGCCATATAGACGAAATTATGAAGGCCGCGACGATAGCGCCGGCGGTAAATCAGGTCGAATTTCATCCCCTCTTCCAACAGATCGATTTATTGAATTATTGCAAGAAACGGAAAATTCAGCTCGAAGCGTGGTCTCCCCTTCTCCGCGGAAAAGCTTTAGCCGAGCCCGTCCTTCAAAAAATCGCCGCGAAACACGATAAGACCCCGGCTCAGGTAATTTTAAGATACGATATTCAAATCGGCGTAGCCGTCATCCCGAAGAGCACGCACAGGGAGAGGATAATCGAGAATATCGACGTCTTCGACTTTGAACTATCGGACGGGGATACAAGAGAGATAGCGAGTATCAATCGGAACGAAAGACAATTCAGAGACCCGGACAATCACGGATTTTAGAATATAAATAATGAACAAATATGGTCTGACAAAGAAGAAATGGCTCTCGATCGGCGCTTTCGCGACGCTCGGATCGGTCGCGTGGTGCATCGAGAACCAGTTTTTAAATCTGTTTATCGACAGGACGATAACTACTAATCCTTACGGGATCACTTTGATCGTCGCCGCGAGCGCGATAGTCGCGACTCTCACCACGCTTCTCGTAGGCGTCAGGCTCGATAAAGAGGGCAGGCGCGCCCCGTATATGAAGTACGGCTATATGGTCTGGGGCGTAAGCATTATGCTCTTCGCGGTCATAAAGGTGGAGTACTTCGAGGCGCTCGGGCTCAAAAGGGACGGGGCGATAATAGCCGCCGTGGCCGCCGTCGCGGTTTGGGACTGCGTAATGACTTTCTTCGGCTCGACCGCGAACGACGCCGCCTTCAACGCGTGGGTGACGGACAACACGACCGTCTACAACAGGAGCAAATCCGAGGGCGCGATAGGCTTATTCGGCGCGATAGGCACGGGGATAGTCTTCGGCCTCGATCTCTTCGGAAAGATAACCTACAACACCTACTACGACGCTCAGGGGAACGTCGTCACGAATTACGTCGAGGGCGGGAGCGTAAAGACGGGCAATTGGACGCTGTTTTTCTGTCTTCTCGGCGGGCTCGTTTTGCTCGTAGGCCTTCTCGGAAGGTTCTTTCTCAAGGATTCTCCCGATTTAAAGCCCAATCCCGACAGCTCCTATAAAAAAATATTCTATGGCTTCAGGCCCGACGTCGTCAAGGAAAATAAAAAATTCTACGTCACGCTGATCGCGGTCGCTCTCTCGGGCGTAGCCTCGCAGGTTTCGGGACCGTATTCCCTGATCTACATACAGCGCACTCTCGGCTTTGCCGACTACGCTATCCCGTTCGCGGCGATAGGCTTCGTCACCGTGGTTTTCGCCCTGATTTTCGGCTTCGTCATCGATAAAAAAGGCGGGAAGAGCCGGTTTTTAATTCCCGGGCTCATAGTGCTTTTAATCGGAAACGTAATCTGTTATTTTGCGGAAAAGCTCGGAAATATCGCGATCATAATTTACTCTGTCGGCTCGGCTATAAACGGCTTCGGCGGCGCGATGGTCGGCAACGTTATCGCGACGAAAATCCGCGACTATACGCCAAAAGAGCGCGTCGGGCTCTTTCAAGGGGTAAGGATGTGCTTTTCCGTCCTGATCCCGATGTGCCTCGGCCCCGTCATAACGGCGATAATGACCACGCTCAACGAAAAAAACGTGATAGGCCTCGACGAGAACGGCGCGAAAATCTATAATTATTCGTCGGATATGTTTTTGCTGTCCGGCGCGGCGATGCTCCTCACGCTGATTCCGTATATATTTTTAATGAAATATGAAAAAGAAGAGAATAAGGCATAGGGAAGATATTCAAAGTGAAAATCAATTATACGGATACAATTACGGCGGAGGATTACAATAAACTCCGCGTTTCGGCCGGATGGAGAGAGATGAACGTCGATCAGGCGAGCGCCGGCCTGAAAAACAGCGCGTTTATCGTCTCCGCGAAAGACGGAGAGCTGACGGTCGGTATGGCGCGCCTGATCACGGACGGAGGGCACAGTTATTTTATCGAGGACGTCGTCGTATTGTCCGAATACCAAAGAAAAGGGATAGGGACGGCGATGATGAATATTATTTTAGAGCGTATAAAAATAGGCCTTCGGCCCGGCTTTTGGTTTCAGGTAGCCCTTATATCGGCAAAAGGAAAGGAACCGTTTTATAAAAAATTCGGTTTTGTCGAGCGCCCGAACGAGACTGGCGGGGCCGGAATGAATCTGATTATCACTAATTAGTTTTAGTTGGGATAATTTAGCTTCTCACGCCGAAATAGATAGCGACGGCGGCGATAATAATAACGGCGATTATGATACCGATGATTTTGTTTTTCCAGTATTTCAACATAGTTATTCTCCTTTATCTGCCCTATTAGTTTCAAAGATAGCATAAATGCCGCAAAAAATCAATCCTCGTTTATTTATTACTTCTCTATCTTTGACAAAATATCATAATTGATAAACTGTTTAGGCGCAGCTTAAGCCGATACGGCGGAATTGTCATGCAATTCGCAGCAAACGCAGTTGAGCGTTGAAATCGGAAACGATTACCGGGCTTTTAAGCGTCAGCGAGAAGGTCGGTATTGATGTCGCGTTTATAAGAGATACGGCGCCGCCGGCAACTATGTCAATAATTATTGAGGCGACGTAGGTGCCGGAAGGCGGTTGGGTCATGGAAGAAATTATAGTGCTCCCGTCTATTCTTAAAGCGACGGGCGCTCCGCTGGCGTACACGACGTAATCGATCAGGTATGTGCCCGCTTCGTTAACGGTTACGACATTGTTGGCAAGGGACATCCCGACGACGGGAGACTGGGTTTGCGTGAGCAGTATGGTGCCGGTCGGAGGGATCACTGTTCCCGTGGTAATATTATAAAAGGTTCCATACGCAGGTACAATGCCGTTAACAATATCGTCCTGCATAACCGTCAGCATTGATTTTATAGGAACAGCGGCGGAGTAATATGCCGTCGAAGTGCCGATATTTAAAAGCGAACAGGTAACGGGAGGCGTTGCGACGTTAACGATACCCATGCCGACGACCTCCGCCGTTTTAGACGGCGAATTGCCTTCGATTAAATCTCCCTGCGAACTCGAAATTGCAAAGGCGGCGCCGCTTATAGAAGCGCTCGCCTGTTGGGCGACCCACCATTGAATAATATATCTGCCCGATTCGTTAAACGTGATAACGCCCGTGGCCGGATCGTAGAGAATATCACCGTCGCGAAACATTATATTATCAAAGGGAACATTGTCGCCGGAAATAACGGAATTGCCGATAGTTAATTCTAACTGTAACGCGATATTCATAAGTTTCTTCCCGTATCTCTTGTATAGTACATCAATATGGAAAAAACGAGAAATATGTGTATTTGGCCTGGAGCAGGCGTACGGAAACAAGAAATTAGAATTATCAGGACAAAACATCGACACCGGGAAAGCGCGCCTTCGTTTTCACCTGAACAGAATGAGAACCTGATTCGGCGAGACGCGTTTCATGACGCGGTAGCCGTCGGGCGAAGCCGTGGCGATCCCAAGGCCGTTGACGTTGCAGTAACCGTTCGCTTGACAGGTGCCGTCGTCTCGGACGAGGATTTGGCCCATTAACCCCACGGCGACCCATTCCGGCCTTTCCGAACGCGGGATATAGTCTTCGTATCGTCGTACTCCGGATCGATGACCGCCAGCCTAAGCGTGTACGCTGAAG
>AGTN01017978.1_pt1 | contig 11087 bp, 7 predicted proteins | sample 314218 | NCBI WGS metagenome assembly AGTN01 (sample SAMN02954264, study PRJNA73603) | bioreactor metagenome | biome: terrestrial; feature: non-aerated bioreactor; material: poplar woody material; isolation source: poplar biomass | place: USA | collected 2006-12 | reverse complement strand
GTGACCTGGACCGACTACCTGTCGGCCGGCGGCGAGATGGTAGGCCAGCGGGTCAGCCGGTCGACGGCAAGAGCTGGGTGCGCTACTTCGTGCGTGATCATCTCGGCTCCATCGCGGTGATCGCCGACGAGACCGGGCAGGTGGCCGAGCGTCCCTCCTACGACCCCTGGGGCAAGCGCCGCCAGCCCAACGGCGCCGACGATCCGGCCGGCGCCCTGACCAGCCAGGCGACGCGCGGCTTCACCGGCCACGAGATGCTCGACGACATCGACCTCGTCCATATGAACGGACGCGTCTACGACCCGCAGATCGGTCGCTTCGTCTCCGCCGACCCCCTGGTGCCCGACATCCTAGCGGCCAGAGCTTCAACCGCTATGCCTATGTGCGCAACCGGCCGCTCTCCGTCACCGATCCCACCGGACATGACGACGCGATACATCTCGGTCCCGTGACCAATGTGGGATCGGCCGGCGGCGGGTATTCCGGCGGCTGGGGCTGGAACTGGATGCCCTCCTCCTTCTGGTACGTCTCCTCCGGCTTCAGCTCCGGCCACCCGATGATCGGCCGACTGCTCGGGCACACCCAGGTACAGACCACCGCGCGTTATGCTCACCTCAAGACAGACCCGACCAAGGCCGCAGCCGACACGTCGGTGGACGCCATCGCCTATCTTCTCTTGGATGCCTGCACCCGCCTTCCTCCATTTGATCCATTCAGCCGACTGCAGTTCGTCACGTCCACCGGCATGGTCGGCAAGGGATTGAAGCATCCCGGTTCGATGTTGCGCAGGTTAGGGAATTCAAGCTCTGTTGCCGCCACTTCGCCACATTTTACGCTGGAGTCTATTTATTTTCTTCAGCAGTATCGCATCGGCGTGCGCACCCAAAGATTACCGCATAAAGGTACGCATACCTTTGCCGTTAATTCTATTTAACCGTTCACGCTTATGTGCCATCCCGTCGGCGATTGTCATGAGGTCCTCAGATGCTGTTTCTGCCGAAGCGTAACCGCAACTTCCTGAAAATCTCGCTGCTCTCGGCAACCTGTCTGACGGGACTCGGCAGCCCGGCGCTTGCCGCCAGTTGCCCTGCCGAGGTCAGCAACACGATCACCATCTCGGGAAACATGGACGAATCCTGCGTGGTTGCGGCCAGCGAGAACGTTTACGTCGCCCCCGGCGCCACCGGCACGCTGCCGTCCGGCACGACGAACGGCAAGACGATCGACTTCGGCAGCGTGGCGGGCGGCACGTTCGTCAACGACGGCACGCTGAATGCCGGAACGTCCTCCACCAACAGCGGGACCTCGGTGGTCTATGTCGGAACCGGCGGGCAGGTTCAAAGCATCACCAACAACGGCCAGCTCAATCTTCCTCGTGGACGGGCGATCATCTTTATCGACGGCGGCACCGTCACGGGCTCCGTCCTCAATTCGGCCTCGGGCCGGATCGTCTCCGAAGCCACCGGCCCCGGCATCGAGCTCGACAACGGCGGCGCGATCCAAGGCGGCATCGAGAATTCGGGCCTGATGCAAGGCGCCAATATCGGTGTGATTTACGCCCACGGCAACAGCACCATTTCCGGCGGCATCCTCAACACCCAGACCGGCGAGATCCACGGTGGGGACGGACGGGGCGTGTATGTGGTCGACTCGGCCCTCAACGGCGACCTGAGCAGCAACGCCCTGACCAATCGCGGCATCATCGACGGCGCGGAAGGCGGCGTGGTGTTCGAGGGGGGCACGGTTGACGGCGACGTCGTCAATTACGGCACGATCACCGGAATCGGCGACACCGCCGTGAAGGTCGAGGACGGTTCCACAGTCACCGGCTCCATCCTCAACAACGGACAGATCAGCGGCACGAATGGCATCGTGGTTGAGAATTCGGTGATCACGGGCGGCATCACCAACAACAGCACCATCACCGCCACTTCCGGCGCCGCCATCCGTGTGGACAACGCCACGGTGGGCACCATCGTCAACACCGGCACCCTGAGCGGCACCAAGTCCCTCCACATCACCAACCCGACCGGCACGGTCACGGTGAACAACACCGGATCGCTGATCGGCGACGTGGAGATGGCGAACACCACGCTCAACATCAACGCCGACAACCTCAACATTTCCGGGGCGGTCACCGGCGACGTCAATTCGACCATCAACGTCGCCGGCAACCTGACGACCCGGGGGAACTATACGGCCGGCAACCTGCTGATCGTTTCGGGCAAGACCCTGACGACGACGCATAACTTCACGGTCGCGACCTTCCAAAACAACGGCACCTTCGCCATCAACCCCACCGGGACCACGTCCGTCAGCGGGAATTATGACCAGAGCGCGGCGGCGACCCTCAACCTGACGGTGCGCTCCCCGACCGACTACAGCAAGCTCGTCATCGACGGCACCGGCGCGTTCTCCCCCGGCACGCACCTGTTCGTGGACGTCAAGGGATCCGGCTTCACCTCGGGCAGCGTGCTGGCCGGCGTAATCGAGACCAACAGCCGGAACGCCACGACCTTCCAGGTCGCCGACAACAGCTACCTGTATTCGTTCCTCGCCGCCCTGAACGCCAACGGCCTCAACGTGGATCTGGTCGTCCTGCAAGACGGCTCGATCAACGACGCCGTAAAAGCGGCGGGCGATCCCCGCAATTCCGGCGCCGCGCAGGCGCTCAACACCATCTTCTCCAGCGGCAGCGCGCCGGAGGTCGGCGCGGCGTTCGGTGCGCTGGGCAGCGCCCAGGAAATCGCCGACGCCGTGGCCCAGACCGTTCCCAGCACGCCCAGCGCCACCTCGGCCGCGATCATCAACACCATGGACAATGTCGGCAGGATCATCCAGGCCAGGGAGGAATCCAACCTCGGGCTGTCTTCCGGCGACGATTTCATCGCCACCCGGCATGTGTGGCTGAAGCCGTTCGTTTCCCGCGCCGAGCAGGACAGCAAGGGCGGCCTTGCTGGTTTCCGGGGCGACACCTACGGGTTCGTCGGCGGCGTGGACGGCGTGCTCAGCGAGAAGGCGCGCCTGGGCGTCGCCCTCGCCTACGCCAACACCGACATCGACAGCAAAAGCTCCGTCGCCGCCCAGGGGGTGGAAGTGGACAGCTATCAGCTCGCCATCTACGGCAGCTACAGCCTGGACCCGCGCACCGACATCAACTTCCAGGGCGACATCGGCTACAACGACAACAGCAGCAGGCGCGTGCTCAATTTCGGCGGCCTGAACTCGGTGGCCGAGGCCGATTTCAGCAGCTGGAGCTTGCGGGCCAGCACCGGCATCGGGCGCACCTATTCCCTGGGCCAGTCCACCACCATCACCCCGTCCACGCGCGTGGACTACAACTGGGTCAGGACCGGCAGCTATACGGAAACGGGGGCCGGCGCGCTCTCGCTGCGCATGGAGTCCCAGACCACGGACCAGTTGGTCCCGGCGGTGGAGGCCAAGGTCACCCACAGCGTCACCAACGACCTGTCGCTGATGGCCAATGCCGGCGTGGGCTACGACGTGCTGTCCAGCGACAGCATCGTCACGGCCAGCTATGTCGGCGGCGGCGGGGCGTTCACCACCACCGGCCTCAAGCCGTCTCCCTGGATCGTCCGTTCCGGCCTCGGCCTCGCCTATCAGGCCACCGACGAGTTGGACGTGACGGTGCGCTACGACCGCGAGGACCACGGCAGCAGCTTCGACAACCAGACCCTCTCGGCCAAGATGCGCGTGGCTTTCTGACGGCCGGCGCGATGTCCGGTCCCGAGGCCGGAAAGGACCATTGGCATGGTCATGCCCGCCAGTGGTCCCGCATCGGGTCGCCGTTGCGGCCCTGTGCCGAGGACGTCGCACGCATCCGCTCCGCCGTGGAACGGTGCGGCGACCGGGGGCTGATCCTCGGCGCCACGCCGGAACTGGCCGGAATGACCCCGGGCACGGTTTCCGTCGACCGCAATCCGGAGATGATCGCCAGGCTGCGCGGCGACCGGGGGTGTTCGGTGGTGGGGGAATGGTTGGACCTTCCTTTCGATGGCGAGGTCTTCGATTTCGTCGCCGGCGACGGCAGCGTGAACGCGCTGCCCTATGCGGACTACGAAGACCTGTTCGCCCGGCTGCGCGGGCTTCTCAAGGCCAGCGGGCGGCTGGCGTTGCGCGTGTTCGCCGCGCCCGTCGAACCGGAACGGGTGGAGGACGTGTTCGAGGCGGCGCACCGGCGCGGCATCGGCAGTTTCCATGCCTTCAAATGGCATTTGGCCATGGCGCTGGCCGCCGAGGGCGGCGGCCCCGACATCCGCGTCGCCGACATCCATGAGGCGTTCCGGCACTGGGTGCCCGATCGCGTCCGTTTCGCCGAGCGGACCGGCTGGTCCATGGAACACATCAATACCATCGACGTGTACGACCGCTCGTCCATCGTCTACAGCTTCCCCACGGAACAGGCGGTGGCCGCGCAGTCTCTCAGGCCGGTACCCGCCTCTCCGTCCGGGAAGTTCGAGGAATTCGTGTGCGAGATGCCAGAACGATGAGGCGATCCAGCATGTCATGCCGTCATTCCGCGCCGCTGCGGTTCATGCCCCTCCTCTTCGCGCTGTTCCTGGGGGCCTGCACGATTCCCGACGCGGGCCGGAGGATGGATGCCGCCGCGCGGCTGGCGGCAGGCGCGGGCTGGCGGCTGGAACATCTTCCCGCCGGGCGGTTCGAACTGGCCGCCTTCCTGCCAGCCCGGCTGGAGGACCCGGAAAAACCGGTGCGCATCTACATCGAAGGAGACGGCCTGGCCTGGATCAATGCCGGCCGGGTGTCGTCCGACCCCACGCCGGTCAATCCCCTGGCCTTGAAGCTGGCCCTGCTGGACTCGTCGCGCAATGCGGCCTATCTCGCCCGCCCGTGCCAGTTCGCCAGGAAGGGCGGAACATCCTGTGGGAGCGAGTGGTGGACGGACAAACGATTCTCGCACGAGGCGGTGGATGCGGCCGGCATGGCCATCGACCGCATCAAACAGCGGTTCCACACGGAGAAAGTCATCCTGATCGGCTATTCCGGCGGCGGCGCGATCGGCGCACTCGTCGCGGCGCGGCGCAAGGACGTGGCGGCCCTGGTGACGGTCGCTGGCAACCTCGACACCGCGCGCTGGACCGCCCTGCATGGCATCCGCCCCCTGGCCGGATCGCTCAACCCGGCCGATTATGCCGGGCTGCTGGAGCATGTTCCGCAAAAGCACTATTCCGGGGCCGAGGACGCGATCGTGCCGCCCCAGATAGCCCGAGATTACGCCGCCCGCTTCAGGAACGAACCGGCGATCGTGCTGCTCCCCGGGGCAGATCATAGTTGCTGTTGGGAACAATATTGGCAGTCGCGGCAAGCTGAAATCTTCACTTTCACCAAGCCGTAATTTCGGTCGCGCCCGGAGGCGTGGTTGGCCCCCGAAGGCAACTGAGCCGCGCCTACGGCGCCCATGGTCGACGCCCTGGCCGATATCCGGGCAGCCCAGCGCGAAATCTGGGATGCCTATACCCAGTTGGACGCCGAGCTGAAGACTGCGGACCTTTCCACCGGACAACGCCAGGAAAAGGAAGCAGAACTCAAGCAGCTGCGCACGGAAATCACCGCGTCGGCGCAGGCGTCCAACATGGCCCGCATGGGCTTCGACCAGCTCCTGGTCAGCGGCGGCGCGCGCGGGGCCGAGGCCTTCGTCAAGGAATCGGTCAGCCAATTGGCCGATCTCGCCTGGGATATCGCCTCGGCTCCGGCATCGGCGCAAAGCCGCCAGGACCTGCTCGACCGCGCCGACGCCCTCGCCACCCTGCTGGGCAATCCCGAACTGGCGGTGGATCACTACCGCAACGCCTACGCCCAGGCCGATGCGCTGGAACAGCAGGGGCGCCTGAACGACGCGGAACAAATCCGCGCCCAGGCGACCCTTGACCTGCTGTCCATGGTGGCCGGCGGCGCGGGCGTGGCCAAGGCTGCCGTAACCAGCCTGCCCAAGGTCGCGGAACTGGGGAAGATTGTTGCGAAAGGGAGAAATTTTCCAGGAGATACTATCGTTTGGAGTCCGACCACAGATATCGGGCCACTGGGGAACCCTCACGACCCCAAATCGCCTGCATCAACATTCCGTAGCGGAACCTACACACAGATCACCCTGAGTGATGAGCAAACTCTTTATAGGGTGATACCCGATGGTGGCAATGAAACAGGTAGCTACTGGACAAACATTCCCCCAACTGGCCCTTTGCAGTCCGTGATTGATTCGGCATTAGATCCTTTATGGGGTAACACGGCAACTAACGTCGTGACCTCTAAGATTCCCGCAGGGACGACGATTTACGCCGGAACTGCAGCTCCCCAGAGGGGCCTTGTAGGCGGAGGAAACCAAATCTATATTCCAAAAGTAGATCCGAATTGGATAGTGAAATGATGATTACGCCTGAATGGGAAGAAATAAATGGGTTTCAATCCCCCGGAGAGTATCTGCGATTTGTAATATATATAAATAATCTTGTTTCAAATGGGTGTGTTGAAGAAATAGAAATGGACCAATCATATCAAAATAGAATGGTTTATGGCGGCCGCTGGTTTAAAAACATTATATCTAATGAAATATGGCGCTTAGTGCCGCCAGACTTCCCATTTCGTGGACTTTGGGAACCCGTGTTATATAATATAAATAAGAAATAATGCTAATAATTATATTAGAGCGCACTTTAATATCATATAATTATATTGTAAATATACGGGCATATAAGCAGATGATAGCCTTTTTTTATTTAAGATCGTGAATTAAATTTTTACTGCGTTGACGGCACCGGGCGACGTCATCTCGACCATTTCTACGACGTGACAGCACCAAGAAATCCAGCTACGCCATCGGCAGGGCAAGGTCAGCCCGTCATCCCTGGCGGTGGTCGACAGCATCGGCTCTTCCTCCTGGAAGGACCTGTCGCCCGAGGACCTGGGCAAGAGCGATGCGGAAAACATCGCCCAGACCGGCCAGACCATGGTCGATGCCCTGGCCGATATCCGGGCAGCCCAGCGCGAAATCTGGGATGCCTATACCCAGTTGGACGCCGAGCTGAAGACTGCGGACCTTTCCACCGGACAACGCCAGGAAAAGGAAGCAGAACTCAAGCAGCTGCGCACGGAAATCACCGCGTCGGCGCAGGCGTCCAACATGGCCCGCATGGGCTTCGACCAGCTCCTGGTCAGCGGCGGCGCGCGCGGGGCCGAGGCCTTCGTCAAGGAATCGGTCAGCCAATTGGCCGATCTCGCCTGGGATATCGCCTCGGCTCCGGCATCGGCGCAAAGCCGCCAGGACCTGCTCGACCGCGCCGACGCCCTCGCCACCCTGCTGGGCAATCCGGGCCTGGCGGTGGACCACTTCAGCAACGCCTACGCCCAGGCCGACGCGCTGGAACAGCAGGGGCGCCTGAACGACGCCGAGCAGATCCGCGCCCAGGCGACCCTCGACCTGCTCTCCATGGTCGCTGGCGGCGTGGGCGTGGCCAAGGCTGCCGTAACCGCCTTGCCCAAGGTCGCTGAACTGGGGAAGATTGTTGCGGCGGGGGAGAAAAGCGTCGCCTCGGTACCAAAGACGGGTACTGTTTGGGATATGATCACTGCCACGCAGGGGACTTATGAGGGTACCGTAGTCCCAAAGTCGTTTACTCTTACCACCGAAGGGGCTGACATTTGGGTGGCACCAAATGCAACCAAGCACTTAATGGAATACGCGGACGCAAATCTCAAACGGGGTATCAGCGCGGATTTGGTCAACATAGGGATGCAGTCCCAATTGTCGAGTCTCCAGGCGGCTGTCAGCACGGTCACGTCAAATGGCTTGAACTACGGCACGAAGCTGTACGAAGGGGGATGGGAACTCATGTTTTCCCCTCCCCGTCAGCCTGGCCAGCTACCGGTCCTGTACCACGCCCTATATAAAGAGGGGAATTAACATATGTTGAAAATTTCCGGCACATTTCCAACCCAGGATGCACCATGCAATGTAACTTTTGATTACTATGTGGCGGTAACATATGAATCATATGATGGCGTATTGCCTGGGGCGCGATATATACTTATTGGCGATGATCGCAATCAAGTTTTCGAAATAAAAATACCTTTGGATTCATTTATTTTACGCTCATTTATTTTTGTGGCCGGAAAAGTCAGCCAGGGTGATTTTCTCCGTGGGGATGGTCCATCCAGGGTTGGCCTTCCCATAATCGACCTTCCCCAGGAATGTTCTGTGTTCGGCAGGGACAATAGAATTGATATGCGCTCAGACATAACATTGCTTTGCAATAATAAAATTGCAGAAATACAGATCAGCAGTAAAAAGGAATATAATAATACAATAATACATGAAAGGGTTGAATTTTTATTATATGACAATGAGATAATTGGGTTTAGGATTAATAATTTACGAGATGGTGAGGAAGAGACAGTTATTGATTATATAGAGCGTAAGATATCTGGGAAATCACCATAATTCATTCGCTGCGGCTCACACTTGTCGTCAGATTAACAATCCTTGAATTGGGACAACTAGCAGAGCCAATAAGCTGCTGTAGCCGCGATATCACCTTCGGTCTTTGACTTCGTGAGTTAGTCCTTCCCCGCGCCGCCCACCAGCCCGTTTTTGTACGAAAGCCGGGTGCAATTCACCGATCTGGGCACCTTCTATGGCTCGGACTATTTCCTGTCGCGGATTGGCGGCTACGCCCCCGAGGATCTGCCCAAGCGCCTGGGCGATTCCTATCTCGAGACGCGTCTGGTGCGCGACGCGGTGGTCGAGCAGACCGGGCAGCGCTGGCTCAATCCCGATTACGGCAGCGATGCGGCGCAGATGAAGGCGCTGCTGGACAACGCCGTCGACGTCGGCGCGGTGGCGGGTCTCAGCGTCGGCCAGGCGCTGACGGCCGAGCAGGTCGCCGCGCTGGACCGCGACATCATCTGGTACGTCGAATCGGTGATCGACGGCCAGACCGTGCTGGTGCCTCGCCTGTATCTCGCCTCGGCCTCGCGCGACACCATCAACGCCGCCGGCGCCACCATCGCCGCCAACGACAACGTCACCCTGGTTTCCGGCAGCACCATCGCCAATGACGGCGGCGCCATCGTCTCGGCCGAGGACGTGGCCCTGCTGGCCCAGGAGTCCATCGTCAACGCCAGCGGCAAAATCACGGCCGGCGGCGACATCGACCTGACCGCGCTGACCGGCGACGTGCTCAACGTCACCAAGCTGGTCGAGTTGAAGAAGGACGGCAGCGATGTGCGCGACGTGCGCATCGGCCGGGGCGGGATCGTGGCCGGTGGCGACCTGACGGTGACCGCCGGCCAGGACATCGTGTCCATCGGCGCCGGCATGGCGGCGGGCGGCACCGCCGACCTCGCCGCCGGGCGCGACGTGGTGCTGCAAAGCAACGAACTGCGCCACGAGGAAACCGGCGGCACCAAGAAATCCGGCTACATCATCGACAACCTGACCCATGACGGCTCGTCGCTGAAGGCGGGCGAGGATGTGGTGATCGCGGCCGGGCGCGACGTGGCGGTATCGGGCAGCACGGTCTCGGCCGGCGGCGCCGCCGAGATCAGCGCCGGGCGCGACATCGCCGTCACGGCGGTGGTGGACCAGCTCTACACCGAATCGTGGAGCAAGAAGTCGGGCTCCAGCCACGAGGGCACCGACAGCAGCCAGACCAACAAGGGCAGCACCATCAGTGCCGGCGGCAACGTGGACCTGACCGCCGGCAACGATTTGACGCTGCAGGCCAGTCGGGCCGCAGCCGGCGGCGCCATCGCGCTGGAAGCAACCGAGGGCCAGGTGGCGCTGCTGTCGGGCACCGACAGCTTCTTCCGCCACCAGAAGAACAAGCGCAAAAGCGCGGTGTGGCAGTCCATGCAGGACAAGGGTGAGAGCGGCACCACCGTAGTGATGACCGAACTCGAAGCCGGCGGCGTGCTGACGGTCAACGCCGGAGCGGGCGTGGTGGCCGATTACCGCGACACCGGCGGCCTGCAGACCTCGCTCGCCGCGCTGGCACAAGACCCCAAGACCGCCTGGGTCGCCGAGATCGCCAAGCGCGACGATGTGAAATGGCAGGCGGTACGCGAGCAATACGACAGCTGGAACTACAAAAGCCAGGGCCTGACCGGCCCGGCGGCGGCGGTGATCGCCATTGCGGTGGCGGTGGCGACCCAGGGGGCAGGTGCCGCTTTCGCCGGTGCGCTGGCCGCCGAGGGCAGCATGGGCTTCGCCATGGCCCAAGCCGGTTTCGCGGCCATGGTCAGTCAAGCCAGCATCAGCCTGATCAACAACCAGGGCAACCTGGGCAAGGTGCTGCAGGAACTGGGCTCAAGCGCCAGCCTGCGCAATCTCGCCGTCGCCATGGCCGCGGCCGGACTGACCCAGGGCATCGCCGGAACCGAAACCTTCAAAGATCTCGTACCGCAAGGCAATGATCTTGCCGCCCGCATAGGCCGCCAAGCCTTGCAGCAAAGTGCTAATGCAGGCGTCGGCGTCATAACCGACACCGTCATCCAAGGTCAATCCTTAGGCAGTAGCCTACGTGATCGTCTGATATCGGCAGCCATTGGAACCGGCGCTGCGGTGACGGCCAATGAGATCGGCATGGCTTAGAGTCCGTTTGAGAATGTCAGGGGTGGCTGATCCTGCGGACGAGGAGATTGCCCATGGCGAGGAAGATCATGGCTTCCGATACATCGAGGCGTCGCTCGTAGTCACGGACGATGCGGCGGTATCGGGTCAGCCAGCCGATACTTCGCTCGACTACCCAGCGGCGGGGGATCACCTTGAACCCCGGATCGGTGTCGGTACGGCGCACGACTTCGACGACGAAATCGAGGAAGGCGGCTTTGTCGAGCAGCTTGCGGCGGTCGTATGCGCCATCGGCGAAGAAGTGCTTGATCCACGGCCAGCGCTTGCGGATGGCATCCAGGATCGGCATGGCCCCGGCGCTGTCGGAGATGTCCGCCGTGGTCAGGTTCACCGCCAGCAGTCGCCCGTCGGTGTCCACGGCGATGTGGCGCTTGCGGCCGACGATCTTCTTTCCGGCGTCGTAGCCGCGTTTGTCGGCCAT
>AGTN01616891.1_pt1 | contig 11088 bp, 9 predicted proteins | sample 314218 | NCBI WGS metagenome assembly AGTN01 (sample SAMN02954264, study PRJNA73603) | bioreactor metagenome | biome: terrestrial; feature: non-aerated bioreactor; material: poplar woody material; isolation source: poplar biomass | place: USA | collected 2006-12 | reverse complement strand
CATCAGCAAATCAGCCTGCAATGCGGGCCGCCGGCCGGCAAATAACCTAGGTATAAAAATGAATCATACCATATCTTTCACCGTACAACCGGGAAAATCGAGCGTCCGCGAGCCGCTTTTTTTCGTACGCTGTTACGGAATATATAAGAATACGGGGAGGGCTTACAACGGAACTGGATTTGGAATTGCTGGCGGCGTTCGGCAGGCCTACGCGCAAGCAGGCGGAGTTCTTAAAGGCGGCCACGCGGTACGTGGGCTACGGCGGCGCGAAGGGCGGCGGCAAATCTCACGCGGTGCGCGCCAAAGCGACGTACCTCGCTTACGCGTACCCGGGCATACGGATGCTCATCGTGCGCCGCACGCTCGTGGAGCTGAAGGAAAACCACCTGCACCGGCTGCTCACGGCCTATGCGCTGCTGCCGGAGGACGTGCGCGCCAAATACGCCGAAGGCGACCGGTCGTTTCAGTTTCCGAACGGCTCGCGCCTGCGCCTCGGGTACTGCGACAGCGAAGGCGACGTGCTGCAGTACCAGGGGCAGGAGTACGACGTGGTGTTCCTCGACGAGGCCACGCAGCTCTCCGAGCAGCAGTTCGGCTGGATCGACGCGTGCGTGCGCGGCACAAAGCAGTACCCGAAACGCACGTACCTTACGTGCAATCCGGGCGGCGTGGGGCACGCGTGGGTCAAGCGGCTGTTCATCGACCGCGACTACCGCAAGGCCGAACGCGCCGCCGACTACACGTTCATCCCCGCGAAGATGTTCGACAACGCGCCGCTGTTTGAACACGACGCGGGCTATATGGAAGCGATGGCGGCGCTAAAAAAGCGGGGTTTGCCGCTCGCGGAACGCAAGCGCCGCGCAATGGAGGAGGCGGACTGCGTGCGCCAGCTAAAGAATTTACCGGGGGAGCTGCGCCGCGCGTGGCTCGACGGCGACTGGAACGCTTTCGCGGGCCAGTACTTCGGCGAGTTCAGCGAGGAAACGCACGTCGTTTCGCCCTTCCCCTCCCCGAGGGCTGGCGCAAAAGCGCCGCCATCGACTACGGCCTCGACATGCTCGCCGTGCTGTGGTTCGCTGTCGGCCCATCCGGGCAGGCGTACTGCTACCGCAGCATCGAGCAGAGCAACCTCACGATATCCGCGGCGGCGGCGGCCATCCGCGCGGCCCAGAGCGAGACGGTGGAGGAGTACATCGCGCCGCCCGACCTGTGGAACCGCAGGCAGGACAGCGGGCGCAGCGCCGCCGAGATATTTGCCGAAAACGGCGTGCCGCTCGTCAGGGCGGGCAACAGCCGCATCGACGGCTGGCTGTGCGTCAAGGAGTATCTGCTTACGGATAAAGGCACGCCCCGCATGCTGTTCTTCCCCACGTGCCGCCCCATACTGCGCGCGCTGCCGTTGCTGCAGCACGATACGCATAACGTCTGTGACGCGGCGACCGAGCCGCACGATATCACGCACAGCCCCGACGCGCTGCGCTACTGGTGCAGCCGCCGCCAGCTCAGCCCCCTGCGCAGCCTGCCGGAGGGCTACAGCCCGTTCCATCAGCAGCGCAAAGAGCCCATGTTCCCCGAGGTGGACGAGGGGTATTTAACGGGAGGGTGGTGAACCGTGCGAATATCCCCTCTTCACAATTTGCGCTGTTTACTGTAAACTTAGAACCAGTTGGAAAACCACGGCATAAAGGAGTGATATGATGCAGTACAGGGAATTTGGCAAGACGGGATTTAAGGTATCGGCGCTGGGGTTCGGGTGCATGCGTCTGCCCTGCCACGGCGGCGGCAACTCGGGCAGGGACATCGATGTTGAGGAGTCCACGCGGATGATCCGCTACGCAATCGACCACGGCGTGAACTATATCGACACGGCGTACCCCTATCACGGCGGTGAAAGCGAGGTGGTTGTGGGCCGTGCGCTCCGGGACGGCTACCGGGGCAAGGTGGCGCTGGCGGACAAATCGCCGGTGTTTCGGATCAAACAGGAATCGGACTTCGACACGTATCTCGAAGAGCAGCTCCGGCGCCTCGGGGACGAGTACATCGACTTCTATCTGCTCCACGCCCTTTCCGCCGAAACGTGGAAGAACGTGGTGCTCAAATTCGATCTGCCCGAGAAGGCGGAACGCGCAAAGAAGGCGGGCAAGATCGGCCACATCGGCTTCTCGTTCCACGACGGCTTCGAGGCTTTCGAGATGATACTGCGCGGCTACGACCGTTTCGAGTTCGGGCAGATCCAGCTCAACTATCTGGATGTGAATACGCAGGCCGGGCTGAAAGGGCTGCAGCTGCTTAAGGAAAAAGGCCTTGGCGCCGTGATCATGGAGCCGCTGATGGGCGGCAAGCTGGCGGCCCCGCCCGAGAAGGTGAAGGCGGTGCTGAATCGCAGCGGACACGCACCCGCACAGTGTGCGCTGGATTTCCTCTGGGATATGGACGCGGTATCCGTGATATTGAGTGGAATGAGCACGATGCAGCAGGTTCAGGACAACATCGCCTACGCCGAAGAAGCGGCGGCGGGCATGCTGACGGACGCGGAGCGCAGCACCTTTGCCGAGGCGAAGAAGCAGTTCGACGCGCTCATCGCCGTGCCGTGCACGGGCTGCGGTTATTGCGTGCCGTGCCCTTCGGGCGTCAACATACCGCGCAACTTCAGCGCGTACAACGACCTTGCGGCATTCGAGGACCCCGAAATCGGGCGGGATTCATTCAGGAACATGTTATTCTTCGACGGCAAAGAGGCATGCTCAGCCTCCTGCGTGGCCTGCGGCGCGTGCGAGGAAAAATGCCCGCAGCGTATCGAGATCAGCAGGCTGATGCCGCAGGTTACCGAAGCGTTTAAAAGTCTGCTGTAGCATACCGAAAAGCCTCCCCCGGGCGTTCCCCCGAGGGTATGCGGGGGCCATCAAAGATCGTTTAACAGCCTGTGCCGCCCTTATCGGGCGGCACATTTTCTCTCAGACCGAGAACGAAACAGGCATAAAAATGGAGACGGGGCTTGTCTCCATTCAGGCTGCTGACAAAGCCTCCCTCGGACGAGGGAGGTGTCAGACACTCGATTGAAAATCGAGTGTCTGACGGAGGGAGTGACCGGTTTCAAGCCGTCTTCCCTCCCCCAGGCACCTGTCGGTGCCAGCCCCCTCACGTGTGCCCAGAATGGGTATCTGAGGGGGTCAGTGAGTACAGTTTGTCATCAAGCTGAGTGGAGACAGGGCTTGTCTCCATTTTTAAATGAGTAAAGTATAATCATTATGGAATGCTTTATCCCCATACCTTTTCGCTCTCCGCCGTCACATTCCCGATGCGTCCGCATACCATATACCATCAGTGATCGTATGCAGCGGGAGGTATTGGGGGTGAATCCGAAAGGTTTTTACGGTTTTAAGGGGGATATCGTGCTGCCGTGGGACGCGGCGTACGGGGAGGCGCGGCTGGAGTGGAACCGGCGTATCGATAAATTCCCGCGCGCAATCGCTTACTGCGAAAGCCGGGAGGATGTGTCGCGCTGCATAAGCTGGGCGCTCAGGCGCGGAGTGCCGATCCGCGTTCGCGGCGGCGGCCATCATTACGAGGGTTATTCCACGGGCAGCGGCGCTCTGGTGATCGACCTCAGCCGGATGAACCGGGTATACCTGAAAGGCGATGCGCTGGAGCTCGAGGGCGGCGTCCGCAACCGCGAGCTGTACGCGGCAATCGCAGACACCGGCCGTCCGTTCCCGGGCGGCACCTGCCCCACCGTGGGCGCGTCGGGCTTTGCGCAGGGCGGCGGCTGGGGCCTTTCCTGCCGATATCTCGGTCTGGGCTGCGACAGCCTGATGTCGGCGGAGCTCATCGACGCGTACGGCCGCGCGATAACGGCGAACGCGCACTGCAACGAGGAGCTGTTCTGGGCGCTGCGCGGCGGAGGCGGAGGCAACTTCGGCGCGGTGGTTTCGCTGACGTTTAAGCTGCCGCCGCAAACCGGGGAGGTAACGCTGATACAGCTGTTTTACCCCGGCACGGATGCGGCGGCGCAGGCGCAGTTCTGGGAGACATGGCAAAGCTGGCTGCCGGACGCGGACGAGCGCGTCACACTGCAGGCCGGCATATACCGCTCCGTGCGGGACGGCCGCGCGGTATCCGGCCGGGGCATCTATTACGGGCCGCCGCAGGAGGCGCAGGCTGAGATCGCGCCGCTGCTGGCGTTGCCGGGATGCGTATCGGAGTTGGAGGGTATGACGTATGCAAAGGCCATCCGGGCCATCGGCGAGCGATACCCCGCCTCGGAGAAGTTCAAATCGACAGGGCGGTTCGTGACAAAGCCGCTGGAGGCCGGGGAGATATCCCGCATCGTCGCTTCGCTGGATGAAACTCCCGAAGGATCGGTGTATACGGGAATATCGCTGTACGCGCTGGGCGGCGCTGTGGCGCGCCGCAGCCGCTCCAACACGGCCTTCTTCTACCGCGACGCGCGCTACATCGCGGGTATCCAGTCGGTCTGGACGCAGGACGAATATGAGGCGGCAAACGTCGGCTGGGTGGACTGCCATTTCCCGTATCTCGCCGGCGTAACGGCGGGCTCGTTCGTGAACTTCCCCTACGGCGGCCTCAAAGACTACATGCAGGCATACTACGGCGGCAACGCCGCGTGGCTCCGCCGCGTCAAGCGCATCTACGACCCGTGCAACGTGTTTCGCTTCCAGCAGAGCATACAGTAGCGAAAGGTAAAAAGATTTCGGCAAATGCGACACCCCTCGGCGGCTTTTGTTTTACGGGCCGGTCCCGTTTATGCTGCGCGCGGGGGATACGTCATCGAAAAAGTGAATGGACGGCATTATACTGAAGCAATTGGTTATGAAAATCCACATGGAAGACTTGAGGCATTTAATTGACAACGCGTATGCAAGATGCTAATATATTAGCCGTGCCGGTCAGCGCCGGAAACAAAGAATTATGCAATCCAAAACTGAAAAACGGAATATCGATTCAACTGGGTGTAGCGCAGTTTGGTAGCGCGCTTGAATGGGGTTCAAGAGGTCGCAGGTTCAATTCCTGTCACCCAGACCAAATGTTTTATCGAAAGAGGTCGATTGGCGACAATCGATTTTTTTCATTTTATATGATAAACTCCCAAACAGGTGCTTATTATTTTATTTTACGAAGGATGCGGCCTTATGAAATTGTATTTTAAAAGGTGAACCAATGAAAATTACGAATTACGACTATTCCATAATCACATGATGATTAATATTTTCAGGAGCAAGGGCCGATATTTATTATGTTGGCTTGTCGCTCCTTAGGAGATCAGGCTGCGAAATCCGGGATTTCGTTTTTGGCAAAGGGTCTGCCGGTTGACAGATTCTTATCATTCTGATGTTGTTTATGATGTAACAGGGGGAACATGAAAAAAATTTTGTTAAAGCATCATTTACTGCGTACGCTTGTCGAGCTGCGCGGTAATCCCCGGGCCTGTATTTATACGGAACCCTTGTGGGGCCTATCCATGAATCTTTGTCTGCCATATGCCACGGTATACATGCTGACCTTCGGCATGAACGACGTGCAGGTGGGAGTGGTCACTTCTATTTATATGTTTTCCCAGATGGTTTTCGCCTTCTTGTCCGGCATCATCATCGACAAAATGGGGCGCAGGCTGAGCACCATGGTGTTTGACTTCCTGGCATGGAGCCTTCCTTGTCTGATATGGGCGTCCAGTCAGGGCTTCTGGTTCTTCGCCGTGGCGGCGCTGCTAAACGGTACAATGAAGGTAAGCACGGTATCCTGGGATTGTCTGCTGGTGGAGGATGCCCCAAGGGATAAAATTACTCATATCTACTCATGGATCCTCATCTGCGGCAACCTCTCAGCGCTCTTTGCGCCAATATCCTCCGTTTTGGTCGCGAAGCTGACACTGATACCGGCCATACGAATACTCTATATCAATGCTTTTATTATCATGACGGTAAAGCTGCTCATACTGTATAGGTTTTCCGCAGAAACAGCCGTCGGCAAAATCAGGCGTGAGGCGGCCCGAAAAATGGCATGGGGTGAGCTGTTATCCGGCTATAAGGGAGCGGCGCGCATGATACTTGCCTCGCGGGGTACGATATTTGCCATCGTGATCAGTGTGCTGGTTGAGATTGTCGCGATGCTTGGGATGACCTTCTGGCAAATTATTGCGTCCCGCCGTATTGGGGTCCCGGATACGCTGCTGCCCATCTTCCCGATGGCGCGGAGCATCGTCTCCATCCTGCTTTTCTTCACGGTCATCTCGCGAATCAGGCAATCGAAGTTAAAATGGCCGCTATACGGAGGATTTTGCAGCGCCATCGTCAGCTGTGTATTGTTGATTACGATATCGAACACCGGGGTATGGGGGTATGTGATCCTGTCTGTCTCGTTATTGTTTGAATCATTGGGTTCCGCCGTATTAAGCACGCTCAGGGAGTCTCTGGTCGCCATACACGTTAATCCTGCGCAACGTTCGGTTATTATGGCCTTACTTCAGACAGCGGTTATGTTGGTGAGCGTACCCTTTGGGTACATAGGCGGGCTGCTGAGTGATCTCTCGAGGGTATTGCCCTTTGTCCTGAGTATTGCGCTGTTGCTGTCAGGTATCCTCGCGACGGCCCTGTTTTACCGCCATCAAAACCGGTCAACGGAGGCAGCGGTATCTCTTGTTCCCTAGCTTCTCAGCCGGCGAGGTTGCGACATCATCCAGACAGTTCCCCTTACGGCCCATACTCTGACGGATACCCTTCGCTTTCGGCATTCGCTGGTACTGCTTGCGCCCGATGCTGCGCCGGATGACACCATAGCCTGGCTAGATGGCCTTTCTGTTAAAAATGGGTACATTCAACGCGTAGATGCCCCCTCCCAGCGCCAGGCAAACGAGGATTTGAAACAAGGCATTGGGCTGGAAAATGATCAGGTTAAAAAACCAATCAACACCGCGCGCAAAGGCGCGATAGGTATAAAAACTGCAAGAACGGCTGCGATTAAAATATCTGCTGCCCAACCGATCCACGAATCCTGCAACGCAGCCAGGGTATGGGTGAACACAGCCAGCAGGAACAGGAATGCGAACTGCTGGAAAAAGACGGCCGCCGGGCCATGCGTGCTCCAGCCGAACACTACTAACAGGTTAAGCACTCCCTCAAAAATTTTTGTATTAATAACGACTCGGTCATAGGTGTAATAAAGCAGCGTGCCTATCAGGGAAACGGCCCCGGACAAAATAAGATAGGTCACCAAATTCCCCGTAAAGAAGCTTTTGCGCTTACCGCCAAGATTTACGATCCTGCGGAAATTCTTAGTCGCAATATATACCGCCGCAAGCGGTACCAGGAGCCAGAGAAAATTCCCTATACTGATGATGATTTGGGATTCCCCCGATGCCGTGATCATTTTGATCATGTCCTGCACCAGCATCACGAAGAAAAGTACCCCGGTAATGATATACGGGACTTTTAAATTTTTCAGGTTCAGCTTGTTGATCATCCACATGCTCTTATTCATGGACACACCCTCCTACGATGTTGATAAAGAAATCCTGCAATGTCAGCCGATCCAGCATCACGCCTTCGGGCGGCGCAATCCGGTCGCCATAGATATGGGCCGCCATCATGCTGCCGATGGAGGCCTTTCCGATGCAGTTCAGGCATTTCAGGAGTGGAATAACGGCCTCAGCCGGGCCGGTGAGCGTGTAGGCCCGTTCATCGATATCCCCAATATCGGTATGCAAAAGAATTTCTCCGTTATCAATGATGATCAGCCGCCCGGTGACTTTCGCGATTTCATCGATCAAATGAGTCGAAACAATGATGATGCGCGGATGCTCCTGATAGCTTTCCAAAAGAAGCGTGTTGAACTGCGCACGCATAACGGCGTCGAATCCTAAAACCGGCTCGTCCAGCAGGATGATTTTGGAGTTGTTGGCAAGCGCCAGAATCGTTGTCAGCATGGTTTTCATTCCAAAGGAAAGCGGTTTGTACTTTTTGTCACGTTTGAGATCGAATCGCTTAACCATTTCCAACGCGAACTCTTTGTCAAAGCCCTCCTGTAAAGCATCCGCGGTATCGATGAGGTCCGCCACCCGCATATTAAACTGTTCAGAATTGCTTTCGATAAAATTCACACTTTCCGGCATATGGCCGGGGAATACTTTTCGGCCATTGACAGCGATCCGGCCTTCCGTGGCTTTGATATGCCCGGCCAGCAGCTTCATCAAGGTTGTTTTACCCGCGCCGTTTTTTCCAAGCAGGCAATAGATCCCATCCTCAGAAATGGTCAGCGTCATACCGTTGATCGCGGTTGTGCTGCCATACCTTTTTGTAACATTGACAAAATCAATCATCAGACAACGTTCCTCTTTCCTTAATAATATTGATGACTTCCTCCACAGAAACTCCAAGCGTCCTGGCTTCCGTGAGCAGGGAGTCTATTGTGGCGTTCAAAAAAGCCCCCCTGCGGCGTACAACGATTTTCTCACGCGCGCCATCCGCCACACACATGCCGATGCCCTTTTTCTTGTAAAGGATCCCCATATCGGTCAGCTTGCTAACGGCCTTTACGGCGGTGGAAGGGTTCACGGAATACAGCTTTGCAATCTGTGTGGTGGAAATAATCAGGTCATCTGTTTTATATACACGTGTGATAATATCATTCTCGATAATTTCCATGATCCGCAGAAAGACAGGCTGACCATCATTCAAACGATCCCCTCCCATATTCTTATTGGTTAATGGCATCAGCCATTAACCTAATCATAATGATATCAAGCCCATTTGTCAAGAGATTTTCGGAACGCCTGCAGTCAATTGGGTAGTTTTTTCGGACACATTCGATCCGTGGACATTTTATGACAGCCTAATCCGACGGGCACACTTTGAATGGCTGCGTCTATCTGTCAGCATTAAACAAAAGCGGCTTGCAGCGCGGGTTCTGCGGGCCGCTTATTTTTGCCTCTTCTCTCCTCCACGCGCACTCTCTGCGCAAAGCGGTACGAGGTTCTTCCCTGGCGCCGTCGATCATCGAGCGCGCGGTTCTTCACGCCTGCCTGCCGGATTGCCGCATTCAGCCTGCCGGCCGCGGGGCGGACGATTGTTTCAGACTGCTTACTCAGGTTCATTTTCTGCGTCCTCAACCCGCGCGTTTTGCGCATATGATTCTTCAAAGCCGTGCTTTTGTCCATTGAAATGATAACCGATCACGGTATCCAGATTGACGTCGTGGATGCTGCCGAATATGTTGCTGTCGATGCTGGGGTTGGCCTGGCGCAGCTTGCGAATGAGCTGCTTGATCTCCTGCCGTTTGGAGCCCATGCCGCCGTCGTCCAGTACGCAGTTCTCCGTCAGGCGGCAGGCGCACTGGTTGAACTGCAGGCCGTTGTATTGCCTCCACGCGACGATGTCCCGCTCCTTCACGCGGTACATCGGGCGTATCAGCTCCATGCCCTCCCAGTTCGTGCTGCGCAGCTTGGGCATCATCGTGCGGAACTCGCCGTTGTAGAACATGCTCATCAGCACGGTTTCGATCACGTCGTCGAAGTGGTGTCCCAGCGCGATCTTGTTGCAGCCCAGCTCCCTGGCCTGTTTATACAGATATCCGCGGCGCATGCGCGCGCAGATGTAGCAGGGGTACTTATCCAGCTTTGCGACATAATCGAATATCGGCGCGGGGAATATCTGTACCGGAATATCCAGAAACTCCGCGTTTTCCTCGATCATCTGCCGGTTGAGCGCGTTATAGCCCGGGTCCATCACGAGGTAAACCGCATCGAAGCTGAACCTGCTGTACCGGTGCAGCTGCTGCATGCACTTGGCCATCAGCATGGAGTCCTTGCCGCCCGACATGCATACGGCGATCCTATCGCCCTCCCGGATCAGGCCGTACGCGTCGATCGCCGAAAGGAACTTTTTCCATATCTCCCGCCTGTATTTTTTGATGATGCTTTTTTCCGCCTGCAGGCAGCCGCTCATAATGACCTCCGCTCTCCGCATTGACCGAGACATTCGTCCAGACATTTCAGAAATACGTCGATATCCTCCGCGGATGTCCGATGGCTTAAACTGACCCGCAGCGTGGAAAGCGCCGCCTTTTTGTCGTGCGTCAGCGCGTACACGGGGCGCGATACGCTGCCCGGCGCGCTGCACGCCGACCGCGTCGCGACATAGATGCCGCGCTCCGCGAGCATGCTTTGCACCGCGTCGGTGCGCACGCCCGGAATGCTGAGATTGAGTATATGCGGAATCGAAGCCGCCGTGCTGTTGATGCGAACGCCCGATATACCGCTCAACCCATCCCGAAGCCGCCGGTTCAGCGCTTCAACGGCCTGATAGCGCGTATCCAGCTCCGCCGCCGCCAGCGCAAGCGCCTTCTCCGCGGCGACGGCGAGCGCGAGCGCGGGCGTGCCGCTCCGGAAGGGCGACGCGCTGATTCCTCCGTGGATCTGCGGCTCCAGCGCCACCCTTTCCCCGCGCGCCAGCACGCCGCAGCCGCACGGGCCGTAAAACTTGTGCGGCGCGAAGGAAGCGAGGCCGATCCCCTCCAGACTGACGGGGATCTTGCCCACCGCCTGCGTGGCGTCGGTGTGAAACACGCAATGCGGGCGGTCCGCCAGCAGCGCGGCGATCCTCTCTATGGGCTGCCGCAGGCCGATCTCGCTGTCCACCCAGCAGACCGAAACGAGTACGGTGTCCGGGCGCAGCAGCGGCTTCAGGCGGCCGATATCGACCGTGCCGCCTGGCGCAAGCTCCGCGTATTCGATCTCATACCCCTGCCGCTGCAGGTACGCGAGCGGGCCGTTCACCGAGGCGTGCTCCAGCGGCGTGGAGATGATATGCCTGCCGTACTTCCTGTATTTTTCCGCAACGCCCCTGATCGCCAGGTTGTTGGATTCGCTCGCGCCTGATGTCAATATGATCTCCGCGTCCTGCGCCCGCAGCAGGGAAGCGATATGGTCCGCGGCCTCCTTAAGCCGCGCCCCGGCCTCCCTGCCCGGCGGATACGGGGAATTCGGGTTGGCGGTATACTCCCGCGAAGCCCGCGCGAAGGCTTCCAGCACCGCTTCGCCGGCCGGCGTATGCGCCGCGTAATCCAGATAAATCATAG
>AGTN01038965.1_pt1 | contig 11123 bp, 5 predicted proteins | sample 314218 | NCBI WGS metagenome assembly AGTN01 (sample SAMN02954264, study PRJNA73603) | bioreactor metagenome | biome: terrestrial; feature: non-aerated bioreactor; material: poplar woody material; isolation source: poplar biomass | place: USA | collected 2006-12 | reverse complement strand
GAGATGGAATCCGATCCCCTTTTAGGGGAACGAGAAGAGGAGATTCTGCGAAGAAATCCGGTTCCAGACCAGTACAAACCGAAAAAACCACCCCTCCGCCTATTCCTGCTGCGTATTCCGGAAAAAATGTGAATAAAGATTACCGTTCTTCTCTTGATCTGGTCACGGATTTCGACAAACAATCTTCACTAAAAGGATCCATTTTTGTTTATGATGCGGATTCTTCTTTTGCACAGGAGGCAGATTCGTCCGATATGTATGAGGAAGAAGCCACTGCCGTGTACAAGAAAGATTCGGTACACCCGCTTGTCGAAGACTTGATGGGCGATTCGGGCATCAATGAGTTGAAAAAAAATGGTGATTTACTCGGAAATTTTGCAGAGAAAGTATTAGACCTTCATACAATCATTCATCGTACTATTATAGTACATACATAAAATTTTTACAACATATATGGCATTAAAATTTATCAGCGCTGAAGAAGCTGCTGTTCTCGTGAGCAATAACGATAACGTAGGCTTCAGCGGTTTCACGCATGCCGGTTGCCCCAAAGTGGTTCCGGTTGAGATTGCCAAACGGGCAGAGGAAGAACATGCAAAAGGCAATCCGTTTAAAATAGGCGTATTCACAGGCGCCTCTACAGGTGATTCTATTGATGGTGCACTTTCTCGCGCGGAGGCAATAAAATTCCGCACACCCTACCAAACCAATAAAGATATGCGTACTGCGCTCAATAAGGGCGAGTTCGACTTTTTTGATCTTCATCTTTCACAGCTGGCTCAGGAAATACGCTATGGATTTCTCGGCAAAATTAATGTTGCCGTTATAGAGGCTTGCGATGTGACAGAGAAAGGGGAGATTATTCCTACTACCGGCGTGGGTATTACTCCCACCATTTGCCGGGTGGCAGATATCGTCATTGTTGAGCTGAACAAAAACGTACCGAAAAAGTTGAGAGGTATTCACGACCTGTATGAGCTTCAGGATCCGCCTAAACGGCGCGAAATACCTATTTTCGAAGTGCAGAACCGCATCGGGTTGGATTATGTAAAAGTGAATCCTGATAAGATATATGTGGTAGAAACGGAGAAGGACGGAGAAGGCGGTGGTTTTGCTCCCGTTGATGAAGTAACCACCCGAATTGGTAATAATGTGGCCGAATTTTTCGTATCGGAAATGAAGGCCGGACGCATTCCTGCACATTTTCTTCCCATACAGTCCGGAGTAGGGAATATTGCCAATGCTGTGTTGGCGGCAATGGGCAGCAACGCTGATATCCCCCGTTTCGAGGTGTACACCGAAGTGATTCAGGACGCGGTGATCGACATGATGCAGAAAGGCAATATCTCTTTTGCCAGCGGATGTTCGCTCACAGTGAGCAATGAAGTGCTTCATACGTTTTACCACGATCTGGATTTCTTTAAAAACAAACTTGTATTAAGGCCGTCGGAGATCTCCAACAATCCTGGATTGGCACGCCGTTTGGGGATCATCTCCCTGAACACCGCCATCGAAGTGGATGTTTTTGGAAATGTGAATTCTACGCACGTGAACGGCACCAAAATGATGAACGGTATCGGCGGCTCCGGCGACTTTACCCGCAACTCCTACCTCTCTGTCTTCCTTACGCCGTCAACCGCGAAAAACGGTGCTATAAGCTGTATTGTGCCTAAGGTGACACACGAAGATCACAATGAACATTCGGTGAAAATTGTGGTATCGGAATATGGAGTGGCCGACCTGCGGGGAAAAGGGCCGACAAAGCGGGCTGCTGAGATTATAGAAAAATGTGCGCATCCCGACTATCGTCCGTTGCTGCACGAATACCTGAACCGTGGAGTGAAAGGGCATATCCCTCAGGATCTCTACTCCTGTTTCGCTCTTCATCACGCTCTTCTGGAAACAGGAAGCATGATGAATACCGACTTTTCGAAGTATAACAAAGACTAATCCATTTAGGATTAAAGAAGATTAACACGAAAATAATGGAGGCTCAAAATAGAAATTAAATCTTTGAGAATTGAACTATTTCGGTAAGCCAAATGAGCAGAAGGCAAGCTTGCTTTCTGCCATGGCGCGAAATAGTCTAACTTTAGTGAATATTTGAATTTGTTCTCATATAGAGGAGTCCGAATATAAAGAGGGTGAAATCACATTTGTGATACACCCTCTTTGGGTTATCATATATAAGTTTTGAATAGCTATCATTTATTATGGGTTATATTTCCTCCTGTATTCTTTCGGTGTTAGGCTGGTTTCTTTCTTAAATGCTTTGGAAAAATGAAATGGGTCGAAATAGCCGAGTCGATATGCAATTTCTTTGATTTTTAAATCGGAGAATTGAAGATAGGAACAGGCTCTTTGAATTTTAAGCTGATTGTAATACTCTATAGGAGTATAGGAGGTTTCCTTTAAAAATAAATTTCCAAAATGAGAAGAAGAATACCCTACTGATTGTGCAATATCTTCAAGCCCGATTTTTCCTTCCATGTTATTTTTCATGAAAAGAATACTCTTCTGAATGACATCCATCTCTTTTACATTTTTTATCTCTCTGAATTGGGGCAAATATTTTATGGATGCAAGCAAATAAGTCAGACAAAAACTGGCATATTCCAAATTCTCGGGACTATATCCCATTTCCAGGTTTTGATAGATTTCCTCAAACAGCAAAAAACGGTCTCCGGAACGGCTGCTGTCAGAATCCCATGTGTCAATTTTTTTTCCCATAATGGAAGAAAACAGGAAGCTGTTTTCCCCCAGAAAGTGGATCCAGTAAATACTCCATGGATCATAATTCTCTGCCCCATAAGCATGTGCTTCATCCGAGGGTAATATAAATACCTGATTTTTCTCTAAATAATTTTTCTCTCCTTTATAAATAATCCATCCCTTCCCTTTTTCACAAAATATCAGAATATTTTGATTGGCGCCCGCCTTCCTCTCTCTGAAATGATATTTTGCCTCCGGGTAATAGCCAATATGTGTTACATGCAATAATTTTGTTGCATTGTTATTTTTTAGGTACGTGCGGATAGTGTAAGGCAATATAATTGCCTTTTCATTTTTAAATCCGTCAGCAATTTTTTCAACCATGATATTTTACATTTAAATATTGATATTATACATTTTTCTATTTATCTATCTGATTTATCGTTAAAACATTTACAAAAATAGCTATTTTTTACATTTAATACACTAAATAATACATTTTAATGATTGTTGATTGAATTAAATTTGTAAAAATAAAAAACGAACCATGGACAGTGAAAAAAACAACGTGAATAGTCGATACCTGATTCTTATTTCATTGATTGCCGGAATGGGCGGATATCTGTTTGGTTATGACTGGGTAGTAATTGGCGGTGCCAAAGTATTTTACGAAGTCTATTTTTCCATTGCGAACATTCCCTGGCTCCAGGGATGGGTGATGAGTAGTGCGCTTTTAGGATGCTTGATCGGTGTAGTTATCTCGGGCGGATTATCCGACAGATATGGCAGAAAGTTTATGATGATGTTAGCTTCTGTTATCTTTGCCTTGTCTGCATTCGGAACAGGGGTTGCTAAAACAATCGATGTATTTATTTTATTTAGGATAATTAGCGGTATAGGCATTGGTATAGCATCGAATATTTCGCCGATGTACCTTTCTGAAGTGTCTCCTCCTTCCGTTAGAGGGAAATTTGTTGCAATATATCAGTTGGCCATCGTCTTAGGAATATTATCCGCTCAAATTGTGAATTGGTTGATAGCAAAACCGGTTATACCGGGTGAAGATATCCTGCATTCCTGGAACGGACAGATCGGGTGGAGATGGATGTTCTGGGCCCCTGCTTTTCCCGCCCTTTTATACCTTATTCTTACCTTTATTGTTCCGGAAAGCCCCCGATGGCTGATTTCAAAAGCGAAATTTAACGAGGCGACGAATATTTTCTCCAGAATAGTTAACAGGCAATATGCCGTCGAACTTGTAGAAGAAGTTAAAAAAACAACATTGGAAACCTCCGAAAAAGTAAAGTTGTCGTACCTCTTTAAGGGGAAAGCTTTCAAAATCGCAATAATAGGTATCGTTATAGCCGTATTACAGCAATGGTGTGGTATTAATGTCGTGTTTAACTATGCGCAGGAGATATTTTCGGCAGCGGGATACAGCGTTTCAGACATGTTATTCAATATTGTTGTGACCGGTGTAGTCAATGTCATTTTCACATTTGTAGGAATGTATACCGTCGATAAATGGGGCAGACGTTCGCTGATGCTCATGGGGACAGTCGGTTTGTCTGTAATTTACCTCGTGTTGGGAGCGGGTTACTATTTCCAATTAAAGGGGATCATCATGCTGATACTTGTCGTATTGGCGATTGCATGTTATGCCATGACGCTTGCCCCGGTTACATGGGTCGTCATTTCTGAAATTTTTCCCACAAAGATAAGAGCCAAAGGTATGGCAGTTTCAACTTTTGCTCTTTGGAGTGCCTGTTTTGTGCTTACCTATACATTCCCGTTATTAAATAGTTCGCTCGGTGAATACGGAACATTTTGGTTGTACGGATTTATTTGTATAGCGGGTTTCTTATTCATAAAGGTGAATCTCCCTGAAACGAAAGGGAAAACGTTGGAAGAGATCGAAGAGATAATTACAAATAATAGAGTTCAATAAAATTTTTTGAAGTAATTTTTTGAAATGGAAGAAGTGACGCATTGTTTGATTCAATCGACAGTCGACAACCCTCAGGTTGTAAAAGCATGGATAGAAGATATCTCTCTGCCTACTTATGAAGTGGGGGAAGAGGAAAAAAATCCGGTTTTTCTGGAGAAAAGAGTCTACCAGGGGAGCTCAGGTGTGGTATATCCCTATCCGGTAATTGAAAAAATCAAGGATGAAAAAAAGAATAAAATCTATAAAGCACTTTTTATTGAGAACAGGTATATTAAGGTAATGATCTTACCTGAGTTGGGAGGGCGTATCCAGATGGCTTACGATAAGATAAGGAATGCTCATATTTTTTATTATAATCAGGTGATCAAACCGGCCTTAGTGGGTTTAACCGGTCCGTGGATATCCGGAGGGTTAGAATTTAACTGGCCGCAACATCATCGTCCCAGCACCTTTTATCCTACTGAATTTATGATAGAAGAATATGAAGATGGCAGTAAGACTATCTGGTGCAATGAAGTGGAACGTATATTCCGGTTGAAAGGTATGCATGGAATTACACTTTACCCGGACAAGGCCTATATTGAGATCAAGGCAAAAGTGTACAACAGGACGCCGTTTCCCCAGACCTTCCTCTGGTGGGCCAACCCTGCGGTGGCTGTCGATGATGCATACAAATCGGTTTTTCCACCGGATGTCAACGCCGTCTTCGATCACGGAAAAAGGGATGTATCCTCGTTTCCTATCGCCACCGGAGTATATTATAAACATGACTATTCGGAAGGGGTTGATATATCGAGATATGCAAATATCCCGGTTCCCACATCTTATATGGCGATACAATCGGAATACGATTTTGTGGGCGGATATAATGAAAAATTAAATATGGGAGTACTGCATGTCGCCAATCACCATATCTCCCCGGGGAAAAAACAATGGACCTGGGGGAATGGCGATTTCGGAAAGGCCTGGGAACGGAACCTGACGGATGAAGACGGGCCATATATTGAATTAATGACCGGGGTGTATACCGATAATCAACCGGACTTCGCCTGGTTACAACCTTATGAAGAGAAGTGCTGGACACAGTATTTTATGCCTTATGCAGATGTTGACAACGTAAAAAATGCGACAAAAGATGTGATTGCCAGTCTTGAAGTGAATGGAGAAACAGCTGCTATTATTGTATATGGCACGTCAAAGAAAGGAGTTACAATCTCATTGAAAAATAAGATCGGCGATATCATATGGAGTGAAAAAACGGAACTTTCCCCTGAAACTCCTTTTAAAAAATCGATCAGGTTGGATAGCGGTGATCATGGAACGATGCGGTTGACTATTTCATCTGACGATAATAAAATATTCCTGGAATATAGCACAACCAAGGAATCCGAAAAATCTATCCCTCCGGCAGCGGAAGGTGCCGATGAGCCTGAAAATATCTCTTTGATTGAACAATTATATCTTACAGGACTTCATCTGGAGCAATATCGTCATGCCACATTCAATCCCATTGATTATTACGAGGAAGCGCTTTCCCGAGATCCGGGGGATGTCCGCTGTAACAATGCTATAGGACTTCTTTTGATGAGAAGGGGGCAATTTAAAAAGGCGCAACCTTATTTTGAAAAAGCAATTGAAACACTTACCAAAAGCAATCCGAATCCTTATGATGGTGAAGCCTATTACCATTTAGGGTGTTGTTTGAAATTACAATCAAACCCGGACGAAGCTTATAGCGCTTTTTTCAAGTCGGCGTGGAATGCGGCATGGAAAGATCCCGCTTATTTTTCCATCGCACAGATCGATTGTATACGAAAAGACTGGAATGGAGCGTTGGAACACATCGAAGAGAGCCTGATCCGTAACTGGCACAATCATAAAGCACGGCAATTGAAAGCTTCCATACTGCGTAAAATGGGAAAAACGAACGACGCTCTTCAATGGATTACGTCGTCGTTGGATATTGACCGGTTTAACCTTGGATGCCTTTTTGAGGAATATCTTCTTACGAAAAAAGAGGAGATGAAGAGAGAAATCATGGAGCTTTTGCAGGGCAATCCGCACAGTTATATAGAGTATGCGCTGGATTTCGCAGCAGCCGGATTGTATGATGAGGCTACAGAGTTTTTGGGATGGTCTACAGAAACGGATGCCGGCATTTATCCGATCGTCTGGTACGCACTGGGCTTTTTCCTGTCGCACATTGGCAAAGGAAATGAAGCAAAGGATATCTATAAAAAGGCCCTCGGGCTATCGCCTGATAAATGTTTCCCTAACCGGTTGGAAGAGGTTATCATCCTTCAACATGCTCTTACGGTGAATCCAAAAGATTTCAAAGCGCTTTACTATTTGGGGAATTTCTGGTATGCAAAGCGGCAATATAAGGAAGCGATCGATTGTTGGGAAAAATCGGTTGGGATTAATGACCGTTTTCCTACCGTATTACGAAATCTGTCGCTGGCCTATTATAACAAAGCGGACAAAAAAGAACACTCTCTGCAACTTCTTGAGAAAACATTCTCGTTAGATGATACAGATTCCCGCATACTGATGGAATTGGATCAGCTGTATAAGAAACTGAATTACGCACCTGCAGAACGCCTCAAAGTATTGGAAGAACATATGGACCTGGTAGAACAACGCGATGATCTGTTCATAGAACGTATTGCATTGTACAATCAAACCCATAAATATGAAACGGCTAAGGCATTGTGTTCAACCCGAAAATTTCATCCATGGGAAGGAGGGGAAGGGAAAATAACTTTTCAGTATACGTATTGCAGAATTCAGTTGGCCAGACAAGCTATCGAAGAAGAAAATTTCAGTCTGGCACTGGAATTATTGAATGAAACGGACATATATCCACACAATTTGGGAGAGGGTAAGTTAAGTACGGTGAATGAAAACGATGTGGAATATTATAAGGGTATTTGTTACAGGGGTTTAAAAGACGAGGATAGGGCAGTTGAATGGTTTGTAAAAGCAACCAAAGGTCCCGATGAACCCAAGCAGGCATTCTATTACAATGACGAGAATCCCGATAAGATCTACTTTCAGGGATTGGCCTGGAGAGCGTTGGGTAATGAAGAAAAAGCACATGAACGTTTTAAAAAATTAATTGCACATGGAGAAAAGCACATGAATGACGATTGCAAAATCGAATATTTTGCGGTATCTCTTCCCGACCTGGCAATCTGGGAGGAAGATCTGAATAAACGGAACCGCATACATTGCTATCATGTGATGGCACTCGGTTGGCTGGGAGTAGGAGAAACCGAAAAAGCCAATAGCTTAATGAACAGGGTAAAAGAACTTGATGTGAATTGTCAGAGTATAATTTAGTATGGAAATATAATGAGAGACTTGATAAAATTGAGAATGAGATCAATTATTTTTTGTTTTATATTCCTTTTTTTATTTGTGCTGGTTATGTGAAAAGCGACACAATAACACTCCATTCTCCTGATTCGGTATTTCGGATAAGGATAAACAGTGATGACTCCATACACTATAGTTTGTTTTACAGGGATAAGGAGATTATTAAACTTTCCCGGATCGGATTGGAAATTCAGAAAAGAGGAATTAGGAAAGACTTATTTTCTGATATAGAGAAGGTTAGTTATAGTCAGCATCACAGTAAAATTCATCCGCTATACGGTAAGTTTAAAGAACTGGATAATTTTTACAATGAAGTCACCATTGATTTTGATCTCTTTTCTTTAGTTTTTAGGGCATATAATGAGGGTGTTGCGTATAGATTCATAACAAAAATTGATGGTGGGATAATCGTTGTCAATGAAATCGCACACTTTAATCTTCCTGATAATCCCTCGGTAATTTTGCCGGAAACGGAGAATTATACATCATGGGAGCTCATGTATATTGGCTATGATTCACATACCTCTATTCATGATAATAAACGAAGTATTATTCCTATTCTGTTAAATAGAAAGGATGGGATAAAAGTGGTTATCAACGAGTCGGATGTAAGGATCTATCCCGGAATGTATCTGATTAAAAATGAGCAGGGATTTGCCGGCGATTTTGCTTTGTATCCCGATAGTGTATCTCTTGGAAGTTGGGGGGATTTTGTATCGGTAGTTAAAACCAGAAAGAATTATATTGCAGAAGTGGATGGTCACAATGCTTTTCCGTGGCGTATTGTGTCGGCAACTGATGATGATAAGCAGTTGCTGACAAATGAATTAGTCTATAAGCTGGCAACGCCTTTGCAAATTGCCGGAGATGTTTCGTGGATAAAACCAGGCAAAGCCGCATGGGAGTGGTGGCATGACGCAATTTTGCCTGGTGCCCCTATCCCTTCGGGGATGGAGAACAGGAATACTGCATTGTATAAATACTATATAGATTTTGCTGCTGAGTACGGACTTGAATATTTACTGATAGATGCCGGGTGGTCCAATATTTTCGAACTCTCAAAGATAAATGAAAATGTGGATGTCCGGGAGTTGATCGAATACGGTAAAAGCAAGAATGTGGGGATTTTTTTATGGTGTACTTCTACTTCATTGAAAACTAATCCGGATAAATATTTGAAGATGATCAGCGAATGGGGTGCCGTGGGTATAAAAGTAGACTTTTTTGACCGAGATGATCAGCTGGAGATGGAATGGTATGAAACGCTTGCGGCAAAAGCGGCTGATTATAAATTAATGGTCAATTATCATGGGTGCAGTAAACCGACCGGACTTCAACGCGCATATCCTAATATCGTTACTTTTGAAGCGGTAAGAGGTGCTGAATGTTCAAAATGGGATTTAACGGCAAATCCAAAACACCATGTTATTTTCCCTTTTATCAGAATGTTAAATGGAAGCATCGATTATACACCTGGTTCTATGAGAAATGCTTCTCCGCAACTATTCAAACCAATAGACAAAGGAATGCCATATTCACAGGGGACAAGATGTCATCAGTTGGCAATGTATATAATATATGATCAATATTTGGCAATGTTGTGTGATGCTCCGACTGAATACCGGAAATTTCCGGATATTATGGAATTTTTGACAACCGTCCCTGTCACATTTGATTACACCCTGATTTTAGATGCTAAAATTGGAAAATATATTTTGACTGCAAAGCAAAATGACAATAATTGGTTTATTGGAGGTCTGGCAAATTGGGAGGCCCGGGATGCTGTGGTTGACTTTTCCTTTTTGCCGGATAATGGTAGTTATATTGCCACTATTTACAGAGACGGAGAGAATGCAAATCTTTATGCGGAGCAATATGTTTGTGAGAAGATTGAAGTGAGTTCGGCGGATAAAATTAATATCAAAATGGCACAGGGCGGGGGATTTGCAATAATGGTTGTACCCCGGTGAAAAAAATCCCTTTCGGAATAGTTTATATGAAAAATAGATTTTAAATTAATTGTGTTAATGCGACAAAATTGATGGTTCTCGCTACCATAATACCTAAAATTGCACGCAACGCGTCATCATAGTCTAATTTTAATGAAGGCAATAGAGATCAAGATCATCGATTGCCTCTGACATACTAATCCATTTTAATAACCTAACATAATGAAACAGAAATTATTATTTGTTGCTATCCTTACTTCCTGGATAATATATACGGGTTGTTCGGAAAGCGAAGAACTCACCGTAAATGGCTGGACTGTAAAGTATGATGCAGCGTCGAATGCCATAGATATTTTAAAAGAGAACAGAATAATCTATGATGATCTGTATGCTGTGTACAAACTGTCTGATACTCTTCTTTCAAGCAAGACGTATGCTTATACTAAAATAAATACAAAAAGTATTTCTGATCATTTCGGCCAGGGATTTTTGTATCAGGTGATTTATTCGTCAAAGGAAGGGCTTCCCGATTTAGTTCACTCTTTTTATCTGTATCCGGATAAGGATTTTATTCTTACAGATTTTGAGTTAAAAGACGAAGCCGGCATAAGAACAAACTACATGGCTCCGGTCAAGCTTCAAAGTATGGCGGGAGTTATTGAAGGCGGAGAAAATAACCGGGCTCTCTTTATTCCTTTCGATAATGACAAGTGGATTCGTTATCAGTCACACCCGCTGAGCTTTCAACAGTTGACGAGTTATGAGGTGACAGCCATTTTCGATAATGAGAAACGGAACGGAATAGTTATCGGCTCAATAGAGCATGATAACTGGAAAACAGGAATCGACCTGTCGGCGAATGAAAATCAATTGTCTTCATTGACCTGCTACGGAGGCGTTGCCAATGAAACTACAAGGGATGTAAAACCCCACGGATTCCTGAGTGGGAAGTCTGTTAAATCGCCTAAAATATTTCTCGGATATTTTGAGGATTGGCGAACCGGACTTGAGACATACGCAGAAGCAAATGCTACGATTACTCCTCCCCGGAAATGGGATCACTCTGTACCGTTCGGTTGGAACAGTTGGGGAGTATTACAGTTTGACCTGACTTATAATAAGGCATTACAAGTTTC
>AGTN01016482.1_pt1 | contig 11145 bp, 14 predicted proteins | sample 314218 | NCBI WGS metagenome assembly AGTN01 (sample SAMN02954264, study PRJNA73603) | bioreactor metagenome | biome: terrestrial; feature: non-aerated bioreactor; material: poplar woody material; isolation source: poplar biomass | place: USA | collected 2006-12 | reverse complement strand
TTTTACGCCGTCATCATCAAAGCGACCGCGCCGCTTGCGTATTGCCCGTAATATCCTAATATATAGACGTCGTCGTAAGCGTAGCTGTACGTGACTCCGCCGTAAGTCCAAGTGCGATCCATTCCGTGGGCATAATAGAAATCTTGTTTGATTTGATTTTCAAGCGCGATATCGAATCTGTTATTTTCATAATAATCGCTATTTTCGGCTTGATGTAAAGCGCCTATGACTTTCACCTCATCCGAGGTCAGGTAACCGTAACCGAACGCGGTTTGCATTTTATGGATATTCCGTTCGGCTAAGTTATCGATATGCGGCTTGCACCATATCATAATGACGTTGGAACGGGATAAATAAATCTTGTTCTATCGGCAATGCCGCCTACGAGGATCTCATATTTTACCTGCAAATATTCCAAATCACGGACTGAAAATCTTAGCGCGACGCTTTTGACATTATAATGCCCGCTATATGTTCCGTAGTAACCGGCAATGGAAATATCATTCAATTCGACGCTTTTATTTTCAAAGCGCGCTAAATTATTTGAAGCATTGTCTCCGGCTCCAAATCCCCGATATCGGGCGTATCTATGTCCGTTTGGCTAAGGGCGCCGTTCGGAATACCCGAAAAGAGTTACGGAAAAGAAGCCAAGGGCAACTATAAAACTGATAATTTTCGTAACTTTCGGCATATGTCACCCCTTATATGATCTGAAACGCGTTTTCAATCACCCGGCCGCCGCCCAATTCTATATTGTAAAATCCTTTGGGCGCGAAAATATCGCTGTACAGCGGATTATAAATCGGATACGCGTCGTATATCTCCTTCCACTCCCTGTTGTACTCGGGATCGCTGATATTGTACCGCGTTTTTAACTCCGCCCATAATTCTTCTCGAATTTTATCGTTCTTCTCATGGTCTTCATGATAAAGATTCGGCTCAAAACCTAACGTCGCCAAAAACGGGTCGTCCTCCGGTATAAATTTGCCGTCCGAAAGCCTTACTATGCAATTTCTTTCGATTACCGGCGCAAAGCTTCGCAACAGTCTCGATTCTTGATCCGGAGCATGGATATAGTTGCCTATCATAGTTGCCGCAGCCTCGACGTAACCGACGTTAAGCCTGTAGCCGTCTATTATTGTATATATAGCTACGCCGGGCGCGCCCTTATACGGGTCGAGATACGGCGTAGTCTTTGTTAATGTTTTATCCGTTATATTTTTGTTGAACACGGCAAACGGAAAATCCTCGCCGTAGTTTACTTTTTCTTGAAAGTATACCGTGGTTTCAAACTCGTTACCAGTCCTTTTTTCGCTTTTCAGCTCGCCGATATCTATACCCCAGATATCATAATAAAACAAATATCTTACGTTCTCCGTTATCGCCCAAAGCTTATATCGTCCGCTTTTAAGCATCGTGATTTTGTTTTCGTTTATTGCGGCGATATCGGCTCTGTGCGTTTTTTCATCCTCGCGAAGCACGCTTTTTTCGGTAACTCTGAATTCAAGGATACCGTTATATTGCATATCGACGCCGATGTCGGTTTCCTCGCCCACTAAAAACATATTTCCCGAAAAACTCTTATAGTCCCGGATATCGGCTTTTTCAGCGCAACCGACCAAAGCTATCGCAAGCGCGACGCACAAGAGGAAGGATACCGTTCTTTTATTTCTCATAATTAATCGCCGCTCCTTAATGTAATCTCCGCATATACGTAATACGCGTCGCTTGAAGTCGCCGATATATCCGCGTCATCAAAAAAATGCGTAACTATTCTATATGTGCCCGCCTTGAGATCATTATAAATATAGTGCAATCGGTACGTGTGGTTCGCCTTGCCGTAGGGTAAAACCGTATACCCGATGCTGATAAACGCAATATCGTCGGGCGTCGGTACTTTTTGCCACTTGTCGTTTACCTTTTCCACAAGATAATAAGACTCGCCAAAGGTCAGCGTTCTTGCGGTGTTGTTTTTCCATATAACCTTTATTTCCTCGTCGAAAGCGTATGTCGATTTTTTGACGGTCATATCAACGCCGTCTATCGAACGTAAATCGTCAAAATCCAAATAGATAATTTTGCCGCTGCAAGAAGCAAGGCGGAGCAATAAAATGCACGCCGTCACAATAACAAACAGCTTTATAAGCCTTGTTTTTGTTTTGGATCTTTCCATACCGCCGCTCTCCTATCTATTATCTATGCCTTGCCAAAGGTAAAGGAGCACTATCTAATTTGAAACATCTTCCCTTATATATTATATTTATGTAAATAATTCTTGTCAAACATTTTATAGATATGCCCGTTTTTGCTCTGAAACTAAAAATTATATAGTAAAATTCTTAAAGAAATTCCACAGTGAAAGGATTTATAATTTATACTGTATAAATTCCCGTGCGGTATTGAATACCCCCGCCGCCGCCCTGGCGGTTAACGGAGGCCTTCTATTATCCTTTTATACAATGAAATTTATGCTTGCATGATCTCTTTGAGCGGTATTTGTGAAATGCGCCGTTTATACAAAAGCATAATCAATTCGTAGGCGACAAGAAAAATAGCGAGCGTAACAAAAAACCTAAAAGGCTGAACCTTACTTCGGGTATGTCGAACGCTCCCGCAAACAACGAAGCCATGCTCTTTATCAGAAAAAATTGATAGACCGTTCCCATAGCGAATCCTATGTAGGTTACTACCCTGTAGCCGCCAAAAATCGCTTTGTTGCATTCTCCGTCGGTATAACCGTATGCTTTTAACATAGCAAGGTATTTCTTGTTTTTATTTATAACAAACGTCAACGCCAATAACAACGTTACAAGTCCCATTATTATTCCGAAAGCGATAAATACGACGGGCATCAGCCACCCGTCCTGTATAGATTTCATCGTAAAAGCCATCTGTATTTGCGCTCCGAAACCGAAAGCGGCAAAGCCTACGAAAAATATCAAAATCAAATTTCCGAATAATATATTTCTTTTAAGCTCTATTAAAAAAGGCGATACCCTCTCTTTGGCTTGTAACCATTGCGTCAGTTTGTTTACCTTTATTTTTTTCGCTCCGATTATCAGATCGAGCGGCGTTTTCCTTAATCGCAACACAGCGTAAAAAACGGAAAAAACCGAGAATAATACCGTCGGCGCGATTATCAAAATGAGCGGCGTTTGTATATTGAGACCGAATTTCAACGCCGGAAATTCGTTCCCGCTTAAATAATTATAAAAGACGGGAGACGCCGCTACGGCGGCAAAATATGCGCTGCCCGAGGCAATGAAAACGCTTAAACCGAATTTTGCAAAATCAAACGCTATCCTGTTTTCGGAATAACCTAACGCTTTTAAAACGCCTAACTCGGCGCTGCTTTCGTTTATAAATTGCCCTATCGAAAAAATCAAGACGAGCAACGTCACCGCGCCTAAAATTCCCCCGGCCGTCGCCATAATGACCTTGCTTTGCGTTAGCTGCGCCTCGTAAATGATTTTCGTCTGCGGGTCGTCAAATAAATGCGCGACGCCTTTTAAATCTATCGAATAATTTAAAAAAATCGTGCATATAAAGACCGCTCCGAACGTCAATATAATGACGCTGATAAGTTTTAATGGGGCTTTCCAGTTTACCATACTTTTACCACCCTATATCGTCGACGTCGACGGGCTGCGCGTTTTCGATTATCTCGACGATTTTGCCGCTGTTCATTTTAATGACCTTTGTCGCTAAGGCGGCGATATTAGCGTTATGCGTCACCATTACTATCGTCAATCTGTTTTTCCTCTGCAAATTAACGAGATATTTGAGTATCTGCCGCCCCGTCGCCTCGTCTAACGCGCCGGTCGGCTCGTCGCAAAATAAAACGGCGGGCTTTTTAGAAAGCGCGCGGGCGATCGAAACCCTTTGTTGCTCTCCGCCCGAAAGCTGACGCGGCAACCGCTTTTCTTTTCCGCTAAGCCCCACCGCCTCGATTATTTCCGCAAGCTCTTTATTTCCCGCTAAATTCGCGCCCATTTTTATATTTGCCTCCGCGCTCAACGTCGGCAATAAATAATACGCTTGAAACACGAAGCCGATTTTTTCCCTGCGGAAAGCGGTCAGCTCTTTATCGTTTAGCCCGCGGATCTCCCTGCCGTTATATTGAATGCTGCCGCGATCCGCCTTGTCTAAACCGGAAACCGTGTTTAAAAGCGTAGACTTGCCGGAGCCCGACGCGCCCAAAACGACCGCAAAATCCCCGTCGTTAATTTCAAGCGAGACCCCGTTGAGCGCGTACAATCTGCCCTCGCCGTTTTCGTATGTTTTAGTAAGGTCCTTGATTTGTATCATTGCCGTTCCTCTTTATAATTTTTTAATAATCCCGTTAATACGTTCGTCAGCATTCGACTTATATCCTTGTCGCTCAGTTTAACGGTTTTCGTCGCCGCCATCGTAGCTATCCCGTGCGAAAATATCCATAACTCAACGTATAAGCCGTTCGCGTCCGCGTCCGACAGCCCGTATAATTCTTTTATCGCCGAAATTATATAAGCCTTGTTTTCGTCAAGCGTGCTTTCCGCTATGTTTGTATTTTCTTGCCTGTCGGTCATAAATAACAACCTGAACAAATGCGGTTTTTCTTTTGCAAACCGTATATAGTTCCATCCCGCCGCTTTATATTTGTTTAGCCCCGGTATCTCGGTAAGCAAATAATTATTATATTCTTTTGTCGATTCGTCAATGATCGCGCGGCGCAAATTATTCATATTATCGAAAATCCAGTAAATCGGCTGTATCGAGCAATTTAATTTTTTTGCGATCGCTTTGGCCGTCGCCGCTTCTATCCCCCGCTCATTCGTTATCTCAAAAGCGGCGCGTATAATATCTTCTTTTTGTATTTTTGTTTTTGGCGGCATTCTTTACCTCCGATCCTTTATATACTCTTTGTTATATATCCGTAAGTATATATTAACGTATTTGAATTCCTTTGTCAAATATTTAATGATTTATAATAAAAAATATCCTTGACAAATATTATACTTTAAGTATAATATAATTAACCGTTAGTATAGAGGTTAAGGATGTTAAGGCGAAAAGAAATATTAACGAAGTACAACCGCGACAATATAATAGAGGCCGCCGAAAGGTTGTTTCTAAAAAAAGGCGTGAAGGAGACGAAGGTCGACGACGTCGCGGCCGGGGCCGGGATATCGAAGGGAACGCTTTACGCATACTTTGAAAGCAAAGACGAGATCTACGACGAGATATTGCTGAGGAGTATGAATAAGCTCGGCGAAATGCTCGGGGCCGCGATCGATTCCGCGGACGGGCCCGAGGAAAAATTTCGGGCCGTATGGGTTTCGCTGTTCAATTACGCGAGGAAATACCCTTTATATTTCGAGAGCATAACCGGCAAAATCGACGGCTCCAAACCGGAGCTGTTCGAGTCCGGCGAAAGAATAAACGCGAGAATAGGCGCTCTTATGAAAAGCGGCGTCGGTGAAGGCTATCTTCGCGCGGATTTGAAATTTCCCGGGATAATATTGACGCTGTGGGGCGCGATATCCGGCCTGCTCGGGATGATTTCCGCCAAAAAAGAATACATCGAACGGATCACGGGCGAAGGTATCGAAGCTTTCGCGGAGTACGGCTTTAAACTTTTACTCGAAACCATTAAGAAAAGGAGTTAACTATGGCTGTCGGCACAGTTTTCGGAATAATTACCGCCGCGCTTGTCGCAAGCGCGTTTCTCTCGTTTTTTTTGCGAAAAAAACATTATAAAACGTTTAGAATAATTCATCCGCTTTTCGGATCGTCGGCCGCGGTAACCGGAGCCGTTCATCTCGTCCTGACCGCGCCTCTTCTTAAATCGAGGCCGCTTTATCTCTGGATTTCCGGCGTCATTTTATTAGCAGTCTTAATTCTTTTGGCGATCGGCGGTATCGTCAAACGGAAAGGCTTTTTAAAATGGCATAGAATTTTCGCGATCGTCGCGATAATCGTTTTGATCGGGCACGCCGCCGCGAATTTCGTCGCCCTTTCCGAATACCGCCGCGCGATAGCTTCTATTTCCGTTCAGGAAATCGATATTTCGGAGATACCGGACGGCGAGTACATCGGAGAGTGCGACGCCGTGTACGTTTACGCCAAAGTCAGAGTGACGGTTCGGGACGGAGAGATAGAAAAGGTGGAAATTTTAGAGCACCGCACCGAGTGCGGGAAAGCGGCCGAGCGGATCGCCTTCGACGTCGTCCGGGAACAAAGAATCGACGTGGACGCCGTGACCTCGGCGACGAATTCGAGCAAAGTTATAAAGGCGGCGATATATGACGCGCTGAATTGAAAAAGGCAAAAGCGTATATTCAAGGGGAGCCTCTACCGAGGCTCCCCTTGAAAAATCATATCATTCCCCATATCTTAATGAATATTATAAACTATTTTTGCTATTTGCCCGCCGTCGCCAATTTGGAAAACAAATCGCTTAGCGCCTGTTTCGCCGCGAGCTGAACCGTCGCATATACTTCCTGATAAATTTCGTCCCGATTAATCGAAGGCGGCTTCTGCGCGTTTGAATCGTCGGCTTTCTTCGGCGCGGCGTCCGTTTTTTCTTGTTTTGCGGCGAGATTTGTAAATTCGGCGTCGAACTGCGCTTTTGTCGAGGCCTTTACCGGCGATCCCGATACAAGTTTGTAATACTTGCCTCCCGAAGTCAAGATAAAGAGAGTGGTCACTCCCTTATCTTTTAAGCTTTCAAGCCAGGATTGTGCTTGCGCGGGCGTTTTTAGCGGAGTTCCCGCGGCGACGCTGTCAAGAAAGGCCGTTTTGTCTTTGACGATGAAATTGTTCATTTTGATTCTCCTTTTATAACTTGTATTTTTATTTTTATGACCCGACCTTTATAATTCCGTAATTAATCAAAACCGCTATCCCCGTTCCTATGATTATCAAGACGAAAGCGGCTTTTATCAATTTTTGAACGCTTTCCGCAAGCCCTCCGAAAGTCGTCACTATAAGCGTCGCAAATCTGAAAATGAAAAGCAGCGGAAAAGCTATCAAAGTCGCGAAGTTTTCGGTAAAAACGAGTATAAACATTTTTACTTCGCTGCAAGGGCCGTTGACTTTATAATGTGCTAAAGTGTCTTTATGGCGATCGAAATAAGCTAATTCTTTTTCGGCCTTTGTCTTCGTTCCTATGACCGCTTTGGCGCCGCCCGCTTCCGTCAGTTTGCTTTCGATCGCCTTTTCCGCGATGTGCGCTTCGGCGCTTTGCGCGAAATTTTCAACGTTAAGCTGTTTTTTGAAAACCTCTTTTTTGTTTTTTATGGCGTCGCTGATTTCGGCTTCGGAAAAAGACTTGAGAGCCTGTTCCGAAACTTTGGCGCTTAATACGGCTTGAATCGTGTTTTTATCGGAAACGGCCGGATCGGAAATCTCTATTTCTTCCAACGCCGGAAGTTTTTCTTGGGATTCGTCCATCAAGCGCTCTCCCTGCCCTTAAAAAAGACGTTCATCAATTTGTCTACGGCGTCTTTGGGGTCGTCGACAAGCCCGGTAAGCTTTACCGCGAGTTCCTTCCCGATTTGAATTTCCTCGACGGCGCGCTTTTCCAAATCGATAGTTTCGACGGTCTCGAGCTTTTGGTCTATATATTCTTTTACGATGTTCTTCAGATTGGGATCGGGAATTATTTCGTCCAACCGTTTGCCGAATTCCTTCGAGTCCGCTATCGCCTTGAGAACGGGTTTTATTCCGACGTCGCGTATCAATTTATACAATGACCAAACCAGCATTGCGAGAATAGCGCAAGGAATCGAACCTTGATATACTATACTAAATGAAAGTTCGTTTTTCGCGACGGCCACCGTGAACGCAGCTATCGTTCCCCCGGCTATGACGAATACGAACAGCGACGTAATAACTTTTCGGAGCCTTTCTTTCAGCGCGGTGACGCCGGCGACAGCAAAGAGCTTCGAAAACCCGTAATTGACGGGCAGCATTAACGCGAAAGAAACCCCGACGAGGGCGAAACTCCACCATCCGTAAATGGAAAATAATTTTTGCCAGTTGGTTACCAATTCGTTAATTACGTAGTCCATGGTTTTATGCTCCTTTTTCTATTCTCTCTTGATTTTGAATCAGCCATTTTTGATATTCGGGAATGTACCATTTCATAACGCGGGCGGTAGCTTTATGTAATTCGCACCAAGGTTTGGAGGAATGATTGACGTTTCCGCTATATTGATAGTTATAGGCGGCGCACCACATGCACCCGTAATTGATCGGGCAATCGACGCACCTCTTTTCATCGTACCGGATACTGTCGCGAAGCATATTGACTTTATCCCTTCTTGTGATTCCCCGTTCGATATTCCCTATCGCAAACAATTCCCTGTCGCTAATTGCGACGTCGGAAAACCTTGTGCAGGAAAACAGATTCCCTTTCCAGTCCAAGGCTATCATCGAACCGTCGGCGCCGCATGTCGGGCCTTCCAACCCGACCTTATGTGAAAACGCTTCGGGATTAGTCCAATTAGTGAACAAATGATTTCCCGTTTCGACCATCCACTCTCTCGATTCAGTCAACTTTTGTTCATATTTTTCAATTAATTTCGGAATCCAAACGTTTTCGTAAACATAACATTCTCGGATTTTCTTATACCCTAGCCGTATGAAATTTTTTATCGAGTCGACGTAATAATCCAAATTTTCCGGAGCTATCGAGAATTTGGTATTCGGCTGACGTTCTAATTCTTTAAAATGCCTTACGACGTTTTTTTCCACCATGTCGTATGAACCTTCGCCGTTTCGGAATTTACGGCAAGCGTCATGGCACTCCTTGCACCCGTCCAAAGTTATCGGAAGCTCTATTTTTTTTCCGTATTTGGCTATCAGATACTCGAGATCGGAATTCCAAATCGTCCCGTTTGTTTCGATTTGTATTTTATATAATTTATCGAAAATACCGAGTTCTTCGCAACGTTTAGCCATATAGTCGGTGATTTCCCTGACGAATTTAGAATACGTCAAACATTCGCCGCCGAAGAAGTCTAAATCGTAGCCGTCGAAGGTCTGCAAGTAATCGCCAAAAAAATTTTTATCCCGCGCCATTATCTTATCGAGTAATTTCTTAGCGTACCTTGGCGGCATTACTTCCGCGCCCTTGTTGCCTTCGTAGCAATAAGAGCAATTTAAATTGCACTTGTTAGTGCATATTAACGATATCCTCATTACTGCGCTCCATATATACTTGTTGTGCAATACCTGTCCCCGCAAACGTCACTGGAATTGCTTGTACAATGGATGCCGCAACCGCCGCTGCTTTTGGCGGAAACATATGAACTATTGGACATCGACGATTGTATGCCGGTAGTACTTTCGACGATTTCAACCCAATAATAGCCCGCCGAAGGATTTGTATATGCGGTGCTTGCGCTTCCCGTGGAGCTTGCTATTTGAATAACCAACGTTTTCGTTCCGGTCGAAGTGGAGCTGGTATAAAATTTGTACTGTAACGTAATCCCTGAAGCGTTGCCGCTTGTGGATAAATTTACAGTTGTAGAAGTTTCCGTAGGACGTTCCGCGGAAATTGAGGGCTTTTTTATGTAAATTAAAACCCCGGCTCTTTTTACGATTCTTGCGTACGAGCCGTTCAATCCTAAACCGCTTATTTCCGTTCCGTTAATTTTAATCGTTCCTATCATAATCCACCTCAATCGGCAGTATAAATATCGAGCACGCCGGTGGAAGAATTAAAAATAAGTCTCACCGCGCCTCTTGTCGTGCCCGACGTATCCGCATAAGCTAAACTGTTTCCCGGAATTTTGCCGCCGTCGGTAAGCGCGATCCCACGCTGTAATTTATTAGAATTACTGTAATCGGTAAGCACTATGTAATCGCCGGCCGCAGGCGTTATGGCGGTAGTAGATAGTGTTCCCGTATTTGAAATATCGCCATGCGCATGGTTCGCCGCCGCCTTGCCCGCTAAATCCGACGTTAAATTTGTTATATCGCTTTCGGCGTGAGTATGCGCAGTTGCCGCCGCTCCCACGTTTGCGGCCGTCGGGAACGGATGGACGTGTCCGGCGTCCGCCGCTTTCCCGGTGCTTCCAACCGCCCCCGAACTCGCTAACGCCGCGCCTGCGGTCGAAGTGTTTAATTTTACGTGTCCGTAAGACGAGTCGTTTCCGATTCCGTAGATAGTCCCGGTATTTGCGTGTGACGTGGGAGCCTTGCCCGCTAAATCCGTCGTTAAATTTGTTATATCGCTCTCGGCGTGAGTATGCGCAGCGGCCGCCGCGCCTATTCCGGATGGCGTAATATTGACTTTCTTATTTGATATCGTCAAATCGGAACCGTTTGCTTGCACGCCTTCAAGGATATTGACCTGCGCGCCGGAAGCTACTCCGTTAAGTTTTGTTTTATCGGTTGAACTCAATAATCCTTTTGCGCTTGTCGTAGCCTCTATTAGCGCCCCGGTTAAATTTGCCGCCGTAATATCGGAAGAAAGTGCCTGGCCGGCCACCGTTCGATTATTTGGAACCGCATTATCGGCTTTAGTACCTTGTTGAGCGGTAGCGAAATCGCTCGCGTGTTTTCCGTCCACCGTATCTGAATTTCCGCCGTTCGCAGCCATAGAGGTCGGTTTATTTTTTATAAACGCGTCCGAATTGCCGTCAATTTCATTCCAATCCGACTGAATGTTGACTAAAGTATTTAAATTCTCCGCCGTCAAAGGCGTGCCGCAAATTTCGTCGATTACCGTATCCGCCCGCTCGACGTCGGCGATAATCTCATGTTTTTGCGTGTCGGGATTAATAGAATCTTCTATTACCGTCAATTTCCTGCGAGAGGGGTTCTCGCTTCGCCTGTCTTGAAATTCCATTTTTCAATTCCTCCTGTTTTTTTATAAAATATCGATTTGATTTTCCGAACAAATAGGCTCGCCGCAAATTCTCAACGCGTCCAAAGCGAGCTTAACCGTATGCAAATACTGTTCTATCAAATTGATCGTCACGTAATTCGGAACTTTCGTACTGTCGGCGGTCAATCCGCTTTCGAACGTAGGATGCAAATTGCAATCCGAGTTAACCCCGGCGTTATAAAACAATTTGCGAACGTTCCGGATCATATCGTTGAATTCTTCTTCCGTAAGATAACCGGACTCGTCCTTTTCCAAAAATTCAATTA
>AGTN01429758.1_pt1 | contig 11149 bp, 10 predicted proteins | sample 314218 | NCBI WGS metagenome assembly AGTN01 (sample SAMN02954264, study PRJNA73603) | bioreactor metagenome | biome: terrestrial; feature: non-aerated bioreactor; material: poplar woody material; isolation source: poplar biomass | place: USA | collected 2006-12 | reverse complement strand
TTTTATTTGCATTTATATTTAAAAAAACCAAGGCAAGATACTGTATGATCAAAAAAATCCCTATTAATATCGCCACATCACTTGAATAGCAGATATTAAGCAGAAAAATAAAATAGTTAATAAAGATAATACCATTAAAAGTACACAGACAATATTATAACGTTTCTGTATGGATTCATTGTATTTCTTCAATTCCGATATGCTTTTATCTACTTGTGTGATTTTCTCTTTATACTCTTCGATCGTGGACATAGCAAGATTGTATTGTTCTATATTGCAAAATGAAGTAATCTGATCTAATATATGAACCAAACTCAAGTAATTTTTTTTTCTTCCTCTAAAAACTTCATTTTATTAATTGAGCTAATATTCATATTACTTCTCAATCCCTGCTTATTTATAATTTGTTAATGCTTCAATTCGTAAATCTTCATAGCATACCCTAATTTCATTAAGTAATGAGTGAAGTATATATTTATTCTTTTCTATATCCCCTGGCGAATTATCAACTTGCGAAATAGCCTTTTCATAAGGCATATTATATAGAGAGGTAAGTATCAAGTTGCCAATATCGCAATTTTTAAAAGTTTTAAAATGCCTTTGAATCAGCACTCGCAAATCATTGAAGCTCATTAACATCTCAATTACCTCGTTTCTATCAAGCATATTATTGTCCGTATTAAGTTTACTTACGAGATAATAAATTGTATTATCAATTTCTTTCCACTCATCAATATATTTCATTATATACTTAATTTGAATAAAAACTTTCTCATGATGCGGTTCTTTGGTATCCTTTACTTCAGTAGAGAACAAACTGCCATATCGTCTATTTTGTGTCCATGATATTGTTCGTAGTAAATCAGAACAAGAATTAAACAGGGATTGGAAATACCCTTCAAGATATTCATTATTATTATTTTCTGCGTCAGACCACTCTAAATTTGGATATGCAGTAAAAGGCTTATCAATTACTGCTGAAATGTAGCTTTCATTATCAAGTGAGGAAGGTAAAAAATCAATCGGTCTCTTATACCAAGCACTCAGTGCATCAAATTCTGAATACTCTCTCATAAATGTACATTCATCTGGTGCAATTTCTGGAATCTCATTTATTGTACATGCTTTTCTATAATCATCGGAGAACTGATATGCAGAAAGGCGGCCTGCTCTCTTTAAACTGTTCGATCTGTTCATTAAAACTATTAAACCGTATTTCGATAATGCAATATTATTGCGTTTACCTTTAATGATCAGGCCTTGATCGTTAACGTTATATGAAATAATACTTGAAACAAGCTCTGCAATTTCTCTTTCAAAGGTTGATGATAATTTCCCGCATATGCTAAGCGTCTTTTCTTCGATTTTTTCATTAAGCTTTCGCTCAGCAAAGCTTTTCCCAAAAACATCTTTATTAGTTCTAATTATAGTCTCTGATGCCATCTTCTTTACAAGGTCATTATAATTTTTCACTATCTACTCCTTCCCCTATGTTTCCAATACCCTAAAATAATACCCATTTTTGATAATAATACACTTGGGATGTAATTACAATATATCTAATTAGTTTAGAATAATTTTATTTTTTTGATATGATTAGTACCGTAGGAGTGAATTCAAGCTTGTTCTGTGATAATCCGGCAAAGAGTCTTATGCCCTACATCTCTTATTTATTCGGGATTCTTACATGCATATTATTAAGCGTTTGCCTGTGATAAGAAAGATATATGAAGCTGTCAAACCAAGAGAATATGGATAATCCCGAAATTAAAAGGCAAAGCAAGTGTATAATGTTTTGATCGTATTATTAATTATTACTTTAACCGCCTTTTTTGTACTCAGTATATTGAATATTATCATGACATCCGCATCGGACAGCACCGTATCATGCACTCAAACCGATAGAAAATACCTGACTGAAAAAGCGGGATATTCATGGTATATTCAGCGTTCTTTTATTTTCATTTTGTCGATAAAATGAATAAATTCGATCAGGTCCTCGCTGCTCAGGCCGTTTCGCGCGGCATACGAGATCAGATCAGCGCTGGAATGCTTTTCAGCCTGATCTCTCCCCATCAGATAATCCAGCGATATGTCAAAAAAATTGGCGAGCTTTACCAGATTGGCAAGGTCGGGCAGCCCTTTTCCCCTCTCCCAGTTGGAAATTGCAGTCTGATCGATCCCCAAATGATCCGCCAGCTGTTTTTGGGTCAGCCCTTTATTCTTTCTTAGTTCATTGACGCGCAGCATGATGCCATTATATATGAATTTAATTCATATTGTAAACAAATATATTTTTCGATAATTTCCCTCTGACAATTGACATGATGAGTTAGTGTCAATATAATATGATTATATATCATATTATTTCTGGAGATTTTTCATGCACAAAGGATTGAGCGAATTACGTAAAGCGTGCGGCCTGACTCAGATGGAGGTAGCCGATCGGCTGCGCGTAGACCAAACCACGGTATCAAAATGGGAAAATGGCGAAGCCCTTCCAAGGGCGGATATGCTGTTTTGCATTGCCCGTGTTTACGGCGTTAAAGTCGATGACATTGATTTGACAAGGGCAAGCGGAATGAAGGGTCCGTATAACGAGTATGGAAGACCCAACATTAAAAAACCCATTGAGGCAGGTAGCAGCCAATGATCGTGAATTATCGGATTTTCTGATAAATCTTTCACATGAATTTCGAACGCCTTTGGCGGTCATACTTCTGGAACTCGACCAGATCACGGCGGTTGCGCAAAACAACCCCGAACTCGATATCATTCTTAAATCCATACGGCAGATCAAAAAAAACACGTTGCGAATTTCAAAGGTCGTCAATAATCTGATAGACATTACCGATGCGCAGCTGGGCCAGCTAAGGCCGCAGGTCACATTATTCGATGCTGTAAAAACGATACGTAAAATAACGTCTGAAACGAAACAGGTGGTGGCAACAAAGCATATCCGGTTCGTCAATCGCTTCGGCAAAAGAGCGCTTTATATTCAGGCCGATGAGCACCTGTTCGGAAGAGTGCTGCTCAACCTGCTATCCAATGCCTTCAAACACGCAAAAAAAGGCGAAATGATCGATATCGTGCTGGATTCAGATGGAACGAATATCACCGTATCCGTGAAAGATCAGGGCGAAGGCATAACGGCAAGCGCGGCGCCGAGAATTTTCAAAACGCCTATGCCGTGCGGGCTGCAGCTGGTGCGGGATGCCGAAGGTCTCGGCATCGGGCTTTCACTGGTCAGAACGATCATCGAGCTGCACCACGGACAGGTTTGGTTCGAAAACGGGCCGGGGCGGGGCAGCACATTCTATTTCACGCTGCCGATCGTCAGCGAGCTGGAGCCCGGCGGCTTTTTGATCCGAAGCCTGCAAAGCCTGACGGACAGCGTCTATCTGGAGCTTGCGGATTTACAATCGGAGATGTAAGCCATGCTATGCTGTGGAAAAACGGCCCGCATGCTGCAGCCGTGTCGCCGCGAGCCCTACGCGATATAATGCCTGGCCCTCAGTCTCGCCCCGACCCCCTCTCGGCGATCTGGCGGGCGCTTTTGGATCCCGCCCCCGCTGATGACGTCCACGACAGAGAGTACCGTATCGATATTCCGCCGCCGGAACTGTCCGGCGGGCTTTTTCTGTCCGGCAGGAGAAATGGATATTTCTGTCGAATAGGACAGTAGCAATAAAATCAATCGGTAATAAAAATCCGGGGGCTTTAAAATGTGGTATCCTGAAAAAATCGAAATACCCAATAGCCTAGCCAAAGCAATTAGAAATCCTGAAGATTTATTGATTTTTGTTGGCAACGGTCTATCTAGATTAAGTGATCCTCCCGCTGTCGGATGGGACGAAATTTTTCAGGGAGAAGACATTAAGCAGATATTGTATGATAAATACAGGATCAATGTTAAGAAGAGTATTGAGCAGGGAGCATCGTTAACCGAACTCGCACAAATCATATATAACCTAAGTGACAGAACGTATCAGGAATATGTCTTAAAGCCTTTAATCGATTCGTGCAGGAGAGTGAATAAAAATATTATACATGACATTTTATTTACCTATTTCAAAGATGCTCAATGCATCACAACCAATTATGACAAAGCTCTTGAAAAAGCAGGCATAGAGCCAATTCATATCAGAGGTTCATATGACGGCGATATGATATTAACCGGGGAAGAGTATTTTGACTCGTATAATAAAACAAAAAAATTCTGCATGACAAGATACTCAATGATAAAAAAACGGTGCTGTTTGTGGGATACGGCATGAGCCGGGACGAGTTTGATATCATTCAAACGCTTGTATTCATTCAGAAGAAACTGAAGCTGACGAATTTTTATTTTCTTTTAAGCAGCGATATGAACAATGAATATATTTCAACCCGGCTAGAAAGCATGGGCATATTTAAAGTCAAATATAATATTCCCGTCCGGGCGTCAAAAGAACAGCGTATTTTGGCGTTATCATGCGTTTTTGAGGATATGCTTTCAAAAGTATCCTCCGGTTTTTGCTACGACGATGAAATCAACAGTCAAGTAACATTGATGAAGCAAAAGCAGCAGGAGCTGAATAAAAACACGGTGTTATGCATCGGGCTTGTCGCAAAAAATACAGTGATTGAGCCATTAACCAAAAACGAGGAATGGATAGGATTCACGGATTCCTTCACGCCCATGTTAAAGCGGTACAACACAAAAGCTGTATTTTATACCGAAGCCGGAGGCCCGGCATATATCGTCGCAAAATTATTGAGTGAATTTGGGATTCACGCGGATATCGTTGCAAAAATCGCAAATGACAACGACGGCGACTTTATCTATGGCGAAATGAAACAAAGCAAGCTAATGGGGCTGGACTTTTTAAATATTGTCAATCACGAAGGCAATGAGACATCGACATGGACAAGCTCGGTATTAATTGATGGTATCGATACAAAGGAACCTGGCTGCTACATTAAAAGACAAAGGGTATTCCTTGATAATAAATATAACGAGAACGATGATTTGGCCCCGCAGATTAAAACAAAAATGATCCGCTATCTCAACGAATACAATCCGCGAATCATATTCTTTGATAAGTTTTATCGAAATGCGGTCAAAGATGTATTATTACAGGCCATACCGTACAAGTCGAATATCTGGACGATCTATGAAACCGGAGGAAGAGGCGATAAGAATTATACGTCCGATATGTCCAACATAAGAGTCTCCATGCCATATTTCTTTGAGAACGAGTATGTCAACAAAAAAGTGAATATTTGCATCGCTTCTTTTACATTCGCAAGGGACTTTTTATGGAGATACCAATCGTATGATGCGGATAATTTCTATAATGAGCATGACGACAAGGAAAGTGTTGGTACGCTTTTAGCCGCATTAACAAACCGAAGCGATGATTTTGTGGATTCTTTGGAACAGCAGATGAATGAGTTGCATCTGTCCAGCGACATTGAAAGAAAGATCATTCATGATCTTGTCAACAACAGCGGCGATTTAGAGCTGTTTGTCAATATGGTGGCGCACGGGGCTAACCGCTGGTTAAAGCCCAGTGAACCGCGGATCGTGATCATTACGCTTCATGAATATGGCTGCATATGGATTTCACTGAGCGGCAATACCAAAAGCTTTGAGTTATTTTATGGATATGTGGATACAAGCCGGGATGATTCAAGCCCGTGGTATACCAATTCTGTAGGCGATATATACAGAGGCGCGATCACCGCCGGCTTTTCCGCCTACTATGAGAAATACAGCGAAGATTTACGACTTAAAAATAAACTGAAAATCAACGAGGCGATCACTAATATATGCAAAATGGCCAACCGCATTGCTTTTCAAAAGATACATCATCCGACGTTTAAAGCCATACTGGGCGACGTAAAAAAGATATATACGGACTGGATAGGCAGAATATCATAATCATTTGAGTTGTTTTAATGCTGTATCTATACGGTGCCTATTATGGCCGGCCACAGAATCAGCTATGATTAAAACCGCCGCAGGAATAATCCCATTTGCCGAAATCCCTGAAACCTACACCGTCTTTCGCACACCTTTGCCCCGATCCATCATCAGGGCTTGTTGTCCATCGCGCAAAGGCAGAACGGGTGGCCGGCAGGGTCCAGCATCGTGACGAAATCGCTGTCCCCGAACTGTGCCGGAGCGCGAACAGCGCCGAGCGATTCGGCGTATTCAACCGCCGCCGCCACATCCGGCACCTGAAAGTCAAAGTGCATCTGTTTTTGCTGCCGTCCTTCCTCTTCGGGCCATACGGGGCGGATATAGTCGCCTTCCTGGGCAAATAAAAACACCATGCCGCCGCTATACAGCGCAGGGTTTCCGAACGCGACGCGCTTTTCCCATCCCAGCAGCCTTTGGTAGAACGCGCACAGCCTCTGCGCATCGTCGCAGTCCACCATGATATTGCCCAGATGTATCCCGTCAATCATTGGCCAGCCTCCGTTTCATCGACACCGTATCGTGCCCACGTTTCCCTACGCGATATAATGCCTCACCCGCAGCCTCGCCCCGATCCCCTCGGCGATACTGCGGCACTTTTCGATCTCGTCCCCGCCGATGACGTCCACGACGGAGAGCACCGTGTCGATGCCCTGCGCTACGCAGCTTTTCGCGAAATCCAGCAGATGGGCGTAGGCCTCCTCGCCGTAGGCGCTGCGGCACAGCCGGTCGTATTGCTGCGCGCCGCTGGCGTTGAGGCTGACGGACACGATGTCGATCAGGCCCCTGAGCCTCGGCGCGATATCCTCGCCCGCGTAAGCGCCGCCCTGCCCGTTGGTGTTGATGCGGATATGCGACCCGCGCGTTTTCAGGTACGCCGCGGTCTCCAGCAGCGCGTCCAGCCGCATCGTGGGCTCGCCCAGGCCGCAGAACACGATCTCAGCGACGTTCTCCTCTTTTTCAAGCAGCGCGATCACGTCCTGCGCGGAAGGCTCCTTTTGCAGGTACAGGTGATACCCGCCCACGCCGTCGCTGTTGTTGCGCACGCAGAATGTGCAGTCGTTGGTGCACCGGTTGGTCAGGTTGATATAGATCGCTTCGCCCAGCCTGTAGATATATGTGTCTCTCATTTTATGCCAAACAATCCTTTTGCATTTTCGATGTTGATTCCGCACATTTCGTCCAATGAGACGCCCTTGATTCCGGCGAGCTTTTCCAGCACGTAACGCACGTTGGATGGGTCGTTGCGCCTTCCCCTCACCGGCTCGGGCGAGAGGTACGGGCAGTCGGTCTCGGCCATCAGGCGGCTTAAGGGCACCACGGCGGCGGCCTCCACCACCTTGCGCGCGTTCCTGAACGTGACGGTGCCGGTGAACGATATGTGCAGCCCCAGCCCCAGGCAGATTTCCGCCGTCTCCGCGCTGCCCGAAAAGCAGTGCATCACGCCGCGCAGGCCTTTATGCTCGCGCAGCAGCGCCAGCGTATCCTGCGTCGCCTCGCGCATGTGGATGATGACGGGCAGGCCAAGCTGCACCGCCAGCGCAAGCTGCCGGGAAAATACCTCCCGCTGCACCTCGCGCGGGGAAAAGTCGTAATGGTAGTCCAGCCCGATCTCGCCGATGGCCACCACCCCGGGGCGCTTCGCAAGCTCCGTCAGCCGCCCGATCTCGCCCTCCGGCGCCTCCCCCGCCTCGTGCGGGTGCACGCCGATCGCGGCCCATATATAGTCCGTTTCCTCGGCCAGCCGCGCGGCTTTTTCGCTGTATTCCAAATCCGTGCCGATCTCGATCAGGCCGGTGATGCCCTGAGACGGCAGCGCGGCAATCAGCGCCTGCCGGTCCTCGTCAAACTTCTCGGAGAGCAGGTGCGCGTGCGTGTCAAAAAGCCTCACGACACACGCGCGCCGGATGGCAGCGCGCCTTCGATGGTGACGAGCTTCAGCACGCCGTCCGCTTCGGCGGCCAGCAGCATGCCCTGCGACTCCACGCCGAACAGCTTCGCGGGCTTCAGGTTCGCCACGACGACGATCGTTTTGCCCGCCATCTCTTCGGGCGCGTACCACTTGCGGATGCCCGATACGATCTGGCGCGTTTCGCCGCCCACGTCCACCTGCATTTTGATGAGCTTGTCGCTGCCCTCAATCGCGACGGCTTCCTTCACCACGCCCAGCCGCAGCTCCACTTTCTTAAAGTCGTCGTAGGTGATCACGCCCTCCGGCGCTTCCGGTTTCTCCCCGGGCTTTTCCACCGCGGGCGCTTTCTTATGCTTCTGCAGCGTGCGGTTGTCGGATATCTCCTCGAGCGCTTCGAGCTCCTTCCCGACGTCGACGCGCGGGAAAATCGGCTCGGTCTGTTTGACGGTCAGCCCGCATACGCTGCGCCCGAAGGCCAAAACGCTCTCCCACGATACCTGCGCCTCGTTCTCGATGCCCAGGATATCCTGTATGCGCTTCGCGGTGCCCGGCAGGAACGCCGTGAGCAGCACCGACACGATGCGCAGCCCTTCCGCAAGATGCGCCATCACCCCGGCGAGCTGCCCCTTTTGGCTCTCGTCCCTGGCGAGCACCCACGGCGCGGTCAGGTCGATATATTTGTTGAGCGTGCCGATAAAGCTCCAGATCTCCATCAGCGCGTCGGGCAGGCGCAGCGCGTTCATGTGCGCCTCCACCGCGGCGGCGAGCTTCCCGCCCTGCTCCTCCACGGCGTGGTCGTGCTCCGTATAGTCAAAGCGCCACGGTATCTCTCCGTCGAAATACTTCACGATCATCGCGGCGGTGCGCGAGACGAGGTTGCCCAGGTCGTTGGCGAGGTCGCTGTTGGTGCGCGTTAAAAGCGCTTCGCTGCTGTACAGGCCGTCCGCGCCGAAGGGCACCTCGCGCAGCAGGAAGTAGCGCACCGCGTCCACGCCATAGCGTTCGATCAATTTCACGGGATCGACCACGTTGCCCTTGGATTTGCTCATCTTGCCGCCTTCAAGCATCAGCCAGCCGTGGCCGAACACCTGCCCCGGCAGCGGCAGACCCAGCGCCATCAGCAGTATCGGCCAGATGACGGTATGGAAACGCACGATCTCCTTGCCCACGAGCTGCACTTCCGCAGGCCAGTATCGTTTGAACTTCGAGTCGTCGTCCGAGAGATAGCCCAGCGCCGTGATATAGTTGGAAAGCGCGTCGATCCACACGTACACCACGTGGCCCGGGTCGAAGTCGACCGGTATGCCCCACCTGAACGACGTGCGCGACACGCACAGGTCCTCCAGGCCGGGCAGCAAAAAGTTGTTGAGCATCTCGTTGCGGCGGCTCTCGGGCTGTATGAAATCCGGATGCGCGCCGATGTACTGTATCAGCCGTTCGGCGTATTTGCTCATATTAAAGAAGTAGGCTTCTTCCTTGGCGCGCTCCACGGGCCGCCCGCAGTCGGGGCACTTGCCGTCCGCGAGCTGCCGCTCCAGCCAGTACGCCTCGCACGGCGTGCAGTACCAGCCCTCGTATTCGCCCTTGTAGATATCGCCCTGATCGTAAAGCTTGCGGAATATCTTCTGCACGGCCTTCACGTGCCGCTCGTCGGTCGTGCGGATGAAATCGTCGTTGGAAATCTCCATCAGCTCCCACAGCGCGCGGATGCCCTCCACGACGCCGTCCACGTATTCCTGCGGCTCCTTGCCCGCAGCCCTGGCGACGCGCTCTATCTTCTGGCCGTGCTCGTCCGTGCCGGTTAAGAACATCACGTCATAGCCTGTCTGGCGTTTGAAGCGCGCCAGCGCGTCCGCCGCGACGGTGGTATACGAATGGCCGATGTGCAGCTTGTCGCTCGGATAATAGATCGGCGTCGTAATATAATACTTCTTCATTGAACTCTCCCGCTTCGTTTGTCTTGTGTATTAGAATAGTTTTCCGGCCTTGTTTTGTCAAGAAAAACAGCGGCTTTGAGATCTTTGGGGCCTGTGCCTGACCGGAAGCGGCGCAGACATAATACGCTAATTGCGATAGCGGATAAATATTTTTTGCAGATTATTAAATTATTTGTTCAATTTTCCCGAATTATCGTTTATAATATCCCTAGTTTTTTGTTGGTCACATATGAAAAACTTATATCGAACACATCAAATCCTGTAATATACTGTTTATACTTATGAAAGCATAGTTCATTGCAGCAAGTATTGCACGGAAAGCGAAGTAATATGACCAAAGTAAAACGATGGATCCTTAATGTGTCCCGGCTGCTGTCAAGCCCCGGAAAAGTATTTATAATCCTTGCCTCCGTCCTCATGGTACTGGGTTTATTAATTTTTTACCTCCTCATATTTGTTGTCGATTTTTCCGCAGATACAAGAAGCGTTCTGAAAGATATCGCATTGACAGGCCTTAGCGTGCTGTTTCTGTTGTTCATATCGGCGGCGTTTTATCTCGTGATCAAAAGAACCGCCAAGCTCAATGAAGAAAGGAACAAGCTGTTCGCCGTCTCGAAAAAGCTCAAGGCCAGCGAAACGCTGTTCCGCGCGATATTTGAAAAATCACCCGTTGGCATCACCATCGGCAACAGGAAGCAGTCGATACTGGAAGTCAACGCGATGTACGAGAAGATCGTCGGCAGGTCCAAGCAGGAGATCGTATCGCTGGGATGGAAGGCCTATACGCACCCGGACGATATCGCCGAAGACCTTGAAAACTTTACGAAGTTCGAGGCCGGAGAGACGGATGGCTTTACGATGGTGAAGCGGTATATGCGGCCCGACGGTTCCACCGTTTGGGTCGATATGGCCATCGCGCACCTGGATCTGGGCGAAAAATTCGAAAACAACCATATCTGCATGGTTCAGGATATCTCCGCGCGCGTCAACGCTGAAGCGGAGCTGCGCGAGAGCGAACGAAGCAAATCCATACTGCTCTCCAATCTACAGGGTATGGCATACCGCAGCTATTATGATAAAAGCTGGACCATGCAATATGTTTCCGACGGCTGTTTTACGCTGACGGGATATAAGCCGGTGAATCTGGTGGGCAACCGCGACCTCTCGTACAACGATATGATATTGCCTGATTACAGGAAAATCGTCTGGCAGGCGTGCACCCGCGCACTGAAATCCAAAACCCCGTTCAAATGCGAGTACCCCATACTGACCGCGTGGGGAGAGGTGCGGTGGGTATACGATCAGGGCCAGGGCATCTATGATGAAAACGGGGCG